>Ga0169931_10000549_pt1 | contig 61837 bp, 64 predicted proteins | sample Kivu_15m_20L_FD_129675 | JGI IMG/M metagenome (GOLD analysis project Ga0169931, IMG submission 129675) | Freshwater microbial communities from Lake Kivu, Western Province, Rwanda to study Microbial Dark Matter (Phase II) - Kivu_15m_20L... | ecosystem: Environmental > Aquatic > Freshwater > Lake...
CCGGTACGGCTTCAGGTAGCTCGCGAACGCCGGCCCCAAGGCCGCAATGTCCTGGTCCGTCATCGGATGTCCTCCGATCGACGATCTTATTCACCGGCGGAGGACCCGCGCTGTAGTGGTAGGAACCGGCCAGCGCCAGCCCTTCACCCTTCGTGGTCTTGGTGAACACCCGCACGGCGTGCGACTGCGTGACCAGCACCGTGGCGCGGTCCCGCGAGGTCGTGAAGCTCTGCACGTCGCTAAACAGTTCCAAGTTCCGGCCCGGCGAGGTGACGGCTGCCGTCCACCGCTCGTTGACTCTCGTGGTGGCGCAGGTGCGCGTCGTGACCTTCTTCTCCTCTGCGAACCCGAAGGCCGCGTGCAACACGCCGTCGTTCCAGAAGTCGAAGTGAAGAACTCGTTCGCCGGGGGTGCGGGCCACAGTCAGCGCCTGTCGGCCCACGACCTCCCACACTTCGAGTTTGTCGGTCCCGACCCAAGCGGCGAAGCGACCATCCGGTGACAGGGCGACCGCCTTGATGGGGCCAACCTGAGCCGGAAACGAACGTACCTTCCACGGCGCGGTCGAAGTGGGCCGCACCCCGGCCGGAACCGAAGGCCCGGCGAGCGGCGGTACGAGACGCCACAGTTCTGCCGCTATTTGTTCCTCACCTGTGCGTAGCGGCAACGCCCAGACCGTGACGGTGCCGTTGGCGGTGCCGGTCAAGACCGTATGGCCCCTGCGTCCGATCCGCACGGCGGTGACCGTGCCGTCGTGATCCAGGGCGAGCGGTTCGCCCTCGGTGGGCCAGAGGCGAAGTCGCCCGTCGTCACCGCCGCTGCCAATCAGGGTGCCGTCCCAGGACAGCGCCACCGACCGCACGGCACCGTCATGCCCGCGAAGGACTCGGAAAGCGTCGTCGCGGGGCGGTGGGGGCAGACTCGGTGCTGCGGGTTTGACGACCGGGCTTTCGGATTTGGCAGGATCGGGTGCGTTGTTTTCGACTGCGTTGGTCTTCGGCCACACCATCCACGCCAAGCAAGAAAGTCCAGCCGAAAACAGACAACCATAGATAACCACCCACCGACGAGATGCTGATGTCCGTCCGGCCGATTCGAGCGCGGTCGCGAGTTCGTTTCCGCTATGGAATCGGTCGGCCGCGTTCGCCGCCAAGCACCGGCGGCAGATAGCCCTGAGAGCGGAGGGAACATCACGGGCATCGGGCATTTCGGCCGCGAGGATGGTCTGCTTGAGTTTCACCGGGTTGTCGTCCGAAAACGGCGGTCGCCCGGTGAGCATCTCGTACAGGATGATGCCGAGGCTCCAGATGTCGGTGCGACCGTCGAGGGGCTTCCCCTCCAATTGTTCGGGCGAACTGTAGGACAGTGTGCCGCGTTGGTCGCTGCCCTCAAGGAACTCCGTCTTCGGCCGGGCCAGCCCGAAGTCGCCGACGTGCGGGATGCCGGCGCGGTCGAGCAGGATGTTCGCCGGCTTGAGGTCGCGGTGGACGACGCCCTGGCCGTGGGCGTAGTCGATGGCGCGGGCCACCGTCGCCAGCACTTTCACGACATCGGCAGAGGGCATCGGCCCGCGCCGCAGCCGGTCGGCCAGCGTTTCGCCGTCGATCAGGTCGCTGACGAGAACGTACCCCGCCCCTTCTTTCAGCACGTCGTGGAGTGTCACAATGTTGACGTGTTTGAGGCACGCGATTTGACGGGCCTCCGTCAACACCTCGTCAATTTGAAGGGCGGTCAGAGTTCGGCTCTGCCTCGGCACCTTCGCGGCGACGTGACGCCGGAGCCGAAGGTCGTAGGCACGCCACACATCGGCGTACCCGCCGCTCCCGATCAGTGCCTCCAGCACATAGCGTTCGGCAAGGGTTCGGGGCTGCTGCGGTGGCTTCGCCGGGCCGCTCATCCATGCGGTCTTTTCGAGCAGGCGGATGCGATCTCGCACGGTATCGAGCAGTTCGGGACACCCCCGGCACAGTTCCTCGGCGGTGGTCGCGTTGCCGCGCTCACGGGCCTCTTCCCATGTCAACAACAGGTCGGCGATCCGCTCCTCATCCGTCATCCCGGTGTTCCTCCCGCTCGATGGCCGCGCCCAAGCGAAGCCGAGCCGACTGCCACCGCCGCTTGACCGTCCGCAGCGAGACGCCCAGAACCTGGGCGGCTTCTTCTTGGGTCAACTCGCTGACGAACAGCAGGTCCACGACGGCGCGTTCCTCGTCGGGGAGCGCCTCGATCATGTTGTGGAAGCGATCCCACCCGACCGGCATTTCGGGTTCTTCGGCGACGGCCGGCAAGTGGCTCTCGCCGTCCGTCTGGTGGTTCGCACCGACCCCGTGCGGCCCGAAATGGTGTCGGTGCAAGTCGTGCAGTTCGCGCCGAATCTGGAGGCCTGCTAACCCGAAGAACTCGCCCACCGTCGCCGGCCGGACCTGCTCCAACGCACGGTGAAGTCGGAGCATCGACTGCTGAAGCACGTCATCCGTTTCCACCCACCGCCGCAACGCGGGGAAGCCGCGCAGCTTCCGCCGGGCCAACACCCGCAGGCGTTCGGAGGCCCGTAGCAGAAGCTCGTTGAACACCTCCTCGTTCGTCAACGACGGCGCGTCCAACAGACGTTGCATCGCGGTTGTGGTGGAGTTCACGGGAGCAGCCGAGGGGGACGAAATCAGCCCGCCGACCGACCCGCCGGGCTGCTCCTTTGGTTTACGCTCGCGACCGCCAGAAAAAGCGAGAATACGCGGCGAAATGGGGCCACGAAACCAGCAAGAAATCTCTGCGAAAAGCGAGCGCAATTCGAGAGACGAGGGCGTTTCCCGCTTGATAGAGGTTTGGAGGGGTTTACGCCGGCGCGGTCACGATGCGATCCAGAATCCGTCACCGGCCGTGGCCCCTTCCGCGCCGCCGTTCTCGCTTTCAGAAACGAGCAAGGGCCGCACAGCGAGGGCATGGGCATGTCGAACGACTGGTTCCTGTTACGCGACGGTCGCAGGTACGGCCCGTTCCACTTTGAGCAACTTCAGAAGATGACGACAACCGGCCAATTACTGCCGGTCGATCTGCTCGCCCAGGCCGAGGGCGGGCCGTGGGTGCCGGCGTCCCAAGTGCCGGGGTTGTACGACGTGGCACCGCCGCCCACCGCGAACGCTCCCGCACAAGACTCGGAACCGGCTTTTGATTTCGGCGGCGCGGAAGGGAAACCAGACACCGCACGCACGGACAGTTCGGCCCAGGCGCAGCGATCTCAACGCATCGCAAGCGGTCGTTCGCGTCGAACAGCGTTCGTGGTCGCTGCCGGGTGTGGCGTGCTGATCCTTGTTGCCACGGGGGTCTACCTCGCCAGCCGCGACACGACGAAGGGTGCGAACTCGACTGACAAAACGGACGGGAGCGGAAAGCCGCAGACCGGAACGGCTCGCCCCGGTTCGGGAGCAACCAGCGACAGTTACGCCGGCGGGTTCGAGGCCGGCTCCGCTCTCGGCAAGCAGAACGCCCAGACCTGGGCGAACCCCAAGCTCAACTCGTCCGCTCGCCAGTCCTTGCAGAAGAACTTCACCAAAACGCACGACGAGAACGTGAGGAAGTACGAAGACGCGCGGGGGCGACTCGGCGAGAGCAACGACGCGGTCCAGCGGTTGAAGGGCATCGCCGATGGCTACCGCCAAGAACTCCAAAACGTCGGATTCCCCTTCGCTCGGTAATGCTGGCGATTTTGTCTCGCGATCCTCAGTTCAATGGAGGCAGTCATGCGGAATGTGATTCTGACGGTACTGGCAGTTGGCCTCGTAGGAGGCGTACTGCTCTGGTCGGGCGCGTTCGGCTCGCGCGGCGAGGTCGCGAAGAAGAAGGCGCTGGACAAGCTCGATGACGCACTCGGCAAGATGGACGTGCAGAAGGCCGAGATCGACAGCGGCCTCAAGTCGGCGAAGAAGGCGGTCAGCGAACTTCGCAAAGCGAAGTACCAAGCCCAAGCCCAACTCGATCTGCTCGATGAAAAGGTGCGCCCTCACCAAGACAAGATGGCTCGTTGCGACGAGACGCTCGCCAAACTCCGCGATCTCATCACGGCCGACGTGCCGGCCGAACTCGCGGGCAAGACCTATTCGGTCGCCGAACTCAAAGCGATGGCGACTAACGTCCTTGAGGCACGCAAAGAGTGCGACGAGAAGATCAAGGGCTTTGACACCGCCAGAACCAACATGAGGAACGTGGTGGCAACGATCACCAAGAAGCAGGACGAACTCGAAACTCGCGTGGCGAAGTTGGAAGCGACCAAGTCCAAACTCGATGCGGAGTACGCGGCGGCGCAGGCGATGAAGAAGGCGTCGGCCGCGATGGGCGATTCGGACGCCACCCTCGGCGAGAACCTTGACGAGTTGGAGAAGAAGATCGCCGTACTGTCCGGGGACGTGAAGGCGGAACTGGCGGGCGAGTCCGAAAAGCTCGCGGCGACCGGCACGGACAAGACCGCGAGCGAAGTCGATGCGTTCTTGAAGGCCGCGTCGTCACCGGGCGATCCGGTCGGCGAGATCGACAAGATTCTCGGCCCGGCAAAGAAATGACCCACCCCCGGAGGAGAAACATGGATTCGTGGGAACGCCGCCGAAGACGAGAACTCGGCACAACCGTCCTCGGCTTCGGCGTTGCCACGGCCGTCGCGCTGACCGCTGCATTTTATCTGAACGGCTGCGGCGGGAAGAACGAGGGACCGAACCCGACCATCGAGTCGAACAAGTTGGCGTCTCGGCTCGCGGGGGAATGGGTGGCTCTCGAAGACGAATCGAACGACAAGAAGGCCGTGAAGTTGCACTTCACGAGCGGCACGAACAAGCTGGTCTACTCCTACGTCGAGCGAGTGAAACTCCCGATGCAGAGTCGAATGGACCCGCCCATTTACACCGGCGAGGAGCGCAAACAAACTCGGACTTACGACATCGAGAAGTTCACGGATCGATCGATCCTTCTGAAAAAGGAGCCACTGGGTCAGGTGGAGATCGAGTTCGAGTTCGCTTCGGACAACGAGTTCGTGGCAATCTACAAGTGCGGGTGGGACACACTCGCACCGAAGGTGCATGGGCGATTTCGCCGTACCGCACCTCGTGCGGCACCCACTCCAGACGCCAGCCCGCTCGTGCAGGCCAAGCAACAAGTCCAGCGGATCGAACAGAAACTCCAGAAGGTCGAGGCACTTCAGCGCGAAGCTCATCAGGAACGTGACGCCCTGGTCGCCAAGCTCCGCGAGTTGGGCGTCGAGAGCGCTGCCGACCTGAAGAAGAACCCGCGAGCGCAACGGACGGCGGAAAACCTCGCCAGACTCGCCGCCGAGATCGAAGCGACGGATTCGCAACTGGCGACCATCGACACCGAGTTGCTGAAGGCCCGGTCAATTGTCCGGCGGATGGAGCGGGAACAGGCCGGCATCTCCGACGAAGAGATGATGAAGCTCGCGGAGCAGTTGCGGGACGCCGAGGCGCGAACGGACGCCGCGCCGAGGCCGATCAACCCGCTCGATGTCGATGCGGCGCTGAACGCGGCTCTTGGCAAAAAGAAGCGATAGGTTCCAGAGACTGCGAACTCGCTCGCGTGTATCTGCTGGAGGGCAACATGAAGACCACCAAGATCGCGCGGGCCGAGTTCGATTGGGGCAAGTTCGCTGGTGTCATCACCGAGTTCACGCAGTCCCTGACCCTCGGCTCGGTCGAGCCGTTCGTGATCGTGGAACACGGCAAGTTGATCCTCGATCTCGAAGACCTGACGCTCGCGGACGGCGAGGAAGCCGAGGACATCCCGACCGACTCCATCGAGCGACTGGAAGCCGGATTTGCCCTCTTCGCCCCGTTCGCGGTGTTTAGCGATTTCGGCGAACTGGCCTGCGCCGATGGCAACGTGATCGAGGTTCCCGACCTGTACGAAGCAGACTTGGAAGAAGACGAGGGCGACGAAGACGCCCCACGACTGACCGCGAAACAGCGAGATTTGATCGAGGCCACGGTCTGCGATGAGAACCATTCCTGCGGCTACCAGATCGCTCTCGACGGCGCGAAGCTGGTCATTCGCTCGGTGCTGGTCTGCGAGTCGGACGGTGAGTGCGATGTCGAGGCCGTTGGAGTGGCCGGTCTTGTGGACAAGCCGATGACGCGGTTCCTGAAGTCGTTCGCGAGGAATCGGTCGAACAAGTCGCAGCGGGCGTGACGGAGCAAATCCGGCGGGATCGCAACACTGCCCACCTTCAGTGTGAACATGTTGCGATCAGCGATGTCGAGTTAAAATCCCGAACAATGGCAGCTTCATCACATCAGATTTACAAACCCGCGAGATCGGTCTACCATGATCCTTGTCTACACAATCTGATCGACTTGTCGGGATGCCGAGCTTCACTGCTCATTTTTGCCTGGACGAGTCCCAACCACCCCCGCCAAAGCGGGGTTCGGGGACTTTGCCATGACAGCGAAAGAAGCTTCGCGCGAGCTACAGGTGTCTCTCTCGTTCGTGTACAAGTTGATGGACTTGGGCGAGATCGCCTACGAGCGGCGGGGGACTCGCAAACTGCCTGTGGCCCAATCCGTCGAAGAATACAAACAGCGAAACCTCGTTGCGGCCTCGGCGGAACAACACAGGCCGGTCAAAGGACCGGCCCGCCAGTTCAGCCACCTCTTCACCGCGCGAACGAAGTGAAATCAGAATGCCTTGAAGCCATCCAACACAGTGTGGATCGCCGCGTGTTCGTCGCACAAGTGTCCGTAATGCTGCCGGATCATCTTCAGGTCTTTGTGGCCGAGTAGCACGCGAAGATATTCAAGTTTGTCGGGGTTCGCGACGATGAATTTTGTCGCGAAGCTGTGGCGCAAACCGTACAGGTACAGCTTTTCAGGCCATTCGAGATTCTTCGTGTCCTTGAACTTGTTTTGCAATTGGTACAGATAGACGCCGAGCGATGCGGAAGTCCACGGTCGTCCGTGTGCGTTACGGAAGATCGGCCCGTTCGGGTGTTGGCCGTTCTTCTTCTCGACCAGCTCAATGGCTTCTGAAACGAGCCAAATCCGTTTGACGTACTTGTTTTTGTTTAGGCGCAACTTGTAAAGGTCTTCCACATCCCACAGCTTCAAGTCTGGCCTGAAGTGCCGGGCTTCGACGCGACAAACCGTAGACGGCCTCGCGCCGGTCAGGGCGAGGACTCGGACTACGTCGGCGAACGCGGGGTTCGCAACCCTCAGTACCTGCTCGTAGACTTTCGCATCCCACAAGACATCCCCGCCACGGGCCTCGCCTTCGGGGAGTTCAAGCATTCCCCGCAGGGGATTGCTGGCGATGAGCCGGACTTTCGGCTTCGTGGCCCAGTTCAGCACGGCGAGAATGATGCTCTTGTAATTCCGCTCAGTCCCGGTTGACGCGATGCACGTCACCCGTTGGCCTTTGACCTTCTCCTTCAACGTCGGCTGTTTTTTGGCCTCGATCCACCGATTAACGTGACTGGCCCGGAGGTCGCGCACGCGGACACCGAGGCCGATGGAACGGACGAACTCTTCGAGCCGGTCCTTGCACAGCCGGTAGCGGTCCTCTGCGTGGTTCTCCTTGACGTGGGCGAGCCACTGATCCGCGACCTCCGCGAACGGGGGGTTCTTGTCCACCGATTCACCGAGGTCGGCCTTGTTCAACAGGAAGTGGAACTCCCGCTCGGCAATCGCCTTATCGGTGCCGAGGCGGTGGAACACGCCGTCGATGGTCGTGGTGTACTGTTCCAGACTCTCGGTCCAGTTCAGTTTCGGATTGCGGCCCATGTCGGAAACTCCGTTGTGGTGCCGGGTGGCTTTCTCTGGCTCGCACCCGTTCTTTGTGCCGTTCTTTGCGCCGGCACGCTTTCCTGAAAAGCACCAAAACCGCGAGTCTCTCGATTTGCGTTGAGAAATGCAGGATTTTCGCGCAAAGAATTGCACCGTCAGTGAACCCGGCCCATGAACCCGATACTGACGATGCCGATGCGAACCATGCGGAAGTTCCCCGGAGAGTGTGCCCGTCGTTATCGGGAGCCCGGCCCGCGAATGCAAGCGCGCTGACCCACCGCGCCGGTATCGCTTCCTTGCCTTCCCTGCTCGCGCACCGATAATTGCTGTTCCCGTTCTTCTTCCCGCGTGAGACCGCAATGAACTCCGATCCCAAGTTCTGGTTGCGCGGCGTCGCCCTCACAGTCGGCCTCGCGCTCCTGCCCGCGTGCGCGACCAACCTGCCGGAGGGCGAAGGCGGTCAACCCAAAACAACACAGCGAGGGCCTACCATGCCGATCGATTACAAGCCGTTCCACGCCGTGAACCCGAAGAACCCCAAGGTGTTCTTCGACATGACTATCGACGGGAAGGCCGCCGGGCGGATCGAACTGGAACTGTTCGCGGACACCTGCCCCAAGACCGCGGAGAACTTTCTTCAGTTGTGCATCGGCACCAAGAACAAAGCGGGCACGCCGCTGGCGTTCAAAGGCTCGGCGTTCCACCGCGTGATCCCCGGGTTCATGTGCCAAGGGGGCGACTTCACCCGCGGCGACGGCCGCGGCGGCGAGTCCATCTACGGCGGGCGGTTCGACGACGAGACGTTCGCGGGCAAGGCCGGCAAGCACTTCGGCCCGGGTTGCCTGTCGATGGCGAACGCCGGCCCGAACACGAACGGCTCGCAGTTCTTCCTCTGCACCGCCGACACCCCGCACCTCGACGGTAAGCACGTCGTGTTCGGGCAGGTCGTGAAGGGCTACGACGTGGTGCAGAAGATCGAAGCGGTCGGCTCGCGCAGCGGGCAGACGTCGGCGAAAGTGGTCATCGCCGACTGCGGTAAGGTCGAATAACGCGCCCGCCGCTTCCGCGCCCGCGAGTCACGGGGTTTATCCCCGTGGTCTTTGCGTTTCGTATCACCACGGGATAAACCCCGTGGCTCGCCATTGTGTCCGCAGATTCGCGCCCGGTGGGTTGGACGCGGGCGCGGCGTTCACTTATAGTAATAGCTTCCGGCAGAACGTCGGCCGCGCCACCGCGCGCGCCGCAGCCGGACACTTGGCCGCCCCAGAAACCGTGTTGGGGGCGAATCTTCACTTGTCGGAGGCTGTGCCACATCATGCGCAATACCTGCGTGATTCGGGCCGAGTCCTCAAAGGAGTTCCGGTGGCTCTCGTAGACGTGAAAGTTCTGCTGGACGCGGGCGTCCATTACGGTCACCGGGCCAGCCGGTGGAACCCGAAGATGCGGCCGTACATCTACGGCAAGCGCAACCTGATTCACATCATCGACCTGCGCGAGACCGTGCGCGGCCTGCTGCGCGCGTACCGCTACCTGTCGCAGGTGGTGGCCCGCGGGGGCCTCGTCATGTTCGTCGGCACCAAGCGGCAAGCCAAAGAGATCGTCGAGCGCGAGGCGCGCCGGTGCGGCATGCCCTACGTCAGCGAGCGCTGGCTCGGCGGCACCCTCACGAACTACCGCACGATTCGCAACCGGTTGAAGCGGCTCCAAGAACTGGAAGCCATGTGGCTCCCGGTGGGCGAAAACGTGAACAAGGTGGACCTGAACACCTACATTGCGGGCCTGATGACCGACGCGGGCAAACTGGACCCGGCGAAGGCCCCGGACACGTCCGACATTCGGACGCACTCCAAGAAGATGATTTCGACCCTCAGCCGCGAACTCGTCAAGATTCGCCGGAACCTGATGGGCATCCGCGACATGATCAAGCCGCCGGACGCGCTGGTCATCGTCGGGCCGAACAAAGAGCACATCGCCGTTAAAGAGGCGAAGCGCATGGGCGTGACCACGATCGCGCTCATCGACACCGACTCCGACCCGGACCTCGTGGACCTGCCGATTCCCGGTAACGACGACAGCATCCGCTCCATCGAAGTGGTGCTGGCGAAGCTGGCCGACGCCTGCCTCGAAGGGCGCGCGGCGCTGCCGCCGGAACAGCAGGGCCAAGGCCGCGGGCGCGCCCCGCGCGGCCCGCAACCGCCGCAAGGCGCGCCGGCCCCCGCGGCCGCACCGGCAGCCGAAACGAACCCGGCCCCCGCGGGCGCGGTCTAACTGAGTGCTTAGTTGTCAGTGGTCAGTTGTCAGTCGGACGACTGACCGCTGGCCCCGTTGCGGCGCCGCCCCGGTGGTCGCCGCCCGCTTCGTTCCGAACACTGCAAACTGACAACTAATTACTGAGAACTCCGCAGGAGACAGACATGCCGGCCGTGACCCCGCAGATGGTCAAGCAGCTACGCGACCGCACCGACCAGCCGATGGGCCTGTGCAAACAGGCGCTCGACGAGAGCGGCGGCGACATGGACGGGGCCATCGCGTGGCTGCAGAAGCAGAACTCGAAGATGACCGCCAAGCGGGAGGGCAACGAGACCGCGGAAGGGCGCATCGGCGTGTTCTTCGACAACGCCGCGAAAGTGGCCGCCATCGTCGAAATGCGGTGCGAAAGCGCGCCCAGCGCGAAGAGCGACCAGTTCGTTGCGCTCGCCAACGACATCGCCAAGCACGTCGCCACCAGTTCGGGCGCGGACGTGGCCGCCATCCTCGCCGAGGCGCTCGGCGCGGGTACGGTCCAGTCGCGCATCGACGAAGTGGTCGGCGTGATCCGCGAGAAGATGGTGCTGCACAAGTTCACGCGGCTCTCGGGCGGCGTGTACGGCGGCTACATTCACCACGACGGCACCGTCGGCGTGGTGATCGAGTGCGCCGGCACCGCGGCGCACGACGAACTGCTCCGCGACGTGTCCGCGCACGTCGCGGCGCTGAACCCGCCGTACGCGACGCCCGCGTCCGTTCCGGCGGACGTGGTCGAGAAGGAAAAGGGCATCGTGAAGGACGAGATGGCCGCGGACCCGAAGAACGCCGGCAAGCCCGCGAACATCCTCGAGAAGATCGCCGAGGGCAAGCTCCGCACCCGCCTCGCCGAAGTGGTGCTGAGCGAACAGCCGATGGCGAACGTGGGCAAGTACCCGAACACGACCGTAGGGGCCGCGCTCAAGAAGGCCGGGCTGGAACCGGTCAAGTTCGTCCGCCTCAAGGTCGGCGCGGTCGCACTGTAACCCGAACTCACCGCCCCGCGGCGCGCCGCGGGGCTAACATCCACACCGAAGGTATCCCCGACTCATGCCGCACACAGCCAGCGCGTGGAAGCGCCTCCGCAAAACCGAAAAGCGCCGCCGCCAGAACCGCGCCGCCGCGAAGAAAATCAAGCTCCAGCGCCGCGACGTGAGCGAGACGCTGACGACCATCGTGGACACCAAAGCCGAAATCGCCACCGCGAAGCCCGACGCGGACACCAGCAAGGCGAAGGCCGCGCTCGCCGCAGCAACCGCGAAGGCCCCGGCCGATCTGAAGGCCACGCAAGCTATGCTCGACCGCGCCGCCACGAAGGGCTACATCCACCCGAACAAGGCCGCGCGCCTGAAGTCGCGGTTGGTGAAGCGCGCCCGCGCCGCCGCGAAGTAAGTTTTTTGCCGCACGACCAACGCCGATCAAAGCCACGATCAGACAAGACCGAAGAAGGATTAGCCACAAAAAGGCGCAAGCGAAAGAAGAAGAGTTAAGTTCAAAACGAACTCTCGTCTTGGTTTCCCTTTGTGCCTTCTGTGCTTTTTTGCGGCCATATTGTCTTCTGCCTTTTCTGATCGTGTCTTCGTCTGCATTCATCGTGCGGCGAATTCCGGGGTGCCGTATGGCGCGCTGGGTCAGCTCCGCATCCCGCTCCGACCGATTCGCCGGCGCGCTGCTCGGCGTCGCGGTCGGCGATTCACTCGGCGCGCCGTACGAAGGGCTGACGGCGGCCGACGTGTTCTTCATGTTCGGCTCCGCCGCAAGTCTCACGTCCAATCCGTCCGGCGACGAACTGCGATACACCGACGACACCGAGATGACCATCGGTGTGGCCGAAGCGCTCGCCGACGACGGCGAGATTCGCCCCGCGCGCCTCGTGCGGGCGTTCGCCGAGAACTACCACCCGGAGCGCGGGTACGGTGAAGGCGCGCGCAAGGTGTTGCACGCGATGTGTACCGGCGGCGATCACGCCGCGGTCGCCGCGAGCCTGTTCCCCGGCGGCTCGTTCGGGAACGGTGCGGCCATGCGCGTCGCCCCGGTCGGGCTGTTGTTCGCCGATTCGTTCGACGCGGTCTGGGAGCAGGCGCGGCTCTCGGCGCTGCCGACGCACACGCACCCGCTCGGAATTGAGGGCGCGCAGGTCCTCGCCCTCGCGGTGGCGTGGGCGGTTCGCGCGCCCGAGTTCGACCGGAAGGCGCTGTACCGCGAACTGCTCGCGCGGGCCGAGACCGAAGAGTTCCGCTGGCACCTGTCGTTCGCGGCCAAGCTGAAGCCGAGCGACCCGCTGCACGGCCTCGGGAGCACGCTGCACGCGCACCGGTCGGTCGTGACGGCTGTCGCGTGCTTCGCCGCCTCACCGACCGATTTCGAACGAGCGTGTTCGCGGGCGCTCGGCCTCGGCGACGACACCGACACGCTGTGCGCGATGGCCGGCGCGCTGGTGGGCGCGTTCGCCGGCGCGAGCGCGATCCCGCCGAAGTTGGTCGCGCAACTCGAAGACGGGCCGGTGAAAGGGCGCACGCACCTGCTGGCACTCGCCGAGCGGCTGCGCGCGCGGGCCGACGCGCGAATCGGCGGCGCGCCGGTTGGCGCGCCGCCCGGCGTCGAGTAGGATCGAACGTCTTCCGAACTCGCCCGGTTCCACACGATGCCCGAATCGGAACTCGACACGTTCTTCATGCAGGGGTGCATCGACCGCTACCGGGCGGGCGAGCTCGCCGCGATGGACGACCTCCTGCGCGCCGCGGGCGCGCGGCTCGAAAAGTTGTCCAAACGCATGACGCGCACGTTCCCGAACGTGCGCGATCAGGCGGACAGCGGCGACGTGCTACAGGGCAGTTTGGTGCGCCTGTTGCGCACACTCCAGACGCTCCGCCCCGCGACCACGCGCGACTTCTTCAACCTCGCGGCCGTTCACATCCGCCGCGAGTTGCTCGACCTCGCGCGCCGCTGCAAGAAGCGCCGCAACGACGTGGCTCTCGCGCTCCAAGAGGACAGCGGCACCGGGGCGTGCGCGCCGCCCGCGGTCGCGGCCGACGCCGGCCCGGACTTCGACACGTGGGTGCGGTTCCACGAGGCCGTGGACGCGCTCCCGACCGAAGAGCGCGAGGTGGTGGGGTTGGTGTTTTACCACGGCTGGACGCAGGTCAAAATCGCGGAACTGTTCGGCGTGGACGAGCGCACCATCCGCCGCCGTTGGGCCACCGCGTGCGACCGGCTGCGCCAACACATGGGCGACCTGCCGGGCGGGTGAACGACAAACACTGTGCGCGCCGGGTTCACTTCAGCACGCGCAAGTCGCCGGCGCGCGTCGTGAGGCCGACGCGGTCGAGGTACTCGCACACCGGCACCGCGTACTTGCGGGTGGTGCCCAACAGGTCGCGGATCTCGGCGACCGTCGCCCCGGTGCCGGTCTGAAGGCGCTCGGTGACGCGGCGGCGCATCTCGGCTTCGGCCTCGGCGCTCAGATAAATCTCGTCGGTCACGCGCACCAAGAACCCTTCGGCGCACGCCACCTCGAAGATGTCTTTGAGCGCCCCCGCGTTCCCGCCGGCTTGGTTGGCGAACTCCTTCGGTTCGGGCGGCGCGAACCCGGCCGCGACGTGCGCCTCCACGATCTTGTCTTTCAGTTTGCGCTGGTTCGCGCTCAGCTTGGGCTTGAAGTCGGCGCGGGCGATCCGGCGCGCGTCGCCGACGAGTTTCTTCGCGCGAATCAGGCGCTCCGCGACCGCTTGGAGTAACTGCTCGTCGCCGACGTAGTCGAGCCGCGCGAGCACCTTCTGCCGGTCGTGATTGGTCATCAGCGGGTGTTCGGCGTGCAGCGCCGCGAGCGCGCCGAGGACGCGCTCTTCGAGTTCGCCGACGCGCTCCGCGTTCACCAGCACGCGCCGCTGCGCGAGCGCGAGTTCCACCAGTTTCCCGGAGGCGACGAGCCGCGCGCTCACCGCGCTCGCGTCGTTCGGTGCGACGCCCGCGGCGCGCACGAGGTCAGGCGGCGCGAAACCGTCGAACCCGGCGAACCACGCGACCGCCAAGGCGCGCGTATCGGGATCGTCGTTCCACAGTTTCTCGATGTGTTCGATGGCCTCGACGTGCCGGCGGCGCACCTTCCCGACGTTCGGCTGCACCACCTGCCCGCCGCCGAGCGTGTGTTCGGCGCTCGAGTCGCGCGCGACGAACGGTTGGCCCCACACCGCCGTGACCGGGTCTTCGAGGAACAGTTGCGCGAGCGCCCATTGGCCGGGATCGAGCGTGTCGCAGTCGAGCAGCGACACCGTCGCCATCACTTCTGCCGTGCCGATGTGAACGCGCAACTGCAACCGGTGTTTGAGCGGGTGCCGCACTTCGGCGGACGCGAACAGCCGGACCGTGAGCACGCGGGACGGCGCGAGGTACCCGGGGCGCGCGAGTTCCTGCCCGCGGCGCACCGCCTCGTGCGGCACGCCCGCGAGGTTCAGCGCGGCCCGCTGCCCGCGGTGAACCGCGTCGGCCGGCTTGCCGTGGTTGTTCAACCCGCGCACGCGCACGAGTTCCGAAGTGCCGTCGCCCTTGTGCCATTCGAGTTCGTCGCCGACCGCGACAGAACCGCTCACGACCGACCCGGTGACGACGGTTCCGTGCCCCTGCACGACGAACGCGCGATCGATCGGCAGCCGGAACCACTCGGTATCGGTTCGCGCTTCCACGCGCGCCGCGGCCGCGCGCAAGGCCGCGCGCAGGTCTTCGATCCCGCGGCCGGTGTGCGCGGACACGGGAACGACCGGCGCGCTTTCGAGCAACGATCCCTTCAGCAGTTCGCGCAGTTCGAGCGAAACGACTTCGAGCGTGGTTTCGTCCACGAGGTCGGCTTTCGTGAGCGCGACCGCACCGTGCTTCACGCGCAGCAGTTTCAGGATTTCGAGGTGTTCGCGCGTTTGCGGCATCACGGAATCGTCGGCCGCGACCACGAGGAGCGCGAGGTCGATGCCGGTGGCCCCGGCGAGCATGTTGCGCACGAACCGCTCGTGCCCGGGCACGTCCACGACGCCGAGGCGCACGTCACCGAGGTCGAGGTGCGCGAACCCGATGTCGATGGTGATGCCCCGGGCCTTCTCTTCGGGCAGCCGGTCGCAGTCCACGCCGGTGAGCGCCTTCACGAGCGACGTTTTGCCGTGGTCGATGTGCCCGGCGGTGCCGAGGATCAGGTCGCGTGGCATGGCTGGTTCCGCGTGTGTCGGCGTGCGCGCGTTATTGTACCGGGCGCGGCGCGCGACTGGCCTTCCGCTCGCACGGTCGCGGGTGTACAGTTCGCCATTCGCCCCAAACGAACAGGTGGACACATGAACGCGCAACCGCAAGCGGAACACAAGTGGCTCGAGCGGCTGGTGGGCGAGTGGGTGTGGGAGATGCAAGGCTCCGGCGGCCCGGACCAACCCCCGGTCACGCACACCGGCACCGACTCGGTGCGCGCGCTCAACGTGTGGGTGCAGTGCGAGGGCCAAATGCCCGGCCCCGAGGGCGCGCCGATGCGCACCGTGATGACGCTCGGCTACGACCCCGCGAAGGGCAAGTACGTCGGCACCTTCATCGGCTCGATGATGACGAACCTGTGGGTGTACGAGGGCACCGTGGACGAAACCGGGAACAAGCTCGTCTTGAGCGCCGACGGCCCGAGTTTCACCGACCCGACGAAGACCGCGAAGTATCTGGACACCATCGAGTTCCTGTCGGACGACCATCGCACGCTGAGTTCGCAGTTCCAAGCCGACGACGGCACATGGCACCAGTTCTGCTTGGCGCACTACCGGCGGAAGGCGTGACGACCCACCGTTGACAGATATTGAACGCGCGTATACAATTCTTTTCGCCGGCGCGCCCCCGCGCCCCGGCACAGGGCCGTTCGTTCACCGGCGCGAACTCGGAACGCGCGGCGAAACGGCCGGAATCGGCGCGGGAGGGGTGTCGCGCGAAGTGGTTGGCCCCCTTTGGCCGAAATACTGGGATTTCTAGGCGTTTTTCAAAGGGGGCCAGTTGGCCCCCTTCGGTGGCCCTCTTTGGCCCCCTCCGACCACTTGGCCCCCTTTGAAGTCGGCGACGGCGCGGCGGTGCGTTGGGATGGTGCGCGCCGGCGGCGCGCGGTACGCTGTGCGAACTGGAGGGCCGAGCGATGGAACCCGAACCGGAACCGTTCTGCGTGCGCGGCGTCGTCAAGGACGGGCAGGTGGTGCTGAGCGTCTCACTTCCACTGCCGGACGGCGCAACCGTGTACGTTGCCACCGAGCCGCCGGACCAGATTCCCGGCATCGGGTTGCCGGGGCCGATGCCCGATCACGAGATCAAAAAACTCATTCTGGCGCTGGCGCGCCGCCCGGACCTCATGGACGAGCCGAACTGGCGGGAAATGCTCTGGGGGAACCGTGAACGCCTCGCCTCTTAGAGCCGGGATCATCGACACCGACCTGTTGCGCGCGATGCACCGCGCCACGAACGCGGCCATCGAGTTCGCGACGAATCTCGCGCGCGACGCCGGCTTGCGGGCGAGCGCCTATTCGCTAATGGTGCTCACCGCCGAGTGCCGCGACGACACAGACCGCGAACTGCTCACGCTCCTACTTGAGCACAGCACGATCTATCCCGTTTCGGTCCACATCTCGCGCCGCGCGTTGGCTCTGCTCGAAGCGCAGCCCGCGCCGGCGGCGCTTTCGGTTGACGCGGCGCTCGTCGCCGCGACGGCGCTCGTTCATAAGTTACCGGTTTACACGGCGAATCCGGGCCGGTACGCGAATCTGCACGGCCTCGCCGCCATCCAACCGTACTGAACGCCGCTTCGCACGAGAACGAACACAATGATCGGCACGACGCTGAACCCGCGCCAGTTCCTCGACCGCGTGGCCCTCGAGTTGGGCCGCATCGACCCCGCCGAGATTCAGAACCTCTCGGACCTCGTTCACGAGCGGTACGTCGCGGGGCGGTTCGTGTTCGTCATCGGCAACGGCGGCAGCGGGTCGAACGCCTCCCACTTCTGCGAAGACATGGGCAAAGGCACGCTGCACCGGAAGTTCTTCGACGACGACACTAAGAAGCGCCTGAAGGTGCTGAGCCTGACCGACAACACGCCGTACATCCTCGCGTGGGGCAACGACGAGGGCTTCGACCGCGTGTTCGTGGAGCAGTTGAAGAACCTCGCGTCGCCGGGCGACCTGCTGGTAGCGATCAGCGGCAGCGGGAACAGCCCGAACATCATTCGCGCGGTGGAATGGGCGAACGCGCACGGCCTGACCACGTTTGGCTGTACGGGCTTCAGCGGCGGCAAGCTCCGCGGCCTCGCGCACCACGGTCTGCATGTCCCGCTCGACGACATGGGTATCGTGGAATCGATCCACCTGACCGCGTTCCACTGGGTGGTGGACGACACCTATCGTCGCATCAGCTTGGTGTGAGAGCGGGCGCGAACCCGTTGCGCACAAGTTCGTTGTTACCATGTTCCTTTGCGCGCCGTGCAAAGGTGGCCGGGCGGGTGCAGATGGGGCTGTTGTGTCGAACTACCCTTCGGACCTTGAGACACGCAAGACGCTCGTGTAAAGTTCAAACCGTGTTAGCTTGTGCGCCGGGCAATGAGCAGGCGGTCTGCTCGCGCAAACGAATTCCAAGTTCGGCACCGGAGGCAAACGTCGCCATGAAGAACCTGCGGATGCCCATCACGTATGGCCTGTTCCGAGCCCTCGTGGCCTTCGCGCTGCTCCAGTGGGTCTTCGGTATTCCGCTCGTCAAGTCCATCCCGGCGGCCGTGCTCTTCGGTATTGTCTGCGCGATCGGTGTTTGGGCGCAAAGGGGTCGTGAGCCCGCCCCCGACGGCGCGCCTCTGCCGAGTGGTGCGCCGTCGCCGCTCGTATGAGCCCAAAACCTGCTGTCGCGGTTGTGGTCTCTGGCCCGCCGTTGCGACTTCGGACTGGTGTGGGGCAGCACATCGCTCAGAGTTGCAATTTCATCGTGCGTGGTTCGCAATCGCCTTGGAAAGGCTCGCGTGGTTGCAGAACCGCACAACGAAGAAGCCGAACTAGGCGCTGCACCTGACGCCGCCATGTAGTCTAGACGGCATCGCTCCCTGGGAGGGGGCGGTGCCGGTGATCTTGATCGTTCGGCCACACAAGGCAGAGGGACAATGAGACTCATCTTGCGGTTGTCCGAAGCCGTGGAGGCGACACTCGCCGGCGAGGTGGTTAGCCCCAGCGTGATCGCCGTGAACTTCACTGCCGGGGCACACCCGCTCGCCCTGTGGTCCGCCGCCGGTGCCTGTTGGAACAACTTCGACGGCTTCCGCAGCGAGGACCTACCGTTGCTCGACACCGCGGGCCACTCGACGACGGCCCGACTGACGTTCGAGTCGACCTCCGCCTACGCCGCGTTCGGCGCTCCGCAAACGCTCAACTCGGCCACGAACAGGTTGTACTGTGGCGGCCTTGTGGGCAACGACACGGTGAGCGAAGTGCGGGTGTCCGTGACCGGCATCCCGTACGACCGCTACGACGTGTTCGTCTTCGCCTCGGCCGATACGACCGACCGCTCGATCCTTTCGATCACCGACGGACGAACGACGTTCTACTATCGGAGCGCCGGCCGGAGCAACGTGGGAGCGCCCCGCCTCCTGCGGACCCGGAGCCGGGATCCGCGGGCACCGACGGAGGGGCCGGCACAGTACCAAGTGTTCCGCGGGCGCGGCGAGTCCTTTACGGTCACCACGGGCGGCTCGCGGAACTGCGTCCTGAGCAACAACGTGTTCGGATTGCAGATCGTCCGTGCGGGGGTGGAGCGGAATGCTTGCGCTGCACCGGACCCGGCCGCCAAGTAGGCATTCCGTGACACACGGCTCACAGTGAGGGCCGCGCTGCTGAGCGGGGGCTTTCCGCTGGTGCCGGCACCGTTCCGGCTACCACTTGCGTTCCATCAGCGAGACGATTTGCACCGCGAGCTTGTCGTGAATCGCCTTCGACGCGCTCGCGTTGGTTTCGCCCAACTCCGGCAGGATGCGGCCGGTGGCGACGATGCGCACCGGTTGCGGCAGGTCCGGGTTGCGGACTTCCTGTGCGATCGGGCGCGACGGGTCGAACGGGATCACCTCGCTCGGCAGCCCCGGTTGAGTGCGGCCGGGTTCGGGGCGCGGGCGCGGGTTCGAGAGGATTTTGCCGTCGCGCAGGTCGCGCCACACGACGTCCACGAACACCGTGATTTCCGCTTCGCGCGTCAGGTTCTGCTGGTTGCGGTTCAGAATCGTCGTCGTGATTTGCGCGACGTTCCCCAGCAGTTCCGTGTCGGCCTTCTCAATGTCGGAGGTGACGCGGAACGGCGTGGTCTTGCCGATCTCGCGGATCACGGCCTGCGTTACGTCCACCTCGAACCCGCGGTACGGGCTGGTTTGGAACGAGCGGTTGTTGAACAGCGGCACGTACACGGTGCGGATGTTCGGATCGTAGAGCGCGTCGGCCCCGGCGCGATAGCCGAACACGCTGAACCCGCCCTTGCACCCCGCGGCGAGCGGGGCGAGCGCGGCGAGCGCCAGAAACCGGCGGCGGCTAATGTTGGTCATGGGTTCTGCGTGACCGGGGGCGTGGGTTGGATCGCGCCGCCGGCCGGTGCGACGTTCGGATCGACGCGGGCGCGATCCTTCTCTTCGCCCGCCGGTCGCCGGCCGATCACTTCGTTGAACTTCGCGCCCGCGATGGCGAACGGGTCGTTGCCCACTTCCGGCCGGCCCTCTTTCATCATCTGCATCAGGCGCGCTTGGCGCTCGGTGGCGACGTCCGAGTACCGCGTACCGCCGTACCGGCGGCGCACGAGTTCGTAGTAGAACACCGCCGAACCGGGGTGCCCGGTGCGCACGTAGTAGTCGGCCATCAGCATGTCTTTTTCGGCCTGCTGCGAACGGATCGCGACGAGCGCGTTGTCGAGCTTCTTCGCGTTCGCCGGGTCGTTCGCCAGTTCCGGGATGCTGTTCTGCGCCACCTGCACCAAGTGCAGGGCTTCGGCGCACCCGCGCCCGTCGTAGCTCGGCCCGCCGGTCTTGTTGTTCTTCGCCTGCACCGCGAGGAGCATGGCTTGGGGCCGCAGCGGGCTGTCCTTGTGCGTGGCTTCCAGTTGGCTGAAGAACTGGTCGGCCTCGTTGAAGTTGCCGCGAATGAAGTTCACGTAGCCGCACAAGAAGAGCGCCTTGTCGCCCTCCGGCCCCATGATGTCGTGAACGTGGACGCGCTCGAGCGCTTCGAGCAAGCGGCCCTCTTGGTCCAGCGCCGGGCGCGTGCGGTCCCACGGTTTGGGCACCCCGGGCTTCCACCGCAAGATGCCGGTTTCGCCCTTCGCGGTGCGGGTCTCGAGTTCGGCGCGGAAGTCGTCGAGCCAGTAGTCGCAGATTTTGAACATGCGCCCGCAGGCGTCCCGCCGGTACGCGCCGGTGGGGAAGTCGAGCAGCAGTTTGTGGTACGTATCGACGGCTTCCGGGTAGTGACCGCGCTGGTAGCGGCACTCGGCCTGCATGAACCGGGCGCGCTCGCACAGCGCGACCGGGTTGCCCTTGTTGTCGGCGATCTGGCGGAACTGGCTTTGCGCTTCGTCGTAGCGGCCCGCGTCGAAATGCGCTTGGGCGGCTTCGAACTTCTCGGGGGCTTTGGGGTCGTCGTAGGTGGAGACGAACAGTTCCTTGAAGTCGGCGGACGCGCGCTCGCGGAACCCGCGGAACCCGTGGCACCCGGTGCCGCAGAGTGCCGCGAGTACCACGAGCGCCTGTCGGAAGCGGCGCGAGCGCGTCGCGTTCGGAATCGGCGTCGCCATCCTGAGCGTCCCCCGGTACCCGCGCCCTAGCGGGCGTCGACGTATGCGAGCATGCGCGGCCGGCGGCCGAGCACGCAACTGACCGTTTGCCCCAACAGTTGCCGCACCTCGCCCCGCACGTCGGGCGGCAACTCGCGTTCGCCTTCGGCGAGCGCGCGCACGGCACCGAGCGCCGGGCCACTTGCGGCGCGCCGGTCGGGCGCGGTCGGCCCGCACTCCGGGCACAGCACGCCCCCACTCGCGGCGCTGAACAGCGCGCCCACATCCGGGTGCTTGCGCTCGCGACCGCAGCCGGCGCACGCATCGAGTCGCGGGCTATAACCCAGCTCGCGGAGCCACACAAGCTCGAATGCGGACACGGCCGCGCGCGTGTCGCCCGCCGCACCCAACCCGCGAAGCGCGACCAGCGCCGCGTCGAACAGTTCCGGGTGCGGGTCGTAGTCTTGGGTGCCGTCGGCGAGCAGTTCCGCGACGTAGTACCCCGCGTACAGCGCCGGCAGGTTCGCCCGCAGCTCCGGGAACTGTTCCTCGAGCCGCGCTTCGGTGAGCAGATCCAAACCGCCGTGCGCTTTGCGGAGGAACACGATCTGGCAGACGGTGAGCAGGTCGAACGCGACGTCGAAGTTCGATTTCAGTCGCCGCCCGCCTTTCGCCAAGGCGCGCACTTTGCCGAACTCGCGAGTAAAGAGCGTGGCAATACGACTCGTTTCGCTCCAGTCGGTGCCGCGCACCACCAGCGCGAGAGCTTTCTCTGCGGCCATCGTCGAACGCCCTCCTGCTGCCTTCATACCGCCGCGCCGGTGCCGGACGAACCCCAACCGGCGATAATGTCCGCATGAAAGACCTCGCCGACTTGCGCCAAGAGTACGAACTCGCCGGCCTCTCCGAAGCCGACGCCGGCAACGACCCGTTCGCGCTGTTCCGCCGTTGGTTCGACCAAGCCCTCAGCGCGAAGCTCAGTGACCCGAACGCCATGATCCTCGCCACCGCGACGCCCGACGGTGCGCCGTCGGCGCGCGCCGTTCTGCTGAAAGCGCTCGACGATCGCGGGTTCACGTTCTTCACGAACTACGACAGCCGCAAGGGCGCGGAGATGGCCGCGAACCCGCGGGTCGCGCTCGTGTTCTTGTGGCACCCGCTGGAACGGCAGATTCGCATTGAGGGCACGGCGGAAGTCGTGACCGCGGCCGAGTCCGACGAATACTACGTTAAGCGCCCGCTCGGAAGCCGGTTGGGAGCGTGGGCATCGCCGCAGAGCGCCGTGATTAGCGGGCGCGAGGTGCTGGAACAGGCGCACGCGGAGCTGACTGCGCGGTTCGCGGACGGCAACCCGCCGCGCCCGGCGAACTGGGGCGGGTATCGCGTGCTACCGACCGTGATCGAGTTCTGGCAGGGGCGGCGCAGCCGGTTGCACGACCGGATTCGCTTCACGCGCACCGCGAACGGCTGGACCCGCGACCGGCTCGCGCCGTAAAGCGAATACGCTGGGCGCGCCCCGCGTCTAGGGTTTGGTTCCTTCCAACTTGAGGTATCGCGCATGAAGGTTCTGTACGCGGCCGCGGTCGCGGCGCTGCTCGGGCTGGTTTCCGTGGGCACTGCCGAGGACAAGAAGATGACGCCGCTGACCGGCAAGATGAAGGACATCGACGGCAAGGACTTCGACCTCGCCAAACTCAAGGGCAAGGTCGTCCTGTTCGTAAACGTCGCGAGCGCCTGCGGCTACACGCCGCAATACAAGGGGCTTCAAGAGCTGTACGAGAAGCACGAGAAGGAAGGGCTTGTGATCGTGGGCGTGCCGTCGAACGAGTACGGCAAGCAAGAGCCGGGTACCGACGCGGACATCAAGGAGTTCTGCTCGTCGAAGTACAAGGTGACGTTCCCGATGCTCTCGAAGGTCGTGATTAAGGGTAACGGGCAAGTGCCGCTGTACAAGACGCTGGTCGAGGCCACGCCGGACGCCGCCGGGAAGGTGACGCAAGTGGGTTGGAACTTCGAGAAGTTCCTGATCGCGCGCGACGGCACCGTGGCCGGCCGGTTCAAGTCCGCGGTCGCCCCGGATTCGGCCGACTTCCTCAAGGCCATCAAGGCGGAACTGGCAAAGAAGCCGGAGTAACGCCGGCGGTCGTCTGTCGCGAGCGGCGCGACGTAAGTCCGCCGGTGGAGCAATCCAATTGAGGTGTGCACCGCGCACTCAAGTTGCATTGCTTCACCGGCGGACTTACGTCGCGCCGCTCGCGCTTGTACGCTATCGCCATGAACCCTCTCGTGTGGCACCTCCGCGACCGCGCTCTCGACCTCAGCACCCGCCCTTTAGTGATGGGCATTCTGAACGTCACCCCGGACAGCTTCTCCGATGGCGGGCGGTACGCGGACCCAGTCGCGCGCGGGCTCCAACTCATCGAACACGGCGCAGACGTCCTCGACGTCGGCGGCGAATCGACCCGCCCCGGTGCCGAGCCGGTATCGCTCGAAGAGGAGCTCCGCCGCGTCGTGCCGGTGGTGCGCGAACTCTCTTCCCGCACGTCCGCTCCGATCTCCGTGGACACGATGAAGCCCGAAGTCGCACGCGAAGCGCTCGCCGTGGGCGCGGCGATCCTCAACGACGTCTCCGGGTTCCGCGACCCGCGCATAATCGAAGTGGCGCGCGAGGCACGGTGCGGCGTCGTGGCGATGCACATGCTCGGCGCCCCGGCGACGATGCAGCAGAACCCGCAGTACGCGGACGCGGTGGGCGAGGTGACCGCGTACCTGCAAGAGAGGTTGCGGGCTTTGGGCGAATCCGGTATCCCTCTCGAAGCGGTGTGCCTCGACCCCGGCATCGGGTTCGGCAAAGCGCTCGAGCACAACCTCGAACTCTTGGCGAACCTGAACGCGGTCGCGGCGCTCGGCCGCCCGGTGTGCCTGGGCGTGTCGCGCAAAGGCTTCATCGGTGCCGTGTGCGGGCGCGCCCTTGAACAGCGCGACGCCGGTTCGCTCGCGGTCGCGTGTTTCGCCGCCGCCCGTGGAACGGCGCATGTGTTGCGCGTTCACGATGTGCCCGCCGCGCGCGACGCCGTGTTGCTGTTGAGTGCCATCGATCGACACCGCCGAGGTTAGCGCCTGTGGCCCTCCCCGTGAACGCCGAACTGCTCGAACTTTGCCACACCATGGCGCGCCGCGCGCGCGCCGCCTCCAAAGCGCTCGCACTCGTCCCGACCGAACGGAAGAACGCGTGGTTGCTCGCGTCGGCTTCCGCGCTCGAAGCGCGCGCGCAGGAACTACTAGCCGCCAATCATATAGACGTGCGTGCAGCGCCCGGGTTCGGGCTAAATTCCGCGGCCGTGGATCGCCTCACGCTGAACGCGAAGCGCATCAGCGCGATGAGCGAAGGTCTGCGGCAAGTGGCGGCGCTCACGGACCCGGTGGCCGAGGTGCGCGAGACGACGCACCGGCCGAACGGATTGCTCGTGCAGAAAGTCGGCGTGCCGCTCGGCGTGGTGTTCTTCATCTACGAGTCGCGGCCGAACGTGACGGCGGACGCCGCGGCGCTGTGCGCGAAGAGTGGCAACGCCGTGATCCTGCGCGGCGGGAAAGAGGCGCTGAACTCGAACGCCGCGCTCCACGCGATTCTCAGCGCCGAATTGGCGAAGCACGACATCCCGGCCGACGCGGTGCAGCTCGTGCCGACCGTTGACCGCGACGCGGTGGGGCACTTCCTGCGAATGCCCGAGTTCATCGATCTCGCGATCCCGCGCGGCGGCAAAGACCTGATCGAGCGCGTCGCCCGCGAAGCCCGGATGCCGGTGCTCAAGCACTTCGACGGCGTGTGTCACGTCTACGTCGATGCCGCGGCCGACCTCGACGTGGCCGAGCGCGTCATTGTGAACGCGAAGTGTCAGCGCCCCGGCACGTGCAACGCCGCGGAGTGCCTGCTCGTTCACGCCGACGTCGCGCGCGAGTTCCTCCCGCGTGCCGGTGCGGCGCTGCAAGCGCGCGGTGTCGAGCTGAGGGGCTGCGCCGAAACCGTGCGCCTCGTGCCGGGCGCGAAGCCCGCGACCGAAACCGACTACCGCACCGAGTACCTCGACCTCGTGCTCTCGGTGAAGGTGGTGCCGTCGTTCGACGCCGCCGTCTCGCACATCGACGCGTACGGTTCGCACCACACCGACGCCATCATCACGCGCGACGCCGACACCGCACGCGCCTTCACTACGCAAGTGGATTCGGCGGCGGTGGTGGTGAACGCGAGCACGCGGTTCAACGACGGGTTCGAGTTGGGCCTCGGCGCGGAAATCGGTATCAGCACGGACCGGTTCCACGCGCGCGGCCCGTGCGGGCTGCGCGAGCTGACCACCTACAAGTACGTCGTCACCGGCGACGGGCAGATTCGCGAGTAGCGATGCAAACGGCGGCGTTCGCAGCGGTGATCGTGTGCGGGCTGTTGTGGCTCGCGGTGCGCCGCCCGCGCGCGCGCCGGTGGCACCTGTTGGGCCGCCCCGCGCCGCTTCCGGCGGTCACGGCAATCGATCGGCAGCACCGGCACCTCCAAGCGGGCGGCATGCTCGGCGAGCGCGCGTGCGAACGCGCAAAGAACCGGTTCCGCGAACTGCTCGGCGCGGGCCGCCGCGATTGTGTGGAACGGGAGCTGGCGGCGGGCCTCGACTTCGCCGTGAGCGTGCGCGCGCTCGCGGACCTCGGCACGCCGGCCGCGGTCGAACTCCTCGAGCGCCAGTTGGCGCGGACGCACAGCACCGACGCGACCGAACAGGCGTGGTACTGGGCCGATCTCGCCGCGGCGCTGCGCCGGCTGAACCGCGAATCCGCCCTTCCCGGTGTGCTGCGGTGCGCCGACGCCGCGGCCGACCTACCGTCCGGTGCTCTGCTCGCGGCCGAAGCGGTCGCGTTCCCGAACTTCGCGGCGCTGCTTCAACACCCCGAATGGACCGCGGGGCGCGCGGCGCTGCGCGCGCTGGTGACGACCGCGCGCGCGGCGCGGGCCGGCGGCCTCGACCTCGCGGGCGTCGTGCGCGCCGGTCTCGGCGACAAACTCGCGGACGCCGCGCGGCGCGCCGAGGGGGTCGGCGATCCGTGGCTCGCACTCGCGGCGGTCGAAGCGGAGCGCGCGTTCCGGCGGCTCGGGGCGTGGTCGAAGCACCTCCCGGCCGACGCGCGCGCACTCGCCGAGGCACAAGCGCTGCGCCTCTGGGCAACCGGGGACCGCCGGCGCGCGTGGCTCGCCGCCGCACCGGACGCCCTCCGCGCGCGGTTCCTCGCGGCCCCGGACGACGAGCGCGCCGCGACCGTTCGCGCGCTGTGCGAACTGCGCGCGGACGCGGCCCGCCTGTTCCCGCACCTGCCGGACGTGCGGTCCGCGCTGTGGGCCGACGCGGTGCGCGCGCTGCGCTGGTCGGCCGCGCCGACCGTGGGGCCGGTGCTCGCGGCCGAAGCCGTGCGGCACTCGCGCTGGAAGCGCGGAACCGCCCGCGCCGCGGTGCTGCTGAGCGCGCTCCGCGGCCACGCCTGTTACGAGTCCGAAGCGGCGCTGATGCGCTCACTTCAACACACCGACGCCCGCGTGCGATGCGCGGCCCTCGGCGCGCTGGGTCACTGGAACCCGTTCGACCCGAACGCGGTGGTACCGGCGGTTCGCGCCGCGCGCGCCAGCACCGACCCCGCCGAGCGCCGCGCCGCGGTGGGCGCGCTCGCGCGCCTCGGCGACCGCTCGGCGCTAGACGAAATCGCCTCCGGGTTGCGGAGCGAAGAGCCCGCGGCACGCGCCGAAGCCGCGACACGCGCGGCCGACGAACACCTCACATGGCTGTGGCCGGACCTCGAAGCGGTGGCGTGCGGCCCGGACGCCGACGCGGCGCTCGCGGCCACCGAAGCGCTCGAAGTGCTGCGCGAAAACATCTTCGGGTTGTGTTCGGCCCCGTAGTCGCTTCCGGCAATCGCCGAGTCGAAGCGGGCCAAGTGGTCAAAGGGGGCCAGTCCGAGCCAAAGGGGGCCACCAAAGGGGGCCAACTGGCACTCTTTGAACAAAACCTAGAAAACCTAACGTTTTCACCAAAGGGGCCAAAGGCGGCCAACTGCAACGCGCGCCCCCTTCCCTCTCAACTTCGGCGCGAAACGCGGCTCGTTCGAGTTCGCGCGTGTGAACGAACGCTCCGTGCCGGAACGCGGTTCGCGCCGGCCGACTGCATTTTATACACAAGTCCACATGTCACTCAAGGACCGACGCGCCCAATTTCCACGGGCCACGAACCGCGGTCGGGCTTGTCGCCGTTGCTACAATCATCCGTTTCCGCCCGCGCCGGTTGTACCGATTGCACCGCGTGCGGGCTCTGCGAAGGCGCGGAAAGTGTTTCCGCCCGCGCACTCGCTCGGATAGACTCCTGACAGTGAGGACAAGGACGTGAGCAACGAGACGAAACCGAAGAAGCCCCGGACGCCGAAGCCGCCCGCGCCGCCGAAGAGCGTCGAAGCACTGGTGGCGCACGCTCTGCTGACGGCCGCGACCAAGCCGGGCGCGAAGTGGGCGGCAGCAAGTGCAGCCGGGTTGTTCAACACGAAGGAAGACCTGCACAGTGCGGCCCAAGCCGAATGCACGAAGCGCGGCGCGGAACTGCTCGTTCCGAAGGGTAGCGGTGGCACGCTGACCGCGGCCGGTTTCGCGCGCGTCGCGGACGATCTCCCGAAAGACGAAATCGGGGCGATCGCGCTTCGGTGCGTCGAGGGGCAATCGGCTACGCAGCGGTTCGAGTTCCTGAGTGCCGCGATTAGTCGCTTTCCGGACGCGGCGGCGGAACTAACCCCGGAGTTGGACGCCGCCGCGAGCGCGAAGGAAGCGGAGCGCGCCGCCGAAATCGAAGCCGCAACGAAGCGCGCTGCGGCGCGCGAAGCGAACCTGAAGGCGCTGGACCGCGCGCGCGAAGTGCTCCTGCGCGACCGCGAGAACGAAGTGGCTGCCGTGCGGAAGTTGTGGGAAGCGCTGGGCCAAAGCTCAACCGACCTCCCGGCGCTGCCGGAAGCAAAACCCGCGGGCACCGCGCCGAAACCGGAGCCGACCCCACGGCCCGGCCCGGAACCGCGCACGCAAGACGACCGAGACTTCCGCCACCACACAGCACGGCGGTTGGTTGAGAGTTGGTTGTACAACCTGAAGAACCAAAAGCACGAAGCGGCGACGGCTCTCGAGCGTGTGCTCAAGGGCGTGAGCGGTGTTCAAGCGATTGGTGCTGTCGGGATGGCGGTTAACTTTGATGGTCGCATTCACGAGTGCGAGCGCGCGATTTCGGACGGGGCGACGACACGCGTTGTGCGCGTCGGGTGGGCATTCAAAGACGATCCGGGCGAACCGTTGTGTCGCGCGCTTGTCGAATAAGGGGGCACTACGATGGCTGACGGCTTGATCTGCATCGACTTCGGGAGCGCGTTTACGAAAGTTTCGGTGCGCCGCGGGCGGCGCACCAATTCGGATATCGTTGTCAGCACAGAACACGCACTCCCAGCCGGAACAGACACGAGCCCCGAGTATCGACTCTGCGTGCCCTCGACCGTCGTTGTCGATACGACGACTCCGACCCCCCAATACTCCTTCGGATTGCGGACGATCAACCGGCGCACGTCGGACACCATCACCGTTCGGAAGAACTGGAAGAAGGAACTGTTCAGCGCGAGCGGCACCGCGCCATCGGTCGCCCCGCCGAAGGCGCGCAAGATGACGCGACTGGAATCGCTGGTTCACTCCCCCGCGTTCGCGAAACTCGCCGAGCAATATCGCGTTTCGAAGAACGAACTGACCAGCCTTCAGTGGCTGGTGATTCACGCGACGAGCATCACACTGCCCATCTACAACGCGCCGCTCCCCGAAGGACCGGTCGATTACACGTTCCCGCTCGCGGTCGAATTCTTCCGCTGGTTGCGCGGGGTCGTACTCGCTGCAGCTTCGGGACAAGGGGGCCAAGACGCGGTCGCGCGCTTACCGGTGCGCGTGACGGTGCCGGCGTTCGCGCCCGAAGACCAACTAGCCCAACACCCCGGCTGCGTGCGGTTGCGCGAGGCGCTCCAAATGGCAAAGTGGGAACTGCACTCGGAGATGCCGTTCGTCAGCGAACCGTACGCGAACGCCGTCGGCGTTCTCACGCAAGGGAGCAACTGCACCCGTGTCGCTGACATGTTCAAGCACGGCCTACTCATCACCGCACTCAGAGACCCGAAGACGCACGACATTTACCGCGTCGCGGTGATCGACGTCGGTGCGTTTACGACCGACTTCGCGTGCCTCACCATGAACTCGTTCGGACAAGTGGTGCAACTCTCCGACATCGAATTCGAGACGAAGACACACTCCGTTTCGGTCGGCATGTCCGACCTCGACGACACCGTTCTTGCTGCGCTTAACGCGGAGAACCAAGCGTACTTCCGCGACGAAGCTTCGCCGGCTGAATGGGCCGAACTGCGCCTGTACTTGTACACGCTAAAGCAGCCGTACTCGTCGCCGGTTGGTGACGTTGGCACGCCAGAAGAAATGCCGCGGATCGAGGCCGCCATCGGCGAGTTGCAAACGCGCCTCGCGGTCGAAACGACGAAGTTCTTCGCCACGATCGAAGACGTGCCGTTCAAGGAACTAGTGCTCACCGGTGGCGGTTCGACGGTGCCCGCGATCCAAGAAGCGCTGATCGGAGCGGCCGAGGCCGGTCGGCAGAAGTACCGCAAGGTTCACATGCCGGTTGTGGCCGAAACGGGCCACCGCGAGACCACGAACCTGCAGATCGTGACGCCGCTCGACGCGAAGCTCACTCGCGGGGCGACGGCCCTCGGCGGCACCAGTTCGTACTTCGACCTCATCACCTGAGCATTCACGAGGCTCCGGTTTGCCTCTGGGCCGGTTCGCGGGTACCATTCGCGGTGTACCGCGGCGCGCCGCGCGCCACCACGCACCGCACCACCACTCGCGCACACATGCCCGCACCACCCGTTACCTTCCCGTGCCCGTTCTGCGGTAAGCGCATGGGCGTTTCCGCAGACTTCCTCGGCAAACAGGTGCGGTGCCCGCACTGCCGACAGGTCGTGCTCGCCCCGAGCGCGGCCGCCGCGCCGGCTGCACCGGTCGCCCCTCCGCCCCCGCCGCCGGTCGCTGTCGTGCCGCCCCCACCGCCGGTCGCTGTCGCGCCGCTCCCGCCGCCGGTGAACACCGAACCGGACCTGCCGCAGTTCAACTTCCCCGCGGCGCGCGAGGGCGCGGACAGCATTCTCGGCGATCCCAACGAATCCGAAGACGACGTGTTCGGCACCCAGCCCGGCACGCGCCTGTTGGACAACCCGTACCCGCCGCCCGCGCCCCAACCGGCCGCGCCGCCCCGCCCTGCCCCGCCGCTCGATCTCGAAGCCACCACGACCCCCGAAAACCCGTTCGCGGTGGCGCAGACCGAGCCGACCGGCATTCCGCGCAGTTCGCTGCCGCCCCAACCCAAGACGACCGAGCTGTCGAACCCGTTCCCGGACCTCGAACCGGTCAGCCTGCCGGGCACGTTCGTATCGCCGCCCGTACCGCAACCGCCGCCCGCGCCGCCCCGCGCCGCCGCTCCCCCGCCGCGCCCCGCGCCGCAACCCGCACCCGTGCCGCAACCGGCCGCGTACCCCGCTCCGGCACCGGCACCCGCGCCCGCGACGTACGGCGCGCCGAGCAACCCGTTCGCGGGAATCGACGAGTCCGTGGTCGTCGCGCCGCCCCCGGCGACCGTGGATCGGACCGAACCGGTTGCCGAACCGCGGCGCGCGAAGAAGAGCGACCCCGGCGAATCGCAGATCGCGCGGGCCCCGCGCAGTCGCACGCCGCAAAAGCCCGCCGGCGGCGGCAACCCGGTGCTCTTGTACGTCGCGCTCGGTTGGGCCGTACTCGCGACGCTCCTCGCGGTGTACGGGCTGGTGTTCCGCTACGGCACCCGCATCGACCCCGGCCACCCGCTTTCGACGGTCCCCGACACCTACGGCGAGTTCGGCCCGGCGCAGCGCAAGAACCCCGGGTCCGTCCGCGTTAACGGCGACCTCGAGTTGCCCAAAGACCAGCGCGCGCAGTTGGGCCAAACGCTCAAGGTGGGCCAACTCGAGGTGACGCCGAAGGAGATCGTGCGCCGCCGGTTGATGATCGTCGCCGACCGCGGCGCGGGCGAACAGCCGCCGCAACCGCTCGGCACCGCACTGGTGATGAAACTCGAAGTCGCGAACAAGTCCGGGGTGCCGATTTACCCAATGGACCCGGCGTTCCTGCGCACGAGCGACGCGAAGAACCAACCGCTCACGCGCCTCGTCGTGGGCCAGCGCACTTGGTACGGCGGCGCGATCCCGTGGCCGTTCGTGAACCCGATCGTGCGCCGCCGCGAGCAGCAGCAACAGAACGACTACGAACCGCTGGGGCCGAACGAGTCGCGCGAGTACGTCGTGTTCACCGACACGAACCCGGACCTGCTGAAAGCGGTGACGGCGGCCCGCGATTCGATGCAGTGGCGCGTGCAGGTGCGCAGCGGCGCGGTCGATGTCGACGGCAAATCGTACCCGGTCACGTCGGTGTTCGCCGTCGACTTCCGCAACACGGAGATCACCAACCCGGGGTGAGTGTGAGCGAGCGCGAGGCGTTTCTGAAAGCAATCGCGGCGGTGCCGGACGACGACACGGCGCGGCTCGCGTTCGCCGACTGGCTGGACGAGCACGGCGACCCGGACCGCGCCGAGTTCGTGCGCCTCCAAATCCGCCGCGCGCGCTTCGGCGGCGAACCGTGCCCGCGCGAAACCGAACTCTTCGGAGCGAACCGCGACGCGTGGCTCGGCCCACTCGCGCAGCTCGGTGATTGCGAGTTTGAGTTCGAACGCGGTTTCGTTGAAAGTGCCGCAGTGCGCGGTAGTGATATCGCGACACACGCGGGCGCGTTGCGAGAACACTGCCCGGCGCTGACGAAACTGGACCTGATAGGCGTGCGCGGGTTCGGGAAGCAAATCGCGGACGCACTTCCAGAAAGCGTGCGCGTCCTACAACTCGAAGACTGGCCGCACCCGGACGACGCCCGCGCGCTTGCTCAGTCGCCACGGCTGGCACGGCTCGAAACACTCAGCCTCTGGGTCGGGTTAGAGTCTGACGCCGCGGTGCTTCGCACCCTCGCAGAATCGCGCGCGATGCCCGCGCTGAACTGGGTGCAACTCGTGCAGTTGTACGGCGGGTTACAAGCGGGCGAGAGGGCCGGTGAGCTGAACGTGAGCGCCGCGACGCGCGCCATCGAGTTCAACGCGGCTCGCGGATCTGTGATCGCGCACGTTTATCGACCGTTCGATGGGCCGTTCCCGCTCAATGAAAACGTCGGGTACGACCTTTACGCAGGTACCGTCTCGGGCGGCGAAGATGTGCTTGTGCGCTGCGGACAAGTGTGCGAAGTGCTCAGCTTCAATCGTTCTGCGCGACTACAAAGTGGCGCACTAATCGACCTGACCGGCGAACTGTCTGCGGCTCCCGATTTCGCTTTCGAGAAGTACAATCGGGCGGAAGTGCTCGCGCGTCTGCATCAGCGCATCGGGTTCGTACCGGGGCGCATCGTCGTGCGCGAGTTCGCGGGCCGATCTGTGCTGCCGAGCAGTTTCGTGGAGGTCTACAAGTTCGGTACGTTCGTTGACTTTCAGAACGGCTTTCTCGACGAGCCGAACGCAGAAGCGCGCGAAAGCAGTATCGAACACATCCGTTACTATCTGCGCTCGTCCAACTTCTGCGTCGGCTACGGTAACGAGTGCATCGCAGACGACAGCGGACAGATTCACACGACGTGATCCGAACCCGCACTGCGGGTTCGCTATCCTTTCTGCATGACCGACCGCGAGTTCGCTCTGGATGTGGTGCGCCGGCTTCAGGCCGCGGGGTTCACTGCGCTCTGGGCCGGCGGGTGCGTGCGCGACGAACTCCTCGGCCTCGCCCCGCAAGACTACGACGTTGCCACGTCGGCGCGTCCCGAACAACTGCGACCGCTGTTCAAGCGGCGCAACGAAATCGGGGCGCACTTCGGTGTGGTGCAGGTCATCGGGCCGCGCGGCGACGACCGCGAGTGGCTCACCATCGAAGTCGCCACGTTCCGCTCCGACGGCGCGTACATCGACGGCCGGCGACCGGAAAGCGTCGTCTTCTCGTCGCCCGAAGAGGACGCACAGCGCCGCGACTTCACCGTCAACGGGATGTTCTTCGACCCGGTGAAGGGCGAACACCTCGACTTCGTCGGCGGGCGCGCCGACCTTGCCGCGAAAGTGCTGCGCGCGATCGGCGACCCGCACGCACGGTTCGCGGAAGACAAACTTCGCGTCCTGCGCGCGGCACGAATGGCAACGCGCTTCGATCTCACCATTGAGCCGGTCACGTTCGCCGCGGCGCGCGAGATGGCGAGCGAAATCCGCGTCGTGTCCGCGGAGCGCATCGCTGAGGAGCTGCGCAAACTGTTCGCGCACAAGAACCGCGCACGCGGGCTAAATCTGCTCGGTGAACTGCAACTGCTCCCACCGGTGTTGCCGGAACTGCACGGCGAAGCGTTCGACCGCGGCGCGCGCGCAATCGCGGCGCTCGGTGCAGCGGCGTCGTTCGAGTTGGCGTTCGCCGCGGCGCTGAACGCGGTCGCGCCGAAGGCGGTCGAAGCGGTCGCGGAGCGGCTGAAACTCTCGAACGTGGAAACCGCGCGGCTCGTGTGGCTCGTGCAGCACCGCGACGCGCTCACAGGCGCACCGACGATGCGCGCGAGCAAGCTCAAGCCGCTGCTCGTTCACGCGGGTATCGGCGATTTGCTGGCGCTGCACCGCGCAATCGCGGTGAGCGAAGGAACGGGCGACGCGCACGTAGAGTTTTGCGAAGGCGTGTTGCGCGACACGCCGGCGCACGAACTGAACCCGCCACCGGTCGTGACGGGCGAGCACCTGATCGCGCTCGGGCTGAAACCCGGACCCGCGTTCAAGCGGCTGCTCGATGCCGTGCGGGAGGCGCAACTGGAAGGTCGCGCGAATTCGACGGAACAGGGGCTGGCGCTCGTTCGGGAACTTGCAGGCGCGTCGCTTCCACCACCGCCGTAACGGGCTTCGGGCCGCGCACGACTTCGTTCCACCAGAAGCTCAACAGCGCGCGCGCGGTGCGCGGCACCTCGCGCAGCGACACCTTGCTCTCACCACCGGCCCGCGGGCGGTGCGTCACGGCGCGCTCGGCCACGTCGAAGCCGAGTTGCCGCGCGCGCGTCAGCATTTCGGTGTTCACGAAGAACCCGCGACTGTTCGGCAGGATGCGCGCGAGCGCCTCGCGCCGGAACACCTTCAGCGCGCAATCCACGTCCCGCACGCGGGTGCCGAGCAGCGCGCGCGCGAGCACGTTGTAGCCCCACGAGAGGAACCGGCGCTTCCACGGGTCTTTGCGGTCCGCGCGGTAGCCCACCGCGATTGGCACTTCGCGCGCGAGTTGCGCGAGCGGCGCGAGGTCCGCGAGGTCGAACTGACAGTCGGCGTCGGTGAACGCGACCAACTCGAAGCGCGCGGCCTCGAACCCGGTGCGCAGGGCCGCGCCGTACCCGCGATTCGTCTCGTGCCGCACGAGGCGCGCGTTTGGCGCGCGCTCGATCGCGCGCAGCGTTTCGGTCGCGGTCGCGTCGGAACTGCCGTCGTCTACCACGATGACCTCGAACTGCGCGAAGTGCGCCGCGAGCGCGTCTTGCGCTTCGCGCACGGCGCGACCGATGACCGCGGCTTCGTTGTACGCGGGCAGAACGAGACTGATTCCGGGTGCGTCCATGCGTGCGGCTCCGAAAGGTGCGGGCCAATAGCAAGCGGCGCAATTCGCGTAAAGACCGGCCCGCGCGCCCGACTTCGGAAATAGCACTTGCCAACTCCGCTTCTGCGGTTACAAATAGAACAGAGAGACTGCTAATTGCATTGCGGAGGGAGACGCGTGACGCTGTTGAGCCGGAAGGCCGATTACGCGCTGCTCATTCTCTCCTACCTGAACGAGCACAAAACCGGTGGCACGGCCCGCGCGGTCGCGGACCAATTCGGGCTGTCGCGCCCGTTCGTCGCGAACATTCTGAAACAACTCTGCCAGCAGAAACTTGTTGTCAGCCACCGCGGGGTGAAGGGCGGATACGCGCTCGCCCGCGACGCGGCCAGCGTCAGCCTCGCCGAACTGCTCGAAGCGGTCGACGAGGACTTCCGGCTGACCGTGTGCAACGGGATCGAGGCCGAACCGCACGAGTGCGAGCACTCCGGCACCTGCACGGTGAAAGGGCCGCTCGCGGAGGTTCACGCCCGGCTCGTCGGCGTGCTCCGCGGGGTTACGCTCGCGGAACTGTTCGATCCGAAAGCACAACCCGCGGTACTCCACTCGCTGACGGTGTTGAACGCACCCGCGAACGCGTGTGTCGCGGCACCGGTTGAATCGTTCCCGGCCTAACGGTTGCTGCTTCGACGAATCACCCAGAGGAACGGACCGCACATGACCGCGATGCCGATCTACATGGACAACAACTCCACGACCCGCACCGACCCGCGGGTTGTCGAGGCCATGCTGCCGTACTTCACCGAGCACTACGGCAACGCCGCGAGCCGCAACCACCCGTTCGGTTGGGAAGCGGAATCGGCGGTCGACGACGCGCGCGAGCGCATCGCGGCGATCATCGGCGCGTCCGCGAAGGAAGTGATCTTCACCAGCGGCGCGACCGAGAGCAACAACCTCGCGATCAAGGGCGTCGCGGGGATGTACAAGAAGAAGGGCAACCACATCGTCACGCAGGCCACCGAGCACAAGGCCGTGCTCGACACCTGCAAGCGCCTCGAGCGCGACGGGTATCAGGTGACGTACCTGCCCGTCGACAAGTTCGGTCAGGTGCACCCGGAACAAGTGGCCGAAGCGCTCACCGACAAAACGGTGCTCGTGTCGATCATGGCCGCGAACAACGAGATCGGCACGGTGCAACCGATCCGCGAGATCGGGAAGCTGTGCAAGAGCAAGGGCGTGCTGTTCCACACGGACGCGGTTCAGGCCGTCGGCAAGATTCCGCTCGATGTGGAAGACATGGGTATCGACCTCTTGAGCCTCACCGGGCACAAGATTTACGGGCCGAAGGGCATCGGCGCGCTGTACGTGCGCAAGAAAGACCCGCGCGTCCGGCTCGAACCGCAGATCGACGGCGGCGGGCACGAGCGCGGCATGCGCTCCGGCACGCTCCCGGTGCCGCTGATCGTCGGCCTCGGCAAGGCGTGCCAACTGGCGCGCGAAGAGATGCCCCAAGAGATCGAGCGCACGTTCCGGCTCCGCGAGCGGCTCCGCACCGGCATTATGAGTAAGCTGCCGGAAACGTACTTGAACGGCCATCCCACCGAGCGCCTCCCGGGCAACGCGAACATCAGCTTCGCGTACGTTGAGGGCGAAGGGATGATGATGGGGATCAAGGCGGTCGCGGTGTCGAGCGGGTCGGCGTGCACGAGCGCGAGCCTCGAACCGAGTTACGTGCTCCGCGCTCTGGGCGTGGGCGACGAACTGGCGCATTCCAGCATCCGCTTCGGCCTCGGGCGGTTCAACACCGAAGCGGAAGTGGACTTCGTGGTCAATCTGGTGGTGAGCGAGGTGACGCGGTTGCGCGAAATGTCGCCGCTGTACGAGATGGTGCAGCAGGGCATCGACATCAAGAAGATCGAGTGGGCGCACCACTAGGCGTTGGCCGTTGGCTGTTGGCCGTTAGCCAGAAGCCCAACAACCAATGACAGTGTCGCATCCACGGTTTGATTTTCTGGCTAAGAGCCAACAGCTAATCGCTAACAGCTTAAGGGGAACGCGATGCCATACAGCGAAAAAGTGCTCGACCACTACAACAACCCGCGGAACGTCGGGAGCTTCGACGCGGCCGACCCGAACGTGGGTACGGGCCTCGTGGGCGCGCCGGAGTGCGGCGACGTGATGAAGCTGCAGATCCGCGTGAACCCGGAAACCGGCGTCATCGAGGACGCGAAATTCAAGACGTTCGGGTGCGGGTCGGCCATCGCGTCCAGCAGCCTCGCCACCGAGTGGCTCAAGGGCAAGACGGTGGACGAAGCCCTCGCGATCAAGAACACCGAGATCGTGGAAGAGTTGGCGCTGCCGCCGGTGAAGGTCCACTGCTCGGTGTTGGCCGAAGACGCGATTAAGGCGGCGATCCAGAACTACCAAGCCAAGAGCGAGTCGGAACCGGCGTCGGCGAGCGCTCCGGCGGAACCCGCCGAACTTCAGCCGGCGGCGGTGTAGAGTTTCGCCGCGGGCCGCGGTATAATACGTTCACACGCACTCACACTCATTCACCGAAAGGGCGAACGATGTCCACCGCTGTTGCCGAACCGACCACGCTGGAACTGGGCCGCACGAGCGCGCCGACCGTTGTCACGCCGCCCCTCACCGTGACCGAAAAGGCCGCGAGCGAAGTGAAGCGGCACATCGCGGACATGATCGAGAGCAAGCAGATCGAAGCCGACGGCAAACTGTACCTGCGCGTGCGCGTGCAGGGCGGCGGGTGCAGCGGGTTCCAAAACAAGCTGGACCTCGATGCCAAGTACGACGAGAAGACCGACCACAAGTTCGAGTTCCACGGCATCGAAGTGGTGATCGACAAGCGCTCGATGCTGTACCTCGACGGCGCGGTGGTGGACTTCCACGACGACCTGAACAAGCGCGGGTTCACCGTGACCAACCCGAACGCGAAGGGCACCTGTGGGTGCGGCAGTTCGTACTCGATGTAGTGCCGAGTTTTCAGTGGTCAGTTTTCAGTTCACAGAACTCGACCTTGTTTCTGTGCGCGGACTGACCACTGAAAACTGATAACTGACAACTATGACAGACCACTTCGCCCGCCTCGGCCTGCCGAGGCGGTTCGCACTAGACGCGACCGAACTGGAGCGCGAGTACCTCACGCGCTCGCGAGCCGCGCACCCGGACTACCATCTCGCCGGCCCTACCGCCGACCTCGGCGCGAGCCTCGAACTCTCCGCGGCGCTGAACGAAGCGTACGCCGCACTACGCGACCCGTTCGCGCGGGCCGAACACCTCCTCGCACTGCACGGCGGGCCGAGCGCCACCGAGCACAAGCAGGTGCCACCGGCGTTTCTTGCCGAGATGCTCGAGGCGCGCGAAGAGGTGGAGGCGGCTCGCGGGAACGAGACGAGAACGCGAGCGCTGGAATCGGCGTTCGCGGCCCGGTTCGATACGCTAATCGGTGAGGTCGCGTCGCACTTCGTCGCGCTGGACGCGCTGCGAGAATCCGACGCGGGCCGCGCGAACCTGCTCGTGAATGTGCGTGCCTGTTTGAACGCGGCGCGGTACGTTCGCGGGCTGATTCGGGACCTGAACGCCGACTGAGGACGCTGCCGTGTACGAGTCCGCAAACCTAAAGAAGCTGAAGCAGATGCGGGAAGCGGCTCCGGAGGGTATGGCCGCGTTCGACGCGCTGAACGCCGCGGTGTTCAAAGACGGCGCGCTGCCGCTCAAGGTAAAGGAACTGATCGCGGTGGCGGTTGCGGTCACGACGCAGTGCCCGTACTGTATCGAGGTTCATGTGAAGAAGGCGAAGCTCGCGGGGGCGACCGACGCGGAACTCACCGAAGCCACGCTCGTCGCCGCGGCACTCCGCGCCGGCGGCGCGGTGACGCACGGCACGCACGCCTTCGAGTAGCACACGCGGGCGTTTAACTCAGCGGTTAGAGTGCCTCCCTTACAAGGAGGAAGTCGGGGGTTCGAATCCCTCAACGCCCATTCCCGCGACACAGAGGCGAGCGCGCGGCGCGCGCGATACAGTCCCGGCGAAGGAGGCGTCCATGCCGCTCGCGCACCAATTTCCCGACATCACACAGCGGAACCAACCGCTCGCCCCGTTCACGCACCTCAAGATCGGCGGCCCGGCCGAGTACCTGATTCAGCCGCGAACGGTCGACGAGTTGAACGCCGTACTCGCCGCGTGTAAGCGCGACGGCGTGCGCGTGCGGATGCTCGGTGGCGGCTACAACCTGCTGGTTCCCGACGACCCCATCGGCGGCGCGGTGATCCGGCTCGTCGCACCGGCGTTCACCTTCCTGAAGCGCGACGGCAAGCGCGTCAGTGCCGGCGGCGGGGGGCAGTTGTTCGATCTCATCGCGTTCGCGGTGCGGAACGGTCTCGGCGGGTTGGAAACGCTCGTCGGCCTTCGCGGCACCGTCGGCGGCAGCGTGCGGTGCAACGTCGGGGACAAAACCGGCGAAATCGGCCAGACCGTGCGCGCCGTGACCGTACTCACCGACGCGGGACAGGTGCAAACGCGCACCCGCGACGAACTCACCTTCGGCGACCACCAGTCCGACATCGACGAGCCGGTGATTCTGTCCGTCGAATTCGAACTGGACGCGGAGCAACCGGGTACCGTCCTGAAGCGCATGCGCAAGGCGTGGGTTCAGCGGAAGGCCACCGAACCGCTGAGCTTCCAAGCCGGCGTGCGCCTGTTCCGAAACCCGCCGGGCCAAACGGCCGCGACGCTCATCGACCGCTCGCAGATGACCAAATCGAAGGTCGGCGCGGCCGAACTGAGCGAGCGCAACTCGAACTACGCGGTCGCGCACCCCGGTACCACGGCCCGCGATATCGTGCAACTCGCGGACCTCGTCCGCGCGAAAGTGAAGGAGCGCACCGGCGTGCTGCTCGAGCGGGAGTTGAACGTGTGGTAAAGCGCCCGCGGAAGCCGGCCGCGCCGCCCGAAGCGCGGGCGCGCTACCGCGCGCTGGCGGCGGTCGCTCTCACACTCGGGTGCGCCGCGGCGCTGCTGTTCGGGTTGTCCCGCATCGGCGACGAGGCGCGCCGCGGCATCGGCCCGCGCGACCGGTACGCGATTCCCGTCTCGGACGTTCGGTGCCCCGCCCCGCCGGGGCTGTCGCGCGAGCAGTTCCTCTCCGAGGTGCGCTACGCCGGCGACACCGGACCGACCGTTCAACTGCTCGACCCGGAACTGCGCGCGAAGCTCACCAAAGCGTTCAAGGCGCACCCGTGGGTGCTCAGCGCGGACCGAGTGACCGCCGAACCGCCCGGCACCGTTCTGGTAGAGCTCACGTTCCGCACGCCGGCACTCGCGGTGCGCGTGGGGAACGACGTGCGCGCCGTGGACACGCTCGGCGTCGTGCTGCCGACCGGCGCGCCCGTTGCGGGGCTACCGCAATTGGTCGGCGAAGCCGCGCCACCCGGCGCGGCCGGCGCGCCGTGGCCGGACGAAGCGGTGCGCCGCGCCGCCGCGCTCGCGGCCGAGTACAAGCCGCGCGAAATCGAGCGCACCCCGCAGGGCTTCCAACTCACACTGCCGGACGGTAAGCGGCTGAGCGTGTCCCGGTAAGTGGGCTACTTCGACAAGAATTCCAGAACGAACTGCGACCACGTTTCGAACTGCTCCGCGGCGCGCGCGAGTTCCCCGAGCGGGGCGAAGCCCGCGTCCGCGAGCGCGGCCTCGTTCGCGCGCGCCGCCGGGGCGTCCAGATCGAAGACGTGAACGACGCCGAGGTGAACGCTCCCCACGGGCGTGCGGTCGTCGTTGATGAAGCCGACGCACGCTTCGCGGTAGCCGCACGCGAGTCGCACCTCTTCGGTCAGTTCCCGCAGCATGCCGGTCTGGTACGGGTCGGTACCCCCGGTCGCGTCCGCCTCGCTGATGTGCCCGCCGATGCCGACCGAGCGCAGGGCTTGCAAGCGCGTCTCGGTTCCGGCCGCGCCGCGCCGGTAGTGGAACAGCAGTTCGCCGCACCGCAACACGATGTACGGAATGAGTTGTTTGAAGGTCGGGTCGGTTTCGACCTCGTACCGCGGGCGGAACGAGAAGTGCGCGGGATCGAGGAGGGCGGCGCGGTAGTCCGCCGGTGCGGCGCGCAACCCGTGGAAGTAGCCCGCGGCGCGGAAGCGCTCGGTGGGAATCACGAGCACTTTTTCGTCGAGCGGCACAGTTGGCCCCGCGAGAGTGCGCGACCGAAACGCACAACCCCCTGAAGGTTCAGGGGGTTGTGATACGTTCAGAGCGGAGAGGGCGGGAATCTCCCAACCCCACTTTCTGCCCCACCCGACGACTACCGCCTGATCGCACTAATCCACTGGAAAACAAGGCGTTCGCAGCATCTTATCGACCGGGCTACGAGCCCGGCTTGAGGGCCATTGTAGGGGCCAATAGGGGTTCCGTGTGCACCAAACGTGCACCAACTGTGCACCGCGAAAACGCGGAGAAGGGTCTTCCAACAGCGACGGCACCCGCCTCCTGACGGGTGCCGCGAAACCATGTCGTCGAACTCAGCCCGCTACCTGACTGAGCGTCTCCCACCTCGCCTTCACCGCTTCGAGCAGCGGGCGGATATGGTCGAAGTACCGCCGCATCTCCCCGTGGACATCGAGGCTCGTGTAGCGGTTCAGGATGTCCTTCGTGCTGTGCGACGTCAGGTACGTCAGCTCCAGGTGGGCGAGCTTCGCCCCGGTGCTCATGGACGTCGTCACCGACGACCGGAGCGTGTACAGCGTCGCCCCCGTGCCGACCCCGGCCGCGGCCAGGAGCGACTTGAACTCGCGGTTCATGGCGTCCTCCGTCACCCCTCTCAGGTCGCGGAGCAGGCGGCGGAAGAGTACCTTCCGGTCGTGGTCAGTCTGCACGGTGCGAGGCTTCGCGGCGAGCAGCCGCTCGGCGAACAGAGCCTTCAACTCCTCCAGCGAGGCGACGACGCCCTGCGCGTTGGTGTCGAACGCACGGCGGCTCCGCAGCAGCGGTCCGCCCCCACGATCGCCGATCCCTGCGATGAGGATCGGCCGCAGCTCGTCCGGGAACGGCAGCCGGAACGACACCTTCTTCTTGGTGAAGTTGACGTCCCCCAGGTTCACCCCGAACAGCAGCTCCTGGTGATCGAAGTCGACGTCTTGGATGAGCAGTCCGACCGCCTCGTCGGGCCGCATGGGAAGGATCAAAGAGGGTGCAAGAGTACAGATCTGCCAGCGGTCCATCAGCCCCACGAGCCTGGCCCGCACCTCCACCGGCAGCGGGTCACGACGGAAGGGGTCTTTGGCGGGCGGCGTGCCGACGAGCCCGTGCGTGACCGGGTTCACCCAGCCCGGCGGCAACTTGTTGTTCCGCGGGTCGCCGCCCCACGCGAGCATCGCCCGCAGGGTCTCCATCACGTTCACGATCTGCCGCGGGGATAGCGGTCGGGGCTGGCCGCCTGCCCGGCCGTTGCGGGTCGTCCGGTAGGCGTACAAGTAAGCCCGCGCATCCGTCACGAACTCCGTGTCGATGTCGGCCGCCAGTGGCCACTTCTTGCGGGTCGGCGGCAGTTCGGCGAAGGCCAGGAGCGGGTTGAGGCGAGCCCGGTAATCCGCGGCGGTCTGCACCCCGACCTGCTTCCGCTTGGCCGTCAGGAACTCGTCGGCGAGCTGCCGGAACGTGAGCCTCGGCACCGGGTCGTCCGAGAGTTGCCTCGCCCGTGCTTCGCTCGGCGGCCGGTACGCGCCATCCTCGACTGCGTTCAGGAGCCGGCGCAGGTTCCGGGCGGCGGTCGCCGTGTCGTTGCCGAGTGTCTCCCCGAAGTACCGACCGTTCCACCGGCCCCTTGCAAGGTAACTCTTCCCCCGCCGCCAGACGTATACCGTCTTCCCGCTCGTCGTCTCGTGGGCGTGGCCGCCCAGGAGTTCGCCCTGTCTCATCCGGCGACCGTCACGTCCTTCTCCGTCTTGTTCGTTCGCGTCCTGAGTAGCTGGTTGCACGTGTTCATCTCATCTCACTCGTCTATCGGGGAGCACCTTGGTCGTCGCGGTGCGAACCCCTGCTTCCTCGTCTTGCCTGTTGCCTTCAGGTGGCCCGGCGGATTGCGAAAACCCTGCCGGGCCACCTTCGTGCTTCTCACGTTCTCAGTGAGAATCTGAGAATCCTCACTTCTTCAACTCCTCCAGCCGCCGGTACAGGGTCGGCTCGCTCTTGCCGGTCTTCTCCTTCCACAGCCGGAACCGCTCCTGCCGATCCGTTGTGGCTGCGGCCACTTCGCGGGCGATCTCCAGCTCGCTCTGCTTCTGGGCGTCCCGCTCCGCGAACGTCTTCGCCTCCTCCACGGCGATCGGTCGCTCCTTGAGCCGGGTGGCGACCATGTCCCGCCAGTGGCACCCGCTCTCGCACTCCCGCCACTGGAGGTAGTCCTTGAAGCCGTTGATCAGGGTCCGCATGTCCAACTGCCGGTTCAGGCCGCGAGCCTGGTCGACCAGGTACTCGCACACCGCCAGGCACTCGCCCGGCCCCATCCCGACCCCGCCGACCCGGAAGCCGCCGGCCGACACCTTCCGCATGAGGGCGATTAACTCGTTGTCGCTCACGACGAGCTGCATGTACGCGATCCGCGTCTTGACCGCGTCGAGTTCCGGGACCGGCGGGAACGGCCGGTTGGCGGTCATGATGATCCCGCCGGTGAACACGAACTGGTGCTCCATCTTGAACGTCGTCCACGTCACCAGCCGCTCCTGCGGCAGCCGGACGTCCTTGCCGGACTGGCTCCAGAGGGCACTCCGCAACACGCCCCTGGCCCCGCCGTCCCGGAACAACTGCTCCATGTCCTCCAGCACGTGGACGCCGTCCGGGTAGGCTTCGAGGGCGTTGTACAGCCCACGCCCCGTCATCCGGCTGTTGAACAGCTTGTACGGCACCCGCCCCCGGTCCAGTTCCTCCAGCACCGAGTAGCTCTTGCCGCACCCGCCGGGGCCGTGGAGGTAGAACCCCGTGGTCAGCCCCTGTGCCACACTCCTGGTGAAGTCCCTCACCATCTGCAACTTCGCTTCCAACGACGCCAGGTACTTCTCGTCGGCTGCCGACGGGACGACTGGTTGGTTGCCCGCGACGCCCGCCTTCACGACCTCGTTCTTCCGCTTCGAGGACATTGCGTGTCCTCCCTGTTGGTGGGAGGGGCGTTCGGACCGCCGCCCTCCCTCTCGTGACGCGGGGCGATGCCCCGCATCCTGCTGCACAGCCGATCGCAGACCGGCCGCCCACCGTCATCGTGCGTCCCGTGGCGGGTACGTCGTCGTCGCTCGTGTTGATCACTGACGCCTCCGCTTGAGGACTCCCTCTGGACGCACTCAACTAACAGGTATAGTATAAGTAAACAAATAGGCATAAGCAAGGGGCGGATCATGGCGAGGAAGAAGGTGGCTACGGACTGGGCCACGCCGACGGGCCGAGTGAAGTGGCTGCTGGAGCACCGGCACGACGGGAGCCGGTCGGCGATGGCCAAGGCCACGGGCGTGTCGCTGACCGGGATCATCAAGGTGGTGACCGACCAGCAGACGCCCGGCCGGCGGCTCCTGGAGAAGATCGCCCAGACCACCGACGTGAACCCCGCGTGGCTGTTCGCCGGGGAGGGGCAACCGTTCAAGGGGTCCGCCATCCCGGTCGTGACGGCGTGCCTGCCCGGTGCGCCGTCCCCCCAAGAGGCGAGCCCGGCCGAGGAGGGAGTGCCCGAAGTGGCCGACCTCTACTCGCCGTCGCGGTACTGGCTGAAGTTGGCCGCTGCCGAATCGGCCGTGAAGGTGGGGGGCACCAACCTCCGTGCGGGCGACCTGATGCTCATGGACACGGACCGGGCCACCTTCCCGCCGGTCGAGGAGTTGAGCGGGCGGTGGGGCGTGGTCCGCGTGCCCGCACGCGGCGGGCCGACCGTCCGGCTGGCCGAGTTGACCTACTTCAAGAAGAGCGAGGACTATCCTGCCCACCTGGAGGCCGAGACCTTCGTGCACCACCCGCTCAAGGGACAGCAGATCGTCATCGACGAGTACCCGGACGGCACACGAGATGTCTACAGGCGGGCCGTCCTGTACGAGCAACCGAGGGAAGGAGCCACCGGCGGCTCAGCACGCGAGCCCTGGGCGTCCTCCATCCTCCCGCACGAGGTCGGGTCCGACGACGTCGTCGCCCTGTGCGTCCTGCTGGTTCGCCGCTTCGGGTGAGTTGATGTCGAAGTGCTTCGGCCGTTCCGAACTGACCGAACGAAACTGTGTGTGAATGCCTGTCGCCCGCCGTGAGTGCCTCGGCATCTGTTGACCGTCGAGCGGACCTTGAGCTAGGCTACCCGGCTCGAAACCACCAATGAAGAACGCCGGCCGAGCTGTCTTTGGCGAGGTCGCTCGACCGGCGTTCCATAGGAGTCAGAAGTGAGCGTACCCCCTTCCGGGGGTGGCGTCAAGAACGGCCACCCCAAGAACAAGATCCAAAAAGTACTTATTGAGTCTGTGGGCGGTGGTGCCTCTGGCGGAAAGCCGAGTAGCCCGAAGCCCACGCCCGCCCCGGCCGCGACGAGCAACCGCCAGCCCCGGCTCCCGCGTGAGCCCTTCACGATCAACACGCTGACGGTAGACGAGGACGAGGACCAGCCCCCCGACTTCGTCGGCAGCAAGTACCAGAAGTTGCACGAGATCCAGCAGCCCGGCAAGTACGTCCCGGACTGGGTGTGGCTCGTCACCGGGTCGAACAAGGCCGAGCCCCTGGTGCTCGCACGCATCGCGTTCTGGTTCGCGGAGAGGAAGCCCGGCAAGCTGTACGTGACCGAGTCCTGGGACGGTCGATGGTGGCTGTACAAGTTCTACAGGCAGCTTGCGGAGGAGGTGGGCCTGCTCGGCGTCGATGAGGTCCGCTGGGCGGTCCGGTCGCTCGTGAAGAAGGGCATCCTGATCGCCGACTACGACCCGTCGCGGCGGAAGCCGAAGCTGTACCGCATCGACCCGGTGGTGGTCGCCGAGCTGGAGGAGGCAGCCGAGCGGCGGATCGCGGAGGCGATGCAGAAGGGCCGGGACGTCGGCGGCGACGAAGACTGATCGGTGCTATGGGGCGAAATCGCACCGAGAGGGTGGTGTGGTACGCCAGGAGGGGGTGGCGTGGTACGCCAGGGGGGTGGCGTGGTACGCCAGGGGGGGTGGTGTATCACGCCAGTCCATCTAAGAGAGAATACCCAAGAGACGACAACCATGATGACGTTGAAGAAGAGAAACATGATAGGGCTCCGGCTTCGCCGGGAGCCCAACTCATTTTTGTCCATGTCGAAGAAGGAGCATCACGTACAACCCGACGGCGCATGCCACGATGCCATTCACCCGACGACCGCCCTGTGCGCCGCGGTGGACCGGCGCAGTGCCCGGAAGTGCGCAGCAGGCAACCCGACTTCGGTCCAGCACACGACGCGGAACAACCGCCCGACACCACCGAACACTCCGGGCACCGACCGGCAGAGTTCTTCCCAGTTGCCTTGATCCAAAAACCACTTTTGAGGAGTAGCCATTGGCGACACGTAACCCCACGACACCCGACCGGATGCCCGCGTTCCTGGCCTGGGTGTACCAGTTCGAGCGAGACCTGCTGACGAAGAACTTCCCCGTCGGGGCCGACGAGTACAGGTTGCCCGCCTGCTGGGGGCCGGGGCACCCGGTCTGGCACAAGCTCGCGACCTTCACTCGCACCCGGCGCATCGACCCGGCCCGCTACGTCCGCTGGTCGCTCGACGTCCCGCAGGTGGGCTACCCCCCGGAGGTGCCGGAGCCCAACCGCCTCCTGGAGCGGCGGCGGATGGAACTCTACGAGGCCGACCGGCCGAAAGTATGCGGGCGGATCAAGGCGATGCTTGCCAATGAAAAGAAGAAGGCACTCAGCGGGCTCACCCTCCGGCAGGGCTTCTACCGGGACGAGCCCGCGGCCGCGCACCTGTTCGTGGTGACCACCAGCACCATCGACCTGAGCCCGCTGTTCCGGTTCGCCCTGGCCCGTAGCATCGGCGGCGAGAAGATGACGCGGGTGGCCAGCGAGTACGAGGCCGAGGCCCTGTTCCAGTTCAGCCGCCACCCGGACGAGTACGAAGCGGCCTACGATGTCGACGACGTGCTGCCGGACGGGTTCGCCGAGAAGGCGGCCGAGTTCTACGCCCAGATTATCGAGCGGCATGGCCGTGGAGCTGCACGGGGGGTGAAGTCATGAAGTCACACGATCAGACGTTCCAGTCCGCACTCAACCCGACCCTCCCCCAGCACAGCTTCGAGGAGGAGCGGGTGAAGATGGCACTGAAGGCGTTCGGGCTGGGCGACAAGAAGTGGGAGCTGCTGGACGCCCACGACCGGGAGTTCGGCTCCCGCCGGCTGACGTTCGCCGGGTTCCGCCGGCACTTCCCCACTTTCCCCGTCGTGCTCGACGCCCGGCACGTCGGCGAGGTCGGCAAGGAAGTCGAGCGGCGTGACCTGTTCCGCAGGCCCGACCGGGTGTTCATGACCGACCTGTACCTGGAGGCGTACGCGAAGTACGCGGACGAGGCCGGGGGCCGCCCGGTCGGCCTGGTCCTGCCGTTCGGCGGGCTCCGCGGCGGGGTGGTCCTGCACGACGGTCATTTCCGGGGCGGGAGCGACTGGTACACGTCCGGGCTCGCCGACGGGCCGCCGCACCGGGTAGTTGTCGAGCCCTTCGCCCGGTTGCTCTCCTACCTGTCCGGGGGCGGCTGGTCGCCGGGCTCCAAAGTCCCGGTCGCCCTCCCGGTCGCTCAACCCCGGCCGCCGCTGGCGGCGGCGGTCCAGCCGTGGATGGTGCGACGCCTGGGCACCGGCCCGGCCATCGTCGTCCTCGGCTGGTTGTACGCGATCCTCGCGTCCGACTCGCCCGGTGACCGCAGTAGTTGGGTCCGCCGCTCGGCGGGCGGCGGGCGGCACGTCGCCGCGTCGCGGGAGGAGATCGCGTCCAACACGGAGTTGAGCGACGACCAGGTGAAACGCGGGCTGAAGAAGCTCAGGGAGGAGGGGCTGATCGTCGCCAGTCGGGGCGACGGCAAGACCAACATCGTGGTGATGCCACCGGAGGAGACGTGAGGCGGTGCCGTCGTCACGACCGCGGCTTCAGGTTCGACGGGCCGTCCGGGGTGCCGAGGGCGGCTCGCCCGCGGCACCTTCGTCGTCACGGAACTGGTGCCGCACGTGCCGGGCGGGGAGCCGCTCGCTCAGCTCGTCCGTCACGACCTCCTGGAGGGTGGCAAGAGTGCGGCCCGCGGCCCGGACCTGACGGCGGACGGCGTCCGGCAGGTCGGCCAGAACGGCGTGGGCGGATGTCTCTTCATCGTCGTCTACATCGACCTCGGCCAGGAGCCGCCGCCACGCCTCGCACATGCCCTCGATCTGCACGAGCAGCCCGGCGGCGTCCCGCGGCACCCGCCGCCTTCTGCCCCCGGCCCGCCGGCTGCCGAACCGAGCCGCGATCTCGGATTCCAGTCTCGCGGTCGACCAAGCCCCGCGGACCGCCGCACGCTGGAGTACCGCCCGCCGCGGCTTGGGGACGGTGAGCATCCTGACGAGGTGCGTCTTGCCGAACACCGGCAGGTCGTCGTCCTGGCCGGGCTGCACCTCGCGGATCAACTCGCACAGCTCGCGGAGTTCGTCCGCGGTGTACCCGACTACCGGGTCGGCGAGCTGCCGGGCCTGCCGGGCGGCCTCCGGGCTCAGCCCCAGTTGCTCGCCGGCAGCCTGGAGGGTGCCCTGGTTGTACGCGTCGCGGTGCGACTGCTTGGGCGGCACCTTCTTGCCGGCGGCGTGCAGTTCCCGGATCGCACGGACGGCCTCCGCGACGCGCCTGCCCCTCGCCGTACTCATCGCTCGCTCCCCCGGAAGCCCCGGTGCCGACGACACGAAGACAGGATAGCACCCGATCGGCGGCGCGCGCCGGGTGCGACTTTGGCCCCCGGCCGTACCGCGAACGCCGGACAACGGGCTCGGATCGCACGGACGGAGTGCAAATCGCTCCATTCGGGGATGCGCAACCGCACGTCTTCTATTGCTCGACACCCTCCGGGAACGGTACTTTTCAGCCTGTGAACGAGTGGCGTGGGGTCGGCGTGGGGGCGGCGGGCGTCGCGGTGCGAGCCCGGTGCGGTAGCTCGCACGGGCGTCCCGCCCTGGTCGCCCCTCCCTCGACTCGTGTCACGGGCGGATCGCGTGGGTAACGGCCGGTATCAGCCACGCCACAAGTCCGAATTGGCACGCCGGCTTCACCCCGACCACGAGGCAAGGCATGGGCGTCGTCGAGCCCGACATCTTCCACGGCTGCCCGACCGCGTTCGAGGCCCTCGCCGGCCTGACGCCGGCCGCGTTCTCCGAGCTGATGTCGGAGGTCCGGCCCGCCCTCGACGCCGTCGAGAAGGCCCGGCTGGACCGCCCCGACCGGCGGCGTGCGCCGGGGGCCGGGCGTAAGCCGGTACTCCGCGTCGCCGACCAGGTGCTCCTCACCCTCATCAAGGCTCGATTCCGGGCCGGGCGGGAGGTCGGGCTGATGTTCGGCGTCGGCATGGAAACGACGAGCCGCACCGTGCGGCGGGTGCTGCCGCTGCTCCTGGCCTCGTCGGCGGCCGGGGTGGCGGGCTCGCTGGCACCCCACGAGCGGCGGGAGCGGTTCCTGCGGGCCGTCCGGTGCCTCCCGAACCACGGCGGGGTCTTGCAACTGTTGGGTCAGGCGTGCGGGCTCTACATCGACGAGCACGGCCGTGTCCACCCCTACAACTGCGTGACCGCCACCTCAGCAGTCCCGGAGTACGACCTCAGCGTGCCGGCCGCGTGACCCGCGTAAACAGAACGAACTCGCCCTGGCGGGAGGCCACGCCCCGGCGGCGGTACGAAGGTGGTTGAGCAGGTACGTCGGGGCGGTTACCATCACCGATCGCCCGGCCATCCCTCCCACCCCAGGCTCCCAATGCCGACCGACCGCCCCAAGAAGACCGCAGCGACCCGCGGCAATGCGAAACCACCCAAGCCCCTCTGGAGCACTCACGAGAGTGGGGGCACGATCCACGCACTCGCCTTCTCGCCCGACGGCAGATACCTCGCGTCCGGGCATCACGACGGGACGGCCAGGCTGTTCGACGCGGTCGGCGGGGGCGACCTGCTGGCCGAGCGGAAGCGGAAACCACTCTGGGCCGTCACCGGCATCGCCTTCGGGCGGTGGGGCGAGTTGGTGCTCCTGACGGCGGCCGGCGGGAAGGCGATGGAGGGCCAGTACCGGGCGTTCACCTGGGACACCCTCCGCAACGACACCACCCTGATCGGCGGGCAGAGCCCGAAGTTCTTGGTCGCCGACTTGGCCGCGAGCCCGGTCGGGGGTGGGATCGCCTTCGCCGGCCGGACAGCCGATTGGTGCGACGCTGCGTCCGGGGAGTGGAGGGGGAAAGCGTTCCCAGTCGGTTCGTGCCGGTCGGTCGCGTTCGCTCACGACGGGCGGCACCTCGCGTTCTGCACCGACGCCGGGGCCGTGGCGGTATGCGATGTGGCCGAGCGGAAGGTCGTCGGCGAATGTAAGGACGAGCAACTCTCGCCCGCGTGCGTGACGTTCTTTCCGGCCGGGACCCAGTTGGTGGTGGGTGGCGAGAACGGTGTCGTGCGGGTTTGGGACTTCGCAACCGAGAAGGTGGTGCGGGAGTGGGCCGGCGGGACGAGCCCCGTCCGGTGCTTGGTCGCCTGCTCGGAGACGCGGGTGCTGTCGGCCCACGGCCCACGCGACGAGAATGTCGTGCTGCGGTCGTGGCGGACGAAGTCGGCCAAACCACAGGGCGAACTCCTCCTGAACGGGGAGTTCCGTGCGGTCGCGTTCTCGCCGGACGGGAGGCTGGTGGCCGCCGGGGACCTGGACGGCACAGTCATGGTTTGGGAGTCGGTCACGCTCCTGCCCGGCGTCTGACGAGCGACGCTCCTCACCCACCGAAGGGATTCCTTGAGAACACGCATGGCACGTAGCCGATCACTCTTCCCCGTTGCCGCACTGCTGGCCACGTTCCTCGCCGCCCCAGCGTCGGCCGGGCCTACTGCCACGCTCGCCGACTGGACCCCAACACCCGCGGCGTGGAAGGGGGCGGTCAAGGACGGGACGGCGACGCTGACCGCCGACAGGTGGTCGCACCTGCTCGCCCCGGAGAAGGCCGCGGACGTCGAGGTGTCGGCGGTCGTCACGGTCCGCGAGCCGGGTAAGCAGAAGTCGTTCTTCGGCGAGAGCTGGTCGGTGTGGCCGGACAAGGCGTTCGGCGACCAGGGGTGGGACGCATGTGTCCTCTTGCGGGCCGGCGAGAACTCCGGCTACCGGGTGCAAGTATCCGCCTCGCTGGGCGAGGTCGCACTCGTCAAGTTCCCGGCCGGCGGGTACGTCCGCAGCGTCGCCCTCGCGGTCAAGAAGGACGTGCCGCTGTCACTCACGGCCCGCTCCCACGCGAACCGGGTCACCGTTCTCGCGGACGGTAAGGAGCTGTTCTCGTTCCTCGACGCCGACCTGCTCCCGGCGGGGAAGGTCGGCGTCGGGGTCAGCAGCGGGGCGAAGGTCGAGTTCGCGAAGGTCTCGGTCGTCACGCTCCCCGCGGCGAAGCCCGCTCCGGTGCCCGCCCATGCCCCGAACTTCTCCGCACGCAAGTGGCTCGGCGGGCGGCAGTGGGTGTTCGACGGGGCCGAGCCGGTCGTGCTGCTGCCCGACCCGGCGTCGAGTTACATCAACAACGTCAAGCTCCGGCCCGGCGTCCGCCCGCTGCTGAGCTTCAACTCGCACTGGGACGTGCAGAACCAGGGGGCCTACCCGGAGGCCAAGAACGAGACCGCAGACGTAAACGCGACCGGCGGCGGGAAGGAACTGACCGTGTCGTGGGTCGGCAAGCACGAGAAGAACCGCTTCGGCACGAAGACCGCAATGACCGTGTCGTGGGACGCACAGCGGGCCGTGTACAGCTACGACATCGAGAGCGAGCTGGAGGTGCTGTCGGGCGAGCCGTTCCACTTCAAGTACGGGTTCGACTTCGAGCACCACACCCCGCTCGACCCGTTCAACTGGCAGTACCTCGTGTTCAAGAGGAAGGACGGCACGTTGAGCCGCCGCCCGGTGTACCCGATCGACCCCGGCCCGCAGAACGACCTCGAAGCCAGCGAGGGGCTGCGGGTGTGGCACGGCCGACACAACGACCCGGTGCCGGTCGCCCCGGCCGTCGAGTACCAGGTGCGGGACGCCGGCAACCGCAAGTTGAACTGCGCGGTGTGTGCCGCGTTCTACGACACCGGGGTGAGCTTCCCCGCCGAGACGCTCAAGGCCGGCGAGAAGGTGCGCGTCCGCTACCGCTACACCGGCTACCCGGCCGACGAGGCCGCGAAGCTCTTCAAGGACGCCAAGACGTACGACAGCCCGACGCTCGACCCCGACCACCACTTCATCTTCGCCGAGTGGCCGAAGGTGACGTTCTCGAAGTTCGCCGCCCTCAGCGAGTCGTGGATCTACGGGCGGTCGCCGTTCATGACCGGGCACAACCGGCGGCCGACCTACGAGCTGGCGAAGGTGCCGGGTGTCGGGAGCGGCTACTCGATGAGGCTCGGCCCGCTCGCGTTCGGGGCCGCCCCGCTTCCGGTGCCGGAGTCGCTCCCCGCGGGCCGGTACGCCCTGGCCGTGAAGGCGAAGGGCGACAACCTCCACGGCCCCGGCGGGCGAGTCGAGCTGACCGCCGCCGACAAGGCGGGCAAGCCACTCCTCGCGGCGAAACACTTCGTCGGGGCCGGCTCGTTCGACTGGAAGCAGGCCGGATTCGCTTTCGACCTTCCAGCCGGAACGAAGACGCTCACGCTCGGCTTCGGCAACGGCGGCACCGGGGATGTGCTCTTCGCCGACGCCGAGTTCCGGTTGCTCCAACCCGGCGAGCAACTCCCCGACGGCGTTGCTGCGGCGGCGAACGCGGCCCCGGCGAAGGTGTCAGCTTCACCCGAAGGGGCGATCGCCGACTACCGCATGGTCGAGGGCCGCGGGCGGCACGCACTCGACTTCGCCGGCGGCCCCTTCGGGGTGCTCGAACTCGCCAACCTGAACTGGGCGACCGACGACGGCAAGCCGGCCCTGAAGTTCGCCGACAACGCGACCGGGAAGGCGGCGTACCCGAAGTCGGGCGGGCTGGACCTGAACTACCTGCGGCACCCCGGATACAAGGGACGCGACACGCTCCCCGTGGCACTCGCCGGGCACCACGGCGGCGGGTTCGAGTTGAAGGCGTTCACCCTGGTGTCGTGGGTGAAGCCCGCGGCCGAGATGGGCAAGTCCGACCACGGCGGCAAGGGCGACGTGCTCGGCGTCGGCGGCCGGCGCATCGTCCTGCGGCTGGTCGGGCAGAAGGCCCCGTACCAGTTGCAGGCGGCTCTCAACGTGAACGACGTGTTCACCGCGGGGGACACGAAGCTCGACGCCGACCGCTGGTATCAGGTGGCGGTGACGGGCGAGCCGACCGCCGACAAGAAGTGGAAGGTGCGGCTGTACCTCGACGGGAAGCTCGTCCACGAGGGCACGACGAAGCAGCTCGCGGCACCGCTCACGTTGCCGCCCTCGGTCGTGGTGGGTGCCGAGATCTTCTACTTCCACGACGCGTACTACCGCGGGCTCGTCGGCCGCACGCTGGTGTTCGACAGTTCGCAGGGGGCCACCGACCTGACCGCGTTGAAGCCGAAGGCCGACTGACGCACCAGGACGCGATGCCGTTGCTCGGCGTAACGTCCCCTCGCGGCTACTTGAGCGGGAGTTCCCTGGTCGCGGCCACCTCGGCACCGACGGGCCTGACGTTCAGCACCAACTTCTTCGGGTGGACGTCCACGCGGGTCCAGGCGGGGCGGAACTCGCTGACGGCGAAACCGGGGGCCTTGTCGAGCTTGCGGTCGTTGTTGTAGGAGACGCACGGCAGGATTACTTCGTGGATGCCGTGCGCGGTGTCGTCCCACCCGCGCATCCCGCAGTGGGCGTGACCCGCGAAGAACGCGACGACGTGCGTGTTCGCCGCCAGCAGTTTGCCGAACGTCTCCCGGATCGGCTTGTCCTTGATGTACCACCCGACGTCGGGGTGCTGGTTCGCGTGGTGGATGACGTGCGCCGCCAGGATCACCCGCTGGTCCTTCTTCTTCGCCTCGTCGAGCCGGGCTTGCAGCCACTTCATCTGGTCCTCGGTGACGACCCCCAGGTGGCCGGGGTTCGGCTCGGCGTCCGCGAAGGCGATCACCCGGACGCCCTTGAACTCCACCACCGATTCGGTCTGCGGGCGGATCTCTTTCGTGAACACCGCCACGGGGTCGTGGTTGCCGGGGACGGCGGTGAAGTCCTTCTTCAGCCCCTTCGCGATGTCCAGCCACTCGCCGTAGCGTTTCCGGTTGCCCTCGACCTCGCCGCGGTCCACGAGGTCGCCGCAGAAGACCGTGAACTCGGCCTTCGACTCGTTTATCTCGGAGACGGCCGTCGCCATCCGCTTGGCGTAGTCCGCACCGGGCTTGCCCAGGTGGGTGTCGGTGATGAGGGCGAACGAGAACGACGGCGCATCGGCCGCTGGAGTGGGCGAGGCGGCGAGCAGTGCCGCGGCCCCGGCGACGAACTCCCGGCGGTTGAGTGAAGCGGACACGGTGACATCCTCCTGGGCGAAATGGAGTGGGAATCGGCGTCGGAATCGAGCCCATCGGTGGAGACGCTCGCGGGGCCGGGCACGATCATACCACGGACGCTCGCTCTCGACGCCAGTCCCTGCCACCCGCGTGACACCCATGCGTCCGATGCTCGCCCTCGCACTGCTCCTCGCCTGTCTCACCGAATCCCAGGCCCAGGACGCTCCGGTCCACCTGTTCGTCAGCGGGAAAGAGGGCTACCCGCGTTACCGCATTCCGTCGCTGCTGGTCGCACCGAACGGCGACCTGCTGGCGGTGTGCGAGGGGCGGAAGGACGGCGGCGGGCTGAAGGGGAAGATCGACATCGTCATGAAGCGGAGCACCGACCACGGCAAGACGTGGTCGAAGTTGGAAGTCGTCGCGTCCGACGGCGACAACACGCTCGGCAACCCGTGTCTTCTCACCGACCGCAAGACGGGCACGATCTGGATGGGTCTCACGCGGAGCCTGGGCTCCGACACCGAGGAGGGCATCGTCGCCGGCACGAGCAAGGAGCGGACCCGCGTTCTCGTCACCTCCAGCAAGGACTCCGGCAAGACGTGGAGCGAGCCGCGTGACATCTCCGAGACGGCCCGCGATCCGAAGTGGACGTGGTACGGCACCGGCCCCGGCACCGGCGTCCAGTTGAAGTCCGGCCGGCTGGTCATCCCATCGTACCACGCCCACGAGAAGGACAAGGTCTACCGCAGCCACATGGTCTTCAGCGACGACGGCGGCGGGACGTGGAAGCGGGGCGACGCCGTGGGCAAGCAGATCGGCGAGTGCCACGTGGTCGAGAAACAGGATGGTGGGCTTGTGCTGAACGCCCGCACTAACGAAGGGAAGGAACGGCGGGCCGTGGCCCTCAGCAAGGACGGCGGGGAGACGTGGTCGGAGGCGGAACACGACGCCATGTACGACCCGCACTGCCAGGGGTGTCTGATCCGCCTGCCGGACGCCGACGGCAAGCCACGGTGGCTGTTTTCCAACCCAGCAGAACCGAAGCGACGCGAGTTGACCGTGCGACTCAGCTTCGACGAGGGGAAGACGTGGCCGCGGTCGAAGCTCCTCCAGGCGGGCGACGCCCAGTATTCCTCGCTGGCTCTCTTGCCCGATGGCACTATCGGGTGCCTGTTCGACCGCTGGGAGTCCGGCAACTACCAGCTCTTCTTCACTCGCTTCCGCCTCGACGACCTGAAGTAGCCCAGACTGTGAGTCCAATCCCGGTCGGCGTACAGCCGGTGTCACTTCTTTGGTTCGAGTGCGTCAGTGAAGAACTTCACCACGGGGGTGACGTCCTTGAGCCCATGCGGGTGGTGATCCTGACCGGGCTTCACCACCCGCTCGACCGGGCCGCCGAGGGCCTTGTAGCGGTCGTAGACGAGTTCCGAGTTCTCCGCGTGCGGCACGACCGTGTCCTTGTCCCCGTACACGAGCAGCAGCGGGATCTTGGCCTTCGCGAGCGGGGCGAGGTTGTCCACCGGGTTGAGCTTGTACGCGACCGCCTCGTCGTCGGCCTTGAAGTCGTAGGCCGCGAGCAGCTTCTTCCACTCGCCCTCCGAGCCCTTGCCGGTGCCGAGCTTCTTCACCTGCCCGCCGGGCCAGCTCTTGAAGTCGCACACCGCGTTGTCGAGGTACACGGCCAGCGTCCTGTCCGGGTGCGCGGCCGCCCAGTTCATGCAGTACAGCCCGCCGCGTGACAGGCCGATCAGCCCCGGCTTCGGGTGCAGCCCATAGTCCTTCACCATTGCGTCGTGGAACGCCTCCCACTTCTTCACCGCCTTCGGGGAGCCGAACAGGTCGGGCACTTTCAGGTAAGCGAGGTGCCAGCCGGCCTTCACCAGAGCGACGTCGCAGTCCGCGAACGCACCGAAGAACTCGCCCCGCCAGACCCACGGGCGGCCCGGCAGCGGCTTCTCCGGCACGACCACGGTCGCGTCGAGGTCGCCGACCTTGAAGTCGTAGCGGGCGAACCCCTGCCACTTCGTCGGCGTGCCGGGGAACGGCTTCGGCTCCGCGGCCGTGGCGGCCGTTGCGCCCGTGGTGAGGGCGAAGAGGACGAACGCGAGGCGGGCGGTCATGGGGGCATCCGGTGCGGGGAGGAGGAGCCGGGGATAGTCTACGGCGGGCACGCGGCCCGGTCCGGTCTCGGCCGTGCGGTGGTCGGGCACCTCACGGGCGACAAGAACTTCGTGACGGAGATCCACGTCATCATCGACTGAGCGGGGCCTCGACCGCCCTGTCGCCACCCTCACGTTCGTTACGACCCGCCGCCTTCGCCACGTCCCGGCACCGGAACGTGGTCGTGCCCGTGGAGCAGTGGGACGTTGCCGTCGATCTCCTTCCCGGTCCGGGTGATGCGTGAGGAGCGACGATGTTCGACCTGTCGGTGCGCCTGCGGGCGAACGCCCACCTCCTGTCGCTCCTGTCGCACTACGCCCGGCTCGGCTCCGAGGACCGGACGGCCTGGCGGGACCGACTCATGCGGATGGACGGGGTCGGCACCGAGCAACTGATACCGAATCTCGTGGATCAGTTTCTCCGTGTGTGCCCGTATCCGACTGCTGGTTCGCCAGTTACGGCACGGCGAAACGAAACTCTTCCACGAGATTCGGTATGACTGCCCTGCACGGGGAGCTGATCGCGTTCGACGGGATCGAGCAGAACACCGGGCACGCGGTCCTCCTGCCGGACGGAACCCTCTCGGCCTGCTACCGGGTCACGCAGCACGGGTTGCGAGAGTTCCGCCGCCTTCACGGCGTCGAGGCCGTCGACGAGCATACGGAGCCGGCCGAGAAGCCGCAGCAGAGATTCCCGCGGAAGAAGAAGGAGCCGGTCGCGTCCGATGCCGTCGCTGCGTCTGGGTGAAGCCGGCAGACCGAGGTGATGATCCAGAAGCCGTTGCCGCGGTGCGGGGGCTGGAGGTGCGTGCCCGCCGGGGTCGCGACCGGGCAGAACCCACCCTGATAGTTTGACACCAATCAAATCGTCCCCGAAAGCCCATGGCGATTATGCTGTCGCAATAATTATTCATCTGTGGCAGCAATCGACTTATCGGCCACCCATCTCAAGCCATCGCAATGGCCGCCCCCTGAGCCGATCGGAGGGCGATCGTGCCGCCATGAGCCTCCTGGGGGCCTTAAAACAGATTCCCGGCCGAAAGCACCTACCACCTTGCCTCGGCCCGGAGACATCATTCCAACGGGCGTCTTCAATGCCGCCGATCTTCAAAAACACTTTTTGGGTTCCGAGCCGCGGCCCGCGTGTCTGGCGTGTCACCGCTCGTGCGGCACGGGAGCAAACCGTTCACTTCGCCGCCCCCACCCGCACCACCTTGATCCACTCGACTTCCAGTTTGAACGCTCCGGCCTTCTTGTCGCCTAATAAGAAGCCGAGGGCGTTGACCTCTTCCGGTTTCACCGCACCGGCGTCCTTGACGACCCGGCCGAACGAGGTCGCCTCGAACTTGTCCAGCGGCACCTTCACCTCGATCCACTCGTCCTTCTTGGTTTGAACCGCGGCCCGGTACGAGAACGCCACCAGCGGCTTGTTCAGGTAGAGGTTCATCGAGTATTCCCGGCCGTCCCCACGGACCCTGGCGACCAGCGTATCGCCCTTCTCCAGACCGAGCTTCTTGGCCTTCGTGCGCACCGATGCGAAGCCGCCGTTGTTCTCCAGCGACAACGTGCCGAAGAACTCCAGCGTCTTCTTCTCGGTGACCTTGAACTTGCCCTCGGAGACGCCGCCCATCACGCCGTCGTTGACCGTCTGCCACTCTTTGGCGGCATCGCCCCCGGTGAAGTCGAACAGGACTTGCGGTTTGTCGTCGGCCATCGCCGGTGTCACCATAACCAGGGCCAACCAGCCCGATAGGTACGCAGATTTCATGCGGCAACCTCTTGCTCAGATGTTTTAGGAATGCCCCGCCCTCAGAGGGCGGAGCAGCATTCACTCGATTCAGTCCGAACTGCTAACACCCGACCTCAGCCGGTACTCTGGTAGACTTCGGGGATCGGTGCCGTTCCGTTCACGGATCGGAACACGGCCGCCGCCGAGTCCCGCCCGAATCGCTTCTGGCTGCGGCGAACCAGCGGGTAGCCGAGCCGGGTCAGGAGGTGGTTCGGGCGGGAAAAGGCCAGAATGTCGTACCACACGCTGTCCTCGTCCCGGTCCCACTCGACCAGGAACCGTTCCTCGCCGCTCTCGACGTGACCGGGCAGGGTGCCGTACGCGAACCCGAACCGGCTGATCGGCCCCGACTCGTCCACGACGTACACGATCCGGCACGCGTTGAGCCACCACAGGCCGACGGCCCGCCCCATCACGGCCACGACCTCGCCGGGCCGGATCGGCGTGTCCGGGGACCACGCCTCGACCCAGCCCAGCCGGAACTGCTCCCACCGCCGCAAGGCGTCACCCGCCGCACGGAACACCGCCTCGCCCTCGCCCAGCCTCACGCGAGTGCGATCCACCACAAACCCGGCGGGCGGCGTCTCGGCGGTGGCACCCACCGCCGAATAGGTGAAGTCCAGTTCCGCCTGCCCCGCCAGGAAACGGCGGACGGATTCGGCAGACGGTTTTCGCAACGACAACATCCCCACCTTCGACCTCGCCCCGGAGTCGAGCCTGTGCCGCGGTTCGAGAAACGGTAAAATAGCCCCGCGCAGACTGTAACCGCAAAGCAAACCCCTTCCCAACCGGGAGTCAGGTGAGGACGATGCCGCCGCCGGAGCCGACGGGTCCAGAAGTCGCGAGAGCTCCCATCATCCTGTTGGCGGGGGCATCCGGTTACGTCGGCGGGCGACTGCTCCCGTTGCTCGAACAGCAGCCGGTGGCCCTGCGGTGCCTGGCCCGAAGCCCGGACAAATTGCGACCTCTCGTCAAGGACTCCACGCAGGTCGTCAAGGGCGATGTTCTCGACCCCTCGTCGCTGGACGAGGCGTTGCGAGGCGTCCACACGGCCTACTACCTCGTCCACCTGATGTCCGGCTCGAAGGACTTCGAGAAGGAAGATCGGCAGGCGGCGACCAACTTCGCCCAGGCCGCGACGAAGGCCGGGGTGCGGCGGATCATCTACCTCGGCGGTCTGGGCGACGACGCCGATCCGAAACTCTCGCCCCACCTGCGGAGTCGGCACGAGGTCGGCCGAATCCTGAAACAGTCCGGCGTCGAGACGGTCGAGTTCCGGGCGTCACTGGTGATCGGCACCGGGAGCCTGTCGTTCGATCTGGTGAAGTCGCTGACCGACCGGCTCCCGGTGATGCTCTGCCCCCGCTGGCTCACAACGCCCACACAGCCCATCGCAGTGGACGACGTGCTGGCCTACCTGCTGGCGGCGAGGGACCTGCCGCCGGGGCCGAGCCGCGTCTTCGAGGTCGGCAGCCCGGACGTCACGACCTACGGCGGCATGATCCGGGAGTACGCCCGGCAGAAGGGGCTGCGGCGGTGGCTGATCTCGGTGCCGGTGCTGACGCCGTACCTGTCGAGCCTGTGGCTGGCCCTGGTGACGCCCGCCGCCTTCGAGGTCGGGCGGCACCTGATCGAGGGGTTGAAGAACCCCACCGTGGTCCGAGACAAGGCGGCCCTGGAGGTCTTCCCGGTCCGCCCGATGGGAATTCGGGAGGCGATCCAGAAGGCCCTCACCAGTTCGCGGCCGTGATCGAGAGCTGCAACACGGTCGCGATCCCCACCCACACGAGGTACGGCACCTGGGCCGCGGCGACCCACCGGGCGTGCGGCCACACGGCGGCCATCGACCACACGATGGTGCCGAGCACCACCAGGATGTCGGCCGCCGCGAGGGGCAGGTTCCGCAGCCCGAACTGGATCGGGGTGAAGCTCAGGTTGGCGAGCAGGTTGATCGCGAACGGCACCGCAACCCGACGAGGTATTTTGCCCCGCACCGCCTGCACGAACACGTACCCGAAGCTGATGACGATGACCGGGTACAGGAGCGACCAGATCAGTCCGATGGTGCTTCCGTCGGGCGTCCAACTCGGCTTCGCCAGGGCGTTGTACCACTCCATCCGCGTCATCGTTGGCCCCTCAAATGGTCGGTCCCGCCGGCTTCACGCCGCATCGACCTCGCGGCGCAAATTCACTTTGGCGGCCTCCGACAGGTCCCGCCAGTCGCGGCCCTCCAGCCCCGCGGCCAACGCCCACAACAGGTTCAGGCTCGCACCGGGCCGCCGCTCCTTCACGAGCAGGTAGGCGACCACGGGGCCAAGCCGCCGCAGGTCGCTGACCGTCGCGACGCCGACCTCGCGGAGCCAGTCCGCACTCGTCGGGCCGAGGTTCCGCAGCGTGTCGATCGAATCCTCGTCGCTCATGGCCGCATCCCGTTGACCGATCCCACCCCGGCGAACATCGACAACCGCCGTTGGTCGCCGTGAAGGGATTCACCGGCCCGGCTTGGCGACGGGGGTGGTCCACGACTGCGGGGTCCACGACCCGGTCTCCCACGCGTCGGCCGTCTGGTACTCGCGCACGAGCAGCCCGTCGGCCCGCACCTCGAAGTAGAAGAACGCCTGGAGCTTGCTGGCGAAGTGGCTGCTGTTGTCCACGTTGAACGTCGGGATGCCGTCCTTCGCGGCCTTGTTCGACCCGTCCCACCGGAACACGTTGCGGGCGTGCGTGTGCCCGTACAGGATCGCCGCGACGGTGTACCCCTTGAGGGCGTCGTGGAACCCCTTCACGTCGGCCGGGTCCCACTCCATCCCCTCGGCCTTCTTGTCCTCGACCGGCAAGGGCTGCGCGTACCGGAGCACGTCGACGTGGTGCGTGATGACGACCGGCTTCCCCGACGTGCCGACTTTCTCCTTCAGGTCGGTCGCGAGGAAGTCGAGGCTGCCGAGTGGGGCGTACCGGCGTTTGCGGGCCACGTCCGCGACCTGCCCGACGACGATGCCGAGGTTGACGAAGTGGACGCCGCCCCAGTCCCACGAGTAATGCACGCCGTTCTTGGACGCGTTGGCCACGCCGGGGCGGGTCTTGTTCCGCTCGACGATCTTCTTCACCGCCAGGCCGTCCCCGCGAGGGCTGTCGTGATTCCCGTGGACCTCGTACACCGGCACCTTCAGCCTGCCGTCCTTGCCGGTGAGCCCGTACACGTCGGCGAACGCGGCCCACTCGGTCTCCTGCATCTTCACGCTCGCCTTGTCGCCGGTGTCGATGCAGTCGCCCGCGTGGATCACCCCCCGCGGGGTCAGCACCGTCCCGCCGCCCGCGGCCTTCGGGATTTCCGTGCCGGGCAGCGTGTTCAGCACGTCCACGAGCCGCGTGGCGACGGCCGCGGAGCGGGCGTCGAGTTTGGCCGTGTCGTCCTTGTCGGCGAGGAAGTGGGTGTCGCCGACGAGGAAGAACGCGACCGGGTCGCCCTTCGGGCCGGGGTCGGCGGATCGGGCGACTGCGGACGGCACCGCCGCTGCCCCGGCGGCGGCGAGGAACTGGCGGCGGTTCGGGCGGGTCGGCATGGGGTCTCCGGGGTCTATCAAGGGGTTGGGGGCTACGGGCGTCGTCACCACGGCTCGGTCGGCCTCTCCGCGACCAAGTAGGGA
>Ga0169931_10000550_pt1 | contig 61818 bp, 26 predicted proteins | sample Kivu_15m_20L_FD_129675 | JGI IMG/M metagenome (GOLD analysis project Ga0169931, IMG submission 129675) | Freshwater microbial communities from Lake Kivu, Western Province, Rwanda to study Microbial Dark Matter (Phase II) - Kivu_15m_20L... | ecosystem: Environmental > Aquatic > Freshwater > Lake...
ATCAAAGCCAACGCAAGGGGGCTGCCCAACTTCGCTAACTTCCGCATCCGCATCCTGTTCTACTGCGCGAAGCTCGACATGACGCCGCCATGATCAAAACCCCAGCCTTTTGCCCGAAGAGCCGAAAACAAGATGGCAAGAGAGCGGGCTGCAATGGGCGGGAATGTCATCGAACGGCTCCGTGGTTCCGAAGGAGGCATGCAATCAGGCCGTAAAGTTGTCGCAAATCATTTTTTAAATTTGAATCATTTAATGTACCATCCAAGCTCTGATCAAGCATGTCAGCCAAGCGCCAGGAAACCACTGCCCATGTCCATTCGCCTGCCATCGAGGATTATCTGGAGCAGATCCACAATCTGATCGAGGGGAAAGGCTACGCCCGCGTGGTGGACATCGCGCACAACCTGGGCATCTCGCAGGCCAGCGTGACGAACATGATCCAGAGGCTCGATGCAGAAGGGTTTGTTGTTTACGAACGCTACCGCGGCGTGGTGCTGACGGACTCCGGCCGAAAGATCGGTCTCGAGATTGCCCGCAGGCATGAGGTTCTCACCCGTCTGCTGGCTGGCTTCGGCCTTGACCCAAAAACCGTCCACGAAGACGTGGAAGGCATGGAACACCACATCAGCCGGCAGACGCTCGACGTGCTGACGCTTTTAATGGAGGAATTGGAGGGGAACTCCGAGTTGATGCGGAAGCTGAAGCGCAAACTGGCGAAAGCCAGCGCCTGACCGGCCTCACACAAACGCAGGTATCGGCACGCCGCGTTTCGCGCCGGTGCCGCCGTAGATGTTGAAGCTGCCGCCGGCGCCTGCGGGGATGAGGTCGTGTGGGGAGACGCCCATCAACTTGCCGATGGTTGCGTGGAAATCGAGCACGGTGACGGGGTTTTCGACGACGCGGGTGCCGGTCTCGTCGGTTTTTCCGTACGCCTGACCGCCTTTGACGCCGCCACCGGCGATGAACGATGAAAACGCGATGGGATGATGATCGCGGCCGCTGCCGTTGAGCTTTGGCGAGCGACCAAACTCGGTGGTAAGTACGACGAGCGTGCTTTCAAGTAGGCCGCGTGCCTCCAAGTCCTTCAGCAGCGTTGCGACGGCATTGTCGACGGCTTGGGAGAGAGATTCGACGGTGCTGAAGTTGTTCGAATGCGTGTCCCAGCCGCCGAGCTCGATTTCGACAAATTTGCAGCCGCGCTCGACGAGCCTGCGGGCGAGCAGCACGCCCTGGCCGAAGTAGTTCTCGCCGTAGTCGCTCACGAGTCGGCCTTTTTCCTGCGTGATGTCGAAAGCGTCGAGATCCTTGCTCGTCATGAGCTTGATGGCGTCGGCAAACACATCGGCGTGCGCCTTCACCTCGGCCATGGGATAGCGTTTGAAGAAGTCGTTGTTGAGTTTGTCGGCGAGTCCGGTGCGTTTGCGCAGGTTCGTCATGGAGTCGCCTTGTTGAAGCTGCGTGTGCTCCAGGCCCTTGCTGGCATCGAGGACGGGCACAGGCGCGAAGCGCGCATCCATGAACCCCGCGCCAGGATGACCAGCGAGGTCGGCGAGGCGGATGTAGGAGGGCAGGGTGGACGCTCCTTGCGTGACCTGACGTGCGACCCAGGAGCCGAGCGCGGGATGTTTGAAGGAGGCGGAGACTTCGTAGCCGGTCAGCACCTTGTACATGCCCGGCTCATGCGCGCCCTGCGTGTGATGCATGGAGCGGACGACGGCGATTTTGTCGCCGTGCTCTGCGAGCTTCGGGAAGAAGCCGGAGATCTGCAAATCGTCGGATTTCGTCTTGATGGTGCGCGTGGAGCCCTGATAACCGGCGGGCGCGTCCGGCTTCGTGTCAAAGGTGTCGAGGTGGCTCATGCCGCCGCGCATGTAGAGGTAGATGACATGCCCGGCGAACTTCGGCGCGCTCGTTTCGACAGCGCGTGCGAGCATGGCAGGTGGCACGAGGCTGACACCGAGACAGGTCTTCGCCATGCGCGTGATGAATTCGCGTCGTGCGAGGTCGTCGAGCTGGTTGAGGGGATGTTTCATGGCGTGTGGTTATTTTTGGAAGATGAACTCGGCGGTGGAAAGCAGCATGCGGGCGAGCGCCTTGGCATTGCGGGTCTCGCCCAGCGTCTCCTGGCAGGCATCGACCTCCTCCTTGGTGGGTTCGCGTGAGAGGACGGCGAGAAAGGCGTGGCGGGCGGCATCGCGGATGTTGTTGGCGCTGCGGAGGCTCTCAGCGAGCGGGCTGCCGGAGCGTGCGACGTGGTCGAAGAAGCTGCTGTTCAGCATGAGCAGCGCCTGCGGCACGGTGGAGGCGCCCCAGGCGTCGCCGATGAAGTCGCGGTTGCCCTGGCCGAACATGCGCAGGAAATGACCGTCCGGCGTGGGCTGCGGCAGCTCGGAGGCACGCTCCAGGCCGCCTCCGGCGAATTCCTTGGCCATTTCTTTGCGCAGGCGCGCACGACGGTCTTCGGCCTTCATTTCGCGCTCCTCTTCGCCGGCCATCTTGCGGGCGACGCCGGTGACATCGCTGGCTTTTTTCGAGCCGACGGCGGCTTCGAGTGCGGCGACGCCGGGCGGATCGAAGTCGAGCTTCACATCGAGGTCTTTGACCGCGAGAGCCATCATCGAGTCCCACACCTGTTCCGCGCTCAAACGGCGCACGATGGGTCCGGGGAAGCGATAGATGGTTTCCGCGTCCTGCGGTGGCATGCCGGCTTCGCGCTGATAAGCCTTTGTGAGGCAGAAAACGCGCAAAATCTGCCGCACGTCATATTTCGCCTCCCGCACGACATGAACGAGGTATTGCGCGAGATCAGGATTCGCGCAGTCGGCGATCTCTCGCACCTGATCGACGCGTCCGGCGAAGGGCAGGCCAAAAAGCTTCGCCCAGAGGCGGTTTGCGAGTGTGAGGCTGAAGCGCGTGTTTTGCGGCGATGTCACCCACGCGGCCAGTGTTTCCGCTGGACGTGCGCCTGAGGGGGGCGGCTCGCCGTAGAGCACGGCGGCGGGAATGACATCACCGGGTTTGCCGTCGGGATATTGGTAGTCGTCTGGCAGAGTGGCGGGGCTTCCCATGTCGTTCACGACGCCAGCGCCACCGGCGGCACGTTGAAGCGCGAGCAGGGCGTTCTTGATGCGCTCGTATTTCTGCTGGCGCTCGTAGTTCATGCCGGCCATTGCGAGACGGTCGTAGCGCTCCGCGGCCTCGCGAATTTTGTCCGCCTCGACGGTGCCGACGGTCTCGTCCTTCGAGGCGGTGCGGATGCCAGAGGTCCAGGCGAGGAACTGATGGTAATCCTTTCGCGTCCAGCGGTTGTAGGGGTGATCGTGGCATTGCGCACAGGAAATCTGCGTGCCGAGGAAGAGTGTGGCGGTGCTCTCGATGTTCGCGGCGCGGTTTTCGCCATCGCGCAGGTAATAACCTGCGGCGGGAGCCCGCCAGCCGTAGCCCTCGGGGCTGAGCAGCTCGCGGGTCCATTCGTCGAAGGGTTTATTGTCGCGCACGCTCTGCTTGATCCACGCGAGGTAAAAATCTCCCTGCACGCCTTCGGCGAGGTCGTCCTTCGCACGCAGCAGGTCGCACCAGTAGTTGAACATGTGGCTGACGTGACCGTTGGAGGCGAGCAGATCGTCGATCAGGCGGGAGCGTTTGTCGGATTCCTTCGCGGTGAGGAAGCGTTTGGTTTCATCACTCGTGGGAATGCGGCCGACGAGGTCGAGATAGACACGGCGCAGCCAAGTGGAGTCGCTGGCGAGCGGGAATGGCTCCTGTTGTTGTTTGGCGAGGTCTTTCTCGATGAGTTCGTCGATGCGCGCGGCCACGGCTTGCAGTTTGGAAACATCCACGGCCTCGTTTTGTGTCGCGATGATGACCTCCTTCGCCCGGATCGAGGTCCAGGAGCCAAAATTCGCGCCTTCATCGACCCAGCGGCGGATGAGGGCGATTTCGTCGGCGCTGAGCGGCTTGCTCTCGTTCGGCGGCGGCATGAGATCGTCGTCGTCCTTCTTGAGGGAGATCGATTTCACCAGCGTGCTTTTGTCCGGCTTGTGCGGCAGCACGAGATTGTCGGAGCGGCTCTTGTCGCGGATGAGTTCGAGATCGTCGAGGCGGATGCCGCCCTTCGGCTTCTTCAGTTTGCCGCTGTGACATTCAAAGCACGAGCGTTCGAGGATCGGCAGCACATGCTTCTCGAACTCGACTTTTGTGGAGGCATCGGGAATGCCCACGGCCATGTCGCCCGCTGATTTGGACGCGAGGTTCATCGGCGGCGGCAGTGCGGACTCCGCCATCACCGGGGGCTCGGGCTTGGGCACCGGCGGTTTGACCGGCTCAGGCGTTTTTTCCACCACCATCGGCGGCGGCGGAGCAGGCGGCACGTTCACCACAGGCTCCGGCTTGGGCGGTTCAGCCATCGTTGGAGCTGGTCTTGAGGATGGGAACGAGAACGTGATGACCGGCACGGGTTTCGGCGGCTCGGCGATGATGTGGCCGTGCAGGATCACGCGTTTGCCGGTGCGCTGGGCGACGGTGGGGCCGAGATCGAGCCACAGAAATACATCTGGCCAGGCGAAGCTGCCGCTGATGAAGCCGATGAGCACCGCGGCCGCTGCAGTCGTCCAGCGCGGCATGCTGGTGAACCAGCGACGCCGTTTGCGCGTGCCGATGGTGGCCGCCTCGATGCCGAGCATCAGGTCTTCGACGGGTGACACGCTCACGCTCGCCTCGATGGCGTCCGCGAGGGCCTCGGGCGTGCCGATTTTCTCCAAATGAACCCGCAGCAGGGCATCCATGCCGAGCTGTTGCCCCAATTCCTTCAGTGCGTCAGGATCGGCGGCGAGCGCTTGCCATTCCTCATTGGAAAGGACGCCTTCGAGGGCCTTGTCGATGGATTCGTCGTCGTCGTTCATGCGGGGTTTTGCTGCATGCGGGATTCAATGCACTGGCGGAGCTGCTGGCGAACGCGCATGAGTAGCGTGCGCACGGCCAGCACACTACGTCCGGTGCGCTGGGCGATCTCCTCGCTGCTGAGCTGCTGCTCGTAGCGGAGATCGAGGACGGTTCGTTGGTTGTGACGGAGTTTTTCGATGCATTGCGCGAGGTGATCCGACTCATCGCTCACCGGCTTGTCCGCGCCCTCTAGCGCCATCTCCCAGCGTACCATCTCGGAGTAGCGCTCATGCTTGATGGATTCGCGTGCGTAGGCCTTCAGCCGGTCGCGCAGCAGGTTGTGCGCGATGGTGCGCAACCATGGCTGCATGTTGCCTTCCGTGAAATCCGCGATGTTTTGATAAGCGAAGACAAACGCGTCATGCGCCACCTCGTCGATCAGGTCTGGCACTGGAGCACGCAGGGCGAGAAAAGAGCGCAGGCGCTGCAAATGCCGCTCCATCAGCGTGCGGAAGGCGGCGTCGTCGCCGTCTTCGACACGACGAGCCAGCTCGGTGTCGGGTGAAGGCTCGATGTCAGGAGGAAGGGCCATGCGACTCAAGTATGGACGGCCGCAGCCCGAGTGTGGCAGAAAAATTCGTGCCAGGGGTCTGAATGCCTGATCTGGCGCTACCTCAAATCGGGATAACCCGACGGCGCTGGCGGCAGACCGGAGGGCGGTGCCGTGGTGCGGCGGCTTGCGGGCGAGGCACCGGAGGGCGGAGGAGCGCCGTAGGATGGCGGAGGAGCTCCATAACCGGCGGGTGGCGGGGCACCGTAGGAAGGCGGAGGTGCTCCGTAGCCAGCGGGCGGCGGTGTGCCGTAGTTCGGTGGCGCAGCTCCATAACTTGGCGGTGGCGGTGTGGGCGCGTTCTGGCCGAATCCGCCGGAGGACTGCGACTGCTGGCCGGGAATGGTTTTCGCCGTCACAGTCACGTCAGCCATCTGCATGTAGGGGATCTGGATGTGCTCCGCGGCGGAGCGGGAGAGATTGATGACGCGGCTCGGATAGCTGGGGAAACGGTCGTTCACGATGACCTTCACACTGCGGCCGTTGTAGTTGTTCTTCACCTTCACCTCAGTGCCAAAGGGCAGCGAGTTGTGCGCGGCGGTCCAGCTTTGCGGGTAATAGACCTGGCCAGAGCTCGTCATGTGACCCGCGTAGTGATCCGCCACATAGGAGGCATATCCTCGTGCTTCGTAGGCAGGCTGGGCGCAGCTTGCCAGCATTGCGGCGAGGGCGGGAAGGACCAGTCGGAAGAACGCGTGACGATTCATGTGCGGCTGGGCGGATTTATAGCCGCGATTGGCAAGCGGCACAATCACCGTCATCATCCTCCATGATGAAAAGATTTCTCCTTGTCGTCGGATTGCTGGTGCTGTCGCCGCTCGTCGCCGGCTGGTGGGCGGGTGGAGAGCTGGCTCACCCGCCGCGCAGGGCACTGCAGGACTTTCATCGTGAGTTTCTGGCTGATTCGGCCTCGCATGGCGCGGTGCTGAAGACGTTTGTCTGCGGCGATGGCACGCCCTGCCTCGTGTGCGAGCCCGATCCGGGCGGCGCTCTGGGAAAGCGCGGGCAGTTGATTCGCGGGCAGTTGGCGGGGAAAAATCTCGCGCTGGCACCTGCCGGACGCATCATCGGCAATCTGGTGCTCGTGCATGGTCGGCGCGGGCGGAAGGAGGACTACCTGCTCATCGCGGAACGTTTCTGCGCTGCCGGATTCCGCTGCATCCTGCCCGATTTGCCCGCGCATGGCGATCATCCCGGTCAAACTGCCTGCTATGGCGTGAAGGAGGCGCATCTGCCGGCCATGGTGCTGCGGGAAGCGGCGGCGAAGTTCGGATTCGCCGCGCAACCGGCCGGCATCCTGGGCCTGTCGATGGGTGGCGCGGTGAGCATTCGTTCAGCGACGGACAAGGACGCGCCGTGGAAGGCGGCCGTGCTCGTTTCGACCTTCGACACGCTGGAGAACGTGGTCCGGCATCAGGCCGCAGGCCTCGCTGGCAAGTGGTGTGGTCCACTGTTGCAGGGCGTCGCCAGCCGCGTGTTCGAATGGAAGACCGGGGTGCCGCTCAGCGCCGCCAGCTCGATCTCCCGTGTTTCAAACTGGAAGTGCCCGGTGCTCATCGCGCACGGCACAGCGGATCGCGTGATCCCCCTGGAATGCGGCCGTCGTCTTTACGAGGCGCTGCCGGTGGAGACGGAAAAAAGCTGGGTGGAGATCCCCGGTGCGGATCATGACAACGTGTTGATCACCGACTTTCCGCTCTACGCCGGGATGGCGGAGTGGATGCTACGGCATGTGCCGTGATGGAAATCAGCCTTGGCAGGACTGGTGATGTTGAATCGAAGCCTTTGAGGCCCCAGGGCTCATTCCTGGCCGTTATCTCTGCTCCGTGGCTTCAGTCCATTCGGAAAAAAGTGGCCGCATGCCGTTGCGTCTCTACCTTCTGCTCACTCTGACCGCTCCTGCCATGCTGGGCCTGGCTGGTTTGGCTCTTCGCGAATTCTCTTTTCACTTCGCATGCCTCGTGACGGGGACATACAGTCAAGCAGTTGCAGCCTGATGTCATTTTCTGTCATAAATTTGCACCCTGACCCCGTTTTCCCAAATATGATCCGCACTGATGGAACAGAAGGTGAAAACGTGATTTATCTCGGCGGCAGTTTCAAGACGGATTACGACACTTTCGCTCAAGAAGCGGATTTTTGGGGGCACGGAATGAGTTATCCCACTGGTAATGTCATGAAACTCAACGACATGATTATGGGTCTCGAAGATGCGTGGCATGAATCCGTTACTGTTCACGCTGTACGGCGGGACTTTAGAGTCTATAGGTATTAGCTAATCTGCATGAAACACATATTAAATATAGTAACGGTCGCAGCTCTGGCATTGCTTAGTGCCAATGGCCAGGATTATGGAATGGGTCCAGACTTCAATATCCGGTTTTATGAGATTCGGATGGGGGAAGTCGAGATCAATATGAGCACCAAAAGACGCTATGTATTCCACTGGGATGGCAAAGAGAAGGTCTTCGACATGACGCCCGGTATCGACGGGGCAACAGATGGAATCCGGCCACCCGGCTTGCCAGACCTCGTAGAGATTGGCTTTCGTGCAAAGGGAGGTCAGATCTACGAATACGGAAATCAACTGCCGGTCAAGATCCTAGGCAATTACTTTGAGAAACATCCAGGTGGTGATATTGTCTCTTTTCTTTTTAATGGAGTCAATGGTAAACGTATGGAGTTTAGCTTGAAGTCCAGAACCCCAGTGTGCCGGGTGGACATACTTTTGGAAAACGGACGCCACATTACTTTGTGGAAAGTGGTGACTCCAAAAGATGGTGAAAGGCGTGAATCGCGTTGATTGCGAGCTGTTATTGAACGCAGGAAAGGGTCAGGGGGACGCCCTAGACAGACGAATACTATTAGCAAGAAAGGGTCAGGAAAAAGATGCCAGGCATTGTAAAAGAAGATTCTGCCAGAGTATTGATCCTCAAAGGGTTGGAATGTGGTCGGGATTGCCGGGTATGCGCGTGGCGGCACCGTTCTACGACCGTCTGGGCTGCCCTATCCCTGGGCGGGCAGTTCCGGGGTGCGGGATGACTTCCAGCTCATCAATGTGGGCCAATTGAAGCATGTGTTCTCGTTCGAGCTGAAATTCCGCACGGTTGGGCAGGAACACTTTCGTTCAATGATGACCTGCGCCGAGATATGCGTCGTTGCGCGACGAGCTGCAAGAACCATCGGCGGGATGGACGGCTGTGGGCGCGCCTGTGAGGACTGGCCGCTTTCTGCTCACAGAGAGTCGCGTGATTGCAGCGCCTCGCTCAGGGTTGCGCCGTCTGCTTGTGACCAAACATGGATTTCACTTTGCTGAAGAAGGTTTTCTTGGTTTCCACGGTGTTCCCGGCGGGTGGCAGCAGATGATTGGGCCGGCTGCCGGCGGGTTGTGCGCGTGGGACGACCTCCTCAGGCATGCCGCCAAACTGGGCGGCCTTGTCGAATTGCGCGATATGGTCGCCCATCCTGGCTTGTTCGAGCAGGTGCTCGGATTCGTCCTCCAGAATGCGCGGCTGGACGAAGATCATGAGCTCACGGCGCTCCTTGGTGGTGTTGGTGCTGCCGAAAAGGTGCTTGAGGACGGGGACGCGCACGAGGAAAGGCAGCCCCGCCTTGTTCATGGTGTCGCGCTCGGTGATGAGGCCGCCGAGCATGGCGGTGGCGCGATCTGGGACGATGAGGCTGTTGACCACAAGAAAGGGTCAGGGGGCAATAGTTGACAGGGGCGGCTTGGCGGGTAGCCTCGCGGCCATGCCCAGGCAGCTTCGCATTCAATATCCCGGTGCGCTCTACCACGTCACGGCGCGCGGGGACCGGCGGGAGGACATCGTGCATGATGACGGGGACCGCGAGATGCTGCTGGCAACCCTGGCGGAGACCTGCAAGAAGACGGGTTGGGAGGTGCTGGCCTGGGTGATCATGGACAACCACTACCACTGGCTGCTGCGCACGCCGAAACCGAACCTGGTGGCGGGGATGTCCTGGTTCCAGAGCACCTACACGCAGCGCTACAACGCCCGGCACCGGGTGTGGGGGCATCTGTTTGGCGGGCGCTACAAGGCGATTCCGGTGCAGTCACGCGCCAGCGGCGGCGGCGATCACCTCAAGACGCTGGTGGACTACATCCATCTCAACCCGGTGCGTGCGAAGATGGTCTCCGCAGCCAAGGGGCTGGGGCTGCTGGACTTTCCCTGGAGCAGCCTGGCACAAGGCTACGCCCTGCCGCCCAAGAAGCGCTCCAAGTGGCTGCGGGTGGAGGAGGGCTTGAGAATCTTTGATCTGCCCGACACGGCGGCAGGCAGGCGGCGCTTCATCGAGCGTCTGGAGCAGCGGGTGAACCAGGAGAAGCAGAAGGAATGCGGTCTGCCCGCCGAGGAAGTATGCCAAGGCGGGCAGAGCACGCTGAGAAGGGGCTGGTTCTGGGGCACGCAGGCGTTTGAAGAATGGCTGCGCGGGAAAGTGCGCGAAAGTGGATCGAAGCCGGAGGGACGCGCGCTGCGGACGACCTTGGAGAGCAAGGCCTGCCACGAGGAGGAGGAAGCCGAGCAGATCGTGAAAGATGGGCTTCAATCTCTCCAATTGGGAGCCGCAGAACTGAAGGTCACCGCTGGCAGCGATCCGAGGAAAGTCGTCATCGCAAAGGCGGTGCATGAGAAGACGGCGGTGTCACGGCGGTGGACGGCGGCAAGGCTGGAAATGAAGAGCGCCATGAATGTGAGCCAGCAGATCAAGCGGCTGAAGGCCGGAGAATTGAAATTATCCAAGGAGGTGGAACAATGGCTGTCAAGAATCGCCCCCTGACCCTTTCTTGCACTTGATGACAACGGAAACAAGGGTGGCTTTGCTCGTTATCGCAACTCAACAGCAACGACAGACAACATCATTTATCTGTCCGTCGGTGGCTCAGGCGGGGCCGGATCAGCAGCTCTTTTCACCCTGGCTCATGAGCTCGGACATTTATCCACCAAAAGAGGGCACTATGGAATAAATGCATCATCTGAACAAGAATACACAGACAATATCAGCGGGGTGTCGCTAGGAGGGCTCACCCAAAGCAAGCGCAACCATAATCTCATGAATAAAGACACCAATCACACTGTTCTGGACTTCATCTACAGCAACAAACGCATTCATCGCTATCAGCAGTCTTTGATGAATGGTGTGCTGAAAATTCAGTTTTGATGCGAATGAACATGGGCACGCCTATTCGATTCCTCTTTTTGATTGCTGCCAGTCTGGCCAGCACGCAGGTGCAAGGACAGTCCCTGCCACAAAAAGATGACCTGACTGCTACCCAAACCAAATCTACGCTGCGGTTTGGGCGATCTGAAGATCGTTTGGGGGAATTGATTTCAATATGTTCAGGCCCAAACATTGACTATTCGATTACCGAGGAGGAGGCAAGGGATCTCAAAGTTGCCGAACAGTATCGCATCGCCTTGATCAAGTCCGAACCCGACTTGGCGGCGATTCTGGTGGATCATGTGGATCGTTTCATCGCCGGGGAGAGTCTAGTGCCAGCCTCATTCACGGGCATCTTCAGGTCACTGGCACTTCGGCAGGACGTTGATCTGGCTGCGGTGAAACGCTATGCGCTTCACGCATCGAAATTACAAGACAAGGCTGATCAACACGAAGTGACGCCGCTTTCTCAAAGCGAAGCATTCTTGATTGGTGGGTTCAGGGAAGGCCTGCCTGATCTGCTAGGTGCATACCCGACACGCGAAGGAGAAGACTACCTGATCAAGATGTTGGAGCATCCGATCGTCCCGTTTGAATTTTCCCTCTATGAGAAGTTTCCTGCGGCTAGGGCTGCTGGGAAATCTGGTTCAATACGGTGTTTGCCAGGTCTGGAGCAGACATTGAGAGAAATCGAGCCAAGGCATCAACATCAGATGCAGTTTGGAGACACGCATTACCGCGAATATCTGGAAGAGGTTCAAGGCTATGTGCAAAAGCTGCGCGGAAAAACTTCTCAAAGTGAGCACTCGTCTAGCCAAGCGCGTGTACCGTCACCGAGCGTTGAAACAAAGCCCGAATCTTTCGAAGAACGCGATCATGCCGCAGATTGGCGCATAGGTCTGGGTTTGCTCGGTGGCTTGATCCTCCTGATCGCCCTGTCCTGCCGTGTTTTTCGCAAACGGTGACTGTTAAAGATCGCATGATCTGAAACCACCCGCCGCGGCATGCAGGGTCGTTTTTCCTTGAACGAAGCAACATGCCACCCTCGCGGGCAGCTAATGAACGTACAGGCCAACCAAATAGCCTTGATCATGCCAAGCTATTGAAAAGATAAAGTCAGGAAAGCTGCTCGGTTCCGAACCCTCCTATGTTGAAGCAGCACCGTGAAGCCCACGCCGCCAGCGTTCTCACCCTTGCGGCTGCGTTTCGTTCACAGCACCGGCAACGCTGTGTGCGGAGAAAAGAAAACCTACTTCATACTGAACACCCCAACGCCATGTTGTCTTCGTTCCACTCAGACTAGGCGGCGTGTGGCCTCCTCCTCCGTCGGCCAGTGGTAGATGCCGCTCATCGCGGCAAGGCGTTCGCCTCAGAGCGGTTGATTCACCTGCTCCCCGCAGGTTCACCCTTGCAGGGCAGTCCTGCGGACTGTCTCAAACGCCTGCATCCTTCGGCGTTTGTCCCGGTTCACCGGCACCTGTGGTCTCCAACGCGGTGATGGGAGACCTCGGGGCCACGACTTCGGTAGGCATGCGATTGATTCGTCTGCTCCCCGCGGACTCACCCTTTCAGGGCAGTCCTTCGGACTGTCTCAAATGCCTGCATCCTTCGGCATTTGTGTCCTGATGATGGTGGCCGGTTGATGCCCGCAAATCGCCGCGAACGCAAGCCGGCGGGTTTCCGACTTGGCAACGCGGCGTGCTGTGGCAGTCTCGGCGCGACCTTGTTTCCTCCGCATGTCTGAACCGATCGCTTCCTCCGCTCCAACCCCGCGCCACGGACCGGGATGTTTTGGCACGCTGGCGCTGTCCCTGCTGGCGGCGGTGGTCATCGGCGGGATCGTGGTGTGGAAGGTGGTGGACGCGGGCTTCGGGCTGAAGTGGCTGGCGGAGCATTTCCAGCAGCGGAGCATCACGGAGGTGTTTCGCGAGAACGTGCGGCGCATCGTTTCGACGAACGGGGATGTGCTGGAGCTGGCGACGCTGGAGACGGAGGAGACGGTGACGAAGTTCGACACGAAGACGCTTCTGGATGTGGTGTATCTCGGCACCACGGAGTCCGAAATCCGCGCGCTGGTGGTTTACCGCTATCATTTGAAGCTGTCGGACGACTGGAGCCTGAATGTGAAGGACGGGCGCTGCGTGGTCATCGCGCCAGCGATCCGGCCGTCGCTGCCACCGGCGATCCGCACGGAGACGATGGAGAAAAAGTCGGAGGCAGGCTGGCTGCGCTTCAACGCGGCGGAGAATCTCTCCGATCTGGAGAAGGGCCTGACCGCGCTGCTCGAAAAGCGTGCCGGGGCTCCGGGGAAGATCCGCAGCGTGCGGGAGGCGGCGCGGACTTCCGTGGCGAAGTTTGTGCAGGCGTGGGTGCTCAAGGAGCAGCAAGGCCTGGAGCAGGGCGGCATCCGCGAGATCGTGGTGCTGTTTCCCGACGAGCCCGGAGCGACAGATGGCAGCGCGATTTTGACACAGCCCGCCACGCTCCAGCTTGAGGTGAAGGCGCACTGAGGCGGCTCAAAGCTGACCGCCGGCCGGATCGTAGAGCAGTAGGTCGGCCTCGAACTTCACAAAGGCGAGCGCATCCGGCAGGCGCTGTTCATCCATGCCGCCAAGGCGGAAGATCTTGCCCTTCCAGACGCCTTCCTGGCCGATGGTGCCGGCGATGAGCTTGGCCACCGTGGCCTGCTTGTCCCCGGGGACCACAAAATCAGCGCCAGCCACCGTGGCGCAGACGCCGATGGAGACGATCTCCTGGGCGTTGCGCTGATCGACCATGCGCTGCATCGCCTCGCGGTGCTGGATCCCGTAGGAGGCCAGAACCAAGGAGCACATGATGGCGATGATGCTGACCACGACCAGCAACTCCAGCAGCGAATACCCACGCTCCCCGCGGGTGGCGGAGGCGGAAGGGTCGGAGTGCTGTGGAAAACGGAACATCAACGGGAAATGTCCTCCATCGCGCCACGGACGCAATCTCTCGTTTTGAATCCGCCGTATTCCACGTCTAGGTCAGTCATAACCATGCTCGAAGAAGCCCTCCTGCCAGCCCCGTTGCATGCCGCGGTCGAGTCCGCTGGCTACCGCGTGGTCCGGTGGGCCGCCGCACGGCAGGTGCTGCATGCGCGTGTCACCAAAGGGCGGATGCCAGACCCTTTGGGGGCGTTTCTGCTGCGCTGGATGCCCGCCGTGCCGCCTGCTGTCTCCGGGGATGCGTTCAGGCTTGTGTTCAGTCTCGCACCCGGGCGCGTCTGGTTTTCCGGAGGGGAGGGCGAGTTTGTAGCATCTCTGGCGGAGCGTGCGCTGCTGCATCTGCCGGCGCTGAGACCCTTCTGGCGCAAGGAACTGCGGCAGGCGCATTTTGAGGCGCTGAAACGTGCCGTGCCGCCCGCGTGGTTCATGGATGAAGCCAGCGTGCCACCCGGAGCGGTCATCCACGGTCTCGACGTCGTCAGTTATGGACGGCTGGAGACAACTGGGGACGCGTGGGAGACGTCGCAGGGTGTTTTGAGCCGCAAACAGCCTATTTTGTCGAAGATCAGCGCTCGATATGCCCGCGATGACAGAGGACGGCTTGTTTTGCGTTCCCTCGAAGCGGCGCCTTGACGCACAGCACGCCTTCGTGCGACATTCCTTCATCTCCATCATGGCTCGCGGCTCCAACGTCACCCTCTGCTCCTTCTGCGGCAAAAGCCATGCAGAGGTGAAAAAGCTCATCGCCGGCCCCGGCGTGTACATTTGCGACAACTGCATCAACGTCTGCAAAAGCATCCTCGACAAGGAGTCCGCGCAGGAGGCGGACAGCGGCGGCGGATCGCTGCTCGTGCCGCGTCCGGCGGACATCGCCGCGCTGCTCGATCAGCACGTCATCGGCCAGCCGCAGGCGAAGAAGGTGCTCAGCGTCGCCGTGCACAATCACTACAAGCGCCTTTTGCACAGCCAGCAGCAGGCCGCCCGCGGTGCCTCCGCATCGAAAAAGATCACCGCCACGCTCCCGGACCCGAACGATGTCGATATCGAGAAGAGCAACGTCCTGCTCATCGGCCCCACCGGTTGCGGCAAGACGCTCCTGGCGAAGACGCTCGCGAAGATCCTCAACGTGCCCTTCAGCATCGCCGACGCCACCACCCTAACGGAGGCCGGTTATGTCGGCGAGGACGTGGAGAATATCATCCTGCGCCTGCTCCAGGCGGCGGACTACGACGTCGCCCGCGCCGAGATGGGCATCGTGTACATCGACGAGATCGACAAGATCGGCCGCAAGACCGAAAACGTCAGCATCACCCGCGACGTGTCCGGCGAAGGCGTGCAGCAGGCGCTGCTCAAGATCATCGAAGGAACGGTCTGCAACGTGCCGCCGCAGGGCGGGCGCAAGCATCCGCAGCAGGAATACATCCAGGTGAACACGGAGAACATTCTCTTCATCTGCGGCGGCGCCTTCGTGGGCCTGGAAAAGATCATCGAGCGCCGCCTCGGCCGGAAAACCATGGGATTCGCCACGGTGAGCGATCAGAAGACCGCTGAAGCCTCCATCGAGCGCTTGAGCGTCGAGCCCGAGGACTTGCTTTCCTTCGGCTTGATCCCCGAATTCATCGGACGTCTGCCGGTGGTCTGCTCGCTGGAGGCGCTGACCGAGCAGGAGCTCATGCGGGTGCTCACCGAGCCGAAAAATGCCCTCACGAAGCAGTTCTCCAAGCTGCTGCACATGGATGGCGTCGAACTTTCGATCACCCGGGATGCCATGCTCGCCATGGCGAAGGAGGCCGTCTCACGCGGCACCGGCGCTCGCGGCCTGCGCAGCATCTTCGAGCGCATCATGCTCGATGTCATGTATGACGTGCCCAGCCGCATGGATGTGCGTGGCGTCACGATCAATGAAGGCGTCGTCAAAGGCGAGCGCGCCCCGCTCATGCGCAAGCGCATCGACCGCAAGGCGGCGTGATGGGATCAGGAATGGCGACGATCCAACTGAAGAAAATGAAAAACCCGATCATTCTTGCCGGAGCCGCTTCCGTTGCGTCTGAAATCGCTTCCACCGTGATCATTGCCGTAATAGTGGCGGCGGTTTTGGTAGCAATCATTAAACGAATGCGCATGACTCCAGAGGAGAAGGCCGCTGAGGACGCGATGTATGCTGAGCGCGCTACCTTGAAGAAAACACGGCAGGAAGCCGAAGCGGCGAAATATGCTGAGCATGCAGTCTTAGAGAAAGCTCAGCGGGAAGCAGTGACGGCACAGGCACCTGTGGCAAGCACCCCAGAGACACCAGGTCTCACCATCTTCGGTTATTTGTTTTGCGTGCTAGGTAGCTGTGTTTTGCTGTTTTTCGTCCTGTTATTTGACTCTACGGTTGCCGTGCCGACAGGCAGGGATGTGAATAACATTGGGTTACTGAACACACGGCTTGTCGGTGTTATTATAGGTAGCATGTTTTTCACCTGCGGCGTGATCTGCCACGCTGCACAAGTTGTCGCGGCTGAGTTTGGCAGAAAGCAGAAACTTTCAAACGCACGCGGAGACTTTTCTGGTCCGGAAAGGTAGTTTTGTTAAACACTGCTGTTTGAGCGTCGCCAAAACTCTACTCAATGGCGACGACTCGTCGCCGCTCCCAAAAAACGTCTCAGCGCCCTTTCTCGATCATCGCGGCGAACTCGCCGAAGAAATACTTCGCGTCGTGCGGGCCGGGGGCGGCCTCGGGATGGTATTGCACACTTAGCACCGGCGCTTCGCGATGGCGCATGCCTTCGACGGTGCCGTCGTTGAGGTTGATGTGCGTGACCTCGACGTTGCTCGGCAGCGAGGAGGGATCGATGGCGAAGCCGTGATTCTGGCTGGTGATGGCCACCTGGCCGTTGCGCAGGTCTTTGACAGGCTGGTTGCCGCCGCGATGGCCGAACTTCAGCTTGAAGGTCTTGCCGCCATACGCGTGGCCGAGAATCTGATGCCCGAGGCAGATCGCGAAGATCGGTTTCACGCCGATGAGCTGCTTCACCTCTTTGTGGATGTAATCGAGCGCCGCCGGATCGCCGGGGCCGTTGGAGAGGAAGACTCCGTCCGGATTCTTGGCGAGCACCTCTTTCGCGCTCGTGGTCGCAGGCACCACATCGACGCGGAAACCGGCCTGGCGCAGGCGGCGCAGAATGTTGCGCTTCACACCGAAATCGTAGGCCACGATGTGATGCTTCGCTGGCTTCAAGGGATGACGCACGATGCCATCCGGGCCGGGTTCACGATTTTGCGAAGGGCTGGGGATGTCCCAGTCGCCGCTTTCCTTGTCCTCGGGGTCCCAGAGGTAGGGTTTCGGCGTGGTGACCTCTTTCACGAAGTCGCTGCCTTCCATCGGCGGGCTGCTGGCGGCACGTTTCACGGCTTCCTCGGCGGACATGACCTCGGAGGTGATGACGGCGCGCATCGCACCGCGGGTGCGGAGATGCTTCGTCAAAGCACGGGTGTCGATGCCCTGGATGCCGGGGATGTTCCATTCCTTGAGCCAGGAGCTGAGATCCTGCGTGCTGCGCCAGTTGCTCGGCACGTTGCACAGTTCCTCGATCACAAAGCCGCGCACCTGCGGGCGGTCGCTTTCAAAGTCGAGCGGGTTCACGCCGTAGTTGCCGATCTGCGTGTAGGTCATCGTCACGATCTGGCCGCGATACGAAGGATCGGTCAGAACCTCCTGATAGCCGGTCATGGAGGTGTTAAAGCAGATTTCGCCGGTGTGGGTGGCTTCGGCGCCGAACGCCGTGCCTTCAAACACCCGGCCATCTTCGAGGGCGAGGAGGGCTTTTTTCATCAAGTTGCGCCGCTGGTCATAGCCAGAAGGCGGGGGGGCGCAAGGAATGACATCTTCCCATTTTGGGCCTCATTTTTCTTCCACAATCTCCAGACGCGGGAACAGCGGCACGGGCGCGCCGAGTTGGTGGCCGTTTGGCAGCAGACCCCACTTCAAATCGCTCACCTGGAAGCCAGCGGGCATCGTCCAGCCGATCTGCGTGCGTGCGGTGGCCATGGCGGTGGGCATGATCGGATTCAGCAGCACGCTGACATGCGTCAGCGCCTCGGCGAGATGATAGAGCACGCTGTCGAGGCGGGCTGCCTGCGCGGGATCTTTGGCGAGGGAGAAGGGCTTCGTGCTGTCCACGAACGCATTCGCGTGGGTGACGATCTTCCACGCGGCGGCGATGCCCTCGTGGATGTCCCAGCTGTTCATTTTCTCGAGGTAAGCAGGCACGGCCTCCGCCACGGTCTGTCGCAGAGCTTGGTTCAAGTCGTCATCGTAATCGCCGGGCGTGAGCACACCGCTGCGATATTTCTGCGCCATGTTGATTGAGCGGTTGAGCAGATTGCCCAGGCCGCCGGCCAGCTCCTTGTTGTAGCTCATGATGATGCGTTCATCGCTGAAGTCGGCGTCGTAGCCGGTCGCGATGTCGCGCATGAGGTAATAGCGTAGACCGTCGGGCGTGAAGGTCCCGGCGAGCACGTTCGGGTCGATCACGTTGCCGAGGCTCTTGCTCATTTTGGCCCCTTTCACGTTCCACCAGCCGTGGACGACGAGTTTGGGCATTTCCGCGTCAGTGAAGCCCAGCGCGTGCAGCATGATGGGCCAGTAAACGGCATGTGCGGGCATCAAGATGTCCTTCCCGATGATTTCGGCGTCTGCGGGCCAGATTTTGGAGAATTGGGGCAAACCTTCGTTGCCAACGTCGTCCGCCAGATAACCCGCGAAGCTGATGTAGTTCGAGAGAGCGTCAAACCAGACGAAATTGACTGAATCCGGGTCAAAGGGCAGCGGAATGCCCCAACTGAGGCGATCCTTCGGCCGCGAGATGCAGAGATCGATGCCGCCGGAGTTTTCGAGGGCGTTGAGAACGTCGTTGGCGCGGTGCGGAGGAAAGATGAAGTCCGGATGGCTGCGGATGAAGCCCTTGAGCCATTCGGTGTGCTCACTGAGTTTGAAGTACCAGGCGTCTTCCTCGCGCCATTCGACCTCGCCCCATTCTTCGCCGAAGTTTCCATCGGGCCCACGCTCCTTGTCGGTGAGGAACTGCTCCTGGCGGACGCTGTAGTGGCCGCTGTAGCATTTTTTGTAGAGCTGGCCGCAATCATGCAGTTTTTGCAGCATGGCCTGCACGACGCGTTTGTGCTTCGCATCCGTGGTAGCGGCCCAGCCGTCGTAACGCACGTTCAGCTTGTCCCACAACGCGGTGAAATGCTGCGTGACGCCATCCACGAACTCCTGCGGCGTCTGCCCGGCCTTCTCGGCGCTCTTTTGCACCTTCTGCCCGTGCTGATCCACGCCTGTGAGGAAATACACTTCGCGTCCATTCAGCCGCTGAAAGCGTGCCATGACATCCGCCAGCACCTTCTCATACGCGTGGCCGATGTGCGGCGCGGCGTTGGTGTAGTCGATGGCGGTGGTGATGTAGTACGGTTTCATGGCTGGGAGCGCGGCATTCCAATGCCGCCCATCAGCCTTTAATTCAAGTGCGGGCGAGGCGAAACAATGGCGTCTCAGCCACGGGCCGCCAGCGAACCGAAACCGACGCCTGCCACCATGAGGATCACAAATAGCACGAGCAAGCTGAGATAAACCAGGATGATGATGCCGTAGAACTTCCAGAAGCGGCGTTGCTCCCTGAGCGCAGCGATAAGGTCCGAGTAGGAATGTGAATCGGCCAGCCGGCTAATGTTCGAGGCATACTTGCTCAGCTTCAGGGTGGGGTAGATGATGAGCATGGCCGAGATGCCGTAGCCAAAGGTCATGGCGATCATGAAGGTGACTCCCAGTCCGCCGTTGCCAGACTTCGCGAGCGCGCTCGCACCCATGAGGCCCATGACGAGGTTGAGCACCACAAAAAGGATCATCACTGAACATCCAATCCACATCAGCACGGAGATAAAGCGCACCCAGGGTTTGGTTCCTGCGAGTTCCGAGATCACTGGAACAGGAACAGAACCCAGCAATCCGGAACCGCTTGCGACGTTTGAAGCGGGCGCGGCATAGGGATTCAGGCTGCCGGCTGCGGTCTTCCTGCCGACGGCATTCTGCGGAGAGGCGGCGGGCCTAGCTTGGAGAGCAGAAGAGACCGGGGTTTGCTTCGGCTGGGCGAACAGTTGAGGCAGCGCCTGCCAGTCGGCCATGCCTTCACACCAACCCCAGTCGGTGGGCTGGAAATAGCCAGTTTGGAGACCTTCTTGGATCTGGGCGGCATCGAAGGAGCCTAGCTCCTGCCCTTCGCGGGAAACTTTGTAAGCACTCATCAAGGTCAGGTTTTAGCGGAGAGCTGATCTAGTTGTCGAGGTTTTTTCAAATTCACGACACAAGAGATCATGCGCCCGCATGACGGAGAATCGGCTTGATCCTTACTTCGGCAGCATCGTGAAGTACTGATCGGTCATCTGCTTCACCTTGGCGCGCAGGGGATCGAGCTGGGGTTGGAGCTTGGCGAGTTCGGCGGTGGCTTCGGCGATGATCTTGTCCTTCTCAGGGATTTCCTTCGTGGCGGCGGCGATGGTGGCTTCGGCGTCGGTTTTCTTCTTCTTCGCGCCTTCAAAGTCGGAGTTCGCTTTCGCGACCTCGGCTTTTTTGGCATCGAGAACCTTCTGCTCGGCGTCGAGTTTGCCATGCGCGGCGGCGTAGGTCTGCTCGAGCGGCGGGAGAGCGGCCTTCGCGGCGGCGATGGCGGCGTTCAACGGGGCGATCTTCGCGGCGGTGTCTTTTTCAAGGTTTGTGGGCATCGCCTGCTTTTCAGCGAGCGCTTTGCCCTGCGCTTCGATCTCCTTCTGGATGGCATTGCGCTGACCGATGAGCGGCGCGGCCTGCTTCTCGGCGTTGGCGAACTCGTTTTTCGCGTTCACGGCCTGTTGAGCGGTCTGCTTGGCGGTGTTGCCCGCTTTGCCGGCAGCGTTGGCGGCATCGGTGGAGGCTTTCTGCGCGGCGGCGAAGTTTTGCGCGGCCGTGGTCTTGGCGGCCTTTTTCGCATCGAGGTCCTTCTGCGCGTTCGCGACGGCTGCGTCGAGGTCGGCGGCGGCTTTTTCAGCGGCAGCGAGCTTGGCCTTTGCATCGTTCACGGCCTGCTCGAGCTGCGGATTAGCCTGATTTTTGGCTTTGGCGTCGGCGAGGGCTTTTTCGGTGGCTGCGACGGCTTGTTTGAATGGGTTCACGGCCTGCTTGCCGGTGTTGGCCTTGGCTCCGGCTTCGTTGCGGACCTTCTCGGCGGCTTGAGCGGCGGTGTTGGCGGCTGCGACGGCTACTTCGGCTTCTTTCTGAGTTTTCGTCTTGGCGGCGGCATCGGCGGTCGTGGCGTCGGCGGCTTTTTTGGCCTCGGCAGCGGCGGTGTCGGCCTTGGCGAGGTTTTCCTTCTTGGTTTGGACGTTTTTCTCAGGCGCGGCGGCTTTGGCGGCGGCATCGGCGAGGGCTTTTTTCTTCGCTTCGATCACCTTGGCGATTTCATCGGCGGATTTCTTCGCGGCGGCGATGCCTTCGTCTTTCGCTTTATTTGCGGCGGCGATCTCGGCCTCCTTGGTGGTGATGATCTGCTTCTGCTCGTTCACTTTGGCGGCGGCGGCGGCATCGGCATCACGCGTCGGCTTGATGGAGGCTTCGAGCGCGGCTTGTTCGCCCTGGAATTTCTTCCAAGCGGCCTCAAGCCCCGGCTGTGCGGCGGTGGAGTCGGCGATGGATTTCTTCGAGTCTTCGATGCGTGCGGCGGCGGAGGTTTTGGCGGCCTCGGCGTCTTTTTTGGCTTCGGTGAAGTCGTTGAAGCCTTCTTCGAGTTTGGCGAGCTTTTCCTTCTCAACGAGCACGCCGGTGTTGAACTGGGCGGCTTTGAGGGCGGTGGGCACCTTTTGCAGGACGCCGATTTCGTCGCTGGCGGCTTTGGCGGCCGTTTGAGCGGCGGCGAGCGCGGTTTTGCCTGCGGCGGCGTTGCCTTCGGCTCCCTTGATGCGATCCGGGCCGGCTTTGACGAGCGCGGGCAGTTTCGGCAGCTCGGCTTTCTTCGCGGCGATGCCGTCGGCGGTGGCTTTGATCTTGGCGTCCGTTTCAACGATCAATTTGTCGAGATCAGCCACAGGTGCGGGTGCGGCGCCGAGCTCGGACTTCGCTTTGGCGATGGCGGCGGCGAGCTGGTCGGCCTTCGCCTTGTTCGGCGCGATTTTTTGCTGTTCAGCCTTCGCGGCGGCGAGCTTGCCCTCGAGCTCCTTCACTTTGGCGGTGAGGGCGGCGTCTCCGGCTTTCGCGGCGAGTTCTTTTTTCGCGCCTTCGAGAGCGGTGTTCGTGTCTGCGACGGCTTTTTCGGCCGCGGGCAGCTTGGCGGCCTCGGCGGCGACTGGAGCGAGTTCTTTTTCCTGAGCGGCGATCTTCGCGGCTTTTTCGGCGTGAGCTTTGATGGCGGCGCTGCGAGCATCTTTGTCCTGTCCGGCCTTCGCACGTGTCGTCTTGAGCGCGGCGAGAGTTTTTTCGTCGTTGGCGATCTCGCCGGGGAGATTTTTGGAGCGTGCTTCGGTGGCAGCGACTTCAGCGCGGGTTTTGTTGAGCGCCTCATCGCGTGCCTTGGCATCTGCCTCGGCTTTTTTCACGGCTTCCTGCAGCGACGGCAGTTTCCCATTGAGTTCGGCCATGCGTTGCTCGGCCTGGACGATGCGCTGGGCGATTTGCGAGGGGTTGCTGGAGAGGCGGCTGCTTTCGGTGAGCGCGGCGGCGGTGATGTTCCACTGGATGATTTCACCGCGCCAGTTGGCGGAGACGGCGGCCTTTGAATCGTGAAGCGCGACGACTTTGGTGACAAGATCGCCCTGGCTGGGGGCCTCGCCGAGCTTGTTGCCGTTGATGTCCCAGACGCGGACGAGGCCGTCGTTGCCGGCGGAGACGATTTTGCCATCGGGCGTGAAGGAGATGGACTGCACGCCGCCGCCGTGAGCGGCCCACTCTTTGACTTTTTTGCCTTCGTTCATCTCCCAGACCATGATGGTGCCGTCCACGGAGCAGGAGGCGAGGAGGTTTGAGTCGGCGCGCCAGGAGAGATCGACGCAGGAGGCCTTGTGCTGGCCGAGAATGTAGAACTCGCCGCCGTTTTCGGCTTCCCAGACCATGACGTTGCCGTTGCGGTCGCTGGTAGCGAGGAGTACGCCGTCGGGGCTGAAGGCCGTGCCCATGACCCATTCTGTGTGCTTGCTGATGACGTATTCTTCCTCGCCGGTGGCGGTATTGTAGCACTTCACTTTTTTCGACGGGCTGCCGATGATGATGCGCTTGTGGTCGGGGCTGATGTCGGCGCACATGACCTGGTCGAACTCCTTGCCGACCTCGGTGATGCGTTTGCCGTTTTTCACATCCCAGACGATGGCGCTGCCGTTTTTGCCGGCACGGCCGCCGCCCATGATGAGCAGGGAGCCGTTGCGGCTGAAGCGCAGGCTGCGGGCGTAACCCTCGGTGTAGGGAAAGATGCCGGCGAGCTGCCGGGTGTCGGTGTCATAAAGCAGGATTTGCTTCGGCGCGGCGAGGGCGACGAGCGAGGTCCACGGGCTGGCGGCCATGGCGGTGATGGCGGTGGTGCGCGGCGTGACGATGACGGGCTCGAGCAGGACGTGCTCCGGTTTCGCGATGGGGCCTTCGGGTTTGCCACCAGTGACCGCGACGGCCATGTCCACCTTGGGTTTGGCGGACTTTTTGGCGATGGAGGATTTCGTTTCCAGAACGCCGCCTTTGACCCAGGCGGCCAGGAGATCGAGCTCTTTGGTGCCGAGGGGCGCACCTTCCGGCGGCATGAAGGGCTCTTCCTTCTTCGCGCAGGTCGTCCACAGGCGGCTGCCATCGACATTGCCGGGATCGACGACCACGCCGCCGCCGCCGCCAGTCATGAGGGCACCGAAGCTGGTGAGGTCGAGATCGCCCTTCTTTTTGTCAGGATTGTGGCAGGAGAAGCATTTGTTCTCCAGGAGGGGGCGGATGTGGTCCTGGTAGGTGATTTTTTCGCCGCCTTCCTGGGCATGAAGGGACACTGCGGCGAAGGCCGCGCAAGTCAGCGAGAGGGTGGTTTTGGGCATCATAGGGGGATGTGACGGGGACTACGCTGGATGAGGGCGCGGACTTTCGGGCCGCAAGGGGATGAAATCATGAAATCCGCTCTGCAGAACGAGCGGCCGATTTACAAAGGCGCACGGAAAATTCTTCTGGAGGTTTGGCGTGACCGCACGCCATAATGGCCGCCTTCATCACTCCATGAGCACCCGCACCTCCTCCCGCCGCCAGTTTTTCCAATTCGCCGCCGCCGCGGCTGCTGTCACCACCGGTTCCCGCTTTGCCCTGGCCGCAGGCAAAGAGCCTCCGTTCAAGGTCTCGCTCGCCGAATGGTCGCTGAACAAGGGGATCTTTGGCAAAGGCAACGCGGAGCGTCATGAGCATCTCGACTTCTGCAAGATCGCCCGCAGCCTCGGCATCGACGGCGTGGAGTATGTGAACCAGATGTTTTTCGACAAGGCGACCGACGCCGCCTACCTCGGCGAGATGAAGAAGCGCCAGGAAGGCGAAGGCGTCACCGGCCTGCTCATCATGTGCGACCGTGAGGGCAATCTCGGCGATCCCAATGACGAAAAGCGCTCCAAGGCCGTCGAGAATCACCTCAAATGGCTCGATGCCGCTGCCACACTCGGCTGCCACAGCATCCGCGTGAATGCCGCGAGCGATGCGAAGCTCTCCTGGGACGAGCAGATGAAACTCGCCGCCGACGGATTGCATCGCCTGTGCGTGGAAGGGGACAAACGCGGCCTGTTTGTCGTCGTCGAGAACCACGGCGGACTTTCCAGCAATGGCAAATGGCTCACCGCCGTGATGAAGGCCGCGGATCATCCACGCGTCGGCATCCTGCCGGACTTCGGCAACTTCTACACCGACCGCAACAAGGGCGAGCTCTACAACCCCTACCTCGGCCTGCGTGAGTTCATGCCCTGGGTGAAGAAAGGCATGAGCGCGAAGGCCTATGACTGGGACACTGGCGCCGGCAAATTCTACACCGAAGACCGCCGTGAAGGCCGCGAGATGACCCTCGATTTCGAGCGCCTGATCAAGATCGTCGTTGCAGCCGGCTACAAAGGCTACATCGGCATCGAATACGAAGGTGACAAGCACACCGAGATCGAAGGCATCAAGCGCACGAAGCGGGCGCTCGATGAGATCGCGGCCCAGCTCTGAGATTTGCCCCCTGTCCGTTCAACCTCAAAACATCGCCCATCATGCCCACTGAAGACGCCCCCATCTCCCCCGCCGGCGCGGAAACCTACCTCTGGTCCGGCCACACCTCCCAGTGGGTTCACTTCTGGTATTATTTCCTTTGTGTGCTGCTCGCCCTGGCCATTGCGGCTGGTGCGACTCTTCTGGCACTGCCCACCGGCGCGCTGAGCTATGTCGCACTCGTCATTCCGTTCCTCATGTGGGTCATCCGTTGGTGGGTCACGAAGTGCACCACGTATGAACTGACCACGCAGCGCCTGCGCACTCGCACCGGCATCCTGAACAAGAAGGTGGAAGAACTGGAGCTCTTCCGGGTGCGTGACTACAGCATCGAGCAGCCCTTCCTTCTGCGCCTCGTGGGCCTCGGGAACCTCACCATGGTCACCTCCGACGCCACCACGCCGACCGTCGCCATGAACGCCATTCCCGATGTTGAAGCCGTCCGTGAAAAGCTCCGCACCGCCGTCCAGTCCGAGCGCGATCGCAAACGCGTCCGCCAGCTCGACGTGGACAATGTGGAAGATGGTCCTGGAGGGCTCAGGTAGGTGAGTTGATTCACCTCACTTGCCGAGTCGCTGCTCCAGAAAATTTTCAACCCATTGGGATACGCGGACTGCTTTTGCAGTGAGAGCGCGTGAAGCACTCACGTAGCCTGCTATGGCCCCTCCCAGTGACCAAAACGTGCCGTCCGCGGCTGCCTGTGCCTGCTCCACATCATGTTTGGTCTCGAAAATCCAATGGAGCAACGCAAACGCCAGCAGGCCGGCCAGAAGCGCCAACGTCTGGCTGATCCAAAACACTTTGTTTCGCCGGATGTCATCGCGGTTGGCGTAAACGTAAGCGGGAACCCATGAGAGAAGCAGTGAGATCAAAAAGACTCCGCCGCTGAGTTTTCCGGCCGGTTGGTTCGCCGACCAGAATAAAATGAGGGCCAGAAAAACGTAGCTGATGAGCAGCCACGCTTGGCCTGGGAATTTCAGCAGGGACTTCACCGGCTCACTTTGAATGGGAGAAGTCTTTGGTTCAAGGCTGCTTCACCGCTTCCACCACGCTCGTTTTGCCGTCCTTGGTCTCAAGGCGAAGTTTTTGCCGTCCAAACTCCTTCTTGTAGCTCCAGCCGACTTCCGCCTGCCAAGTGGTGGCGCTGGTTTGCTGTAGCGTGCGCAGTTGGAGAACAAACGCGGCGAGGCGCGTCTCGGGATCGGCGATGATGTGATCCGGCGGGACATCCTTCAGAAGGAAGGCGTTGATGAACTTCAGCTTCAGATCAGCAAAACGCGCGGTGAAGGCATCGGAGGCGGGCGTCATACCATCGCGATTGATCTCGCCGAGCACGATGGAGTAGCTCTTCGCCACGCCGGGATTCAGATCAGGCAGTTGGCCGATGAGATGACGCAGAGCGGCCTCTCCGGCATCACATTCATAAAGGTTCAGCGGCAAAGCGGCCGTGTCGGACGAATCGCAGGCGGCGAGTCCGAGGCAGAGGGCGGCGAGAAGGGCGTGTCGGCGGGTCATGAACGCGTTCATGGCATGGAATACGCGGCTTGGCAACGCGCCGGCGCTCGCCATGCTCCGCGCCTCATGTTCGACATCCGTGAAAAGCCCAACATGGTCGAGCGCGCCTTCCTCATCGGCGCGTATTTCGACCGACGTGAAAAACAGGAGGCGTCCGACCTCCTGGAGGAGTTGCGCGAACTCGTGGGCACGCTCGGCATTGAGGTCATCGGTTGCGAACTCGTCTATGCGCGCGAGCACACGGCGCGCTATCTCATTGGCAGCGGCAAGTCGGCGGAACTCATGAAACAGGCGAAGGAGACGGGAGCCGACTGCATCGTGTGGGACAACGAACTCAGCCCCGCGCAGCAGCGTGCGTGGGAAAGCGAGGGCGACATTTGCGTGATCGATCGCCACGAGGTCATCCTCGACATTTTCAACATGCGGGCCAAGACGCGTGAAGCACGCCTCCAGGTCGAACTTGCACGGCTGGAATACTCCATCCCGCGTCTCACGCGCATGTGGGCGCACCTTGACCGCCAGGGCGGTGGCGCTGGCGGCGGACAAGGCGGAGCCGGTGCTGCGCGTGGCGAAGGTGAAACGCAGCTCGAAGTGGACCGCCGTCTCGCCAGCAAGCGTCTCGACAAACTGCGTGCCGATCTTGAGGAAGTGAAAAAGCAACGCGACACGATGCGCAAGGAGCGCAGCCGCGTCCCGGTGCCGCATGCGGCCATCGTCGGCTACACCAATGCCGGCAAATCGTCCCTGCTGAACAAACTGACTGCGGCGGACGCTTATGTGGAAAACAAGCTCTTCGCCACGCTCGACACCACGACGCGGCGCATGGAGTTGCCGGACGGCCAGCCGCTGCTGATCACCGACACCGTCGGGTTCATCCGCAATTTGCCGCACGATCTGGTGCAGTCCTTCCGCGCGACGCTCGAAGAAGCCAATCAAGCCGACTTCCTCATTCATGTCATCGATGCCAGCTCACCGCAGGCCGCGGAGTTTCATCAAACGACGACGCAGGTGCTGGCCGAGCTCGGCGCGGGTGACAAAAAAGTGCTGCTCGTGCTCAACAAGGTCGATTTGATCGACGACACGCGGCTGCTGGAGCTCAAGCGAGCGTTTCCTGAAGCGGTGACGATTTCCGTGAGGACCGGCGCCGGCCTGGACGACCTTCTGCACCGCCTGCATGACTTCATGATCGACCGCGTCGTGCGCCTGACGCTCAGTTTGCCGCTCGACCGCATGGATCTTGTCGCCTTGGCCCATCAGGAGGGCAAAGTACTCAGCGAGGACTACGAGACCGGCCGCGCGGAGATTCAGTGTGTGATTCCGAAGCGCTTTGAAAGCCGGTTTTTGGCGTTTGCAACCGGAGCCAAACTGGCGAACCACTCATGACCACTAATGACAGAAAATGAATCAGGCTCTGAACATTCGTGCTGATTCGTGTCGATTAGTGGTTTGAAGTTTTTCTTTCTCCCAACTCATGTTCTCACTCGCCAGCAAAACCGTCATCATCACCGGCGCCGGATCGGGCATCGGCCAGGCCATCGCCGTGCTTTTCGCCAAAAGTGGTGCGCATGTCGAAGTTTTCGACCTCAAGCAGGAATCCGCGCAGGAAACGGTCGATCAAATCAAGGCCGCCGGTGGCAGCGGGAACGCCACCGCGTGTGATGTCGGCGATTATGTCGGTGTGAAGGCACTTTTTGACGCCGTGGCGGCCAAACACGGGAAAATCGACATTTTGGTGAACAATGCCGGCATCGCCCACATCGGCACCGCGTTGACAACGACGGAAGAGGACATGGACCGACTGCACCGCGTGAACATCAAGGGCGTGCATGCCTGTGCGCAGGCTGCGCTGGCGCACATGGTCCCCGTGAAAAAAGGCGTGATCCTGAATATGTGCTCGATCGCGGCCCAACTCGGCCTCGCTGACCGCTTTGCCTACTCGATGACGAAGGGGGCTGTGCTGATGATGACCTACTCGATTGCCAAGGATTTTATCAAAGACGGCATCCGCTGCAATTGCATCGCCCCCGCCCGGGTTCACACGCCGTTTGTGGACGGTTATCTGGCCAAAACCTATCCCGGTCGTGAGGCGGAAATGTTCCAAAAGCTCAGCGAAGCCCAGCCCATCGGTCGCATGGCTAAGCCTGAAGAAATTGCCGCTTTGGCACTTTATTTGTGCAGCGATGAGGCCTCCTTTGCCACCGGAACGAACTACACCCTCGACGGCGGCGCGGTGAATTTGCGCTGAGACTCGGTTGGGTGATGAGTAGTGAGTTATTTGATCATCAGTCTTTTGAGAGGGTTTGGCGGCGTCCATTGTGGCCTCGCCACTGAGCGTTCCCAGTTCATGATCGGAGGTGAAGGCTTCTAACGCGAATCCAAGCCGAATGGGCCGCGAATGACCGCGAATAAACGTGTATCGCTTCATTTGCGGTCATTCGCGGATCATTCGGTCTTCATTCGCGTTGAATCGAATGCGGTTTGTTGCCCCTGGCGGTCTTCGAGAGCAGAATTCGCCTTCGGAATGAATGATTCTCTGGGATTTTGGTGCGTAAGCCCTTGGCGGTCATTGCAGGCATGTTTTGCCCTCGACAGCAATGATTTGGGGTGATTTTGGTGGGTCAGCCCTGGGGCCTCCAAAGTCCCGGTTGAAAAACTCGCGGTCCCAGTGGAAATGAGGAAGTGGAAGAGGCCAGACGTCCCCGTAGTTCAATGGATAGAACGAGGGTTTCCTAAACTCTAGATACAGGTTCGATTCCTGTCGGGGATATGGCTGGCGAGGGGTGAAATGAGCGCCAGGATGGCGCATATGGTCAATTGAAACTCTTAGTGTTTTGCAAATTTTCCGGCTTCAAAAACTAGGACTGTTGCCGGTGAAAGTTGCTAGGGATGCTGGTAACGCAAAACTCTGATTTTGAGCGCGCCAAGTTTTTTTTTTTGCTTAAAGCAAAAAGGACTGTGCGGCAGGCTGCGTTTGTGATTTAATTCGAATTCCACCATTCATGTTCACCAGCCATCGTTCGGATGTTTGCAGCCCTGTCTGCGAATTGTCCGCCACATTCGTTTGTGGCGGATGCGTGTGCACATGCGTGGCGCTACGCGCCCCAGAGTGGTCTGCCCTGAAGACTTTGAATCCAACGACTACAACGTCCGCCGCAAACTGATCGACGCCTTTTTTCCCCTGTCCTTTCGCACCTGAAAATCTTATGAAGACACTCCGCAAACATCGCCAACTCCTCGGCTGGTTCATGACATGCCTCATGGCATTGTGGCTGCCTGGACAGAGCCTGCGAGCCGAGACCTGGACTCCAGTCACTGCTGGCCCGCACACTTGGACGACGCCTGGCAACTGGTCTCCCGCCTCGGTGCCGAATGCCATCGACGCCATCGCGATTCTCCGGTCGAACATCACGGCCAACCAGACGATCAACCTCGCCACCGGGGTGGCGGGGAACATCACCCTTGGCAGGCTCGACATCGGCGATTTGCTCGGCACCCAGACGATGACGATTGCTCCCGGGGTGGCGGGCAGCAATTTGGTGTTCGATGTGACTTCGGGGAACGCCACCCTCAACCATTTCACGGGCAACACCACCACGATCCAGACAGGTCTCACCTTGAATGACAATTTGGCGGCGAACATCTTTGCCGGCACCGTCACCTTCAACGGGGCTGCGAATGCGCAGATCGCGCTCACCGGCACGGGCAATATCATCAAGAACGGCTCCGGCACCCTGCAGATCAACCCAACTGCCACGTCATGGACGGGCAATTATGTGTTGAATCTCGGCACCCTGACGGTAGGTGGGGCGAACAGCGCCACCCCGACCAGCCTCGGCACCGGCACCGGCGGCATCACCTTGAATGGATCGGGGGTCTCGACCCTTGCCGCGTTCAACCTCGGCAACAACAGCACGGCCTCGGACACCAACGCCACCTATTCGGGCAACAATGATGTGATCGTGCAGGGCGGTGTCACCATGAACGCGGGCCGCAACCACATCAGCGGTGCCAGTGACCGGGTGACGCACATCCTCGATAATCTCACCCTCAATGGCGGCATCTTCCGCGTCACCAGCGGCAACAGCCACAACCTCCGCTTCAACGGCATCACCACGCTCGCAGGCGAGACGAACGTCCTCGATGTGAATGCCAATGCCACCGGTTCCCGGCAAAACCTCGTGCTCGCCGGCCAGATCACCGATGGGACCGCCACTCGCTCGCTCATCAAAGAGGGTGCTGGCCGCCTGCAGATTCTCAGTTCCACGAACGATTACAATGGCGTCACTGCCATCAAGGACGGCATCATCCAACTCGCCGGCGCGGCGAATCTCGGCACGGGAGCCACCTTTGTGAACGGCGGCGTTCTGTCCGTGGACAGCAAGGCAACCCTGGATGCGGTTTCGACGAACGGTCTGAACCTCATCGGTCAACTCGGCACCAGCCGTTTTTCGCTGCCCAGCATCGCCATCACCCAGGCCTATGGGGCTGTGACGGGGGCCAATACCGTGGCGGTGAACGCCCCGATCGCGGGCATGACCCTGGCGATTGACAACACCAATTCCAACGGCTCCGCCACTGCGGTGCCGGTGACGAACAACATCGACCTCGACTTGGTCGCGGGCGGCAGCAACCGGGTCTGGCTGGCGAACGCCCTTGGTGCGGACCACACCTTCCGCGGCATCCTCACCAACAGTGCGACGAACACGGCCAACACGGATCTGCGCCTCAGCTCTGCGGGCAGCCAGCTGATCATTGACACCACGGCCAACGCCCTGGGGGGCGTCAGTGCCACCAACAACTTGATCTTCGGCATTGATCATTCCAATGCCATCGTCTTCCCCGGCAGCGTCATCACCCAGGGTAGCGGCGGCACGGTCTCCGTGCGTGTCAACAACGCCAACACCCTCGGCACCGTCACCGTGAATCGTGGGGTGACCGTGAACATCAACGGCACGATCACCACTCCCTTGGGCGCGGGCATCGTCACCGCGCTGGGCGGCACGATCAGCACGGACAACGCTTCCGCCGCCCAGTTCGGCAACACCGACTTCCGTCTCTACGGCGGCAGCACCTTGCTTCTTGACAATCGTGCTGTAACTGCCGCCAGCACGAACCGCCGGCTTCTGAACACCACGGCCATCCGGTCGGTTTCCTCCACGGTTTCGTTTGCGGCGGATGGCGGCGCGGCAGGCAGTGGTGTGCAGGCTCAGACCATCGCCTCTTACACGTATGCGGGGGGCAACTTCATCAACATCGGTCGTGACGGTGCCACCGCAGGCACCCGTGCCGACCTGACAGTCACGGGCGGCCTCACTCGTGGCACGGATCGTGGCACCATCGTCCTCGGCCAGCTCGACGCCCAGGCCGCCACCCTCGGCACCGCAGGGGCTACCTCCCGCATTCTGCTGACCGCGGCTCCCACGGTCACCAACGGGATGATCGGGGCAAATATCGCCCTGATGGGCGGCGCGAACATGCAGGACACGGCCCAGCCGCTGTTTGTCACCTATGATGGGACCAATGGCATGCAGGCAGCTGCGTTTAACGTGACAGCCACCACGCTCGCTCTGCTGCAAGGGGCCACCGCCGGTCAGATTGTGGATTGGAACGGGGTCGCCGGCACTCAGGCCATGACGGCCAATGCCACCATGCAGGCCCTCCGCCTGCGCACCACGGCCAACACCCAGATCCTCAACAATGGCGGCTTCACCATCACGCTGGGCTCCACCGCTGCCGCTGGCCAGGGGGCTGGCTTGTTCCTTGCCCACACGTCGAACAACGGCGTCGCCCACTCCGCCAACTTCGCCTTCGGCACCCAGGAGGGTCTGCTCTACGCAGCCACTCCGGGCGGCACGTCAGGCAGCATCACGCTCAGTGGCGCGCTTTCCGGCAGCAACGGTGTCACCCGCTTCGGCCCCGGCATTCTCAGCCTCACTGGCACGAACACCTTCACCGGCGCCTTCACCCAGAACTCCGGTGAGACCCGTCTCAACCGCAACGCCGTGGGCAACATCACCGCCGCGGCGGGCACCGTCAATCCCGGCACCGCCGGCGAGATCCGCGTCTGGGGTGGTGCGGTCTATCTGAATGAGACCAACCAGCGCATGAACGCCAACATCACCATGGTGGACAATGGCCGGCTCGGCAATATCAACGTGGCGGGAAGCGCCTTCAACAACCTGACCGTCGAGGCCCGCAGCGGCAGTTCGGCTCCGGTGGTGACCTGGATCCAGGCCAACGGAGGGGGCAACTTCACCACGGCCTACGGTGGCCTGACCCTGAACGGTCCGGCCCAGTTCTCCGTGGTGCACCCCCTCCAGATCAACGGTGCCATCAGCGGCACGGGCTCCCTGGAGAAATACATGAACGACCGCCTCGTCATCGGCGGCGACTCCAGCGGCTACTCAGGGGCCGTCACAGCCTATGCCGGCTCCATCCAGAGCGTGAATGCCAGCAGCACGGCCAAGCCATTCGGCACGGGTGCCATCACCCTCAACCCGGGCTCGCTGCTCCGCATCGCGGCCCCCACGAACATCAACGCCAGCCAGCTCACCATCAATTCCGACCTCGGCGGCATCTCCGGCCTGGGCATCACTTTCAACGCGGATCCGGCCACCGCGCTTCCCGCCATCACGGTGAACAGCACGGCTCCGTGGAAGGCGCTGTTTGGTGTCGGCTCCTACGGCGCCGGCTACAACTTCGACCAGTCCGCTTCGGGACTGTGGGGCGGCAATGTCTATCTCGGCGCGGGTCACGGCGACCTCGGCGTTTACACCGGCTCCATCACCCCGACGGCCGGCAACCAGCTCCTGCTCGGAGGCGGTCAGGGCACCTTCCGTCTCGCCCGTGCCCAGGGCGGAGCGGGCACCACCGCGCAGATCGGCGTTTCCATGACCGGCGAGCAGCGCGCCGATCAGGCGGTGAACATGAGCGCGCCGAACAGCGGGGTGACTCAGTTCGACGTTCCCATGACCTACACCGGAGACACGTTCCTGAACTCCTCCATTCTCCGCCTCCACAACCCGGACGCCCTCGCCGCCACCGGAAACATCATCGCCAACGGCGGCGGCCTCCGCGGCGACACCAACACCGGCCAGATCCGCTTCAATGCCCCCATCAACATCGCCAACCACATCCTCATGAAGGGTGATCTCACTGTGGGGATGCAGGATGCGGCTACGGATCTCATCCTCGATGGCAATCTCTCCCTCTCCAGCGGGGCTGGCAGCACCGGCCTCGTGCGCACCCTGACGATCACTCATGACGGCAACAACGTCGGCAACCTGATCCTCAACGGGGGCATCATTGACGGCACCGGCAGCTCCGGCGGTCACTTTGTGAAGGCCGGCTACGGCACCCTGTTCCTGCGCGGCACGAATACCCACACCGGCACCCTCACGGCGACTGGCGGTCTGCTGGGGGTGAATGGCGACGCGGATTTTGGCAATGCGTCCCACGTCATCCTGGCGGGCGGCGGTTTGGGTGTGTTTGAGAACTCGTTCACCTCCACCCGGAACCTTACCTTCACCACGAGCAGCAACGGCTGGTTCGATGTCTCTCCCGGGCTCACCTTCACCCAGGGCGCTGCCTCCACGTATGATGGGGCGAACTTCATCATGAAGCGCGGTCTCGGCACCGTGGTCCTCAATGGCACCAATGCCCAGGTGGGTGTCTGGAGTGGTGATGGGGTCATCCAGTTCAACAGCCTGGACTCCATCGGCAGCGCTTCCCAGGCTGGGACGACTGATTTCCAGATGGGCGGTGACTTCAGCCCCGGCGTCGGCACGGCCAGCCGCCACATGGGCGGCACCCTGCGCTTCAACTTCACCGGAGCCACCAACCGTGGTGTCACCGCCAACAACAACGGCAGCAACAGTCTCGCCGGCGGCTTGGACGTGACTGCGGGCAATACCCTCACCATGAACGGGGTGATTGCCGCTGGAACGGAATTCGACTTCATCATGAAAACCGGCTTGGGCACCCTGCTCAGCACCGGCACCAACACCACCCGCCAGTTCGGCATCTTGAACGGCACCTACCAGTTTGGCACGACCTCGGCACCCTGGAGCAACAGCACCGGCACCGCGGCGGACAACACCAACATCGAGATGCTCGGCGGTGTGCTCCATGCCAGCAATGTCGGGGCCAACGTCGCCCTTTCCACCGGGGCCAGCACTACGAACTACCGCTACGGCGGCGGCATGCAGATCCTCATGACCAGCGGGGCGGGTTTTGCCGTCACCTTCAACACGGACAACCTCAGCCGCCGCGATTTCGGCACCCTGGTGCTCTCGACCGCCTCCGGCACCACCCTCGGCGGTGCCGCGGCGGCCAATTCGGGCCGCATGATCACCACCAATGCCATCAACGACGGCACCGCCCGCGCTTCCGCCCTCAACAACGGCATCTTCGCCGGCCATTTGATCGGCGCGGACTCCACCGGCCTCGGCTTCTTCCTGGCGAATGATGCCACCAACGGTTTCGTGCCCTACGCTGGAGCCGTCAACACCACTCTCGTCGGAGTCGCTCCGACCGCCATCGGCAACATCACGTCCAACCAGACTCTGACGGGCAACAACAGCATCTACGCCTTCCGCACTACGGCAGACGTGAGCGGCGGCACCCTCCGCATCGGAGCCATTGATAACATCCGCACGGGCGGCATCATCATCAACGGCAGCAACACCATCAGCAGCAACCTGATCTTCGATCCGACCTCGTCCACCGCTCCTGGCACCGGCACTCCGGGTGAGGGTCTGGTGTATGTGAAAACCGGCGAGACCGCCACCCTCAGCGGCAACATCACCGCCAATGCCTTCACCAAGTTCGGCGATGGCACCCTCGTCGTCAGCGGCACGAACATGATCGCGGGTGATGTCAATGTGCAGGATGGCATCCTCCGCCTGAATGGCGGCAGCCCGTTCAGCCGCATGAACAGCGAGCTGAACATCAACCAGGGGGCCTCCCTGGATCTCAATGGGACCAGCATCGCCGTCGAGACCTTGGGCGGCAACAACCGGGCGGTGAACGCGGAGGCTCTCGGCGTCACTGGCGGCCAGGTCAACAACACCAGCGGCACGCAGGCGACTCTCACCGTGGCGAGCGCCATCACACCCAGTCAAAACTTTGCCGGCACCATCAATGGCAATCTACGGCTCCTCAAGGCTGGCGCAGGTGTGCTCAACATCGACGGCTACCATGCCAGCACGCCGGACTCTGGAAACAGCACCTTCACTGGCGGCACCGCCATCTACGGGGTGAATCAGACGGGCGGCATCAACCTCAACAACACCACCACCGGCCTCGGCGGTTTTGGCGGCGCGGCCATGGGGGATGTGAACCTCTACGGCGGCACCCTCGGCCTGCTCTTCAGCGGTAACTGGATCGGCGTTCCCACCGGCTCCGCTCCGCTCTACAACAACCTGACCGTCAAATTCGGCCAGGAATCCGGGGATGGCATGACGGTCAACCTCAGAGGTCCTTCCGCCATCAACGTGGACCGCGTGGCGGGTGCGGCCATCGGCCTGGGCAATCTGATGCAGATCGGCGCCCTGAACATGTCCGGCAACACCCTGATCCTGACAGGTGCCAACACTTACCGCCTCAAGGTCGCGGGCACGACTACCATCCAGGGAGCCCAGGCCACCTTCCAGACGAACAGCGACTCCACGGCCATCCAGCTTGACGGCCTCGTCACCGGCAGCGGTGCCATCAACAAGACGGGGGACGGCGCGCTGCGCACCCTCATCTTCAGCAACAGCGGGAACAACTTCAGCGGCGGCCTCAACATCATCGGTGGTGATGTGCAGGCGACCAATCCCTCCGCCAACACCCTGGGCACCGGTGCGGTCCGCATCTTCCCAGACGGCACCCTGCGTCTCGCCGGGAACAGCAGCGTGAACGGCGCGAATCTCCAGACCTTCAGCCGTGTCAATGCCATGGGTGCGGTGATGCTGGATGAAAACTTCAACCCCACGGTGCTCACCGGCAGCAACTTCGGCAGCGTTTACCACACCACCCTCCAGCTCGGCCAGCAGATGTTCAGCCAGGCGCTGAACCTGGCGACCATCGGCGATGGTCGTGCCTTCCTCGGCAGTGGTTTGAACACCCAGGTCAACTACCTCGCCCCCACCCTCGGTGCGGGCGTGGCGGATGCCTGGAACCCAGGGGTCGGTGTTTACCGCCTCGTCGGCGGGGTGAACAACCTCGCCCTGGAAGGCCCGAACAATGTGCTCACCGGCACTTCCTACCTGCAGGTCGGCCCGCGGCAGAACATGGTGCTCGGCGCGGTCACCAACAGCGGCAATGCCGTCATCGTCCGCAACTCCAACAACTACACCGGCGGCACCCAGGTCGCCGAGGGCACCGTCCTGATTTCGGAAATGGGCGGTTCCCCCATTGCCGAGACGCCGTTTGGTTCCGGTGCCATCGAGGTCTATGGCGAGCTTCGCTACACCGGCTCGCTCGGTTCCAACTGGAATGCCGGCACCTCCGCGCAGATCAACACCATCAACCTCCGCCCTGCCGGCCTCATTCGCCTCATCGACAGCAACATCACCGGCTCCGGTGGCGGCCTCATGGCTGGCAATCAGGGCCGCTGGGGAGATGCGGTGGGCGTGGACCTCAACGGCGGCCAGTTCCGCTACGACGGCGCGGCCAACTGGCAGTCGGTCGAAACCATCGGCGACGTCCTCGTGCGCAAGGGCGGCATCCTGTCCGTTTTCCGCAACTCCACGGCCTCCAGCGCCCAGTTGAACGTCGGCAACATCGACCGCATCGACGCCGGCACGCTGACCCTCAACTACAACACCGGCTTCCTCGGCACCAACCTGACGACCCCGCTGAGCTTTGAGCGCCTCACCGCGACTCAGATTGATGGCGTGCCGGTCAGCGGAGCCATCCGCGGCGGCACCACCGTGAACGGTGCCACCGTGGTCAACGGCGGCATGGTCGCCCCGTGGATCGTGGACCAGGTGCTGAACACCTTCGTCGGCTACGACCCGACGGGCACCGGCACCGGCTTCCAGCCCATCCTGAGCACCGCCACACCGGGCGCTGGCCAAATCGCCTACAACAAGATCGTCTCCGGTGCCCTCACCGCGGGCGGCCTTGTCTCTGGCGACATTGTGGACATCACCACCAATGCCAAGACGCTGGCGGATAACCCGACGATGCATGCGCTGCGCTTCAACCAGAACATCAGCCCCAGCGGCGCCAATAACACGATGACCATCACCAGCGGCGGCATCATCAACACGGGCACGCCGACCATCAACCCCACCACGGGCGGCGTGGTGCCCACCATGACCATCAACTTCGGCGCGGCTGGCGCTGGCGAAGCCATCTTCTACAATGCGGGCAACATGACCATCCAGGCGCAGATGGTCGCCGCCCAAGGCTTGACCAAGTTCGGCGGGAGCAACCTTACGGTCCTCTCCATCAACCCCGGCATCGACGGCCCGGTGACCATCAATGCGGGCGCCGTGATCGCCCGCGTGCCCTTCAGCGGCACCGGCACCCCGCTCGGCGCGGGCAATGGCGTCTTCGGCGGACAGGACGTCATCCTCAACGCGGGCCAGCTGAACCTGGATCCGTTTCTGGCGAACGCCTCGGGCACCGCCTCGGAAATCGCCTCCAACGTCCGCGCCACCGCGATCTTCGACAGCCACATCCGCGTGCGTGGTGATGCGGGGCTGAACAACAACGGCCAGGCGAACTACGTCCGCATCGGCAACCTGACCTTCGAGAATGCGGGCGGTGCCTCCGCGATGAACGGGAATGGTGTCATTGCTCTCGCCCTTCAGAACGGCATCTGGGTCAATGGAACCACCACGCTGAACCCGCAGGCGGTGTTCAACATGACCTTCAACGGCTTTGCCCAGTCCACCTTCGAGGGCCAGATCACCGAGAGCGGCGTGTCGGACATCGAGAAGTTCGGCAACGGCACGATGACGTTCCTCAACGGCACGAACAACTACTCCGGCGGCACCATCATCCACGGCACCACCGCGAACACCGCCGCCAGCATCGTGGCCTCCGGCTTCCGCGGCACGGGCACTCCCTTCGGCACGGGTGCCATCACGGTCAATCCCGGCGGCTTGCTCCGCATCACCGACAACGCCAACATCGCCAGCAACGCCGTGACCTTGAAGTCTGACGGCCTCGGCCTCGCCGGCCTCGGCATCGCCCACAACGGCGCGCTGCCCACCATCATCACAAGCGGCACCCCCACCACCGGCCAGGTGAAGATCGAAAGCACCGGACCGTTCGGCGGTGTGCTTGCCCTCGACTACGGCTACTACAGCCAGGACATCAACCTCGCCACCATCGGCAGCGGCGACTGGTGGCTGGGCAGTTCCCTCTCCACGGAGACGTTCTATTTCAACGACACCCTGGGGGCCAACAGCAACGGCAAATACCAGCTTGGCGGCGGCGGCAATCAGGCAACCATGAGCCTTGGATCGGTGTTTGTCAGCGGCACCAGGACTCCGCTGTTTGAAAACATCTTCTCGGGCGGCACGGCCAACAACGTCCGGATCGAAATCGGCGCGCTCACCGCTGATCTCTTCGCCAACGGCCCGTCCTTCGTCAATGGCAACATGGGCACCATCATCCTGCCCACCCGGAACACGGGTTTGACCGGTGATGTGCGGGTCAACACCAACACCAGGCTCACCTTGGGCAACGACCTCGCCCTCGGCAATGGCCGCCTGGTGCTCAATGGAGGCATCCTGGCTTATGCTCCATCAGTGGGGAACAACTACCTGACCACCAACATCACCATTGACAACAATGTGCTGTTGCAGGGTGACTTCACCACCGACGGCGGCAACGAGCTGGTGATCAACGGCAATGTGGCCATGCATGACGGCACGGCGGGTGCCACCCGCATCTGGAACCTCACCGGTTCCGGAGCCATGGCGGTGGGCCTCACCTCCGGTTCCAACACCAATGGCGTCATCAGCGGGGCGGCCGGCTCCAACCTCATCAAGCGCGGTGCCCAGCTCGTCTCCTTCCGCGGTGCCAACTCCTATCAGGGCTACACGCAGATTGACCGCGGTGAGATCGTGGTCGTCGGCAATGTGGCTCCCGGAGTCAACGGCCCCGTGGGCAACAGCAGCTCACCCATCGTGCTGGGACTTGAGTCCACCAACAACGCCGGCAGCCTCGGCATCGGGGGCAAGTGGACCATCAGCCGCGACATTCTGGTGTCCTCAGCCCCCGGCACCGGCATCAACCTGATCCAGGCCCGCACCAATGAGCGCGCCATCGTCACGGGCGGCATCTCCATCGCCTCGGGCGCCATCCTGACCCTTGGCTCCCAGTCCGGCAGCAACACCACCAGCGCCAGTGGTGGACTGGAAATCCGCGGGCCTATCAGTGGCGCTGGCGCGGTGGTTCTGGGCACGACCGCTGCTGCCACCAGCTTTGGCGGCATTGTGGCTCTCACCGGCAACTCCAACGGCTACGGCATCAACACTTACTCGGGCGGCACCACCTTCCAGACCACCCGTGTCCAGATCGGCGGCGATACGCTCTTCAGCGGACCGGCGACCGCACCGACGATCATCAGTGGTCCGCTTGGGACGGGAACGATGACCTGGCTCTCGGGTGAAGGCGGCAACGGCTTCTCGATCGAGGCGATCGGGGGTGACCGCACCATTGTGAACGCCTTCGGAGCCACCAACTCGGCGGCCAGTGCCGCCTTCCGCTTCATGGGCCATGAGGCGCTGACCTTCACCCGCAACTGGGACATCAACAGCGACGGCGACACGAGCACGGTCCGCAGCCGATCCTTTGTGGTGAACAACCCCTACGAGCCGGTCACCTTCTCGGGCAACCTCAGCGCATCCGGCGCAACCGGGGCCAACCTCGTGAAATCCGGTGTCGGCCTCTTGGTGCTCACGGGCACCAACACCCAGGCCAACCTGCGCACGGCGGACACCACCAACTATGGCACGGGTGTCTTCATTGATGGCGGCATTCTGCGGGTGAATGCGGATGCGGCCCTCGGCAGCACCGCTGCTCTCGCCGCCGCAGGCCCGCACCTTCTCGGCCCGGCCGATGTCCGCCTCCGTGGCGGCACACTTTCCATTTCCTCCGGGTTCACGACAGCCCGCCAGTTCATCTTCACTGCTGCCAGCGGCATTGATGTGGCGGCTGGTCAGACCCTGACGCTCTCCACTCTGACCGCCGGCGCATTCGCACTCACCAAGACCGGTCCCGGCACGCTGGCGCTCAACAACAGCGCCAACACCATCACCAACATCACCCTCGGCGGCCAGCAGCAGCTCAATCCTGTTTCGGGCTACTACAGCCACACCGGCGGCATTGTCTCCACCACGGCCACCACCGGCACTCCATTCGCTTCGGGAGCCACTGGCACGGCCACTGTCCATAGCGGTGCCATCAGCCTCATCGCCACCGGCGGTGCCCAGGCGCTGTCTGTCCCGCGTTTCATCTACGGCGCCAATGGCGGGGTCATGCTCAACAAGAGCACCAACACCACCAGCCTTACCGCCTCGGAGGCCGCCGCGACCGCCTTCCAGCGCGCCGGCACCTTCAACGGCGTCAACTACGGCACTCTGACCATCATGCCTTCCGCCCTGGCCAATCTCGGCACCGGTGGCGAGCAGTTCCTCATCACCAATGCGGCTGCCCAGCCAGCCAACACCGCGCTCACCGGCGGCGACATCCTCACCGTCCCCTCCGTCTTTGTCCGCCTCTCCGGCTCCGGCCAGGATGCGAACTTCGCCCGCTACGATGCCACCAACGGCTTCATGCAGCACAGTGTGACAACCGTCGGCACTCTCGCTGCGACCGCCGCGTCCAATGTGGGCGACATCACTGTCGCGGACACCGTCGGTGCCGTGACCAATGACATCATCAACATTGGTGCCCTCCGCACCAGTGCCAACATCACCAGCTTCGACGGCACTCAGCTCCTGCAAATCAACAACGGTGGCCTCATCTTCAACGGGACCGCAGGTCCTGTCCTGAGTGTGAACACCCTCTTTGGCATCAACGCGGGGGCCGGTCTCACCGAGGCCCTCGTCTATGTCCGCGACGGCCAGACCGGCCCCGCCGTGTCCACCATCTCCGGCGATGTGACCGCGAAGGATTTCACCAAGACCGGCCCTGGATCTCTGGAGCTTTCCGGCACCTCCAACACTCTGAACACAAGCGCCCCCCGCCTGCCGGTGCTCAGCGTCCAGGATGGCACTTTCCGCTTCGCCTCCTCTGGCGCTCAGTTCTCCAATGCCAACCGGCCGACGACCGTCAACTCGGTGCTGGGCCACTATGTCTTGAACGTGAACGAGGCCGGCATCTTCGACATGAACGGCCTCGCCACCACCCTCGGCGGCCTCGCGGGCAACGGCACGGTCACCAGCAATGCGGCGGGAACGATTGCCCTCACCGCCAAGAATGGCTTCGGGGTGGACACCACCTTTGCCGGCACCATCTCCGATGGCATCGGCACCGTCGGCCTGACCAAGTCTGGCAACGGCGTCCTCACCCTCACCGGCCACAACTCCTACACCGGCGGCACGACCGTGCAGGCAGGCCGTGTGACCAACTCCATCGGCAGCACCGCCGCCCTCGGCAGGCTGGAAGCGCAGAAGACGACCGGCCTCGGCACCGGACCCATCACCCTCGCGGGTGGCACGCTCACCCTGAATGCCGCCACCTACCTGAGCAATGCCCAGACCACCAACGAGATCTCGGATGGCATTGATGTCCTGCTTTGGGGTGGCCCCAACGGCTATGACATCACCATCGGCAGCAGCGCCTTCACCAATGGGGTGGCCCTTCCTGCCAACACCACCTCGTTGCTGAATGCGGGCGCTCAGAATGCCCTGATCGGAAGCCTCACCGTGGATGCGCCGATGCTGACCTCGACCGCGGGCCTCATCTTCGTGCAGGGTGCCTCCACCTTCAGCCAGGCCAACACCACCATCCGCACCGCTGGCGGTCGTGTCTTCCTCCAGGGTGAAATCAATGCCGCGGGCAACATTATCACCAAGACCGGTGCCAACGACCTCGTGGTCAGCCACACGGAGGCGGCCACTCAGAACGAAGTGGGCCTCTGGAAGGTTTATGGCGGCATTCTCAACGCCCGCTCCGCCGATGGGGCTGCCAATCCGCTGGGAGCCAATGCGACCGTGGAAATCAATGGCGGCTCCACCGCCTACGGTCTGCTCCTGCACACGGACGGTGACGGCACCGCCTCCACTGAACGGGTCACGACTTACGCGGACACCACCGTCCGCTTCGGCTCCGCGCTGCCGGTTTCCAGCAATGAGTTCGTCATGAGCAGCAACGGCCGACTCATGGTGGATCGCACCCTTGGCAACAACGATGAAAAGACCGTCGTCATCGGCGCTCTGCAAGTTCGTGGCGCGTTGGGCACTCCTTCCACCCTGTTCATCAACGGCAGCCGTGCCAACACCTGGGTCGAGGGCACCACCGACTTCCAGCGGGACTGGCAGATTGAAATCAACCCCGGTCTCGACACCGCAGTCACCCTCAATGGCGTGGTCAGCGGCAACGGCACCCTGATCCGCAAGGGCTACTCCGGCAGCCTGTTCTTCAACAGCGTGAACACCTGGAACGGCGGCATGTTTGTCACCGGCGGCGGCCCGACCCTCCTCGGTAGCCTGGAGGGCAGCCAGGTCACCTTGAGCAACACCGCCAAGTTCGGCACCGGCCACGTCTTCCTCGGCCCGCTCTCCACTCTGCAGATCAACGATGCTGGCAACCTCCGCTCCGACCAGAACTTCTACGTCAGCGGCAACCTGAGCTGGGCCTCCACCTTCAGCCTGGCAGGAGATCTCTCGCTCGATCAGGTGCGCCTCCGCTCGGCGGGCTTGGGCGGGATTCAGGCCGTGGCTGCGGATTATTACCTCAACACGGCCAATCCATCCTCCGGGGTTCTTGCTTTGGGAACCGTCTACACACAAGCCATCGACATGAAGGCCCTCGGCGATGGCATGTGGCACCTCGGTTCGGCCACCAACTTTGTGGGTGCCAACGGATCCTACGATGCCGCCACCCTCGGTGCCGGACTCGGGAACACTTATCGCCTCGGCGGCGGTGGGGCGACCCTCTTCTTTGGCAGCAACGGCAATGCCAACGTGCTGACGGATGTCAGTCCGACAAGCCCGGCCCACGTGGTTGTGGGTGCCCCGATGACCATCCAGAACGGCAACGCCTGGTCCGGCGGCACGGGCACGGTGGTGTTGCTTCAGAATCAGAACTACACGGGGACGACGCTCGTCAACCGCAGCAGCACGCTGGATTTCCGCGGCACGATGACCACCTCGGGCTTTGAGGTCTACGGGGTTCTGAACGTGGCCGGCGAAGCGGGGACCTTCCTTTCCGGCGGCAGCGGGGCCAACATCCCGGTCACCCTCCGCCCCGGTTCCACCCTGCGTTTTGACAACACCACGGCGGGAGTCCTTCCTATCGGCTCCACCCACGGTCGCTGGGAGAACACGACGGGCATCACGATGAACAACGCCATCGTCCGTCTCCAGGGCAATCCCGCGGTGGAAGTGGCCGAGACGGTCGGCACCCTCACCGCCAACTTCGGTGCCAACCAGCTCCAGATCGTTCGAGGCATGATTGGCCGCGGAGTCGAGCTTCGCACCCCCGGCATCACCCGGGTGGGCAACAGCACGATCCAGCTCACCCACAACGGCAGCCAGCTCGGCACGAATGAGCGTCTCATCATCACCGGGGCCGCCCCCACCGTGACCAATGGCATGGTGGAACCGTGGATGATCAGCGCCTCGGACAACCAGTTCCTGACCTACAATGCCGACACCGGCTACACGATCGCGGGTTTCAACCAGACCCTGACCGGAACGCAGACGGCCACCGTCACCGCCAGCGCCAACCGGGTGCTCTCCACCGGCAACATCGTGCTGAACGCGGGTGTTGATCTTGAGGCTTATGCATTCCGTCTCGACAACAACCTCACCCTTGGCACCGCCGCGGACACCACCGCCCAGCTCATCCTCGGCAGCGGCGGCCTTATCGCCAATGGCAGCACCCGCACCATCACCACGGGCATTGTCGCCGGCTCGATTGGCACTCCCACAGAGTTGCTGATCTACAACAGCGGCACTACTGTCATTGGCGATGCCGCCAACTTCGGCACCTCCGGTCAGATTGTCGCCACCGGCATCACCAAGTTCGGTGCCGGCCTGCTTCAGTTGGTTTCCAACAACACCGCCTTCACCGGCGACATCCGGGTGCAGCAGGGCACCTTGGAGTTGAACTACTCCCAGACTTCCGCTGCCAACCCGACCACCGTCAACATCGGCGGCAACGGCGGCAGCATCATCCTCCAGGGGGACGCCGTGACCCTCAACGTCCGCGGCGGCAATGACAGCTTCACCGGCAACAACCTGACCTTCACCAAGAGCATCGTGCTGGGCGACTATGTGCCAATCGCCAATGTCAACATGGCCCGCGCCGGCGGCAGCATCATCGACAAGGTCATGGTGTTCAACAACCTGACCTTCGGCCTGAGCAACAATGACATCGGCCAGATCTTCCGCACCCAGGGGGCCAACGGCTTCGACCTGCGCTTCACCGGCACCACCACCCTCAACGGCAAGTCCGCCTTCATGGTGGACAACAGCTACAACGGTTCCGCCTCGGATCTCTTCCTCGACGGCCAGGTCACCGGCACCGGCACCTTGATCAAGGGCCCGGTGGACAGCCGGCAGCGAGAACTTGTGTTGCGCAACGTCACTAGCCTCAACAACTACACCGGGGGCACCGTCCTCCAGGGCGGCACCCTCCGCGTCTTTGCCAAGGCCCCGAACGTGGCTGCCAACGCCACCACCGACCTCACCTTCGGCGGCCTGGGGGCGGGCACCATCACCCTGATGCAGGGCCTGCTTGATCTGCGTGTCGACAACGAGATCGGCGGAGCGCCGGACACCAACCTGGAGCGCGTGATCTACGGTGACACCGCCGGCACGGTGCCGAACGTGATCCTCAACGGCAGCACCCAGATCAACGTGGACCGCACCGGCCTTGTAGGCAGCGGCACCACCAAGCAGATCGTGCTGGGCAATCTGACCATGGGCAGCCAGTGGCTTACCGTCACCGGCGGCAACAGCTACTCCCTGGAGTTCGGCGGCACCACCACCCTGCTGGGCAGCCCCTACTTCAACAACTCCGGCGAGCTCATCCTCAACGGCGCCATCAGCACCGATGGCGGCGGAGTGATCATCAACAAGACCAACACCAGCAACCTGTGGATCAACAGCGCCAACCCGACCCTGACGGCCAACACCTACGTCAACGCGGGCCTGCTGCTCTTCGGCAACCGCCTGGCCAACAGCACCACGGCAAACCTCGGCGTGGGTGACATCTTCATCAATCCGGGAGCCTCGATCCGGGTGAATGCCACCGCCAACATCAACACCGGCTCCGGCCAGCAAGTTGTGCTCACCGGCACGCCCTACTCCGCCGCAGTGTTCCGCTCGATCCTCGTCGGCACCCAGGCGAACTACGCGAGCATCATCGCCTCGGGAGCTTCCGGTTCCAACCAGGTCGCAGTGCTCGCCCTTGAGGCCAACAACAATAATGCCCTGGATTTCAGTGCGATCGGCAACGGGCGGCTCTACCTCGGGGCGCACGGAGACCGCACCTACGGTGCCGCCTCTATTGCTCCTGGATTGGCGAACCTGCCCAACAGCGTGATCGGTGGCACCAGCACGAATCCCGTCCACCGCTTCACCCACACGGTGGGCAACACCCTGACCATCAACCTCTCCACAGGCGGAATCGGCAATGCGGCGGGCCCCGTCACCACGGATGTTCAGATCGGCAACCTGGCCATTCTCGGCACGGCCAACCAGGGTGCCACGGGCTTCGTTTATTTCCAGGATCAGAACACCTACACCGGCCAGACCGTTGTCTCGCGTGGCATGACCCTGCGATTCAACGTCGCCATGGCAGCCCTCGACGCTGCCGGTCCGCTGGGTGCCAATGCCACAGCCCCAATCGACATCTACGGTGGCTTGAGGATTGAAAATGGCGGATCGCTGCGGAACAACGCTGGCACAGCCCAGTTCTACACCAACTTGACTCTGCATCCCACCAGCGTGCTGGAGTTCCGCGACATGACGGCGGGTGGCAACAGATGGAATGACACCACGGCGGTCAACCTCGACGGCTCCACCTTGTTTGGTGAGGCGACCAACAACGTTGCCAACAACTCAGAAACCGTTGGGGCCATCACCTTTGATCGCGGTTCCCGTATCCAGTTGTCCCAGGAGGGCACCGGTGACGTGTTCCTGACGGCGGCATCAGTGGCTCGCGCGGCAGCCGGCCTCGGAACCGGAACCGGACGCGGCACCCTGGTTTTTGTGCCCACCAGCACGACTACCTTTGGCATTGCCGCCACTGCGACTGCCGAGACGCAGATGATCTTCACGGCCGCACCCACTGCTTCTGCCACCTCCGCGGTGTCGGGCATGCTTCCTGGCTACTTCATGGACGGCACGGGGCACCGCTTCGTGAAGAATGGTGCCAATGGCATCACCCCGGTGGTGGATGGTGACATGGTGGCCATGCCCACCGGAGCCGGTCTGGGCACAGAAGTGGTCAATCTCACGGCGGCCACCACCATGGCATCCTTTGAGACCAGCATCTTTGCCCTGCGCGGAGGCAACTTCGCTCTCAACAGCCCCACCGGTGCCAATAACGACGCCACAATCACGTTCACCGGCACCGGAGCTGACATCGGCGCGGTCATTTCCTATGCTACCACCTTCACCATCAACCCGAACCTCAAGTTTGGTGCCACCGGAAGTAATGAAGCCCTGTTCTATGCCGCTGGTAACATGACGGTGAATGGCAACATCACCGCCGGCAGCATCACCAAGTTCGGCACGGGCCAGCTCACCATCGCCAATGATCAGAGCGATGCGGCACGGGGCGTCGGCAACGGCTACCAGGGCGGCTGGGTGGTCAACGAGGGCAACCTCCAGTTCGGCAGCTTCGGATCGGCGGGCAATGCCCACGCCAACAACACCATCGTCCTCAACGGTGCCCAGACCTCCGCCCAGCTCAATCTGCGTGCGCAGCCCGCCGACACACTGCTGAACTACACCTACACCTCCGGCAAGATCTTTGCCGTGGACTTTGCCACCATTGATTGGGATCCGGGCGCTGACGACCGCGTCCACTCCATCGCCGACCTCGAGATCCAGCAGTCCGGCGGCATCGGCAACGCGCCGATCAATGGCACCCTCGATGCTTATCTGCGGGTGGCGCACAACCGCAGCCGCTCCATCCTGTCCGCTGGCACCCTCACCGTCGCCTCCAATGCCATCCTGAATGTGGACACCACGGCCGCCGCCGCCAACTTCGCCGCCGGCAGCACCAATGCCGCCTATCTGACCAACAGCCTCAGTTCCGGCATGTCGGTGGCCTCCCTCATCGGCAGCAACCGCCTCACCAAATGGGGTGACGGCACCCTCTACATCCGCGGCGACAGCTCCGCCACCTTCTCCGGCACCATGGTCATTGACCAGGGAGCCGTGCATGTGACCCACAACGGCTCGCTCGGCACCGGCAACCTCATCGTCAACCGCTACGGCGTGCTCGATGTGGGTGTCGCCAACTTTGCCCAGACCAATGCCACCACCACCTACAACGAGGGCTCCATGGAGCGCTGGAGCGTGGACAGCGCCCGCTCTGGTGCCATCAACCTCGGCAAGGCCACCCTGCAGGTGGCCGCCAACCAGCCCACCACCAGCGCCACGATCACCCTCAACGGCGGCGGCATCCAGGCCTTCCTCCGTGGTGATGACCTCAGCGGTGCCCAGACCAGCGGCGGGGTGCTCCGCATCCTCAACTCCAACGTCACCTTCACCCTGGCGGGCGACTCCTTCATCGGCGACCGCTACTACGAAGGCGCCAACGGCCTCGACAGCGGCAAGCAGACCAACGACAACCGCCCGATGGAGGAATACCTCGCCTCCGGTGCCATTCTTGAGGTCAAGGGTGTCATCAGCGGCACTGGCGGCCTGACGAAAGTGGGCTACGACACAGTCATCGTCTCCGGCGCGAACACCTACACCGGCGGCACCGTCGTCACTGGCGGCAAACTCATGATCGGTGCTGACAACGCCCTCCTCCAGACCGGCACCCTCACCACCACCGCCAACGGTGTGCTCGATCTCAACGGCCAGCACCAGACCTTGGGTCAACTGAACAATGTGGTGACGGCCACAGGGACGAACTCCACCAGCGGCTTCATCACCAACAGCGGCACCACGCTGAAGACACTGACCATCGGCAACGGCGCGACACTCGATTCCAGTTACGGCGGCGTCATCCAGCACAACATCAGCCTGGTCAAGACCGGCTCGATGAAGCAGACCCTGAGCAACGCCAACACCTACCTGGGCACGACCACCGTGAGCCAGGGCACTCTGGCCCTGGCCAACCTCACGGCTGTGGCTGACTCGGCGATCACGGTGGCCAGCGGCGCCACTCTCATGGCCACGGGTGCGAACAGCGGCGCGGGTCTGGGCTCCACCACCGGGGTGGGTGCCCTTGGCACCGGGAACTTCGGCTCTTCGGTGACGCTGAATGCCGGTTCCGCCTTCAGCATGGTGGACCAGGGCATCGGCGTCTTCAACCTGCGCACGCCTACCACCTCCGGAACGGGTCTGACCATCGGCCAGGGCACGACGATGACCTTCGAATTGGGTTCGATTCTGACCGGCACCTCCGGCCAGAGCGACAAATTCCACCTCAGCAATGGGGCCCTGGTGCTTGGTTCCGGTGCGAACGTCACCATCGCGGCCTTCACCGGCAACATCACCGGCCTTGCCACGGGCCAATACACCCTGATGACGGCCGCCAGCGGGCTTGACGTTTCCGGGTTCACCCTGACCAACCCCAACCTGGTGGTGGCAGGCAAGACCTACAACCTCTCCCTCTCGAACACCAACTCCATGCTGGGGAACGACCTTGTTCTGGACGTGGTGCTCGGACCACCCGTGGCTGCCTACTGGGCCGGGGGAGCGGGCACAGGGGGGCAGACCTCCAGGTGGGACACCCTGACGGGTTCTTCGCAGACCAACTGGAAGTCGGATGCCACCAACAACTTCGACATCCAGGCCCTGCCGACCGCGGTCACGGACATCTTCTTCAACACCACCACCCCGGTGGCCACCAATCTCTCGACCACGCTCGGAGCGGACATGACGGTCAAGAGCCTGACCTTCACCAGCGACGCGGACAGCGTGGTGACCATCGGCGGAAGCAACACGTTGACGATCGCGGGCACGGCGGGCATCACGGTGGCTGCGGGTTCGGACGCCGCCCACGTCATCAACAGCAAGGTGGCTCTGGGATCCAGCCAGACCTGGACCATTGCCGACAACACGCCGGCCGACGAACTGACCGTCAATGGTGAAGTCAGCGGTGCCTTTGGCCTGACCAAGGCGGGCGCGGGCACCTTGGTGCTCTTCGGCACCAACATCTATACCGGTGCCACGAACATCAACGGCGGGGTGGTGAAGATCAACTCGGCTGCCAGCCTCGGCGATGCGACGCAAGTCACAAACGTCATCGGCATCAACGGTGCCACCCTGCAGTCCACCGGCGGCACCTATGCCCTGGGCACCAACCGCGCCATCACCCTCAACGGCGCAGGCACCATCCAGACCGATGGGGGCGTGCTGACCGTGGACGGCAACCTGAGCAACGGCGCCAACTTGCTGACCGTGACCGGCGCGGGCGATACCATCATCAGCGGCGTGTTCGGCAATGGCGCCGGTGGATTGACCAAGACCGGCGCCGGGATCCTGACGCTGAGCAACACCAACACCTATCAGGGCGCGACCAACATCAATGGGGGTGTGGTCAGGATCAGCTCCGCCGCCAACCTCGGCGACGGTTCCGTCACGAACGTCATCGGCCTCAACAACGGCACCTTGCAGTCCACCAGCGGCACCTATGCCCTGGGCCCCAACCGTGACATCACCCTCAACGGCGCAGGCACCATCCAGACCGATGCGGGCGTGCTGACCGTGGACGGCGATGTGATCAACGGGGCCAACCTCCTGACCGTGACCGGTGCGGGGAACACGGTCATCAGCGGAGTGATTGGAAATGGAGCCGGTGGACTGACCAAGACCCTCGGTGGCACCCTGACGCTGAGCAATGCGAACACCTACACCGGCCTGACCACGGTCAGCGGCGGCACGCTGGCCGTCACCGGCAGCCTGAACAGCGGGAACAACCTGACCGTGGGAGCTTCCGGCACCGCCACCTTTGCCAACGCCCAGACCCTGGGCACGGTGATCGGAGATGGCAGCCTCAGCTTCACCGGCGCCACCGTGACCACGCTCAACGGAGCCGGCACTGGTCTCCTCAGCCTGGCGACGGGCACGGATTTGACCGTGAGCAATGGCACCTATGCCGGGAACATCAGCGGAACGAACGCATCCTTGACGAAGACGAGTGCAGGAACGCTGACCCTGAGCGGCACGAACTCCTACAGCGGAAACACCGCCATCCAGGCCGGCACCCTCCAGCTGGGCAGCGCCACGGCCCTCACGGCCGCCTCACCGCTGAGCCTCGGCCTCGGCGGCACCAATGGCACCCTCGATCTGAACGGCTTCAACGCAGCCGTCGGTGGACTCAGCGTCGGCGCGGGAGCCACCGCGGCAAATCAGACGGTCACCAACACGGGGGCCTCGCCTGCCGTGCTGACGGTGAGCGCCACCGGGAACGTCGCGCTTCCGACCATGGTGATCCAAGACGGGAGCGCCACCACCGGCCTGACGCTGACCGGCGGGGCGACTTACACCCAGACCCAGGCCTACACCTACACCGGTGCCACGACGGTCAACGGTGGCAGCACCTTGTCAGTTGGCAGCACCAACCTGACCAACAACACCGCCATCACCCTCGGTGGTGCGTCGGCGGGCACGTTGGTGGGGAATTCCACGATCACCGGGTCCGTGACCGTCAACAGCGGCGGCGTCCTGGCCCCGGGAGCGAATGCGATTCCCGGGTCCATCGGCTCGCTGCTCACGCTGAGCGACGGCTTGACGGTCAACAACAACGGCACCCTGAGCTTTGACGTGCCCGGCACCGGGACCGGCGATTTGATCACCATCACCAGCGGAGGACTGCTCGCCAACACCGGCGCGAAGATCAGCATCACGGAAGGCGCAAACCCGCTGCTGCTGAACACGGTTTACACCATCGTCAATGCGGGTGCGGGTGGCATCACCGGGTTCAGCAACTTCTCCCTGACCAGCAGCGTGGTGGGGGTGAACAACTACGTGGCGACCCTGGCGCAGAACGGCAACCTGCTCCAGTTCTCCGTGGACAACGCGCGTTTTTGGCGCGGGAACACCGACAGCGTCTGGGACATCAAGAACACGCAGAACTGGCATGCGGGCGGCATTTACTTCAACTCGGACAAGGCCATCTTCGCGGACACCTATGACGGCTCCAACGCGGTCACGACCAAGACGGTGACGCTCAATGAAGTCGTCTCCCCGGTCCTGATTTCGTTCACCAACAACACGGGTGTTTACGCCCTCAGCGGCAGCGGTGACATCACCGGCAGCACGGGCATTTCCAAGTCCGGCGCAGGCGGGGTGGAGATCAACCTGAACAACACCTTCTCCGGCAACACCTCGATCACCGGCGGCTCCATCGAAATGCAGCACGCCAATGCGCTGGGTTCCACGGTGGGTTCGGTCACAGTGTCAACCGGAGCCGCCTTGCGTCTCAGCGGAGGCATCGCCGTCGGCAACAAGGCGCTGAGCCTCACCGGAACCGGAGAGGCCAATGACGGTGCCCTGCGCAGCCTGAGCGGCACCAACAGCTATGCCGGGGAAATCACCCTCGGTGCTGCGGCGCGCGTCAACACGGATGCGAACACCCTGACCTTGACGGGCAACATTCGCGGGACCGGAGCCGGCCTGACGGTCGGCGGCGCGGGCGACACCATCCTCAGCGGCAGCATCCTGACCGGGACCGGAGCCTCCTTCACCAAAGACGGTTCCGGCACCGTGACCCTCTCGGGCACGAGCAACAACTACACGGGAGACACCACGATCAGTGCCGGTATCCTGAAGCTGGGAGCTTCAGGTGTTCTGCCTGACGGCACTGGCACGGGCAATGTCGTGATGAGCGGCGGCACGCTGGACCTGAATGGGTTCAGTGAGGCCATCAACGGCCTGAGCGGCTCGGGAACCGTGGACACCCTGTCCGGTGGCACTCCGACCCTGACGGTGGGCGGCAACAACGCCACCAGCACCTTCAGCGGCGTGATCACGGACACGACAGGCACCCTGTCCCTCATCAAAACCGGAACCGGGGTCCAGACCTTGAGCGGAGCGAACACCTACTCGGGAACCACAGCCGTCAATGCTGGCACTCTCAATGTCACCGGTTCCCTTGGCGGCACGGCGGTGACCGTGAACACGGGAGCCACCCTCGCGGGCACCGGGACCATCGGCACTACCTCGTCGGGCAGTGTGACACTCGCGGCAGGCGGCGCCATCAACCTGGTGAACGGATCCACCGGAACGCTGACGATTCAGTCCACCGCCGCCACCAATGCCCTGTCCATCGCTGGCGGCACCTTGAACTTCGAGATCGCCGCACCGGGCGTGAGCGACACCATCGCCATCGGCAATGGAGCGAACGTCAGTGTCACTGGTGCAGCCACGGTCAATATCACCGGCCTGAGCGGATTCACCATCGGCACCTATGACCTCATCACCTTCGCCGGCGCAGGCAACCAGAGCGGCTTTGGCAGCCTTAGCCTTGGCACCACTCCCGGAGCCGGTGGCGGCGGTCTGAACTACGCGCTGAACAACGGAGCCACGGCCTGGCAACTCGCAGTCACCCAGGCGGCGGCCACGGCCACGGCCTACTGGCGCGGTGACCAGGGTTCAGCGTGGAACACCATCAACGGCGGCTTCACCAACTGGTATGCGGATGCTGCCGGCACGACGAACACGGCCCTGCCCGGCGCGATCACCAACGTCTTCTTCACGACGGCCTCCGGGGCGGGCAACCTCAGCACCACGCTTGGGGCGGACACCACCATCAACAGCCTGACCTTCACGGGTGACTCCACCGCTGCCGCCAGCATCGGCGGGGCCCACACGTTGACGATCAACGGTGCCTCCGGCATCACCGTGCAGAGCGGCGCTGCGGCCCACACCCTCAACACCAACATCGCGCTGGGCTCCAACCAGACCTGGACCAACAACTCGGCCAATGCCCTGAGCGTCAATGGCGTCGTCAGCGGCGGTTTCGGCCTCATCAAGGCTGGCAGCGGCGAAATCGTGCTGGGTGCCACCAACACTTTCACCGGCCTGACCGACGTGCAGGCTGGCACCCTGACCTTGGGTCATGCGACCGACACCCTGGCCGACACCTCGACCCTCAAAGTCTCGGGCGGCACTTTGGCCATCGGCGGCAACAGCGACACGGTCGGCGGCGTGCAGTTGACCGGTGGTTCCATCACCGGAACGACCGGCGTGCTCACCAGCACCGCGACCTACGACATGCAGGCGGGCTCGGCCAGCGCCGTCCTCGGAGGAACCGTGGGCCTGACCAAGACCACCGGCGGCACCGTGGCCCTGACGGGCGCGAACACCTACGACGGTGTCACCACCATCAGCGGCGGCATCTTGAGCGTCTCTCTCCTGGCCAACGGCGGGGCGGCAAGCGGCATCGGTAACTCGGCGGCCACCGCGGGCAACCTGGTGCTGGACGGCGGCACGCTGCAATACGTCGGCACCGGCGGCAGCACGGACCGCCTCTTCACCCTGACGGCCAACGGTGGCACGCTGGATGCCTCGGGGAGCGGTGCCCTGACCTTCACGGCCACGGGCAGCATCACTGCCTCCGGGTCGGGTGCCCGCACGCTGTTCCTTTCCGGCACCAGCACCAACGCGAACACGCTGGCCTCCGTCCTCGTGAATCCCGGCACTGGCGCGACCTCCCTGACCAAGACCGGCACGGGCACCTGGGAGTTGACCGGGGCGAACACTTACACCGGTGCCACCACCGTGAGCGCGGGCACCTTGAACCTGAACACGACGGGTGCCCTTGCGGCCAGCGGGAACGCGGTGGCCGGCAATGTGGTGGTCAACGGCGGCACCCTGGCGTTGCTCCAGAACAACCAGATCGTCAACAGCGGAACGGTGGCCGTGTCCTCCGGCACCCTGAGCATGGGAACGAGCAACAACACCGTGGCGGGAGTGCAGTTGACCGGTGGCTCCATCACCGGCAGCACCGGAGTGCTGACCAGCACGAGCGCCTTTGACCTGCAGGCGGGCTCGGCCAGCGCGATTCTCGGCGGCGCGGTAGCCCTGAACAAGACCACCTCGGGAACGGTGACCCTGACCGGCGCGAACACCTACACGGGTGCGACGACGGTGAATGGCGGCACGCTCAACGTCTCGGCTTCAACGCTCCAGCAGACCTCAGGGGTGACCGTCACCTCGGGGGCCCTCAACCTCTATGCGGACGCTGCCACCGGGACCACCACTCTCGCGTCCAATGCCAATCTGACGGTCGGGGCCACGGGCTCACTGGGCTTCGATTTGTCCGGCAGCGGCAGCGACAAGATCGTCCTGAGCGGCTCCGGCAGCGTCACGGCCACCGCTGGGGCGATGGTCAACTTCAATGTGCTCACTCCGTTGACCGGCTCGGCCTACACGCTCATTGATGCGAGCAACATCACGGGTAATGCGGATGTTGTCAGCTCTACAGCTGGTGACGATGACTTGGTCTTCGCCACGGTCACCCTTTCTGCAGCGCCTCCCACTCTCAAGGTGGGCTCCTCGTTCCTCGGTGCGACGGTGACCGATATAACGGGCTCGGTCGTCACCCTGGACACGAACAGCAGCGCCTTCAGTCCTTCCGCCGGCCTGAATGCTTATGTCAACGGCACCGGCACCGGCATCACGGGCACCTTCGGTCTGGGACTCCTCACCGGGGGTTACAGCTATTCGTTGTCCACGCTGAACGATCCCGCAGGCACCAGCGGCAACAACTACGCCCTCGTCTTGAACGTCGGCTCCGCCGTCACCGGTGACTTCTACTGGAAGGGCGGCGTCGCCCCATCGGGTGCGTCATGGGCGAGCCTCGCCACGACTGCGGGCGCTGCCAGTGCCAGCAACTGGGTGAACAATGCCGCCGGCACCCTTGATCGCCTGGCCACTCCCGGCATCGACAATGACGTGTATTTCTCCGCGACGGGAGCGACCAATCTGAGCACCACGCTGGATCAGGCCTACTCGATCAAGGGGCTGTTCTTCGTCGCCGGCTCCTCAGCCGTGACCATCGCCCCGGGCACGGGCGGCACGCTGACCCTCGGCACCAATGGCATTGATGTGAACACCACCGCCGGGGACTCAACGATCTCGGCTCCGGTCATCCTCAATGGCGCCCAAACCTGGACAATCGGGGCGAACCGGACCTTCACCGCCAGCGGCGCGCTCTCCTCGCTGTCCGGTGGGCTCACCAAGGCTGGCACCGGCACGCTGGTGCTCTCCGGCAACAACGCCACCTACGCCAACGGCGTGGCCCTGAACGCAGGCAACCTCGTGGCCGCCGCGACCAACGCGCTGGGCACCTCCGCCAGCACCGTGACCTTCGGCGGCGGCAATCTGGAGCTGCGCAATGATGCCAGCACGAACTTCGGCGGCGGGCTGGACATGAGCAGCAACGGCGGCACGGTCACCGTCAACCGCGCCAACAGCGGCACGGCCACCGCCCTGACGGCCACCAGCGGCGCGCTCACCATCGGTGCGCAGACCTTGACCGTGGCGCAGGGGGCCAACATCACCAGCGGCACCTACGGGCTGACAGTCGGAGCGACGACCCTTTCGGGTAACCCGGTCTTCGATGTGGCCGCCAACGGCACCCTGACCCTCGGTGCGCTGGATGGCGGAGTCACCGCCCGGACCATCACCAAACAGGGCACGGGCAGCCTGATCTTGGGCAGCACGGCCACCGCCCTCGCCGCAGGCTCGCAGGTGACCGTCACCGCCGGCTCGCTCGATCAGTCCGTGACCAACGCTCTTGGGGTGAACGCTCCTGCCATCACCCTCAGCCCGACGACGGGCACAGCTTCCTACAACCTCGGCAGCGGGGTGACCCAGACCATCGGAGCCCTCACCCTGGGCGGAGCGAACGGCACCACGGCCAACGTCACCACCGGCACCGGCATCCTGACGTTGGACGCAGGCGTAACCTATAATGCCACCAGCAACCCGAACGGGGCCACCCTCTCCGGCAACATCGCGCTTGGCACGACGCAGAAGACCTTCAACGTCGGCAACAGCACCGCCGCGGCCGATGACCTGACCATCGCCGCCCTCCTCACCAACGGGGTGGGTGGTTCCATCCTCAAGAGCGGCGCGGGCACGCTGGTGCTTTCCGCCAACAACGCCGCTTACACCGGCGGTGTGGCGCTCAACGGGGGGAACCTCGTGGCCGCCAACGCCAATGCCCTGGGCACCTCCGCCAGCACCGTGACCTTCGACGGCGGCAACCTGGAGCTGCGCAACAATGCGGACACGAACTTCGGCGGTGCGTTGAACATGGCCACCACCGGCGGCACGATCACCGTGAACACTGCGACCGCGGTTGCGGGTGTGACGGCCACGGCCGGCGGTCTGACCCTCGGCGGCGAACAGACGCTGTCTCTGGTGGCGGGTTCCAATGTCACTACCAACACGGCCTACGGCCTGACGGTGGGAGCGACGACGCTCACGGGCACTTCAACCTTGGATGTGGCGAACAACGGCTCGGGCACCGGCACCCTGACTCTGGGCGCTCTCGGCGACGGTGGCACGGGCCGCACGCTCAACAAGTCCGGTGCCGGCACCTTGGTGCTGGGCACGGCGGCCACCAGCCTGGTGGACGGCACGGTGCTGAACATCACCGGTGGCACAGTGAACTCCAACCACGCCACCGCGCTTGGCACGCTGGCGGATGTGACGGTGACCTCCCCGGCGGCTCTGAACCTGGGCGCTTCACAGACGCTGGGTGCCCTCAATGGAAGCGGGACGGTCAATTTGGGCGGCCACACCCTGACCCTCGGCAACACCGCCAACGACCTGAACTCGAGCTACAGCGGAGCCTTTGCCGCGACGGCAGGCAGCATCGTCAAGGCTGGCGGCGGGACGGCGACACTCTCGGGCGACAATCTAAACACCGGCACGGTGACGGTGAACGAGGGTTCCCTGGTCCTCTCGGGCAACAATGCCGCCTTCGGCGCGGTCACGGTCAACGGCGGGACGCTGGTGGCGAAGGACAACGTCAACGCCCTGGGCGGTTCGACAACACTCCAACTCAATGGCGGCGCGCTTCAACTAAGCAACGCCAGCGGCACGGGCATCGCCTTCAACCGCAACACGATCGTCACCAGCAACGCGCAGATCACCTCCGATGTGAATGCCTCCGGCGCGGGCAACACCCACACGCTGGGAACCCTCTCCATCGGCACCCAGACCCTGACGGTGGCCGGCGGCTCCAACGTGACCAGTGGCACGGCCGGCCTGACCTTCGGCACGACGACCCTGAGCGGCTCCGCCAACTTCGCGGTGACCAACCCCACTGGCGGCGGCACTACGGTCCTCACGCTGGGCGCTTTGAATGACGGCGGCCTCATCCGCTCCATCACCAAATCGGGTGATGGGACCCTGACCCTCGGCACCGCTGCGACCAGCCTCGTGGATGGCACCACGGTAAACGTCACCGGCGGCACCCTGAACTCCACCGTGGCCACGGCTCTGGGAACCCTGGCCAATGTCACGGTGTCCGGCGGTGCGACCCTGGCTCTCGGCGCCAACCACACGCTGGGCGCGCTGAACGGAGCGGGAACGGTCGATCTCGGGACCACCACCCTGACGCTGGGCTCCACCAACAACCTCAACTCCGACTTCTCCGGAGCCTTCTCCGCCACGACGGCCAGCCTCATCAAGGCAGGCACCGGCATCGCCACCCTCTCCGGGAACAATTTGAACAGCGGCACCGTGACGGTGAACGCAGGCACCCTGGTGCTCTCCGGCAACAATGCGAACCTCGGTGCCGTGACGGTGAATAGTGGCGCGACCCTGACGGCGAGCACCCACGCCAACGCCTTGGGATCCGGAGCGAACACCCTCCTGCTCAACGGCGGCAGCACCCTCAACCTCAGCGCCGCCAGCGGAACCGACGTGACCTTCGGCCGCAACACCACGGTGACCGGCAATGTCACCATCAATTCCAACGCCAACGCCTCCGGCTCGGGGAACACCTACACGATGGGCACGTTGTCCATCGGTGCCCAGAACCTCACGGTGCAACAGACCGTCGCCGGTGGTGCCAACGTGAATGCCGGAACCGCCGGAGTGACCTTCGGAGCCACGACGCTTTCGGGGAACACGACCTTCACCGTCAACCTGTCCTACCCGACTCCTGTCAGCAACCCTGCCACCGGGAAGACGGTGCTCACCCTGGGCTCCCTGGATGATGGCGGTGTCTTGCGCACCATCACCAAGGAGGGAACGCAGACCCTTGCTCTCAACGGTGCCGCCACCAGCGTGCTGGATGGAACCCTGGTCAACATCAACGCGGGAACGCTGAGCTCTGACCACGCCACCGCGCTGGCCACGGATGCCATCGTGACCGTCGCCTCAGGCGCCACCTTCGGAGTGGGCGCCAGCCAGACGATTGGGCAGCTCGACGGCGTGGCCGGCAGCAATCTAGCCCTCCATGGCAACACCCTCACCGTTGGCAACGCCCAGAACCGCATCTCCTCCTTCGCTGGCATCATCAACAGCACGATTGAGGGTGGCGTGAGCGTCATCAACAGTTCCACCACCAGCCCCACGGTCACGGTGGCCTCCGTGCCGACCGGGCTGGGAGTGGGATCGTTCTTCATGGGCTCCATCGTCACCGCCGTCAGCGGCACCGGTCCCTTCACCATCACCCTGGCAGCCAATGCCAATGCGAACGTCAACAACACTCCGACCGCGAAGGATTACAGCTCGAACGTGGCCGGGATCACGAAGATGGGCGCCGGCACCTTCGATTTGACCGGCGCCAACACTTACAACGGCCTGACCACAGCGACTCAGGGCACCTTGAACCTGAACACCACAGGCAGCAACGCCGTGTCTGGCAACGTCCTTGTCAACGGCGGCAGCTTGGTGCTGCAACAGAGCAACCAGATCATCGATTCGGGCACCGTGTCCGTCTCGTCGGGATCTCTGGTGCTGGGTGCCAGCAACGAAACGGTGGCGGGAGTGCAGTTGACCGGTGGATCCATCACCGGCACAACCGGAGTGCTCACCAGCACCACGGACTATGACCTGCAGGCCGGGTCCGTGAGCGCCATCCTCGCCGGCTCCGTGGGCATCATCAAGAGCACCGGCGGAACGGTGACGCTGAGCGGGGCGAACACCTACACCGGTGCGACCGCCATTCAGAACGGCACCCTGGTCCTCAGCGGCGGCAATGACCGTCTGCCGGTGGGCACAGATGTTACCTTGGGCAACAGCACCACAAGCGGCGTGCTGCAACTCGGCGACGGCACTGCGGCAGCGCACCAGACGCTCACGGGCCTGGTGGTCAGCGGCACCGGCACGACCAATGCCGTGGTGGGTGGCTATACCACTGATTCGACGCTGACGTTGAACATCGCCACCTCCAACAGCTTTGCCGGAACGCTGGGCGGCGCCGGGACCAATAACAACAATCTGGCGCTCACGAAGATCGGCGCAGGCACGATGACACTCAGCGGTGCCAATACTTACACCGGCGCGACGGCGGTCAATGTTGGCACGCTCAGTGTCACGGGTTCTCTTGGCGCGACGGCTGTGACGGTTAACAGCGGGGCGACCCTGACCGGCACGGGCACCATCGGTGTCTCGGGTGTCTCGGGCGGTGGCAGCGTGACGGTGGTGGGCAATGCGACTCCCGCCAGCCGTGGCGTGCTCAGCCTGGCGGATGGAGCCATCGGGACGATGACTCTCAACACCATCACCGGCGGCACCGCGCTCACCCTGGGCAGCGGCGGTGAGAAGGCTTCCCTGCGCTTCGATGTCGGCACCCCGAACCAGAGCGACACAATCGTCATCGGTGCCGGATCGCTGGTCAATGCCACCGCCGGTGGTGCGCTCATTGACATCACCGCGCTGTCCGGATTCAACATCGGCACCTACGACCTCATCACGTTCGACAGCGGGAACAAGAGCGGGTTCAGCAACCTGAGCCTCGCCACCCCACCCAGCGGCATCACGGGTGCGGGCTTGACCTACTCCCTCTTTGAAACGAACACGGCGTGGCAGCTCAAGGTCGAGCAAGCTGCTGCCGGTGCCACCGCCTACTGGCGCGGGGATCAGAGCAGCGTGTGGAACACGATCACCAGCGGCACGGGGGTCACCAACTGGTATACCTCGGCCGCCGGCACGACCAACACTGCCTTGCCCGGTGCGATCACGGATGTGTTCTTCACGACCGACAACATCACGGGCAATTACTCGACGACCCTCGGGGCGGACTTTTCCATCAAGAGTCTGACGTTCCGCGGCACCGGCACCCCGGCGGCATCTAATGCAGTCACCATCGGCGGAGTCAACACACTCACCTTGGGCAGTGGCGGCATCACGGTGGCCAGCGGCTCGGGTGCCCACACCGTCTCCACCAGTGTCATTCTCGGCACGAGCCAGACCTGGACGAACAATGGCAGCAACCTGCTGACCGTTTCTGGTGATGTCAGCGAGACAGTTGGCGGAGCGGATGAAAACCTGACCGTGGACGGCAGTGGAGACACCACCATCAGCGGCATTCTCAACCTTGGATCCGGCACCGTGACTAAAGCGGGTGCTGGCAAACTGATCTTCACTGCGGTCAACACGTACACCGGCACCACGAATGTCAACGGTGGCACTCTGGAACTCAGCGGTGGAGCGGCCATCGCGGACACAGGTGCGGTGGTGCTGGCCGACGTCGCCGGAGCCATCCTCAAGCTTAACAACAATGAAACCATCGGCAGCCTCGCCGGTGGCGGCACGACCGGCGGCAACGTGGACCTGCAGGCCAACACCTTGACCGTGGGAAATGCCAGCAACACGACCTACGGTGGCGTGATCAGTGGAACGAGTGGTGCGCTTACCAAGGTCGGCACCGGCACCCTGACCCTCACCGGCACCAACACGTACACCGGCACCACCACGGTGAACGCAGGCACTCTGGAACTCACCGGTGGAGCGGCCATCGCAGACACAGGTGCGGTGGCGCTGGCCGACGTGGCCACGGCCATCCTCAAGCTCAACGCCAGCGAAACCATCGGCAGCCTCGCCGGTGGCGGCACGACCGGCGGCAACGTG
>Ga0169931_10000551_pt1 | contig 61803 bp, 54 predicted proteins | sample Kivu_15m_20L_FD_129675 | JGI IMG/M metagenome (GOLD analysis project Ga0169931, IMG submission 129675) | Freshwater microbial communities from Lake Kivu, Western Province, Rwanda to study Microbial Dark Matter (Phase II) - Kivu_15m_20L... | ecosystem: Environmental > Aquatic > Freshwater > Lake...
ACGGTTATGCAATCATTAGATTTTTACCGGCCCCAGAAAACGAAGACGTTCCTTTTGTGCGCGTCTGGGACCATGGGTTTCAAGGACCTGGAGGGTGGTATATTGAAAAGTCACTTACAACGCTAGGTCAAAAAGACCCAGTATCTGAACATAACACACTTTTGTGGAATTCCGGTATTGAATCTAATAAAGAACTTGTACGCAAACAAAAGCGTAGACTTTCTTATTACAGTAATATCTACGTTGTTAAAGATCCTTCAAACTCAGACAATGAAGGTAAGGTTTTCCTATTTAAATATGGTAAAAAGATTTTTGAAAAATTAAAAGAAGCTATGGAGCCTAAATTTGAAGATGAAAATCCTATCAACCCATTTGATTTATGGGGTGGGGCTAACTTTAAGCTTAAAATTAGAAATGTAGAAGGTTATAGGAATTACGACAAGTCGGAGTTTGATGCACCTGCCCCGTTACTTGATGACGACAGTAAGCTAGAAAAGCTTTGGAAATCGGAATACGGATTACTTGAATTTGTAGATCCTAAAAACTTTAAATCCTATGATGAGCTTAAGAGTAAACTAGATCGTGTGCTTGGTTTAACTAATGCATCTCCAAGACCACAATCGTCTGTTGATGACCTACCATGGGATAGTGATGAACAGGAGAGACATGAGGCTCCCAAGGCTATGAAAACAAAACCTCAACCTTCTATTTCAACAATAGAAGAGGATGATGAGGATATTGATTTCTTTAAAAAGCTAGCCGGTGATTAATTAAGCAACAGCGGCAAAATAGGCCGAGGAATGTTTTACACCTAATCCAAGCGTTCCTCGGTCAGCCATCGGTGATGGTATATCAGGAGGGGCTTCTACGGAAGGTTTACCTCCAACAAACTCCGTGCCACCAAACGTATTATTTACAACCTGAGGACTTTCGGATCTGGTAGTATCTACACTTTCTGACTTAGCAAGTACCTCGGCACCCTTATCAGTCATAACAACATCTTTAGGATTAAATCCAAACATCGCGCCGGCGCCAGCCGTTAGGCTTTGATTTAATGATCTATTAGATGCAACCTGCTCGGCTGTTATACCTTCTGAGTCTCCAGATTTGGCATTTATTTTTTCTGCCTCAGCAATATCTTCTTGAGTTACATTTACTGGCTGGGACTGAGCATCTTTTGCTGCGGAAAAAAGACTTGTTAGAATATCTTTAGCACCCCCAGCCTTTGATTCTGAAGAGGTGGCGGTAGGAGGTGGTTTTAATATAGATTCAGGAAGTTTTTCTCCCGAACCTGGAACAACAGCTCCTTTTGCTGATGCTACAATAACTGGGGCCCCTGGTGTTACTGGATTATCTGGAAATGACCCCCCTCTATTTTCGACCGGTTCAACATGCCACGTCTCTCCTTTAACCGGTCTGGTAAATCCATATTTGTCAAAAAGGCCAAGTTTAATGGCATTTTCAGCATCACCAGAATTCATATCAAAAGCAGCGCCAAATTCATGTTTACTTTTACCGGGAGGGGCTGCTTTTGGCGCACCTATTTTTAAAAATAACTCCTGCTGTTTTTTAGGATCTCTGTACGCTGAATTTATTTGTATTTTTTTACCTGTTTTTTCATGATATTCTTTAGCCATCCCAGCCAGTCTTTTTTTAAGATTAGGATGTAGTCCTTCGAGATCAACACCAGGATCTTTTTTAACAACATATTGGTTAAGATCGGCATTCATAGGATCATCGGCCGAACCAGGTGCCGCACCCCCACCTGATACTGATACAGGAGGTCTAGTGTCTACCTGAGTCGTTGGTTTAGCGCCCCCACCAGATGGGGCACTAGCGCCACTAATGGCTAAACCGGTTGCTGTTGCACCCCCTACAGCAACCGAGGCAACTAACGCTTTATTTTGAACTACCGAATCACCAGCCGATTTAAGGGTATCTTTTATACCTTTACCTTTTAACTTACCAAATGATGTTTTAGCTTTTGATATCAGAGATAGTGTAGTAGTTATTGCCTCACTAACTGACTTTAATACTGACGCCCCAAGATAGGTAGCCAATCCCGCAGCAGCGCTTGTGAGAGCAATTTGAAGGGTTGACATTGGTTCATTCGTACCACCAATACCTTCAGAGAACCCGCTAAAAAACGAACTTATTTTGTCTTTTATTTCTTTAGGCAAAAAAAGATAAACTAATCCAGAAAACGCAGCTATAATAGCCGGGTTAGTAAAAAAATCTTTTATTAATTCGCCAAAGCCTTTTTCATCTGGTGTTTCTCCATCACCAGCTAACTTTGGCTTATCTTCTGGTCTTGCCTCTAAAGCGGCCTCTTCTTCTGAGTAAGCTTTTTTCTTTTGAGCAAGAAGCGCTTGATTTAAAATATTAGTCATGTCTTTTAAAGAATCATTAATTGAACTTAAACTACCGTTCATATCCTTTAAATTTCTTACTGTATCAGAAAGCGACTTATCTATAGTTTTATAATCTTTTGAGCCATACTTTTCAGTAATAGCTTTTTCATCGTCTTTTTTTTGTTTATTATACCCAAGCATAATCTTATCAAACATAGCATCAGCAGTTTCTTGCTTTGCTACTTTATTAATAATTGAAGAAGTATTTTTTTTATTTTTTTTAGCCATTTTTACTCTTTCGAAGCAGCCGTAACTACTTTATTATCTATATTATTAACTATTAATATCTTAGAGCCCGATTGCTTTTTCTTACCTACCACCTCTTCGGAATCTTTGGCCACCGACTCCCCGCTATCAGCTGGTCCTAATATTTCATACTGCTTAGATTTAGGATCAAATGTTTTCTTAACTCGACCGGCATTTCTGTCATCATCAATATAAGTAACGGACTTTCCAGTCTGTAATGCTTTAATTATTGCATTAAAGGCTTCTTCCGTATTAGCAGTAAACATCTCCTTATTAAAAATATAAGCACCTGACATTGGATCACGAGTAACCCCTTTAGGGAGATCTTTTCCACCAGGGGTTTTATTAAACGTATCGGTAGCTGTAGGTGGTGGTTTTGATTCTACAACAGGTGCTGGTATTGATGTAGGAGAAGTTGAGGGTTTGGTCTCTATTACCTTACCATCTAAATTTACTTTACCTTCTTGAAAATCATCAGCTTCTTTCATCTTCTTTTTTAGAAAACCGTCAAAATCATCCTTATTATTTTCGGAAGGTTTGACTGACGGAGTTGAAGAGGTACCAGCTGATTGGACTGGGGCCATTTTTTCTGGAGGTTTACTAGCAGAAGCAGTAGCAGCTGGGGCTGGTTTTTCTGATTGTATTGTTTTTTGTACTTCTTGGGCACTATGACCAGGCGGGGGCGGTGTGGATGATGAGCTTGCCACCCCCGGCTTGGCTTCTGAAACAGATTGTTTTTCTTCTTCTTCCCCATCAATAAAAAAACTGGCAATTTCAGATATTAGTAAGCCTATAGTTGCAACAGCTCCTACTACAGGAATAGACTTTACTACTGCACCTAATACTTTTGGACCAAACTTAGTTGCAAGAAATTTAACTTTACCAAAAAAATTTGCTTTCTTATATTCTTGTTTTGATGCTTTTATATCGTCTCGACCCTTACTAGCAGCATCTCTAGTTTTTTTATCTTCTAATTCTTTTTTCTTTTTTTCTTCCTCAATTTTTTTCTTATCATCATCTAGAGATTTTTTTTCTAAGTCAATATCTGAAGAAGCAGCTTCAGTAATACCAAACAAGGTACCCACTATTTGAGAAAGTCTTTTTACTGCCTCAATACTATCTCCAACCTGCTTAATAAGTTTGTAGGTAAATACACCCGTTAACACCCCGGTAACAGCAATTAATCCAATTTTAAATTTTTCTAAATTTTCTACACCTATTAATCCCGCAGCAAAATTACTTAAATAGTCCCTTGCCTCTTTATTAAGTAGTAATGGTATAATAAATCCAATAGCAGCTAAATCAAACGCCCTCTTTTTTATCCGTACTACCGCTTTATCTAACTCTACTTTAGGATCAATTTTTGGCGGTTCTTCTACTAAATCAAGATAAGCCAATAATGCATTATTAAGCTTTAACGCAGTAAGACTTGCATCAAAAGCTATATCAGCTGATTGTTTAGAAAGCGGTAGTGATTCTCTAACAAAAAAACCCAGGCTACCTAACATAGCCTGGGATGCCCCTATAACTGCTTTTTGTCTTGTACCTTTTCTAACCGACGCCATTTAGTATCTCTTTGACAATCTTTCTTTTTCTCTATCAAGGTAATCTCTAAGCATTTCTACATATAAATCTCTCTCATAAGGTATCATATTCTCTATTTCGCCTATTGACCATTTGTGGTGCTGAGCCAGACTAAAATTAATTAAATAAAAATTTTTTAGATTATTATGACTCAGCCCAACGTAAAAAAATCATTTAGCGAGGAAAGTATAATCTTTTTTTCGTTTCCTAAACTATTAACATATGAGGTTTCATAATATAATTTTGGCATAGTGCTAAAAAACGTCTGTATTTTTTTAAATGATTTAACATCTAAATTTTGTACAAACTCGTCTAGTTCTTCCTGAGTGCACTCTGATGCAAGATATTCATTATCGTTTTGATATATCCGATCAATACAATTTTTTAGAATATCAAAGAACAATTCAGTTTCATTATTTGATTCTTTAAGCTTATCAGATATACCAGCTTGAGGGTACTTTAAATAAAAACCGGTATTAGAATTAATTTCTATTTTATTTGTATGATCAGGATCAGTTCTAATTTCTACTTGATCTAAATCTACCTCTACGTCATATCGTTTCTCATCTTCTAAATCTCTATAAGTGAGAGATATAATATTATTTACCGATTTTGCCCTTATTTTTATAAAAAGGTATTCTAAATCAAAAGTAGAAAGATTATCGACATTTATATCGGTAGATAGAATACAGTTATTAATTACCTGTTTAACTGAATTTAAAATTTCCTCTGGATCTTCTCCTTGCATAGCCATTAAAAGTATTTTTTCTTCTTTTACTAAAAAGGGTCTATACTTTATGGAAGTTTTTGTAGAAGGTAAAACCAGTTCAAATATTGGATGTTCTATTTTTGGTAACGACATTTCAATCTCCTTAATTATCTAAGTCCACCTAAAGCTATTTTAGTATTACTTACAACGTTAATAATATCAGCAACATTATTTGGTTTGCGAAGAGTAGCTAGCGTTTGAATAGCTGTTCCTACTTTTAAAAGGTTTTGTATCAGTCCCGGAGAACGTGTAGACTGTAGTTGATTTATATTAATTTTTTCTATTTTCCAATTAAAATAGGTAAAGGTAATTGGTAATCTAGAAATAGAATCAGTATCTCCCCACCCTAAATTAATATCACCCATAAAAATAGGATACGCATCTCTAAACTTTACATTAACTATATCATTATTGGATTCATCTACAGTAGTAATTAGTATATCAGCTTTATATTGATCTTTATAGTTTACTTCAAAGGGTGCTAAAGGATATGCCCCTATTTGACCGATAGGACCAAAAGGCATTTCATCAAATTTAACTATGCCGTTCATCCATTTATAAAAGAATTTTTGCACAATACCAGATGCATCAGCAAAAAATGTCATAGTAGTATCAACAAAAATAGGAGCATATGGCTTACGCTCAACCGGGCCATATCCGTAACGTCTTATTTCTGAAGTAGCAAGTGAAACTCCAGGAAGATTAGCCGACTCACATAAAAAAGTAAGATTTCTTGCTGTTTCAGATTCCTCTCTCATCATATATGGAGGAGATATTTCCACGTAAAAATAGGCCGGTCTAGTAAAGCCTTTTACCTTTGATACAGTACCTAAAAAATTATTTAAATCTCTTCTATTTTGACTAGGAGTAAGGCCCCCTGTAAGCCCAAATAATGACCCTACTGCATTTTTTATTCCGACTGGAACCCCCGGCAGGTCAGCAATAGCGGCGGCTGCCCCTAATGCATCTCTTCCTTTTGATATTACTCTATTAATAGAATCTGATGCTGTTGTCATTAATTCCTAAGCCTTGGTAGTGTTGGTTTTCTTATTAATTTTATACTATCTCTGTGTACTTGCTGTGTTGTAGCCTTTATAAATTTCTGTAATGGTAAAAACACAGCAGTATCCCACTCTTTGGGATGAACATGTAAAAATCTAGACATTATATGGTTATTTAGATAATGCTTAAAACATGGCTTAAAAAACTTTAATTTTGAAGTTGATTTTAAAATTTTATATGTTACTCTTATTTTTTGATTTGTTTCTTCACCTGTTACATACTCATATAAAGCATCCATTAATTTGGCTCTAAATTCAAAAGGAAGATAGTGCATATTTAAACCAAAAAATCCATTGGGTATTTTTTCTATTACAAAAATAATAGGAAACACATCATAATATGGAAGTTCTTGCTTTAATTTTGGATTATATCTAAACAGATAAAGATGTCCGGTTCTCACATTAGATACGGCGCTAATATTATTTTCCTTTATAAGTTGGGAAGTATTTACTTGCTTAGAATTATTAGCAAGATCTCTTTTTTCATCTAAATTGCTTATTTTACCACTAAACCAGCTAGACGCATCTAATATTTTTTTATCGCTTATATTAGATACGTATTGGGAAAAAATATTATCCATTAAGACCAAGTTCTTTCTCAGTCATTATTAAAAATTTCCATCTTCTTAACTCACAATACTCTCTTGCTGCTTTCCATTTAGCCGAATTAATACCGTATGTTTTAACTTCTTTTAAGTATTTTCTATCAACTTCTTTTTTTACTTTTGGGGGAGTTACCTGTTTTTTTGGTTTTACTTCAATAACTAACGATTCTGTAATGCCATCAGAATTATTTTTCTTTACATAGAAATCTGGAAAATATTTGTGAAGCTTGCCGTCAATAGGAGATCTATAAGGAATATAAAATTCCTCGCTTGACCACTGCAATATATCCGGGTGTGTATCTAAATAGATCATTAGCTTTAGTTCCCAACTACTGCGATAAATAATATTATTATAGTCGCCTTTGTACTTGCCCGGATTTTTTGGTTTAAAAACACCCTTATAACTCATAGTAGAATATTTATGCCACAAGTAGCAGAAGATGCTTACAAATCAACTACGTCAGTCTCCGATCAGTTTTCAAAGTCTTTTAGTAGTACTGTAAAAGATGTTGGTAGCGCAGTTGATGGATTTTTAAAATCAGCCCCCTCTAGCATAGGGGAGGCTTTAAATAATGTAGGAAAGGCTGCAAGTGCTTTAGGAGCTGTAGGACTTTCAGCAGCCGGCTCAGTTTCTCAAGCATTGAATCAATTAAGTGCTTTAGGAACATATACTAAATTTAAAGATAATTTTAATCCTCCATCTAAATTAAGAGACATTCCACCAGAAGAAATAGACAGATCAAAAGGAAGATACAGTGGTAATTTAACTTATCCTAGCGATCTAGGCGAGTATTACATTTTATTTGAATTTAAGTCTTACAAAAGAATTGCCCCTATTACAGAATTTAAAGAGTTAACCGAAGCTACTATAGCACTTCCTATCCCAACAAACTTACAAGAACAATTTCAAATGCAGTATGCCGATAAAGCCTTAGGGGCTGCGGGCGCAATAGAAGAAAAAGCACGGGAAAAATTGGCTGGACAAACGTTTAGTAATGCCCAGGCTGCAGGAGAAGCTATAGGAGGTACAATTAGTGAGTTTGCTGGCACAACAGATACATTATTATATGGAGCTAGATCTCTGGCTGGAATTAGTGATTCAATCGGGGGTGCTATCGATACTGCTACAGGAGCTGTTCTTAATCCATTTCAGTCACTAGTGTTTCAGGGTGTTAATTTAAGATCTCACTCTTTTTCGTACAGATTTTCTCCAAACTCTGAGTCCGAAAGCAATAAGCTAAAAGAAATAATTTATCAGTTTAAAAAACGAATGCACCCTCAAAAAACTTCTAGCTCTCTTTTCTTACAGTTCCCTGATATTGTGGATATAAAATTTGGTAAAGAAAAAGACTCCCCCTACACCTTTGCAACATGTTTTTTAGAATCAATGACCGTTAACTACGCCCCTCAAGGCACCCCTGCTTTTTTTGCTAGTAGTTCAAGCCCAGTTGAAACAGAAATAACTCTTAATTTTAAAGAAATAAAACCTCTTACTAGAGAAGATATAAAAGCACCAACCCAGCCCACCTATTACTAAAAAATGTCTTTATACAACTATTTTACTAAACTCGGATCTGTTAACTATAATAATAGTATTGTAACTAATATTTTAACTAGTATAAGGTTTAAAGAGGCTGTTAAACAATCAGTTACAAATTATTATCCTTACACTGTTAAAGAGGGAGATAGACCTGATACGATAGCTCAATTTTATTACGAAGACGAGCGATATTTTTGGGTTGTACTTTTAAGTAATAATATTATTGATCCATATTACGAGTGGCCATTAGGTGTAAATGATTTTAGAAAATTTATTTTTAAAAAATATAACTCTATAGAATTGGCACAATCAAAAACTGCTTTTTATAGAAACGCCTGGTACAATGATGATTCTATTTTGTCGCCCTCGGCCTATAGCGCATTATCTACTGTAAGAAAAAAATACTATAATCCTATAACTGGATTTAATGGTAATATTGTTTCTTACGAAAGAAAAAAAGAAGATACCATATTAGAAACCAATAAAATTATTGAAGTAACAGTTAACAGCTCTAATAATTTTATTATTGGTGAGAATGTAACTCAAAAAACTTCCGGGACAATTACTGCTTCTGGATCTATAAGACTTGCAAGCAATAATATTTTAACTTTAGTTCATATTAATGGAGCTTTTGCTAACACTGGAGGAAATATTGGTTCTATTGTAGGCTCTGAATCGTTAGCCAGCAGAACAATATCAAATGTTAATACAATTTATACAAGCATACCTTCAGATGAATTTATTTACTGGGAGCCAGTTTCTTTTTATGATTATGAAAGTGAATTAAACGAATCTAGAAAAAATATTAAACTAATAGACAGGCAGTTCTTACAGGTAATTGAGGATCAAATGATAGAGCTTTTATTATGACAAGTAAATCATATGAGTCTGGAGATATTAATTTAACCGGTATTAAGTTGGGAAAACTAAGACCAGGAGAAACCAGAAATGTTGACCTTAAAGGTCAAGTAATATCTATTAATATCTACGAAGATATTGATCAGCCTTCCATGCTTTTGGAGCTAACACTTGTTGACTCTATTAATTTAGTACAAGATTTTCCAATAACAGGAGAAGAAATAGTTATTATTAGTTTTAATACTCCGGGTAGAGAAAATCAAACAAAAAAAGGATTTTTAATTTATAGTATTGATGGTACCGGGGCAAGCCCTTCAGGTAGAGGATCAGTTTATACAATTAAAGCGGTTACCCCTATACACTATTTCAGTACAGGTTCTAAAGTAGAAAAGTCTTATAATGATACTATTGATAATATGGTAGCCGATATTGTTAAAACTTATACTATTCAAAGTAATTTAAAGTTAACAAGGCTTAATGTTGAAAAAACAAAAGGAATAGTTCCAATAACAATTCCCGGACTGCACCCCTTTCAAGCTATTGATATGCTAAGACAAAAAGCTATAAGTGCCGAATTTCCATCTGGAGGGTCATTTGTATTTTTTGAAAATCAATACGGTATTCATTTCAAAAGTGTTGAGGGACTCTTAAAAGAAGGTAAAGACTCTATAACTACAAAAGTATTTACATATGCACCTGATACTAAGTCAGACAAGTCAAGAACTCAATATGCTTTTAGAAATATTTTAAGATTTAATCACCTTGGCAAGTTTGATACAGTAGATAAAGTATCTTCAGGGGTTGTAAAAAATGAGGTGAGTGCTTTTGATATTCATTCTAAATCAGTAGAGACAACGGTATTTAATTTAGGGGAAAAAGCTAAAACATTTACTGCCACAGATAAGAAAGCTAGATTACCTAACTCTACAGCCTTTATTGAAGACAATAGTAAAAATACCGCCAAGACATTTTTTGTGCCAAAAGATACCTCCAAAGGCAATGACTATATTGATTTACTCTTAGGTTCCAAGCAGGCTTTTACAACATTACTAAATCAGAACGCCGTTCGAGTATTAATAAACGGAGACTCTTATCTTGCTGCTGGAGACTTAGTAGAGCTTAACTTACCAGAAGTATCAGGTACAACTGAAAAAAAGACAAAAGATACTTTAAACTCCGGCAACTATCTTATAACCAAGTTAAGACATATGATTACAACGGAAGAAGGCAATAAACCAAAACATCAAATAGCAATGGATTGTGTGAGGATGGGATACAAATGACTACTAAGTCTTTAGGACAAGAAGGACTTTTCTGGTTTATAGGAGTTGTAGAGGACAGGGAAGACCCAAAAAAATTAGGAAGAGTAAAAGTTAGAATTTACAATATTCATACACCTAATAAAGCATTAATGCCTACATCAGAACTCCCATTGGCTACTATTATGATGCCTCCGTATTATTCTAGTCATAATAAAGTAGGGCTTTCTCCTAATGGACTAACACTAGGCTCAACAGTAATAGGGTTTTTTATGGACGGCAATGATTGTAATCAACCTGTTATTATGGGTACTATACATGGTATACCTGAAAATAATGAGCAAAAACATGACGTGCCTGAGCCAGCAAGGGAAATTAATAACATAAGTAAGAATTATGATTCAATGGAACCCCAGAGTGCATACGGTGCCAGATATCCTTTTAATAAGGTGTTTAGAACTGAGAGAGGACATGTTGTTGAAGTAGATGATACACCTGGCAAAGAACGCATCCATATTTTTCATAATTCAGGAACATATACAGAAATAAACTCTGAAGGCCGAAAAGTTGAAAAAACTACCGGGGATCATTTTGAAATTGTTTTAGGTAATCAAACCATACATATATTAGGAAATGTGAGTGTGACAGTTGATGGTAGTGTTGATGTAAAGGTAGGTGGTACATATACCGTGGAGTCATCAGGTAATATGACTTTTAAAGCTCCAAAAATAGATTTGAACCCATAATGCCAGCTATTTCAAGAAAAGACGGGGCGGATTCAATAGTAACCGGACATGGCTGCGATGCCACCACGGTAACCGATCAAGGGTCCGATAATGTTTTTGTAAATAGTATTGGTGCTGTAAGACAAGGAGATTTGCATGCCGTACACACATTTCCAGTTGGGCCGGTTTGTGTACCTCATGCCCTACCACTCACTTCATTTTCTTCAACTGTTTTTGTAAACGGCAAAGGTGTTGGTAGGCAAGGAGATGAATATGTTGGTCACGTATTATCGAGCGGATCATCAAATGTTTTTGCAGGAGGATAGATGGCTATTGTATTAAGAGCAGATAGAGAGACTTCAAAAGAACTAAAAAGTATAATTTATCAAGATATTTTTACAAACACCTTTATTAATAATGATACTAAAGATTTAAGTTTAATTACTAATGAAGATGCAGTAAAAATGTCTATTATTAATATAATGCTCACTAACCCTGGAGAAAAATTTTTTGATACTTCTTTTGGAAGTGAAATAAACAAAATATTGTTTGAAAATATTACCCCTCAAACAACCGCGGTTTTAAACACCCTAATTACAACAGCTATAGAAAATTATGAGCCTAGAGCTAGATTAATTGATGTTGTTTCTTCTCCGCTCCCTGATAATAATGCGTATGCTATAACTATTGTTTTTAGTGTAATAAATAAAACAGAGCCTATCTCTTTAGAGTTTGTACTTAACAGGGTAAGATAACAGTGGCAAATACAAATATTAAATTAGTTGGATTAGATTTTGATACGTTAAAATCTAATTTTAAAGAATATTTAAAAAGATCAGATTCTCCGTTTAAGGATATTGATTACGAAGGATCTAATATTAATCAACTTTTAGATATTTTTGCTTACAATACCTATCTTAATTCTTTTTACTTAAATATGGTAGCGAGTGAAATGTTTCTTGACTCAGCCACTCTTAGAGATAGCGTAGTGTCTCATGCAAAAGAATTAAACTATATTCCTAGATCTTTTAGATCAGCCGAAGCTGATATAAGCTTTACGATCACACCTTCAACCAGTATTTCATCCTTATTAATACCAAAAGGAACTACCTTTACTACAAAAATAGGATCAAATAACTTTACTTTTTCTACAGCCGATAATCTAGTTTCAACCCCTAATAGCAACAATATTTTTAATATTACTAATTTAAAAATATTTGAGGGAAATTACGTAGTTGATTCATTTGTATTTTCAGCTTCAAATACAAATCAAAGATTTGTACTATCTAATCCTACAGTAGATACTAGAAGTATCTCGGTTATAGTTTTAGAAAATAATGGACAAGAAAGCTACTCATATTCTAGAGCTACTTCTTTCTTAGACCAACAATCAAACTCACAAATTTATTTTTTACAAGCAGCAGAAAACCAGCAATATGAAATAATTTTTGGAGATGGTATAATTGGAAGAAAACCTCAAAACGGATCTACTATTGCAATTGAATATAGAGTGTGTAACGGTGAGTTACCTAACGGAGCTTCGGTATTTTTTATAGATGGTGCAATACAGGGACAAGCTAATATATCAAATATTACTACTATTACTACTGCTAGAGGTGGAGGACTTAATGAAACTATTGAGTCTATAAAATATAATGCACCTAGATGGTATCAAAATCAGGATAGAGCAGTTACCACTTCTGACTATGAAAGTATTCTATTAGCAAATTTTCCCGAAATTCAAGCTGTTGCTGCTTTCGGTGGAGAAGATTCTATACCCCCGCAGTACGGTAAAGTTTTTATATCCGTAGATGTAGTAGATAGTGATGGGGTTTCTGAAGTAGATAAAACAAGATTTCTTAATTTTATTAGACCAAGAGCAGCTATAGGTATTGAGCCGGTGTTTATAAATCCAGAATTTCTTTACATTGACCTTGTTACCGAGGTGAGATATAATACCGATGTAACATCTCTTACCCCATCTGCTATAGAAACGCTTGTAAGAAATGAGGTAAGTTTATTTAATTCTGAAAATCTAGAAAATTTTAAAAGAGTGCTTAGATCTAGTAAATTAACAGAAAGAATTAATAACGTACATCCAAGCATACTAGGTATTGATTTAGCTGTACATCCTTATAAAATAATAGTACCAACAACTGGTTCAATAATTAATGCTACAATAAATTTTGGATTCGAAATTCAAACGTTTGTTAATTTTGCATCATCATCTACTCAATACATAAGAGCTTTAATAAGCGCAGTATACTCTACTAGGTTTATATACAAAGGGCTTCCCTGTGTTCTACAGGATAGCAGAGATGGGGTGCTTAATATTTATAGCTTAGATGAAAACGACGTACCTACACTAGTCTCCCCGATAGGATCGGTCGATTATAAGACAGGGGTTGTTGTAATAAACGGGCTGGTAGTTGATTCTTACGAAGGCAATCATATTGGAATATATGTTAACTCATCCGATAAAGATGTTCCAGCAACAAGAAATACAATTATAAGAATAGATGAAATTGATACTGAGGTTACCGTCGTACCAGTTAAAGAATGAGAACAGTAGAACAATTTATCTCTCCATTAATAGAGTCTCAGTTTCCACAATTTTATAGGGAACAAGGCCCTCTTTTTATTCTTTTTGTTGAAGAGTATTTTAAATGGATGGAATCAAACGATTCAGAATTTGCTTCATATCAAGATACGTCAGCAGACGGCAATCCTAACTATCATATAAGAAAACTATTACAGTACAGAGACATTGATACTACTATTGATGGGTTTTTAACATTTTTTAAGCAAAAATACTCTAAATTCTTAGAAACAAGTTTAGATGTATCGCAAAGAAAATTAATTAAAGCATCTCAAGATTTGTACACCTCTAAAGGCTCAACAAGATCGTTAGATCTACTTTTTAATTTACTTTACGGCACAAAAATAGAAATATACACTCCTGGTGACGATGTTTTAAGACCATCAGATGGCACATGGGTAATACCAAAATATTTAGAGTTAAGTCAATCCTCTAGAAATAGCACATTTCCTGGTAAGCAAATTACTGGCAGTACCTCAGGAGCAACAGCATTTGTTGAATATATTATTACGAGAAATATTAATGGAAAAGAAATTGATATTGCATTTTTAAGTAATCTTGTAGGTAATTTTATTACAGGAGAATCTGTAGCAGACAATCCTTTAGTAGAAGGAGCACCAAAAGTTTTAGGGTCATTATCTACCCTTGAAGTAACACAGCCTGGAGAATTATTTGAACAAGGTGAAATAGTAAAAATAGTTTCTTCTTCAGGAACTGAAGGATTAGCTCGAGTGGTGGAGATTGATAGCGTTACAGGAGTTGTTAGATTTCAAATTATAAAAGGAGGCTGGGGATATTCAAATACCTCCTCAGTAATAATTAGTGATAAAGTAATAGGAATTACAAACACTTTCAATAGTAATGCACAAGTAAATAGTTTTGCTAGATTTGAAATAGTTTCACAAAACTTGTTTAGCTTTTCATTAACTAATGTAACAGGACAATTAGTATCCGATGCTATTTTTCATAATGGGGATATAATTGATAGATCTAATTCAGTTGCTGTTTCGGTTTCTCAAACAATTGATACCGTTGCTAATACAGCAAATGTTATTCTTAATCAAACCTCAGCAAATGTTTTTTCTAATACTATTTTATACACCAGAAATCGTGCATTAATATCGACGTATGATAATGTAGCCTTTGAAATTGGTGATCAATTAGTTCAAAGTAACGGCACTACTAATTCTACTATTGGTACCGTGTCATCAGTTACTAATACAATAATAATTGAAGTTGATTCTACCTCTATTGGTGCAAACGGTATTCATGTAGGAACTTTTATTGAGCAATCTAACACTAACGCCTCTGGAATTATATCCTCAATACCTAGAGAAAATAACTTTACATTTACAAATGTTACCCACATCTCCGTCGTAAGTGCTAATGGTACATTTAATAATACAGATACAATAACAGCTTATGACAATAACTCAAAAACAACTACTCTTGTTTCTTTTGATCCCCAACAAATTTTTACTGGGAAACAATATTTACTTTTAAATACTAATTTTTTAACAGAAACTAGATGGTCATTTGGTAATACAGCAATTAAAATAGGATCACCAACTATTAATTCAACTGTTTTAATAGCATCTGATGTTGGAGGGTTAGCAGTAGCTTGTACTAATTTAACAGCCACAGCAAACCTAATAGGCTCGAACACCACAGCTATTGGAATAATAAATGCTAATAATACTTTTTATGGGCTTGGAAGAACCCAAATAGTAGGGCTTACATCCAACACTAGTGCAAATACTACAAGAGTATTTACTGGATCAGGTGCATCATTTTCAATAGGCAACCTCGAAAATGTTGAAACAGTAAGGGTTTCTCCAATACTAATTAATTCAAATAATAATGGACCATCAAATAATTCCATTAGATTTTCTGATATGTTAATTAACGGAATTACATCAACCTTTAATACACTAAGTGGTGTTTTTATTATTTCTGCTGGATCAGGGTATGATAATACTAATATAGTATTATTTTCAGGAGGTAATACTGGGGCCGGATCATTTGAAGCCGGTAATGGTACAATCATAACAAATTCTTCCGGTGAGATAATTACTGTTACTTTATCGGCTAATACAGGTAATGGTATTGTAACTTTACCGACAGCCTCAATAGTAAATTCAACTGGAGGAAATACTGGGGTTGGAAGTAGTGCTAATTTGTTGCCTATTTCTTCTTTAGGATTTCCAAAACTTCCAATAGGAGATATTGAATCTCCTTTAATTGATCTATTAACACATCAAACTAAAGTAATTGGTACGATAGCATCGCTAACGTCTATTAACCCCGGCGAAAACTATAACATTACACCTTTTGTAACAGTGATTGATCCTCAAATTTCTTCCTATGGGCAAAAAGATATATTATTAGAAATTAATAGTATTAGCGGTCCCGGCTTTATAATAAATGAATTAGTAGAACAAACATCTAATTCAATAGGAATACAAATTAGTTCAAATAATTTTTCTGGTAATACTTCTTTTTCATATGAGGAAGGTGAAGCAGTTTTTTCTACTGACGGTATTAATAATACAGCATTTGGTATAATATCTTCAACAACATTAGACGGAAGTTCAAACACATATACTACTATACTGACAAGTAACACCGGCTTGTGGCAAAATACTATCAGTGCAAGTTTATTAACTGTTAGTTCAAATAATAATTTTAATCCTGGAAATTTGCTTACTCAAGGATCAGCAAATGGTATACTTGTAACATCAAACTCTATCACTCTTGTTGTTAAAAACGTTCAGGGTACATTTCAAGTAAATGCAACCCCGGTGACCAGCAACTCCTCTCCTACACCTGGATCACAAACTATAACTAATACAACCAATACATCTATTTTTACAATGAATGGTCTTACATCAAAAGGTGTAACTAATATTAATAATACTCAATCCGTAACTACCTCGGCTATAGCAAGTGGAAAGGTGATTGCGTTTACAGGTAATAATAATCTATCCCTTGCAAGAACATCACTCTTTACTAATTTTTTACCTGGACTCCCAATTTTAGGAAGAACAGGGGGCACTACAGCAAATGTGGTTGGCGTATCACCTCTTGAGGATTCATCATTTGTTGGTGATAATGCTATTGTATCTGCAAATGTAATATCATCAGAAGGTGCCATAAAATCTTTAGAGGTAGTTAGTTCAGGTTATGGTTATGTTGATGATGAACAAGCAACAGTGGTATCATTAGATAATAGTAGGGCAGCAGGGGCAAAAGTTCAATTAGTCAGACAAGGTATCGGAGAAGGATATTATTCTTCTACCAAAGGATTTCCCAATGATAATCGATTTTTATTTGACGGAGAATTTTATCAAAACTATTCATATGAAATAAGATCGTCTATTCCACTAGATAAGTACTCTGACATATTAAAAGAAACATTACATATTGCAGGTAAAAAGTTTTTTGGTAGAGTAGTTATTGATACAGAAAATACTCTTAATACTTCATCCAATCTTTCAATAACAATTACGTAAATACAAGATGACTACTTCTTTAATTACTAACAAATTCAAAGAGCACATTAGTGAGCAGATAATAGAGTCTATTATAGAGCCAGCCAATAACGTATATTATTTACTTACCGGTAAGCATACACCTTATACTGATGATAATATTGTACCCGCTATTGAAAATACCTCATTTGAAACAGAAATAAACATATACGAACAAGGCATTTTTGCTAAAAAAATAACATCATCCGATATTTTTCTTTCTATTCCTCGTCACAACTGGACTCCCGGTACTGTTTATAGCAGCTATGATCCAGAAGACCCATTACTTTTCTCAAAAGAATTTTATGCTGTAGTAGATGGCGGGGCTACTTATTTTGTTTACAAAGTGCTTGATAATAATAATGGTGCCAATTCAACTGTACAGCCCTCAGATACAAGTGAGAGTGCATGCAATTTTATAACTCTTGCTGACGGTTATACCTGGAAACTTATGTATAAAATGCCAGAAGCTACTTTTGAAAAATTTGCTACATCCGATCACATACCAGTACAGACTAGCGCTAATGTATCGGGAAATACTATAGCTGGGGCATTAGATGTTATTAAAGTAACCACACCAGGTTCAAGCTATGTATCAACCTTAACCGGGCAATTTCAAGTAGATGATTTAAGAGAGTTAATTCCAGGCTTTGCAGGGAATACATCTACCTATAGATTAATTACTTCAGCATCAGCAAATAATGATTTTTATAATACTGCCGCCTTAGTCATTACCTCAGGTACCGGGGCCGGGCAGATAAGGAATATAATAGATTATATCGCAGCCAATAGAGTGATAGTTGTAAATAGTGCATTTACTGTCCCCCCATCATCAGACTCAACTTATGTTATCGCCCCAAACGTAATAGTAACCGGGGATGGGTCGGGAGCTGCAGCATATGCCACCGTATCCTCTAATAATTCAGTAAATAATTTTATATCAAAAGTTAACATTGTTAATAGGGGATCAAATTATTCTCACGCTGCAGCAGTGGTTACCGGTAATACTGGGGGCGTATCAAATTCTGCAATATTAAAACCAGTTATGCCACCACCAGGAGGACATGGAAAAAACGCACCTGACGAGCTTGGTTGTGATGGATTTAATATAAGCGTTAATTTTACTACAAATGAATCTGGATTTATAACTACTGAAAATGATTATAGAAAAATATCTATTATTAAAGATCCGTTAATTAGGGGAGTTGAGCTTACAGTTACAGACGTTACTGGCACATTTACTTCTAACGAAAATATTCTACAGTTTGATCAGAAACCTCTTACCGGTACTGTAAGTGGAAACACCACTTCAACTACTCTAACTGGTACAGGTACTAGATTCAGTGATGCTTTTATAGCAGGGGATAAGATAATAATATCAGATGCTTCAACTGGTGCTAGATGCATCAGAACAATAGGTGGTGTATCAAACAACACATCTCTAGCACTTACTTCAAATCTTGCATTTTTAACCGCTTTTAGCTCAATTGCATTTTGTGAAGTTACTGCATCAGGTGTATTAGATAATGATAATAACCCATTTCTTGAATTAAAATCTTCTGAACCTAAATTTATTACTGGTAAGAGTGTTATTGGGGAATCATCAGGGGCACTTGCTAATGTTTCTGCAATTGATGTAGGAGAAAAAAATTATAATAACTGGAATACTCTTGATAATAGAACGAGAATTTCTTTTTCAGCTTCTTCAGGAGCAATGCCAGAGGATTCAACAGTTTTTCAAATCGATGTAGCAATTAGTAACGCATCATTTCATTCTGCTAATAATACGTATGTATTTTTGACCTCTGAAAAAGGACCTATTAATGCCGATCCTCTCAATCAGTTAAGGCAACAGGGAGGAGCTGCTAACTTTACCTTAGGAAGCATAAAATATTCACCTGATATTATAAAAGGTACTGGAAAAGTATTATACATAGAAAATATATCTCCAATTTCCAGATCACCTTCTCAATCAGAAACAATTAAATTAACTATTAAGTTTTAAGAGGTAATATGCCTTTAGATACCAATTTTAATGTCTCACCATTTTTTGATGATTATAATGAAGCAAAAAACTATCATCGAATACTCTTCAGACCTGGTGTCGCTCTACAAGCTAGAGAACTTACTCAGCTTCAAACTATATTACAGAATCAAGTTGAGAGATTTGGTGATAATATATTTAAAACAGGCACTATAATTAAAGGATGTTCTCTTACTACTGATTATAACTATGATTATATAAAAGTTAGAGATACTCAAAATGACGGACAACCTGTAAATTTAAATTTATATGCTAATGCTTTAGTAGTTCAAGAATCAGCTAATTTAGAAGCGTACGTTGTTAATTCAAAGCAAGGATTTGAATCTACCGATCCTAATTTAAATACTCTTTATATTAAATATCAAAACACCGGTACTGGCGGTGAAAAAGCATATGCTAACGCTCAAACAGTCAAAGTCTTTAATAGACTTAGAACAATTGAAGATATTACCATTATTAATGGCGGTACTTTATTTAATAATAGTGATGTTGTAGTAGTAAGTGGAGGGGGCGGTACAGGGGCAACCGCTACTCTTACTACAGATAGTACAGGAAAAATAATCGATGTTTCTATAACATCAAAGGGAATTAATTATACATCAATACCTACAGTAACAGTTACTACATCAACTGGCTCAAGTGCTAATCTGGCAGCTGAAAATTACATAGCGGAACTTACCATTGCTAATTCTTCATTTGCAGCGCCTGTTGGTATAGGAACAGCAGTCAAAACAACCGAAGGTATTGTTTATCAAAAAGGGCATTTTATAAGAGTAGATTCTCAAGAAGAAGTAATTGAGAAATATTCTAATCAACCTAATAATGTTGTAGTTGGTTTTATTACTGATGAGGCCGTAATTAATAGCAATAGCGATTCTACACTATTAGATATTGCTACAGGTACACCTAATTTTGCCGCTCCTGGTGCCAACAGAGTTAAGCTTTCCCCAAGGCTATTTCCTTTAACTAAATCCCAAGCAGCCGCCAATGGCGACTTTTTAGCATTACTAGAATATGAAAACGGAAATGTTGTAAAAGATAGAACAAGACCACAATTCAATTATATTGGTAAAGAGCTATCAAAAAGAACGTTTGAAGAAAGTGGTAACTATGTTTTAAATACTATACCACTTAACACAGCCGATAGACCCTCAAACACCACTCATTTTGATTTAGTGGTTGGTGCAGGCACAGCTTACGTAACCGGTGAAAGAATAGAACTCTTAAATAACGTAAGAGTTCCGGTTAGAAGAGGGACAGACTCGGCCAATAATATTAATCAAACTATTAATACACTTTATGGTAGCTACGTTATAGTAAAGGATATGTTAGGTACATTTTCTATTAAAGAAGGTGCACAAATATTTTTACGTGACGTTGCTGCCACAGATCTAACAGATAATTTTGGAGGTGTAGCTACCAATCCAGGTGCACCAATAGGAACGGCTAGAATAAGATCCATTGAATATGATTCTGGTACACCTGGAACACCTTCTTGTCAATATAGAATTTATTTATTCGAAGTAAAAATGGCTTCAGGTAAATCATTTCAGTCTGTTAGAAGTATAAGCGAGACTGGAGTGGCAGTTGCCGACGTTGTTTTACCTGTTACTAATAGAGCTGAATTAAGAGATATTGAAAATGATATTTTAGTATTTAATACCGGTACATTTGCAGTAAAAGAACTAACTCAAGAAGAATTTATATTTAGATCTTCTACAAATGCCGCGTTTACATCTGGTGGTAGTGTAACCATTTCATTTTCAGGCGGTAATACTTTACCTTATGGTGTTGGAGATTTATCAGACTCGGCTATAAACGAATTTATAATAATACCTACTCAAACTTTTTATTTTACAGCTAATAATACAGGTACAGTTACTGCTAATACAGACCAAACAAACGTTGTAGGTACTAGCACTTCGTTTACTACAGACTACCAAGTCGGCGACTATATTTCAATAGGTAATAGTTCCCCCAATCGAATAGTAAATATCTTTAATGATACTTTATTACAGTTATCGGCTAATTTTACTGGAGTCGGGGGCACATCTAACGCCTCTTCTAATGATCATTTTACAAGTTTTCCAGCTAATGCCCCATTAGACTTTACTAGGGGTAGTAGAAATATAACCATTAATTCATCTACTAGCATAACTATTGACTTAGGTCAAACTATTGACACTGGTGCAAACTTTGTAATGTATCACGATGTTGAAAATTTTGAACCGGCTGTTAGGGCAAAAACATTAAATAATCCCGTTTTTGTTAAATTATCTACTAATAGACTTAAAGAGTCTTTGACTGGACCGTGGTGTCTTGGTATACCTGACGTTTTAAGTATTGAGGCTGTTTATATTGGTTCAAGCAATACGTATAGTGAATCTTCAACTAATTATGCCGAACAATTTGAACTAGATAATGGTCAAAGAGATAATTATTACGGGCTTTCCTATCTTAAAAGAGCTCCCGGTTCAACAGTAACTCTAGGAAGCAATGATAATTTATTAGTAGAAGTTAAATGTTTTACACACGGTTCTGGTAAATATATTTCTACCGAATCATATCCAATAAATGACACTACATTTCCTTTACCTACAAACAATATAAGAACCGAGCAAATACCAGTTTACGTTTCTCCAGCATCTGGTGAGGCATATTCACTTAGAGATGCTGTGGACTTTAGACCTATAGTTTCTAATACAGCTGTCCTATCTTCAACAGCTGCTGCAGCTTCTACAGACCCTCCAACAACCGAAACATTTACGGCCGGTGAAAAATTCTTCCCATCAGCTTCCAGACAATTTGAATGTGATATTGAATCTTTTCTTGCTAGAGTGGATAGAGTAGTGGTGGGGCAGGACGGACAAATTAATATTATTGAGGGTGTACCTAGTACTAGCCCTTCTGCCCCTCAAACTCAAAAAGGTACAATGGACTTAGGTCTTATTGATGTAGCTCCATTTCCAAGCCTATCTTCAAAAGCATCAAGCACTGCTAACAGACCTGACCTAAAAAATACAATATCATTACTTCAAACAAGAAGATATACCATGAAGGACATAGGTGATATTGAAAGTAGAATCCAGCGACTAGAATTTTACACCCTTTTATCTACTCTTGAAGCTAATACTAAAAATTTAACTATTCCAAGTGATGCTAATAGTCAAATTGAAGTATTTAAAAATGGATTTTTTGTTGATCCATTTAACAGCTATCAAGTATCTAATCTTGATGATGGTGAATATAAAGCGTTTATTGACACAAATAGTTCAAGATTAATACCCCAGCAAGAAGTTTTTAATATAGATTTGCAGTTTAGCAATACTACTAGTTCTAACGTTCAAAAAACTGGTGATCTTATTACACTCGGCTATTCTGAAAGTGAGTTAATATCACAGCCCCGGGCCAATAAAGAAAGAACATTAGTTGAGCAAAACTGGAGTTTTGCTGGCAAAATGACTGTTATTCCTAGAATCGATAACTTTTTTGATACTGATATTACTGCTACTTCTTCGATTGATATTAATATTGCCGACCCTCTTAATGCACTTATTGACGCACAAAATCAAATTAATAGGCAACTTAGCTCCTCTACTCAATTAATTTCAAGAGTTAATGTTGGAGGACCTACTGTAGTTAGTCAACAACGAGGTGGAAACTGGGATAGGACAACCTTTAATCAAGATATATCCACAACATTTGTTGATACAGCAACTCAAATTACAACAACTGCACCAGTAGTTTCTTCACAAGTTGAATTAGGAAACTTTTTAACAAGCATTAATATTACACCATTTATTAGAGCTCAAAGAATTGCCATTTATGCCTCCGGTCTGAGACCTGGCGCCTCACACTTCTTATTTTTTGATAGTGTTGATTTAACTAATGAATGTACCCCATGTCTCTTGCAGGTGTTTGATAATCCTACTCTAAGTAATTTTCAACCACTTTTTAGAAAAGGATTATCGCCGAGTTTAACAGCTAATAATACCGGTCAAATTGCTATAATAGTAGACCTACCTGCTGATACATTTACAACCGGTGAAAAAGAATTTCTATTAATGGATACTAATTCTTTAGTTTCTGAAGAGTCAGCGACATCAAAAGCCAAAGGAAAGTTTGCTGCGTTTGCTCTACAAGGTCAATCAACAACTTTAACACTATCAACAAGAAACTTTGATCTATCTGAAGGTGGATTTATAGCTAATACGTTTTCAAGAACAAGGGTAGTTAACTCCTCGGTTTCCTGGACACAAACGAGAACTTGGGATCCACTATCCCAGACGTTTATAATACAAAAACAAAAGGGTGGAGATATACTATATCTTACCTCTATTGATGTTTTTTTTAAAAACAAAGATACCGAAAAAGGTGTTACTTTAGAATTAAGAGAGGTAAATGAATCTGGGTATCCAACCCCAGAAGTATTACCATTTTCTAAAGTATATAAAAAATCAAGCCTGATTTTAACAAGCAATACCGCAGCAACACCTACTACGTTTACATTTGGATCTCCTGTAGCAGTAAAGGCAGAAAAAGAATATGCTATAGTTCTTACCCCTGATGCTAACTCACCCGATTACCGAGTATGGACTTCAATTCCAGGTTTGCCTGATGTTTCTAACACCTCAATCGTCGCTAATGAATCCTGGGGATTAGGAACATTATTTTTCTCTACAAGTAATAGAGCATTCTCACCCGTTCAAAATGAAGATTTAAAATTTACGGTTAAGAGAGCAGAATTCGCACCAACCTCAGGTACAGTAAAACTCAACAATGCAGATTATGAATTTTTAACTGTTAATGTAGCGTCAGGAGTTTATAGTGGAGGAGAAGATGCCGCCCAGATGCAGCCGTCATATCTTACACCTACTATAACAACCAACACTACTAGCTATGTTATACAAACAAGTTCAAGCTTAACTTCTACCTTGTCCCCGGGCGATAATATTTTAATAATATATGGAACCGGTCAAACCCTAGCTACTGCCAACGTTAAAACTGTAGGTACAACCGTATCTAATTCAAGTTCTACCACAACAAACTTCTCTTCTGAATTTTCTAGAGGCGCATTTATTAGAATTGGAAATGAAATAAGACAGGTTATTAATGTAGCATCTGCTACGTCAATGACAATTGATTCACCTCTTAATACAACTGCTTTAAATGAAGCCCATTATACTATTACCCCCGGTTTTGATGTTTTAAGAATTGAATCAGCTAACAGCTCTTCAATAACAGTAAATAGACCTCCTAATTCGGTAGTTAATAATTCAATAGCAGCCAGTCTTCAAAAAGTAGTTAAAGGAACGGTTTCATATTTTAATGGTGGCAAAAATAGATTATATTTAAAAGAGAGCACTTCCTCAAATAGCGTATTTAGAATAAGAACCTCTAACTCTACCTATCTAGGATATATTGTAGGTGATACTTCTGACGCTATGGCGTCAGTTACTAGTATAGACGATATTCCTGGCACTATATTTACCCCCCTTATTAACTCTTTAATAGTACCTGGCACATCTATAAATTTTGATGCAACATTTACTAAATTGGCCGGGGGTACAGATACTCAATCATATACACTAGGCGGACGTAACGTAGTAAAATTTAATGATTCAGCAATAGTAAAAAGTAAATCAAATGAAATTGCTGGATCTACTTTAACTAAATCATTTACTGCTAGTCTTGCATACTCTTCAGCTTTTGCTGATACCTCACCGGTTATTGATATTAACCCTTCATCAATTATAGTATCAAAATTTAATATTAATAATGATAGTAGTAATGAAAATACTAGATACGGTAATGCTCAATCAAAATATGTTTCAAAAAGACTTACTCTTAATGATGGATTAGATGCCGAAGATATAAAAGTTTATGTAAGAGCATTTAGACCAGCCGGGACTGATATAGAAGTTTACGCCAAAATTCTTAATACGTCTGATGGAGAGTCATTTGAAAGTAAAACATGGTCCGAACTTCAACTTACAACTTCTTCAGCACTATTCAGTTCTTCGTTAAACTATAACGACATTAAAGAGTACGAATACACATTTAAGAACTCACCTTCTTCAACAGTACTTCCTGGTAAAGTAACCAGTTATAGTAATACTACTATTGACGGCCAGAACGTTACCTGGACGGCTACGTTTAATGCAAACTCCGGTGTTAATGCCACTGCCGATTTTATCTCCATAGCTTCGAATACGTTTAGAAATGGAGATACTCTTACATATTCGGTAGCTTCAGGTAATACTGCCTTATCTGCTCTTGTTGCTAATAAATTATATCACGTAGTATTTTCTAATACTTCCGGAATAAAATTAGCTGATACAAGAGGTGGAACAGTAATTGATCTTGACAATGGTGTTACTGAATCAGGACATAGCTTAAGCTTGCTTTTCCCCGGCGACCTAGTAAAAATTGTAAAAAGTAGTACAACTACAGACTATGACATACTACCGGTTAGCTCAGTTACTGATAGTAACACAATAGTGCTTTCAAGTAATGTTTCTTTTTCAGGATCAGGATTTAATATTGAAAAGGTTGATAACCTTGGTGAAGCATTTAAATATTGCAGAAATAACTTTATTGTCAGATATTTTGATAACGTTAAAGGTGCACACGACACTTACAAATATATGGCAATAAAAATAGTGTTAAAATCTGAATACACCTACTTGGTACCTCAAGTAGATGATATAAGAGCTATTGCTATATCGGTGTAAAATGTTAGTAAAGACTAATGATCCAGATTTTTTAAGGGATGAGGGCTCTCAAGCATTAATAAATACTAACATAAACGCCTTTAATCAATATAAGCTTGCTAGAGCCGGAAGAGAGTCGGTTATGAATCAAGAAAAAAGAATTAAATCCTTAGAGAATGATATCTCTCAACTTAAAGAATTAATTAACAACATAGTAAGTAAAAATAATGGCTAAACAAGTTGCTAACGTAAATATCGCCACAGATAACTTTGCCGGATGGGTAGGCAAAACTAACATATTATTAGATGCATTATCTAATGAAATTGTAACAACAAGTTTAACCTCTTCAGGCGCTAACACTACTGGTAATGCAAGTGTAATCGGCACACTTTCTTCTAATGTACTTACTACTACACTTTTAATTGGTGGTACAGCCGGTAATACAGCAAATATTGATTCTCTAATAATTGGATTGGCAAACTCCACTACGTCTTCAAATGTTACTATCGTTGGATACGTAGCTAACTTATCAGCTAATGCACTTAACATTACATCTAACACCAGCATTATTTCTTCTACTCTATCGGCTAATATTAATACAGTAACGTTAAATGGTAATGTTTCAATAGGATCTAATTCATCCCACAACCTTACTTTTGGTGGTAATACAGGCTCATTAAACACAGCAAGTTTATCAATTACATCTAATGTATCGTTTACTGGAAGCAATGTAAGTATTGCAAGCGCAAATACAGTTGTTGGTGGCGGCAATTTAAATATTTCCTCAAATGCTGCTTTTACCGGGCAAACAATTACCAGCTCATCTAATATATCATTAACCGGGGCAAACGTTAATATTTCGTCAGCCAATGTAGCCGTTGGTGGAGGGGACTTTAATGTTACATCAAATACTATTATTAATGGTACTACTCTTACCTCTTCTGCTAATTTAATTATTACTGGAGCTAATGTTTCTTTGACAACGGCAAATGTAGCAATAAATGGAGGTCAAATTAATTTTGTATCTAATAGTAATTTTACTGGTGCTAATACTACCCTAGCATCCACCAATACAGCATTTACCGGGCAGCAAGTTAATATAGCTGCCAATGTAAGTATTACATCTGCTAATATATCGATTACTACAGCAAACGTAGCTATTGGAGGGGGGCAGTTAAATTCTACTTCCAACGTCAGTTTAACCGGGGCTAACACTACAATATCATCTACTAATACAGCATTTACCGGTACACAAATAAACTCTACAGCCAATATTAATTTAACTGGTGCTAATACTACAATATCATCTACCAACACCGCATTTACCGGTACACAGGTTAATTCTACAGCCAATGTTAATCTAACCGGTGCTAATACTAACATAACAGGCAATCTAAGGGTAGCTAATACCGCCACTATTACTTCTAACGTATATGTAAATGATTCTGTTTACTTTGTAAGTAATAGTGCCGCTATTACAACTACAACTAATAATATTTTATTCCCTGGAGATGGGGTAACCGGAAATATTGTATCGTCATTTTTAATTAGTGATTATCAGTCAGCTAAATTCACTGTTAATGTTACTGATAATATTAATGCCAATAATAAACTTATAACAGAGATAACAGCAGTTCATGCCAACGGTGTTACTAATTCTACCGAATACGGTACAATTTTTTCTAGTACAAGATTTATGACATTTACGCTTTCATCAAATACCACCCATATTAACTTGGTTGGCGTTAGTAATTCATCTGTTTCAAATACTAAAGTAACGGTGTTTAGAACAGCATTTAGCTAAATATTACTGATGGTGGAAAGGGAAACCAATGTCAGCTAATACCCAAGATTTTAGAGTCAAGCACGGCCTTCAAGTAACGGAAGGTTCTTCTTTTAGTAATACCGTTATTATTTACGGTAATACTACCATTTCAGATAAATCCCTTATTATTACCGGTGCCGGTACTCGATCTATAAATGCCCAAGGCACTTCAACTTTTGGTAATACTCTTTCAGTATCAAACGGGGGCATTACTGTAAATAACTTTGGGCAATCAAACGCCCTAGTAATTACAGCAGCTAATTCAACATCTAATTCGAAACTAGTAGTTAATACTGGAGGAACTATTGTTGAAGGAGATTTAAGAGTAACCGGTGCTACAATATTTGAATCACTTACTAATTTAGAGGTTGGTACAAGTGAAATAATTCTTCTTGCTAATGAAACAGGATCGCCGACATTTGATGGAGGAGTAAGAATAAACAGAGGTACTTCTCCAGATGTGAAAATACTCTGGGATGAAGATACTGATAACTGGACTTTTTCAAACGATGGTACTAATTACTACCCCTTTAGAACATATTCGGCATTAGTATATGAGTTTGATAACAATACTACAACAAATGCCGATCCAGGCAATGGTAAAGTAAGATTTAACAATAGCACATACTCTTCAGTAACAGAGATAGCTATTGATTTACAAGAGTACGGAGGTACTAGTGTATCAACCTATCTTGCTTTTCTCGATGATTCGACAAGTTCAAACAAATGTATTTTAACATTTAGATCATCAACAACTCAGACTAATTTTGTTTCATTTTTAGTAACCGGTTCTATAATTACAGCAACTGCCGGGGTTCTTAGATTTCCCGTTACACACCTAGCTGGTGCTTCCTCTTTTAGTAATAATGATATTTTATTTTTAGAAGTTGGCGGTATAGTTGGCAATATAGGTGCCCAGGGGCCAACAGGTCCACAAGGCTCTACCGGACCACAGGGCCCACAAGGAAATCAAGGTATCACAGGACAGCAAGGTCCTCAAGGTTTTCAGGGCCAAGCTATTACCGGTCCTCAAGGACCTCAAGGGCCCCAAGGATTTCAAGGAACTACCGGGGCACAAGGGCCGCAAGGAAATCAGGGCATAGTAGGTCCACAAGGAAATCAAGGTATTACTGGTGCCACAGGACCTCAAGGGCCTACCGGTACAACTGGACCTACCGGACCACAAGGTCCGCAAGGTAGACAGGGATTCCAGGGTGTTACGGGTGCTACAGGGCCGACCGGCTCTCAAGGACAATCCGGCCCGCAAGGCCCACAAGGGTTTCAAGGAGAAGAAGGCCCACAAGGGTTTCAGGGGGCCCAAGGTATACTGGGGCCGCAAGGACAATTAGGACCTCAAGGCTCTCAAGGCGCCCAAGGTCCTCAAGGTCAATCAGTAACCGGTCCTCAAGGACCTAATGGAGCCCAGGGCCCACAAGGTGTTGTAGCAGTTACCGATGTAAATCCCGAACCTTCTACAATAGTATTAAGAAGTGCTAATGGCGATATTTTTGCTAATAATTATTCTGCTAATGGTAATTTTACTATTACAAATAATGCTAACTGTAAATCTCTAGGGGTAGGTACGGCAGCATCTAATACCACTGGAGAAATTAGAGCAACCAATGACATCACAGCATTTTATTCTGATATAAGACTAAAAGAAAATATAGTAGAAATTACTAATGCATTAGAGAAAATTGATTCTATTAGAGGTGTATATTATACTCAAAATAAATTTGCTGAAAATTTTGGTTATAACAATTATAACTCCCAGGTGGGTGTTATTGCTCAAGAGGTAGAAAAAATTCTGCCTGAAGTTGTTGTTCTTGCACCTTTTGACTCTGATGAAAATGGAAATAGTATTTCCGGTCAAAAGTATCTCACGGTTAAATACGAAAAAATTATTCCATTACTTATTCAGGCAATTAAAGAAATTAAACAAAAAATTTAAATTATTAGTTTATTATATTATGACTCCAATTGTGCCAAGAATTGCTATTTTTTGCATTGATAGATGCAAAAAAATAATAAAGACAACACATTCTTATAACTGGTTTGCAAAAGACTTTGAGCTACATTTTTTTAATACTGACGTAGATATAAACATACTTCATAATAATAAATTTAGTTTAGCGGTTTTTTGTGGACCTAAAATACTTTTTAAACAATCTCAAAAAACTAAAATACCTAAAATATTTTTAGAATCTTCTGAAGAATTATGCGGGGATTTAATTTATAATGAATATGTTACTAGTGCATTAAAAGATAGTAATCCAAAAATTTCTATATTTACTCCAGCTCATAATACTTTTGAAAAGTTTTATCGTACGTATAAAAGCGTAATAAATCAAAGCTTTGATAATTGGGAGTGGATAATATTAGATGATTCTCCCGATTATGAAAACTATAATTTTATTAATAAGATAATTCAAAATGATTTTAGAATAAAACTTTATAAAAGTAATAGAAAAGATAGTTTTGTAGGATCAACTAAAAGACAAGCCGCTTCATTATGCAACGGAGATTACTTATTAGAACTAGATCATGATGATGAATTACACCACCTGGCTTTAGAACTTACTATTAGTGCTTTTAATAAATTTCCTGATAGTAGTTTTTGCTATTCGAATAGCTGTGAAACATATGAGACAGGCGGTAATGTAAATTACGGAAATAATTTTGCAATGGGTTACGGGATACATTATCCTTTTATCTACAAAGGAAAAAACCTACTAGGGGCAGATACACCTGTAAATGCCAGCACAATTCGCCATATTGTAGGTGTACCAAATCATTTAAGATGCTGGAAAAGAGATTTTTATTTTCAAATCCAAAGACATAATAATAAACTGGCCATAGTGGATGATTACGAGTTGTTGATTAGAACTTTTCTCAACACTAAAATGATCCATGTACCCGAAGTACTTTATATTCAATATATGAATGCCGGAGGAAATAATACTCAGGAACCAAGAAGGGCCGAAATACAGAGACTTGTTGATAGTATTCAAAAGTCTTACGATTTGATGATTCATAATAGAATAAAAGAGCTCAATGGAAATGACTGGTTATGGAATGAGGAAGGTAATACCTCAAACATTTATGGAGATAAACCTAAAGAAAGAACCACTCTAGCGTATGTCTATTAATTTTCAAACTACATCGGCTGTTGTTTTACAAAATGAAATAAAAAAGCTAGGTCCAGATATAATTGGATTAGAGCTTGGGGTGTGGACCGGTCACAATATGTGCCATCTTCTGGAAGAATGTGATAACATTAAACATCTTTATGGAGTTGACCCATACTTACCCTATCAGGACTGGAATAGATATATTGATCAAAATGTAATGAATAATGCAAGGAATACAGCATTAAATAACCTAAAACATTTTAATACTAATAGATGGACCCTTATACAAGACACATCAGAGAATGTAAGTAAAATTATAAGTGAGTTGGATTTTATTTTTATTGATGGTGATCATTCATACGAAAGATGTCTTGAAGATCTTAATTTATGGTATGGTAAAATTAAAAAGGGTGGTATTTTTTCCGGACACGACTACTCACTTAAAGGGGTAAATAAAGCATTACTAGATTTTAAAACAAATAATCGTATTTTCAATAATTTTTACGTTATTCCTAATGACGTATGGTACTGGATAAAGGACTAAACTATGCATGAAACACTATCACCCAACTTTAAAGGTTATATCGATAATTTTTTTATTGAAGGAGATAACTTAAGATTTTCCGGGTGGATTGTTACCACCAATCAAAGAGAAAACGTAGTATATTATCTAGATAACGGAAATAATATTGCTTTTTTTAATTATAATGAAAGACCTGATGTAGCTAGCTTTTATAATACCAATGACAATAACTATCTAAAAAGCGGCTTTGATATTACTATTCCAAAAACTAACACAACAAATTGCACGGTATTTGCACTAGTAAAGGGTCAAAAAGAAGTATTATTTAATCTTTCTTTAGATAGTAGTGTAAATACTGTTGAAAGTAGATTTGTTGATGAAACATTCAATGTTTCTATTAGAAATAACATAGTTCCAGAAATTGTAGTGGTAGATAATTTTTATAGTAATCCAGACGAAGTTAGAGCTATTGCCCTTGAACAACAGTATGCTCCAGACATTAGATATCATAAGGGGCAGAGAACCTCGAAAAAATTTATTGCCCAGGGGACAAAACAAATATTTGAATCTTTACTTTGTAAAAAAATTACCAACTGGGTTGAATATGAATATAACGGAATCTTTCAATTTTGTACAGCTGAAGATCCTTTAGTATATCATAGTGATGTTCAGAGTTATGCCGGGGCCATATATCTAACTCCTGATGCTCCTGCTGAAACTGGCACTTCTTTTTACAGAAGTAAGAAGTTTAAAGAGGTAAGAAAATGTCATGTAAATGATAGCAATTATGGTGAAGTTTTCATGGGAGGGTTTTATGATAAGACAAACTTCGAACTAATAGACTCTATTGGTAATGTATATAATAGACTTACATTATGGAATGCTAAATTAATTCATTCGGCTTCTCAATATTTTGGAACAGAAAAAAATAATTCAAGATTATTTCATTTATTCTTCTTCGATATAGAGGAATAATAAATATACTTAATATTTTTAATAAAATAAAACATGGGAACAAAAGTAAATTTAGTAGTAGATCAAGGGGCTACTTTTGAAACTACTATCAATTTAACAGACGATAATGGTGATCTAGTTGATCTAACCGGTTATACTAGTGCCGGACAGATTAGAAAACATTATACTTCATCCAATGCCGTTAATATAACGGTAACGCTTGGTGGAGTAAACGGTACTGTTACTCTAGGACTCTCGGCTAATACGACAGCTAATCTTGTATCTGGAAGATATGTTTATGATGTAGAAGTAAATGATTCAAGTAATGTAGTATCTCGAATTTTTGAAGGTATAGTAACAGTAACACCTCAAGTAACGAGGTAAAAAAATGGCAATAAATCAAGCCGGTCTTAACGTTAATGTAAAAGTAAATCTTGCAAACAATAGGCTTTCCACACCACCAACCCAGCCTATTACACTCAAAGCAACTGCAAGAACTATAAATACACTCAAGGATATTGCGGATGTAGTTGAAGGCACTCCAACAGATGGAATGACTCTAGTTTATAATGCTTCTACAGACAAATACGAAGTAAAAACATTAAGCTCTGATAATATTACTTTAGGCGCTATAAACGGGGGAACATTTTAAATGTCAAACACAGTAATTCAAATCAAGCGCAGCACGTCTAATAGTGCCCCGCTCCTTTCACCCGGTGAATTAGCATATACCAGTAATGGTGATGTATTATTCATTGGTAGTCCAGCCGGCTCTAATACAGCCAACGTTATCGCTATTGCCGGTAAGAGAACTCCAGGAACGTTAACAGCCAATCAAGCTGTTGTTGTTAACGCCAACGGGTTTATAAACGAATCCAAAACAAATAAACTTATAATTGGCTCTGATGGTGAAACAGCCAATATTACAGCTTTTACTACCGATGGAACATTTGGAGCAGCTAACGTTTCAAATACAACCATCGCTTCAACTTTTGCCATAAAAAATTATATTGACACCCAAGCCGGCTCTTCAACTTTAGGCGGGTTGTCTGATGTTACAATTTCCAGCCCGGCAAACAATCAGATAATAGTATTTGACGGTAGTGATGGGCAGTTTAAAAACAAACAAATCGCTGGTACTGCTAACGAAGTATCCGTTGATTTTTCAAACAATAATATTACCATTGGATTACCTGATAATGTTACTGTTGGTGCCAACCTTACAGTTACTAATCATCTTTCAACAAACACTGCCAATATTACCGGCGCTTTAGCTGTTGGTGGGACATCAACAACAGGAAATGTTAATGCAACTGGGGTAGTTAGTGCAACAGTTGGGGTTGAAGTAGGTGCTAATGTTAACATTAGTACTACAACTATTTCAGTAGGTAATTCAACGGTAAATACTCAAATATCGGGTGCTGGTATAACAGCCAATGGTGCTAATATTACTAGTGTTAATGCTGCCACTGTTGGATCAAATACGGCGTCTGACTTAAGAGGCTATTCAGACACGGTTGCTGGAAATGCATATACTAACGCTACCGCATTTGCTGCCAACGCCAATAACATATCCTCTGGTACTTTAGATAATAGCAGACTCCCGGCAAACGTTTCAGTAGCAAATATTACTTCTACCGGTAATACTAATATACAGGGCACATTGCTTGCTGACGGTAATGTAGTATTAGGAAACAATACGTCGGATAATATTTCATTCATTGGTCGTGTCAATACAAGTATATTACCAGCTTCTAATACTTCATTTGATCTAGGTTCTCAAAATCTACAATGGGCAACTATTCATGCCAACAACGCCCATGTTGATTATATACAAGTTGATCACGACGTTACAGTTTCTGGTAACCTTACTGTATCAGGTTCATTAGTAACTATAAACGTATCTACTCTGGCCGTAACCGACCCCCTAATTCACCTAGCTACAAATAATACTGTATCAGATACATTAGATATAGGTTTCTACGGTAACTATAATTCTGGTGCTCAGTTAGAATTTACTGGTCTGTTTAGAGATGCTACCGATGGAGTCTATAAGTTATTTGAAGGTGCAAACACAGAACCTACAACAACAGTAGATCCACAAGGATCAGGATTTAGCCTAGCCACTCTTTCGGCTTTTCTTGATTCTGGTGCATTAACTACTAATGCCACAGCAGTTACTATAACAGCCAATGCCACGGTTAACGTTGCAATAACTGCCAACACTCTCTCTCTATCCTCACCATTAGCCGTAAGCTCTGGTGGTCTTGGAATTTCCTCGTTAACGGCAAACTCCATACTTTCATCAAATAGTACTGGTGGGGTTGTTGCTTTAACTAGTGCAACTGAAGGTCATGTTCTACAAATAGTAAGTGGGACTCCGACATTTGGAATGCTTGATGGTGGTACATTTTAATTAAAAAACGGGGGCTTGTCCCCCGTTTATTTTTGTGAGGTATATTATGAACAGTGAATTTATTAATATTTTTATACAGAAACAAAAAAATCTTATTACTGAACTTCAGTCAAAATTACTATTGGCTGAAGCTCAGAATGAGCTCAATAGTGAAATAATAAAAAAAGCTAACGAAGAAAATTTTACTTTAAGAGCTGAAGTAGAAAAATTATCTAATAAAAAAGTTAAAGGGCAGCCTAGTGAATAAACTTTACTATCTTGCCCCCGCTATAGTACCCCCTATAGTTTGTGATAATATTATTAAAAGAGGGCTTGCATTACCCGGACAAAATGCATCAATTGGATTTGATAAAGATCATGTAGATAATAACTACAGAATAAGTACAATTAGGTGGTTTTATGGACCAGAAAATTTAGATATTGTAAATTTAATTACACATCACGCCACTATTGCAAATAGAGAACATTTTGGTTTTGATATTTCAATTGGCGCCCACGAATTTCAATTTACTGAATACTATGGTCATACCAAAGGCAAATATGACTGGCATCATGATGTATGGTGGGAAAATCCTAGAGCCCATGACCGTAAACTAAGCGTGGTAATTCAGCTTAGTGATCCGATACAATATACTGGGGGTGATTTTGAATTTGGAGAAGCTTGTGATTTTAACTCTCTAAATTTTAAGCCAAGGGGCTCGGTTATAGTTTTCCCTTCATTTTTTAGACATAAAGTACATCCTGTACTTACAGGTACTCGATATAGTTTAGTATCTTGGGTCGATGGCCCTAAGTTTAGGTGATATAAATATTTCAGTCTTATATAAGACATTGTGCCCCTACATAGGAATATTTAATGGCTAATACAGTCTTTCAGATAAAACGTTCATCCGTTCCCGGAAGAATACCATCTTCTTCTGACTTAAATGTTGGCGAACTTGCTATTAACCTAGCCGACAAAATATTATTTTCAAAAGATGCTAGTGGGAATGTTTTTCAAGTAAGTGCAGGCTCTAGTTCAAATGTAACATTAGAATCTATACTTCTTACCCTTTATGGTATGCCCACAGGTGATTACGGGCTTTTATCAGAGAATACTGTGTCTGAATTTGGTGAAGATCTCTTGGTAACCTACGATCTTAAAACTACATTTCCTTCGGGTAGCGGCGTTCTTACAACAGAATTTGGTAGCTTATCATAATGTCGTATAAAGTTCCTCCACTACCAAACGAACCGTTCAGATTAATTAGTCTTCCTTACTCATCAAATACTGTATGGGGGGAATTAGGGGCACTACAAAGCAGCTTAGGTGAAGAGATTGGTTTGTTATATGATAACAAATCAACATATCCTGCTGGCCGAGGAATAAATGTGCAAGATTTAGGATCAATTTAGAGAGAAAAACATGCCTACACAAGTACAATTTAGAAGAGGTAATACATCACAACACAGCACTTTTACTGGGGCTAATGGTGAAATAACCATAGACACAGATAAAAAGACCGTAGTAGTTCATGACGGGAGTACTGCTGGTGGTTTTCCTTTATCCAAAGATACCTCAAATGTTACTATTACTAATCACCTGACACTTTCAGGAACTGTAAACTCCCATCTTATCCCCGCACAATCAAATAGTTTTTCTCTTGGTAATAGTACCTCTACCTGGGCTAATCTTTACCTCTCTGGTAATACAATTTTTCTTGGTAATCAGACTATTTCAGCTAACGTTTCTGGAATTAATTTTACTGGAGGCATATTTGTTGATGGTACTCAGGTTGCTAATACCACTAATTTAAATTTAGGAGATAATGTTAGACTAACCTCTACAAGTCTCTCAATAGGTAACTCTTCTGTAAATACTTTTATTAATTCTACCTCTATTTCTACAGATGGTACTATAACAGCTGGTAATACAACTATAAATGGTACTGCTAATATATCAGATGTGCTTAGTGTTGGGGCCAATGTAGTTGCTAATACTTCAACTATAAAAATAGGTAATGGTACATCTAATACTATTATCACAAAAAATTCTATTGACGTAGGAAACACAACATCAAACGCTGTAGTTAATTCAACAGCTATTTTATTATCAAATTCATCATCAAATGTTACTATTAACCCCGCCGCCATTAGTATAGGCGGTAACGTTAGTATTAATACCACAACCATTGGTATAGGCAACTCTACTGTCAATACTCAAATTACCGCATTAGGCGTTGATACTGACGGTACACTTGCTTCTGGTAATACAACAATAACTGGATTTGCTAATGTTACTTCAACATTACAAGTTAATGGTGTAGCAACGTTTAGTAATGATGTTACTATAACTGGTAACTTAACGGTAAATGGAACCAGGACGTTCGTTAACACTACCACTCTTGATGTCGGCGATAATATTATTACTTTAAATGCTGATTTAGGAGCTATTGCTCCAACAGAGGACGCCGGGGTAGAAATTAATAGAGGAACAAGCGCTAATGTAACGCTTAAGTGGAATGAAACTTCCGATAATTGGCAATTAACAAATGATGGTACAAGTTTTTATAATATAGCTACAAATAACGATGTTACTACTGGCTATACCAACGCCACAGCATTTGCTGCTAACGCCGATAACATTTCTTCCGGTACTCTTGATACAGCCAGATTACCGGCAACAGCTAATGTAACAACAGCTATTAATGTTGGTGCCAATGTTAATATTAATACCACAACAATTAGTGTTGGTAATTCAACAGTTAATACTCAAATATCAAGTGCTGGAATAACAGCCAATGGTGCTAATATTACTAGTGTTAATGCCGCCACTGTTGGATCAAATACAGCAAGTGATCTTAGAGGATATTCTGATACAGTAGCTAACACAGCATATATTAATGCCACTTCTTTTGCTGCTAACGCCGATAACATTTCTTCCGGTACTTTAAATACTGCCAGACTCCCATCAACAGCCAACGTATCTACAGCTATCAATGTTGGTGCCAATGTTAATGTTAATACTACCACTATTTCCGTCGGTAATTCAACGGTAAATACTCAGATATCAGGTTTAGGTATAACAGCCAATGGCGCCAATATTACTAGTGTTAATGCTGCTACAGTTGGATCAAATACAGCTTCAGACTTAAGAGGATACTCTGATACAGTTGCTGGTAACGCATATACAAATGCTACCGCATTTGCTGCCAATGCTGATAATATATCTTCTGGTACTTTAAATACAGCTAGACTCCCATCAACAGCTAATGTAACAACAGCTATCAATGTTGGTGCCAATGTTAACTTAACAACTACAACAATAAGTGTTGGTAACAGTACAGTTAATACACAGATATCAGGCTCAGGTATTACTGCAAACGGTGCTAATATTACTAGTGTTAATGCTGCCACTGTTGGATCAAATACAGCTTCAGACCTAAGAGGTTATTCAGATACGGTTGCTGGTAACGCATATACAAATGCTACTGCATTTGCTGCTAACGCCGATAACATTTCTTCCGGTACTCTTAACACCTCTAGATTACCGGCAACAGCAAATGTAACAACAGCTATCAATATTGGTGCCAATGTTAATGTTAATACAAGTTCTATTTCTGTTGGTAATTCAACTGTTAATACTCAAATTACTTCATCTAGTTTAAATACCGGTAACACAACAATAACTGGATTTGCCAATGTTACCTCAACAATACAAGTGGGAGGTGTTGCAACATTTAGTAACAATGTTACTATAACCGGCAATTTAGTAGTTAATGGTACTAGAACGTTCGTTAACACTACCACTCTTGATGTTGGTGACAATATTATTACCTTAAATGCCGACCTTGGTGCAGTCGCCCCAGCTGAAGATGCTGGCATAGAAATAAACAGAGGAACAAGTGCTAACGTTTCTCTTAGGTGGAATGAAACCGATGATATATGGCAAACAACAACTAATGGTACAAACTTTGCAACAATTGCCACAAATAACGATGTTACAACTGCTTACACTAATGCAACAAACTTTGCTGCTAACGCCGATAACATTTCTTCCGGTACTTTAAATACTGCTAGACTGCCAACCAGTGGAGTAGAGGCTAATAGTTACGGTAATACTTCTCATCACGTTTCAATCTCTGTTGACACACATGGAAGAATTACCTCGGCTAATACTATAGCATTAAGTGACGGACCTCAAGGTCCACAAGGATTCCAAGGATCAACCGGTCCCCAAGGTACTACAGGTGCCCAAGGACCACAAGGATTCCAAGGCATTACAGGTGTCCAAGGACCACAAGGATTCCAAGGAGATGCCTCTACTGTTGCTGGTCCCCAAGGCCCCCAAGGATTCCAAGGATCAACCGGTCCCCAAGGTACTACAGGTGCCCAAGGACCACAAGGATTCCAAGGCATTACAGGTACTACCGGACCTCAAGGACCACAAGGATTCCAAGGAGATGCCTCTACTGTTGCCGGTCCCCAAGGTCCACAAGGATTCCAAGGATCAACTGGTCCTCAAGGACCAACAGGGGGGCCTCCAGGTCCTCAAGGTCCTACAGGTGCTACGGGACCTCAGGGACCGACTGGTACTACCGGACCTCAGGGTCCAACAGGTGCCCAAGGAACAGCAGGTTCTACTGGTCCCGCCGGTCCTACAGGCTCTGCTGGTCCTACCGGACCTCAGGGTGCCCAAGGAACTGAATATACAACGTCAAGTAGCGTTCAATTAGGATCATTAGGAATAGGAACAGCAGCCTCTGGTACCACTGGAGAAATTAGAGCAACTAATAATATTACAGCCTTTTTTTCTGATGAAAGACTTAAACAAAAAACTGGTAAGCTTGAAAATGCACTTTATCTTCTTAAACAGCTTGATGGATTTAAATTTAGAGCAAATGAAATTGCTGAAAAATATGGTTATCAATCAAAGCATGTGGAGGTGGGACTTAGTGCCCAACAAGTTCAAAAGATATTACCAGAAATAGTAGAACTTGCCCCATTTGATACCGATGTTATAGAGGGTAAGCTAATTAGTAAATCTGGTGAGGATTATCTTACTATTCATTACGAGCGAGTTGTACCGCTTCTTGTAGAAGGAATTAAAGAACTTAACGAGGAAGTAGATAGAATAAAGAGACATTTACGCAACTTATAAATATCTCAAATAGGAGATAATATGGCCGTACCTACTTCACGTTCTGAGTTTAAAGAGTATTGTTTAAGATCTTTAGGTAAACCAGTAATAGAAATAAATGTTGATGACGATCAAGTCGATGATAGGGTTGACGAAGCATTAAAATATTACTGGGATTACCATTATGATGGATCAGAAAGAATTTATTTTAAATATAGAATATCCGGTAATGAAGCAAACTCAGCTATTAATAATGTCATAATATATGACGGTGGATCAGGATATTCAAACTCTGATTCTGTTTCTTTTTCTATTGGAACTGGTGCCCAAGCAAACATAGAAACATTTTCTAATGGAACTATCTCTGCTTTTCATTTTAATTCTTATGGAAAAAATTATACTAACACTTCAGTAATTACTATTTCTACAGCAACTGGGTCAGGGGCTAATCTGGCTCTTGCTATAGGTGATGGTGCTATTATTCTACCTGATAACATAATTGGTGCAGTAAGAGTATTTCCAATAGGAGATCCTACTGTTGGTACTAATGATATGTTCTCTATTAGGTATCAAATTGCCTTGAACGATCTTTATACTTTATCATCAGTTCAACTTGCACCATACTACATGGTAATGCAGCACTTGGGGGTTATCCAAGAAGTACTAGTTGGACAGCAGCCAATTAGATATACAAGACATAGAAATAAACTGTTTGTTGATATGGACTGGGCAAAAATGAACCCCGGTGATCATCTTTTAGTTGAAGCGTACGAAATAATTAATCCTGATTCATTTACTAATGCATGGGGTGATAGATGGCTTGGTAAATACACCACCGCTCTTATAAAAAGACAATGGGGTAATAATCTTAAAAAGTTTACCGGTCTTCAATTACCTGGCGGTGTTCAGTTTAATGGACAACAGATTTATGATGAAGCCGATGCCGATATAAAAGAGTTAGAAAGGGATATGGTTACTAATCTTTCTCTTCCGGCTATGGATATGATCGGGTAAAAATGCCCACAAATTTCTTTTTTAACAACTTTAACTCCTCTCAGGAACAAAATTTAATAGAAAATCTTATTGTTGAATCTATTAAGATTTACGGTCAAGATATGATTTACCTGCCTAGAAGATATGGCGCTTACAATAATATATATGGTGAAGATGCATCATCGTTTTTTAATGCTAACTATCTTGTTGAATTTTATATTAAAAACGTAGATGGTTTTGAGGGGGACGGGGATTTTCTATCGAAGTTTAATTTAGAAATAAGAGATAGAGTTACTCTTACTATTGCTAGAAGAACATGGCTGGATGAGGTAGGGGTTAGTGAGGGAAGAGAGAGACCTCAAGAAGGAGATTTAATATACTTCCCTCTTAATAAAAAAATATTTCAAATAAAATTTGTTGAACACGAAGCTATTTTTTATCAACTAGGTGCTTTACAGACTTATGATTTAATTTGTGAATTGTATGAATATAGCGGGGAGACATTAAACACTGGTATCCCAGAAATAGATTCAATGCAGAAAACTTATTCTACTGCATTAACTAGCTTTAGCCTTCTTACAGAGGAATTTAATTATTTTTATTTAACAGATGAAAACGGGTATAAGCTTGTAAATGAATCATATGATTTAGAAGAAATAGATTCAACAAGTGATAATAAAGAATTAGAGACTGAAGGTGATGGATTTATTGACTTTAGTGTTGTAGATCCGTTTAGTGAAGGAAATATTTAATGTTTGCACAAACCTTCTATCACGGACATCTTCGAAAATATGCTGTATTATTCGGTACCCTTTTTAATGATATCTATATTAATAGAGTAAATAATAGCGGTGGGCAAGTATCAACTCTAAAGGTACCAATATCTTATAGCCCTAAAGAAAAAATGCTAGCAAGAGTTAATGGTGATCCTTCTTTAAATAAACCATTCTCTATTGTTTTACCTAGAATGGGATTTGAAATGACTTCAATGTCATATGATCCGATTAGAAAATTGTCTACTATAAAAAAAAGTTACATTAAGCAGAATAGTAATAACCCTGAACAATTAAAATATGCTTATAATCCCGTTCCTTACGATATAAATTTTTCTTTATATATTGCTGTTAAAAATACTGAGGATGGAACAAGAATACTTGAACAAATACTTCCTTATTTTACCCCTGACTGGACTACTACTATTAGATTAATTCCTGATCTAGATATTATATTAGATATACCAACAGTCTTATTAAACGTATCTTCTGAAGATAATTACGACGGCAGCTTTATTGATAGAAGAGCGCTTATCTGGACTCTCGATTTTACAATGCACGGGTATCTGTTTGGACCAATTAAAAAATCTGAAGTCATCACTCTTGCTAATGTTAACTTCTTTACTTCTAATTCTTCAATCGCTACCGACCCCGAAGAAAGAGTTACTATAGTTCCTGGACTTCTTGCCAACGGATCTCCTACAACCAATGCCCAGCTAACACTCGATAGAAACGAAATAAGTAGTAATAGCAATTATGATTTTATTGTTACTACTAGCAAGGTTAATAATGAATGATAGTATAAGTAAAGCACTCGATGTTACACCAGTAAATAATATAGAGGTTATTAATAAAGAATTAAAACCAACTAGCGACACTGATTTTGATTATGCAAGAGGCAATCTTATTAATATAATAGAAAAAGGAAATCAGGCACTTGATGGTATATTAGATGTGGCAGATATGTCTCAACATCCAAGAGGGTATGAAGTAGTAGCAACACTAATTAATTCTCTTGCATCAGTAAATAAAGATCTTGTTGATTTAAACAAAAAGAAAAAAGAACTCGATCAACAAAACAATTCAACTAATATTACTAACAATTTATTTGTAGGTAGTACAGCCGAGCTTCAAAAGCTTCTAAAAGAAAATGCCCCAAAAAAGTGATATTTACCTAGGTAATAAAAATTTAAAACGTAATGATGTAGCCATTGAATGGACCAAAGATATGGTCCAAGAATATTTAAAATGTGCTAAAGAACCCGTTCATTTTATATCTAATTATGTAAAAATAGTTCACGTTGATAGAGGATTTATTCCGTTTGAACCTTACGACTTTCAAAGAGATATTATAAACAAAGCATCTTTTAACAGATTTTTAATTTGTAAAATGCCTCGTCAGGTTGGAAAAACTACCACAATAGCATCTTTTATATTACATAGTATTTTATTTAATGAAAATTATTCAGTAGCTATACTAGCCCATAAAGCTGATCAAGCTAGAGAAATTCTCGGACGTATACAATTAGCATATGAAGCACTACCTAAGTGGCTACAACAAGGTATTATTAAGTGGAATGAAGGATCTGTTGAATTAGAAAACGGATCAAAAATTATAGCAAGTTCGACAGCATCGAGTGCTATTCGAGGTACCTCTCAAAATTTAGTTTATCTTGATGAGTTTGCTTTTGTTCCCAATCATATACAAGAAGAATTTTTTGCATCCGTTTACCCTACAATTTCTTCTGGTGAAACTACAAAGGTATTGATTACCTCCACCCCTAAAGGTCTAAACCTTTTTTATAAACTCTGGAAAGATAGTGAAGATGGAAGGAATGAATATAAAAGAGTAGATGTTCACTGGAGTCAAGTTCCGGGTAGGGATAGTAAGTGGAAAGAACAAACAATTCGAAATACTTCCGAAGAACAATTTAGGGAAGAATTTGAATGTGAATTTTTAGGTTCAACCTCTACATTAATATCTGGAATAAAATTAAGAATGCTTACTTATTCTAACCCTATTAAATCAGATAATAATTTAAAAATTTATTTTGAACCTGAAAAAGAGCATGTATATTTTATGGCTGTAGATACTGCTAGAGGAAAAGAAGGTGATTACTCAGCATTTAAAATCTTTGATGCATCTGAGTTTCCATATAAAGATGTAGCTACGTACAGGGATAACTTAATTGATCCAATATTATACCCTAATATTATAAAAAGTATAGCCCAGCATTATAATAATGCTTTCGTACTTGTTGAAATAAATGATGTCGGCCAACAAGTAGCTGATATTTTATATCAGGATTTAGAATATGAAAACTGTTTATTTACAGCTGGTACTAATATGTCCGGTATAAAAATATCAGCCGGTTTTGGACATTCTTCTCATCCAGGAGTGAGAACAACCTCCTCGGTAAAAAAATTAGGATGCTCAAATTTTAAATCTTTAATAGAAAACGATAAGCTATTAATAAATGACTATGATACTATTCAAGAAATGTTTAGATTCATACATAAAGGTACATCATTTGAAGCTGAGGAAGGAAATGATGACTTAGTTATGTGCTGTGTTCTTTTCTCATGGATGACCGATCAATCATATTTTAAAGAACTAACAAGTCTAGATTTTAGAAAAAAACTCTCACTAGAAAATGAAAGACGCCTGGAAGATAATCTTTTACCTTTCGGCATTAAAGATGATAGCAGAGATGAAATGGTACTAGAATTAGAACCAAAAATTGTAGACTTAGAAAACATGTCTTTTGACCAATGGCTTAGAAATTAAGTATTTTAAATTTATAAATATCAATAAGCTCTTGTGCTAAATAAAACCTTTTGAGGGAGAAAAAAAATGCCATTTCAAGTAAGTCCCGGAGTAAATGTTTCTGAGATCGACTTGACCACGGTTGTCCCTGCTGTATCCACAACTGAAGGTGCCATTGCTGGTGTTTTCCGTTGGGGTCCTGTAGATAAACGTGTATTAGTAGATTCTGAAGCCAATCTCGTTGCCCGCTTTGGCAAGCCAACAAATCATAACGCTGAAACGTTTTTTACAGCCTCTAATTTTTTATCATATGGTAATAAATTATTCGTTGTAAGAACAGCTAATACTTCCGATGCCACCGGTGTTGACGGTGTATTATCAGCTGTTGCCAACGTTGGAGCCATTACAACAAATTCAGCAGTAATAGTAAAAAATGACGATGAAATAGAAAATTCATCTGTTATTTCTAGTATTGCCGGAGAAACTAACGTAAGATATATTGCCCGTTATCCAGGTGCGATCGGTAATTCTTTAAAAATATCTGTTTGTGATACAACAGATACGTTCTTTTCCAATACTTCCCTCACCGGGGGAGATGCCAATATAAGTTCGAACGGCCAGTTAACTACAATTGTAGCCACTACAGGATCCAATCAATTTACGGTGTTTGTCGGACAAAGCAATCTTGGTACTATTGCTGAAGCAGTTGCCAGAGCAAACACGGTAAATAACTTATTAACTTTAGGTGATTTAGTTGAATTGGGAAATACATCTATTGGCACCCAGCAACTTAGAGTAACTGCTATTGGAGGTGTAGTTAATACCGCCACTCAAGCATTCTTTACAGTTAATACAGAGTCAAAATTTACTTTAACTAATTTTGGTAATAATGCTGTTGCCAACGTACTTACTACATCAGCCGGGTTTCTAAAACGGTTTTGGGAGTTTTCTGGCGCTGTGGATAAAGCCCCAGGTACTAGTACCTATGAAACTAACTTTGGCAATTCGTCAGCTGTTGATGAAGTACATGTTGTTGTTACAGATGAAGATGGATTAATAACAGGGGTGCCTGGAACTATATTAGAAGTATTTGAAGGACTTTCTAGAGCAACTGATGCTAAAACAGAAGACGGTTCTACTATCTACGTTGAGGATGTTATTAACCAGCAATCCCAGTTTATTTACTATGGGAACGACAGAACAGCCGGATATACAAATACCGCTGTAAATATGACGTCATTAGCTAATAACAAACCACTTACTCTTTCGTTTCAAATCGGTTCTGACGGGGCGGATGAAACAAGTGTTAGCATTGGCGAAATAACATCAGGATATGATCAATTCAAATCATCAGAAAATGTAGATATCTCCCTTATACTTCAAGGCAAGGCTAGAGGGGGTACAAATGGGGAGCAGCTTGCCAACCACCTGATTGACAATATAGCCGAAGTTCGAAAAGATTGTGTTGTATTTGTATCGCCAGATAGAAGTGATACAGTGTTAAATTCAGCTGCCGACGAAGCCGATGATGTAGTTACATTTAGAAACTCTTTAACATCTACATCTTATGCTGTTTTAGACTCTGGATACAAGTATCAATATGACAAATACAACGATGTCTACAGGTACATACCGATGAATGGAGATGTGGCTGGATTATGCGTGAGAACCGATGATACAAGGGATCCGTGGTTCTCTCCCGCTGGTTTTAATAGAGGTGTAATTAAGAACGTTGTTAAGCTTGCCTTTAATCCAGATAAAGCCCAACGTGACATTCTCTACAAGAACGGTATCAATCCAGTCGTTACATTTCCCGGACAAGGTACGTTATTATTTGGTGACAAAACCTTGCTTGCCAAGCCATCGGCTTTCGATAGAATAAATGTTAGACGTTTATTCATAGTATTAGAAAAAGCCATTGCCACGGCGGCAAAATTTACTCTTTTTGAATTCAATGATGAGTTTACACGTGCACAGTTTAAAAATCTTGTTGAGCCTTTCCTAAGGGATGTGCAAGGCCGTAGAGGAATAGTAGATTTTAGAGTAGTGTGCGATGAAACTAACAATACCCCAGACGTAATTGATAGAAACGAATTTGTTGGAGACATTTACATTAAGCCTGCTCGAGCAATAAACTTCATACAACTCAACTTTGTAGCCGTTAGAACAGGCGTTGAGTTCTCCGAGATTGTTGGACAGTTTTAATAAATAAAAACGACAAGGAGAACATAAATGGCTTTCAACGTAAATGAAATTAGAAGTCAACTGACACTTGGGGGGGCTAGAAATACCCTCTTCCAGGTGCAGTTTAACAATCCAGCAAATGGAGTAGCTGATATTAGAGTACCTTTTATGGTACGTACAGCTCAAATTCCTTCCTCTGACTTAGGTGTCATTGAAGTTCCATATTTTGGAAGAAAAATTAGACTTGCTGGAGATAGAACTTTTGGTGACTGGACTGTTACAGTTATTAATGATGAAGATTTTCTTATTAGAAATGCTATCGAACAGTGGTCTAATCAGATTAACACTCTTAGAGGAAACTTAAGGGCTTTTGGGGCAGCGTCACCTTCTTTATACAAAGCTAACGCCACAGTTACACAGTATTCAAAAACTGGTGTACCAATAAGAACTTACACTTTTAATGGCATTTTTCCTCAATCCATATCTACAATAGACTTAGATTGGAATGCAACAGATGCTATTGAAGAATTTACAGTAACATTCCAATATGACTGGTGGGAAGTTACTGGCGGCGTTACCGGTAACGCCGGCGGCGCTTAAGTGATAATGACGGGCCTTCCGGCCCGTCTATTTTTTTGAGGATTAGATGAGATTATTTGGATTTGAAATTAAGAGGCAAGGCGACGAGCCTGAACCAGTTTCTTTTGCCCCTCCAGTAGAGGACGATGGTGCTGTTGTTGTAGCAGCCGGGGGTGTATACGGCACATACGTTGATCTTGAAGGATCAGCAAAATCTGAAGCCGAATTAGTTACCAAATACAGAGACATGCTTAATCAACCAGAGGTTGATCAGGCTGTTGATGATATTGTTAATGAAGCAATTGTAAGTGAAACTGAAGAGGAGACTGTATCTATAAATTTAGATGAAGTAAAGACAGCCTCAAATAATATAAAAAAAGCAATTCAAGAAGAGTTTGATAATATTCTCAGGCTCTTAAACTTTAGAAATCAATGCTATGAAATTTTTAGAAGATATTATGTAGACGGTAGGTTATATTATCATGCTATAATTAATGAGAATGATACTAGTAAGGGATTGGTTGAATTAAGATATATTGACCCAAGAAAAATAAGAAAAGTAAAAGAGATTAAAAAAAGAAAAGACCGTATATCAGGCGCTACAATTACTGAAAAGGCCGGTGAGTATTTTCTCTACAGTGATAAAGCTATTTGGAATGCCGGCAATCCTAATTTAGGAATGACAAATTCTTCCACCGGTGGTATACGAATTGCTAAGGATAGTATAATTCATGTTGTATCAGGGTTAATGGATACAAATAATACTGTTGTTCTATCTCATTTACACAAAGCTATAAAAGTACTTAATCAACTTCGCACCTTAGAAGATGCAACAGTAATTTATAGAATATCGAGAGCCCCAGAAAGAAGAATATTCTATATTGACGTTGGTAATTTGCCTAAAATGAAAGCCGAACAATATCTTAGAGATATGATGATAAGGCATAAGAATAAAGTAGTGTATGATTCAGCTACTGGAGAAATAAGAGACGATAGAAAATTTATGACCATGCTGGAAGATTACTGGCTTCCAAGACGGGAGGGTAATAGGGGGACTGAAATTACTACTCTACCAGGAGGCCAAAATTTAGGTGAAATGACCGATGTAGCATATTTTCAGAAAAAACTTTATAGAGCATTAAACGTTCCAGGATCAAGGTTAGACGCCGAGCAAACATTCAATGTTGGAAGATCAACAGAAATAACTAGAGATGAGGTAAAATTTTCTAAATTTGTAAATAGATTAAGATCAAAATTTTCTGATCTTTTTACCAAGAGTCTTGAAAAACAACTAGTACTAAAAGGAATACTAACACTTGAGGAATGGAAGGTTATTTCTCAAGACATAAAATATGACTATGCCAAAGATAATTACTTTGCCGAACTTAAAGAAATAGAGATGCTAAGAGAAAGAGTTTCTATATTAAGAGATATGGATGACTTTACAGGAAAATATGTTTCTCATAAATGGATAAGAAAAAATGTTCTTCGTCAAACAGACGACGAGATGGAAATGAATGACGAAGAAATGGAACAAGAGTTGGATGATCCAAGATATGCCTCCCCTATCACCCCTGCAGACGGTGAAGGAGGTGATCAACCACAAGCTCAAAACCAACAAATAGATAATGAAAATCCGCAATAAATAAATATTTGGAGACAATAATGGAACAACAATATACAATACAAGATATTATCGACGGAGCAGTACAAAACGAGCCTACAAAAATTCAAGCTGCTTTTGATCATCTAATTGGTCCAAAAATTATGGATGCATTAGAAGCTCGAAAAAAAGAAATTGCAAGCTCAATGTTTAGCTCTAATGATGATGTCGAAACCACAACAAATGAAATAGAGGACGAAGATGAAAACACTGCGTCAGTTGCAGACTAAAATTAAACAGCATCAGGGAGTTTCTGGTACTACTTCTTATTACCCCAAGGGAGGTGATGAGCAGAAGTTTATGGATAAGCATGAAATTGAATTAACCGGTGATGCTAACGGTAATGATGATGAAGTTTTTAAAGGAACAAAAACCAAACCAATCGATCGTGAAAAAGAAAAGCACGGATATGATGCGGAAAAATCAATGAGCGTTCATGAAAATATTCAGGAGAGAGAATTATCTTCTGATGAAATGAAAAAACGTGAAGATGTAGTTAAGGGAATGAAAAAAAATCTCGGAGATTTTAAAAAGCGTTATGGAGCTGATGCAAAAGCCGTTATGTACGCCACAGCAACAAAAATGGCAAAAGAAGATGTAGATTATGATGTACAGATGCTTCAGCTTTTTGCCTCATTAGACAGTGAAAATAGAGAGTTTATGATTGAAATGATTAACAACGGACTTGAAAAAGAATTGCTTGAATACATAAAAGAGAGTGAGGAACTAGATGGCTGATATAATTAAAGTTTTGTCTACGGAAATTTCTGTAAACACCACTCCTAGTACAGTTAATTCGGCCAGTTTGGTGCGAATTATTAATACAAGCAATACAGTTAATGCTTTAATTACTCATAAAGATGCCAGCAATACAACCATTGGAACATTAACTCTACCGTTTGCTGGCGGGGATGAATCAGTAATCTACTTAATGAAAGAACCTACCGATACAGTACAATCAAACAGCACTGTTGTGTTTGGCACATCAGTGGGATTTTATTAAGGATATTTAATGAAACTTATTTCAGAACTTATTGAAGAAGTTAGTATATTAGTTGAAGAGAAAGAACCTGGTAAAAAAGACTTTTATATCGAAGGGGTTTTTTTACAAGGTAATTTAAAAAATAGGAACGGAAGAGTCTACCCAGTAGATGTTTTAGATAAAGAGGTAGCTCGATATAATAAAGAATATATTGAAAAAAATCGGGCATATGGAGAGCTAGGACATCCCCAAGGACCTACTATTAATTTAGAAAGAGTCTCCCATATGATTAAGGGTCTAAAAAGAGAGGGCTCTAATTTTACCGGTAAAGCAAAGATTATGGACACTCCATATGGTAATATCGTTAAAAATTTAATGCAGGAAGGTGCCCAGTTAGGGGTGTCTTCTAGAGGAATGGGCAGTCTAAAAGAAAATTCAAAAGGCGTTATGGAAGTACAAGATGATTTTTATCTTGCAACAGCAGCTGATATTGTTGCTGATCCTTCAGCACCTGATGCTTTTGTAAAAGGTATAATGGAAGGTGTTGAATGGATATGGGATAACGGTGTACTTAAAGCTCAAAAAATTGAAGAGATGAAGGAACAAATTAAAAAAGCATCAAGCAAAACATTACCGGATACAAAAATAAAAGTATTTGAAAACTTTTTTAAAGAGTTATCCAAAAAATAGATTTATAAATACTATAATAAATCCCACCAAGGAGTATTAAAATGAAAGAAAAAGAATTATTAGAAAAGGTCTTTAACAAGGGAGGCGAGAACGGTGATACCGAAGTTGCTGATCCCGTTGCTAAAAATGCCACCTTGCCAGGAAGTAAAGAAGCAGGAGAAAAAACACCTCCTTTAAGAACAGCAAGCGACCTCGATTCTCAAACCCCTTCAATGGGAACAGGATCGGCTGAATCCAACAAAGCATCTATTTCAATGAAGCCATCGGCTGCATCTGCTAAAATGGAGGATTACACCATAGAGGTTGCTTTTGAAGGTGAGGAGTTATCGGAGGAGTTTAAAGAAAAAGCAGTTACTATATTTGAGGCTGCTGTCAACGCCAAGGTTGAAATGATCAGGGCCGAGCTTGAGGAAGAAAATAATAAGCTTTTGGAAGAAAGAATTTCTGAAATAACAACAACATTATCGGATCAAATTGACAACTATCTCAATTATGTTGTCGAACAGTGGATGGAAGAGAATGAATTAGCTATTGAATCTTCACTAAAGACAGAAATTACCGAAGAATTCATTGAAGGTATGAAAGAGTTGTTTGCTGAAAATTACATCGAAATCCCTGAAGAGAAATTAGATGTACTAGAAGGTTTAGCAAACAAAGTAGAAGAGCTCGAGCAAAAACTAAATGAGTCCATTAATGACAATATTGAACTTGCATCAGCCGTAAAACAATTTGCTAAAGAGTCTATTTTTGCCCATGTAGCAGAAGGACTCACAGTATCTCAAAAAGAAAAATTTGCTACTCTAGCCGATGGTGTTGATTTTATTGACGAGCAAACATATGAGAAGAAACTTAACATTGTCAAAGAGAATTACTTTAAAGATGGCATGATAGTTTCTAACATAGTTGAGTCAGAAGTGGAGTCAGCTGAAGAGCAACCAACACAAGCTCCTAGATTGTCTGGCCCTGTTGCAAACTATGTTCAAGCTATTTCAAGATCCGTTAAGAAATAAATTTTATAAATAGAAATAACCCGATATTTTAACAAGGAAGGGGAAACTCAAATGTACTTAAATGAAGAAATTCAAAACAAGTGGAAACCAGTACTGGAGCATCCTGATCTCGCCGAGATTAAGGATACTCACAGACGTGCTGTTACCGCTCAAATTTTAGAAAACACAGAAAAGGCTTTACGCGAGGCCGCCTATCAGGTTCCTGGTTCGCAGCGTCTTTTTGAAGCTAATAATCCTACTAACGCCATGGGTGCCTCTTCATCTTCGGCAGCCGACGGTGCAGTTGACATTTTCGATCCAGTTCTTATTTCGCTGGTTCGTCGTGCCATGCCCAACCTCATTGCTTATGATATTGCCGGTGTCCAGCCAATGACTGGTCCTACAGGTCTTATCTTCGCAATGCGCGCACGTTACTCTAACCAAGCCGGTGATGAGACATTCTACAACGAAGTTAACACAGCCTTTGCTACATCAGTTGGTGGCGGTAACCAAATTGGTAACACACAAGCTGGTTCATTAGGTTCAGGCGCTAACACAACACTGTTAGCACAATCTGCTAATGCTAACTTTGCCGAAGGTGCCACTACATCTGAACTTGAGCGCTTTGGTAACGGTACCATTACATTCCCAGAAATGGCTTTCTCGATTGAGAAAGTTACAGTAACAGCCAAAGGCCGTGCTCTGAAGGCTGAGTACTCGATGGAACTTGCCCAAGATCTGCGCGCCGTTCACGGCCTTGACGCAGAGACTGAGCTCTCCAACATCCTCTCGGCTGAAATTCTCGCCGAAATCAACCGCGAAATCGTTCGCACAATCTATGTTACAGCCGTTCGCGGTTCTAACACAGGTGTTACATCTGCTGGTTTCTTCGATCTGGATACAGACTCCAATGGCCGTTGGTCAGTTGAGAAGTTTAAGGGTCTGATGTTCCAACTCGAGCGTGAAGCTAATCAGATTGCAAAAGATACACGTCGTGGTAAAGGTAACATCGTAATCTGCTCGTCGGACGTTGCTTCCGCCCTTCAGATGGCCGGTGTTCTGGACTATGCTCCTGCTTTAAACTCCAACAACCTCAACGTTGACGATACTGGTAATACATTTGCCGGTGTCTTAAATGGACGTATTCGTGTATACATCGATCCATATGCTAGTGGTAACTACTTTGTTATGGGCTATAAAGGCTCGTCACCCTTTGACGCCGGCCTGTTCTATTGCCCATATGTTCCTCTCCAGATGGTTCGTGCTGTTGATCCAGATACATTCCAGCCCAAGATTGGATTTAAGACCCGTTATGGGGTCGTACCCAATCCATTTGCCAAAGGTGCTACTGCTGCCTCGGCAACAGGTGCTCTGGAAGAGAACACAAACGTCTACTATCGTAGAACGCTTGTACAAAACATTATGTAATAAAAACAATAATAACATAGTGTGTTTAAAGGGGATCGTAAGATCCCCTTTTTTTGTTTAGGGATAAATATTAATATGAGTGCACCTTCAAACTTACCATCAAATAAAAATTTTCTTTCTCCTCTTGGGTTTACGTTTTCTATAAAGAAAACCCCCAATGTAAATTACTTTATACAATCAGCCTCCATTCCTAGTATTACTCTGGGACAATCGGATGTTCAGACTCCATTTGTTAAATTACCTTATCCCGGCGATCATATAGATTTTAGTGGGTTAAACATTACGTTTCGTATTGATGAGGAAATGAGAAATTATAAAGAATTATTTGACTGGATAATTGCTTTAGGATTTCCAGATAACTTTAATCAGTATGCAAGTGTGTCTCCTAGTAGAGGAAAATTTGGAGGTAATGTTACTAATCCAGTTTCTGGAGACGGAATATACTCTGATGCCTCTCTTATTGTTTTAAACTCCGTTAAAGCCCCAATGTTAGAAATAGTATTTAAAAACTTATTTCCCACCTCACTTTCAGATGTAAATTTTGATACTAAGTTTACAGATGTTGAATATGTTGAGGCTTCAGCTACTTTTGCATATGAGTCCTTTACGTTGAACTATATCTAATCTTTGCCTATAATAGTATGAATTATGTGAGGTAATTATGAAACTTGAAGATATTCAATTGATGTGGCAAGAAGATTCAAAGATAGATAGAACCGAACTTGGTGAGGAATCATTAAAGGTTCCTCAACTACATTCAAAATACTTTACGCTTTTTTCTAGCGAAAGAATGACCCTTCGTAAAATGGAACATGAATACAGAGAATTGTATCGAGTAAAGCATGAATATTATAACGGCACTCTTAGTGAGGACGAACTTAAAGAATATCAGTGGGAACCATTTCAGTTACGAATACTTAAATCAGACACCTCCATATACCTACAGTCAGATAAGGATTTAAGCAAAGCAGAATTAAGGATAGATCTACAAAAAGAAAAGGTAGATTTTCTTGAATCAATAATTAAGAATTTACCGTCCAGAGGCTATCAAATTAACTCAGCTATAGTATGGGAAAAATTTAAAGTCGGCGCATGATTGAAATACAAAAAGTATCTGATGTATATGTAAAGCTACTTTGTGAAAAAGACATTGCCCATGAAATATCAGATTTTTTTACTTTTAATGTTCCCGGGGCAAGATTTTCTCCAGCCTTTAGAAATAGAGTGTGGGATGGTAAGATAAGACTTTTTTCTACAGCTACTCATTTAATATACACCGGGCTTGTTAAACATGTAATACAGTTTTGCAAAGAAAGAGACTATCAATTTTCTTTTACAAATATAAGTTCTAGTGACGAGAACGTTTCTCTTATAGAGGCCACTGAGTTTAAAGATTCATTAAATCTTACACTTGAACCAAGAGAATACCAGCTAGATGCGTTTGTACATGCTATAAGAAAGAGAAGGGCACTACTATTATCGCCAACAGCATCAGGCAAGTCTCTCATAATATATTTACTAACAAAGTATTATCAAACTGATACCGATAAAATATTAGTAATAGTACCCACCACCTCATTAGTCCACCAAATGATGTCCGATTTTGTTAGCTACGGGTGTGATGAAAAACTAATACATAAAATATTCTCGGGACAAGAAAAAATTACCACTGCACCTTTTGTTATTACTACATGGCAGTCTATTTTTAAATTACCTAAAACATGGTTTAGTCAATTTAACTGTGTGATAGGAGATGAAGCCCATTTATTTAAAGCATCAAGCCTGACGGCTATAATGAAAAAATTAGAAAATTGCCCATACAGGTTTGGATTTACAGGGACTCTTGATGGGTCTCAAACACACAAATTAGTATTAGAGGGCCTTTTTGGTCCAGTTAAAAAAGTAACCACTACAGCAGAACTTATTGAACAGAAACATCTATCAAATTTTCAAATAAAAGCAATAGTATTGACATATGAAGAGGCAGTTAGAAAACAGCTAAAGGGTATTGACTATCAGTCAGAAATAGACTTTATTAACAAGTATAATTCAAGAAATAAATTTATAACAAACCTAACACTATCACTTAATCATAATACTCTACTTTTATTTAAAATTATTGATCACGGTAAACTATTATATGATATGCTATGGGCAAAATGCGGAGATAGAAAATTATTTTATGTAGATGGAAGTGTTGATGGAATGCTAAGGGAAGATATTAGACAGGCCGTAGAAATTGAAAAAAATGCCATTATTGTTGCCTCGCTTGGTACTTTCTCAACTGGTGTTAACATAAAAAACCTACATAATATAATATTTGCTAGTCCTAGTAAATCTAGAATTAAAACTTTACAGTCCATTGGACGCGGGTTGAGACTAAGTACAAACAAAGAAATAGCCACACTTTACGATCTAGTTGATGATATTTCATGGAAGTCAAAAAAGAATTACACGCTTTTACATTTCTTAGAGAGAGTAAAAATGTATGATGATGAAAAATTTGAATACAAAATCTACAATGTAGAATTAAAAGGATAAAATGGTATCAATTATAAAGCTTACCAACGGCACCGAAGTAATAGGCAGCGTTCTAGAAGAAAATAAGCAGATGCTTGTTATTGATAATCCTCTTCAAATTAATTATATTACCAGATCGCCGGCTGACCCCCCTATTATTTCGCTACACAGGTACATTCCTTTTTCCAATAAGACAATTATATCTTTTAAACAAGAGCATGTACTTGGTAAGGTAGAACCTTTGCATAACATGGTAAGTTACTATAATACATCACTTAAAAATATACAGTTACATATTGATCCTGCAATTGATAATGAATTAGCATCGGCCAGTGATGTTGAAGAACTTTCTGATGAAAGTCTGGCAAGACTTGCTGTGGTAGAAAAGCACGTTACCAAAGCCACTCTCAACTAGTAGATTCAGAAGTTTTTTTAGTTATAATACAAATTGTGTAATTTTTTGAATAATATATGCCTAACGCCCATTACGTCGATAATAAAAAACTCTACCAAGCAATAGTAGAATATAGAAAAATATGTAAGGATAAAGAAGAAGCCGGTCTAAATCGACCTCCAATTCCATCTTATATTGGTCATTGTATGTTAATGATTGCCAGTAGACTTTCTCTTAAACCAAATTTTGTTAACTATTCATATAGAGAGGAAATGATATCCGATGGAATCGAGAACTGCGTTTGTTACTTTGATAATTATAACCCTGATCGTTATGATAATCCATTTGCATACTTCACACAAATTATTTACTTTGCTTTCTTAAGACGTATACAAAAAGAAAAAAAGCAGCTTTATATAAAGCATAAGTCTTTAGAAAATTCTATTCTAATGAATGAATTGGTCGAACAGGGTGAATTTGATGGAGATGATGAATTTATTCCCTCCTATATTGATCTTGATAATGAAAATACCAGCGACTTTATAAGATCATTTGAAGAAAATCTAAGTAAAAAAAGAAAGAAGAGAAAAGAAGGACTTGAAAAGTTTATAGAAGGGGAAGAAGAGGTAGGAGATATACCTATAATTATTGAAGATAATTTACTAGAGGATGATAATGCTGGTAGCAATTCTAGGAGATAGTCATTTTGGTGTAAGAGGGGATAGTCCTTATTTTCATAGACATTTTAAAACATTTTATGATAATGTATTCTTCCCATATCTTAAAGAACATAATATACAACATGTAATACAATTAGGGGATGTATTCGATAGACGTAAGTTTGTTAACTACCAGACGCTTGATCACTGTAAGTCATATTTTTTTGATACATTAGATCGTGACTACCAGTCATGGCTATTAATAGGTAATCATGATACGTACTATAAAAATACCAATAGAGTAAATTCACTTAATTTGCTCCTTAATGAGTATAACAATATTAATCAGGTACATATCCCTACCGAATTAAATTTAGACGGACTGGACGTATTACTAGTACCATGGATATGTCAAGAAAATTATATCGATGTTATGCGTGCCATGGAGGATACAAAGGCCCAAGTACTATTTGGTCATTTTGAAATTAGTGGATTTGAAATGCACAAAGGCACATTTTGTGATCATGGTATTGATCCTACCATTTTTAATAAATTTGATTTAGTTATTTCAGGACATTTTCACACCAAGTCTACCAAAAGCAATATTGTTTATACCGGCACGCCATATGAAATGACATGGTCTGACTACGATGATAAAAAAGGATTTCATATTTTAGATACTAATACTAGGGAACTAAAATTCGTGCCAAACCCGCATACAATGTTCCATAAAATATGGTACGATGATAGTAGTGCAACAATGGATGAAATTTTAGCACAAGACTTTAGTGTTTATAAAGATACAATAGTTAAAGTCATTATAAGAAATAAAGTAAACCCGGTATGGTTTGATATGTTCATAGAAAAAATAGAGAAGTCCGGATCAATAGACTTACAGGTTGTTGAGGACCATCTTAATCTTAATTTGGAAGATGATAGTGATATCGTTAATGAGGCCGAAGACACTCTTACTATATTAAACAAATATGTTAGCCAACTTGAATTGAAAGCCGATAAGACGAGACTTGAAAACCTTCTTCGTTCTTTATATAATGAAGCACTATCAATGGAGTAGTAATGAATATTTTTTACCTTAGTAATGATCCTGAAACGTGCGCCAGACTACACTGTGATAAACATGTAGTGAAAATGATACTTGAAACAGCCCAACTACTCTCAAACGCCCATCACATGCTAGATGGTGATCAAGTTATAAACCCTATTTACAAGCTAACACATAAAAATCATCCATCGGCAATATGGACTAGGGCAAGTGTCTCTCACTATAACTGGCTATGGATGTTATTGGCCGAGCTGTGTAAAGAATACACCTATAGGTATGGTAAAGTACATAAGGTGCAGCGAGAGGGGCTTTTAGAAATCTTAAAAGATCACCCCCATAATATTCCAAATAAAAACTGGTTAACAGATCCTACACCGGCCATGCCCGACGAATATAAGACAACATCAGCTATTGAATCATATAAAAATTATTACAAAGGTGCAAAACGTTCTTTTGCACGATGGACAAATAGAAATATACCAGAATGGTTTAATTAATGATTGTATTTGAAAAAATAAGATGGAAAAATTTTCTATCTACTGGAAATGCCTTTACAGAAATAAACTTAACCAGCAATAAATCTACACTTATTATTGGTGAAAATGGTGCCGGAAAAAGTACCATATTAGATGCCTTATCTTTTGGACTTTATGGTAAGCCTTTTCGTAAAATTAATAAGCCTCTCCTTATTAATACCATTAACCAAAAAAACTTAGAGGTTGAGATAGAGTTTAGAATAGGTAAAAGACAGTACCTTGTTAAGAGAGGACTTAAGCCGGCGATTTTTGAAATATATCAAGATAATAAACTTTTGAACCAAGATGCTGAGTCAAAAGAATATCAGGAGATGTTTGAAAAAAATATATTAAAGCTTAATCATAAATCTTTTAATCAGATAGTAGTATTAGGAAGTGCCTCTTTCGTACCGTTTATGCAACTGCCAGCGGCCCATAGAAGAGAGGTAATAGAAGATTTACTAGACATACAGATTTTTTCAAGTATGAATATACTGTTAAGAGAGAAAGTCCAGCAAAATAAAACTGATATTATGGACTGCGATTTTAATATGAAATTAATTGCTGAAAAAATTGAACTTCATAAAAAGCATCTTGAAACTATGCGTCAAAACAATGACGATTTAATTAAGCAAAAGCAAGATAAAATTAGTGAATTTAAAACCAGTATTGCAAAAAACGTTACCGAGGTAGAAAAAACGTTTAAAATTATAGAAGAATTACAAAAAACGTTACCGGATCAAACGAAGACAAAAAGTAAGATTGAAAAAGTAAGAGGATTAGTTACCCAGCTTGAACAAAAACAATTAAGACTAGAAAAAGAAATTGAATTTTTTAGTGAACATAACGACTGTCCTACCTGTAGACAAGGTATTGATCATGTACATAAAAAACAAATAGTATCGAATGATAATCAGCAAATTTTGGAGGTTAGTGGGGCGCTTGAAAAACTAAACCATGAATGGAATAATCTTGAAAATAGAATGATATTAATTAATGATACGTTAAAAACTATTCAAGAACACAATCTCTCCATCTCTACCCTTAGCACACAGAACAATACACTGGGTACATTCATTACCGGGTTAGAACAGGAGATAGAAGGGTTAAACAAAGATACAAGAGTTGTTGAAGATAATTCCGAAGAATTAAAGTTGTTCAAACAACAGCTTAGAGACTTTATTACTAGTAAAGAAGAGCTTTCACAATATAAAATGGTATTGGATGTTGCTTCAATGCTCTTAAAAGATACTGGTATTAAAACTAAGATTATAAAACAATACGTACCTATTATTAATAAGCTAATTAATAAGTATCTGGCGGCTATGGACTTTTTTGTTAACTTCGAACTAGATGAGAATTTTGAAGAAAAAATTAAGTCACGCCACAGGGATGAATTTAGCTACGAGTCATTTTCCGAAGGAGAGAAAATGAGAATTGATCTAGCTTTATTATTTACCTGGAGGGCGGTTGCAAAACTTCGTAACTCAGCCTCAACCAATCTCCTTATCATGGATGAAGTCTTTGATAGTTCGCTGGACAGTAACGGCACTGATGAATTTTTAAAAATTCTTGGCGGTTTGACCGGAGATACAAACGTTTTCATTATAAGTCATAAAGGTGATACACTCTTTGATAAATTTGAAAATATAATAAAATTTGAAAAGGTAAAAAATTTTTCGAGAATAGCATAATGATATACAAATTAGTTTCCTGTGATGATCCCATACTTCATACACTTACAAATAAATTTAACTTTGAAGAAGAGTTTCCTATCCACCCTATTGAGCTTGGAAATAATCTAATTGAAACAATGAACCACTATAATGGACTTGGACTTGCTGCCAATCAATGTGGACTTCCATACAGAGTCTTTGTGTTAAGATCAGTTGAACCTTTGGTATGTTTTAATCCAAGAATAGTTGATACAAGTGATGGAATATCTCTTATGGATGAAGGATGTCTATCCTTCCCCGGGCTAGCACTACCCATAAAGCGTCCAAGATCAATAAAGGTAAGATTTCAAAACTTTAAAGGTGAGACTCTTACTGAAATTTTCTCAGGAATGACAGCAAGATGTTTTCAACATGAGCTGGATCATTTAGATGGTATAGATTATACTAAGAGGGCTAGTCAATTTCATTTGCAACGCGCCCTTAAAAAGCAAAAGATTTTTCTAAGGCAGCAAAAAAGGGAAGAGAAACAAGCTACATAATCTATAGCTGCCCTTCCAGCTATCAATAACTAGGAGTGATAAATTGTCAAAAATTAAAGTATCGGAGTTATTCTACTCCATTCAAGGCGAAGGTCGGTATATGGGTGTACCTTCGGTCTTCCTAAGAACCTTTGGTTGTAACTTTACCTGCTCCGGTTTTGGTATGCCTAAAGGCGAACCAAGTATTGAGAGAGAAAAAATTGCAGCTGACGTATCAAACTATAAATTCTACAAAGACCTACCCCTCGTTAGTACGGGGTGTGATTCTTATGCTTCTTGGGATCCTCGTTTTAAGCATCTATCTCCTGTCCTTGACACTGACTCACTTGGGGATGCAATTGTTAATTTATTGCCTGGAAAGGCTTGGGGCGATGTTCACTTAGTAATTACCGGAGGTGAACCATTACTTGGATGGCAGCGCTCGTTCCCCGATCTACTTTCTCATAAAAGTCTTGACGGTCTTCAAGAGCTTACCTTTGAGACAAACGGAACTCAATCTCTTACTAATGACTTCTATGACTATCTTAGTGATTGGACGATGGCTAAAGGTGATTACGATCAACTAACATTTTCTGTATCTCCCAAACTTTCAGTATCAGGTGAAAGATGGGAAGATGCTATCAAGCCCGACGTCGTGGCACAATATGGAATGATTGGGTTTACTTATCTTAAATTTGTTGTAGCAAGCAAATATGATGTAGCCGAGGCCGAACAAGCAGTAAATGAGTACCGCAAGGTCGGATTCAATGGGCCAGTTTATATTATGCCGTGTGGCGGTGAAGAAAAAATGTATGAAATGAATAAAAAAGAAGTAGCACTACATGCACTTAAACTTGGATGGCGGTACTCCGATAGACTTCAAATCCCCTTATTTAAAAATGAGTGGGGCACTTAATGATTGTATATGTTTTTTGCCAGGGGTTTAATACCAAACCGTCGGGAGGTGTAAAAGTATTATTTGATATAGTAAACCTACTTAATAAGTCCGGGTTTAAAAGTAAAATACTTATTCCCAACGGTGAATATAAAGTGGACTGGCTGGATTATGAGGTAGAGATAGAAAATAATCCTGATAGAGTAACTACACAAGATATCATGGTGTTTCATGAAGAAACTCTCTGGATGTTTAATAAGATAGTTGGGAGAGCGGGCTGTAAATATATTATATTAAATCAAGGTGCCCACTGGTCTCTTACTAACTATCTAGGATATAATAGAACAAAAGAAATATACCAAAATGCTCTGGGTATTTTAGTTAATTCGATTCATACCGGGCTGCTGGTTGAAAGATTATTTGGTAAATTAAGACAGTATAGATTTCATATCGGCATACCAGATTATTTTAAGCCAAATTATCAAAAGGCAAATACTATAGCATACATGCCAAGACGAAATTCAGAAACAGCCGAATGTATCGCCCAATATATTAAAGACGTTCACAGTAGCTGGAATGTTATTGCAATTAATGACATGCAT
>Ga0169931_10000553_pt1 | contig 61761 bp, 56 predicted proteins | sample Kivu_15m_20L_FD_129675 | JGI IMG/M metagenome (GOLD analysis project Ga0169931, IMG submission 129675) | Freshwater microbial communities from Lake Kivu, Western Province, Rwanda to study Microbial Dark Matter (Phase II) - Kivu_15m_20L... | ecosystem: Environmental > Aquatic > Freshwater > Lake...
CCAGACCGATCGTGGCTGTTGCAGACCCGAACAGCAGAATGCTCGCTATCAGTACCGGCTTACGGCCAAATCGGTCCGACAGCACACCTGCGCTCAGACTACCAATCGCCATGCCCATCAGACCACTTGCAACAGCGATCGAGAAGGCAGAGCGCGCAATGCCCCATTCCTTGATGATGGCCGGTATAGCGTAGCCGATCATCTGACCATCAAAGCCATCCATCACAATCGCCAGCGCAGCTAATACGTACGCCATCTTCTGGACGGAGGTGAAGTTGCCCTCGTCAATCGCGCGGCTTACATCAAAGTCTGCAGACTGCGGGTGGGTGATTGTGTCGCTCATGCTGTCTCCGTGTTACCCGAGCGTTGCCGGATACATATTATTTTTAATTAGTGCAAACACAGTACACCAGTGTGATGGGTAAAGCGTTTTCGCCGCGATACAACGGACTAAATATTGGCCAACACTTTATATAACTCGTTTTATCTTTAGTGCTTCAATTTCGGCATCCGATAGCCCGACATACTCCTTGAGCACCTGATGCGAGTGCTGCCCGAGCGTAGGCGGTGCCTCACCATACTGAATCGGCGTACCTGAAAACTTGATCGGGTTGGCAACCGATGGCACGCTGCCCGCTAGCGGGTGGGGGAGGTCAAGCCGCATTTGTCGATGTTGTACTTGCGGGTTGGCGAAAGTTTGGGCGATGGAATTCACTGGACCGCATGGTACGCCCTCGGGCTCTAATACATCGACCCATTGCGCCACCGTGCGAGTGATCAGCCGTTGCTGCAGTAGCGGTAGCAAGTCGTCTCGATGCCTGACACGATTGGCATTTTTTGCATAGCGCTCATCGCTAGCGATTTCCGGGCAATCTAACGCCGCACACAGCTTGCCGAACTGCGTATCGTTACCGACCGCGATAATAATTTCGCCATCAGCCGCATTGAACACTTGGTAAGGCACGATATTGGCGTGCGCGTTACCTTGCCGGCCGGGTACCTTGCCCGAGCATAAATAATTCATGTTCATATTCGCGATGGCGGCCACTTGAACATCCAGCAGTGCCATATCAATGTACTGACCGTCACCGCTGATGCGTCGATGTTCAATCGCCGCGAGCATGGCGATGGTCGAATACAGCCCGGTCATGATGTCGGCGACTGCCACCCCTACTTTCTGAGGGCCGCCACCGGGTAGATCATCGCGTTCACCCGTGATACTCATCAGGCCACCAAGGCCTTGTACGATGAAGTCATAGCCGGCCACTTCGGCCATCGGGCCGGTTTGACCGAAGCCGGTAATTGAGCAATATACGATTCGCGGATTAATCTGCTTGAGGTCTGCATAGCTCAAGCCATAGCGCGCCATATCGCCGACTTTATAGTTCTCGATAAAGATATCGGCGTCTTTGACCAACTGTCGAACGATATCTTGCGCCTCGGGCGTGGCGATATTCAGGGTGAGTGATTTTTTACCGCGATTCGCACCCAAATAATAAGCTGCCTCGGTGGTGTCATTACCCGCTTCATCTTTCAGAAACGGCGGGCCCCAGCCACGGGTATCGTCACCACTACCGGGGCGCTCGATTTTGATGACATCTGCGCCCATATCCGCGAGGATCTGGCTGGCCCATGGCCCGGCCAAGACGCGCGATAAATCCACCACCCTGAGATGCGAAAGTGCGCCTGACATAAATTCCCCGTTTTATGAAACCGTGTTTTTCACTGCTGCGCCGTTAAAATACCCAGTAACTGAAGATACTCGATGACGGCGATTGCCAAGATGACGATTGAATTACCGTATCCGCAATTTGGCGATTGAATTACCGTAGCCGTAATTAAATATTAATCCGAGCATACAACATGATCCGAGACCCACAAACGCTGGAACTACTCATTGATTCAGTCAAGCGATTTGTTCGCAGCAAACTGGTGCCGGCCGAGCATATCCTCGCTGAAACCGATGAGATCCCGCCAGCGCTGGTCGATGATATGCGCGAGTTGGGTTTATTCGGCATGTGCATTCCGGAAGAATACGGCGGGCTCGGGCTGACCATGGAGGAAGAGGTACTGGTGGCGTTTGAGCTGTCTTGGACTTCGCCCGCATTTCGTTCACTGATTGGCACGAATAACGGCATTGGCTCGCAAGGCATCATTATTGACGGCACTACGGCGCAAAAAGAAAAATATTTACCAAGACTCGCTTCCGGTGAGTTGATTGCGTCATTTGCGCTGACCGAGCCTGATTCAGGCTCGGATGCAGCGTCACTCCGAACCAGCGCAGTCCGCGATGGTGAGTGCTACGCACTGAACGGTACCAAGCGCTACATCACCAATGCGCCTGAAGCCGGCATCTTCACCGTCATGGCGCGAACTGATCTCGAAGTTAAAGGTGCAGGGGGTATCTCAGCATTTTTAGTCGAAGCGGGTACGCCGGGACTGAATCTTGGCAAGCGCGATATCAAGATGGGTCAAAAGGGTGCACATACCTGTGACGTCATTTTTGAAAACTGTCGTGTGCCCGCAGAAAACCTGATCGGTGGGCAAGAGGGCATCGGTTTCAAGACAGCGATGAAAGTGCTCGACAAAGGCCGGCTGCATATTGCAGCGGTGTGTGTTGGTGTGGCCGAGCGTATGCTGAGTGATGCGCTAGCGTATGCGATGGATCGCAAGCAGTTTGGTAAACCGATTGCGGATTTTCAGTTGATACAAGCGATGCTGGCCGACAGCAGGGCAGAAATTTATGCGGCGCGTTCCATGGTCATGGACGCTGCACGTCGGCGTGATGCGGGGGAAGATATTTCGATCGAAGCCTCATGCTGCAAGTTATTTGCCTCTGAAATGTGTGGCAGAGTGGCTGATCGTGCAGTGCAGATTCATGGTGGTGCTGGGTATATTGCTGAATATTCAGTAGAACGTTTTTATCGTGATGTGCGGCTTTTCCGGATATACGAGGGAACGTCACAAATTCAGCAACTGCTGATCGCGCGAAATATGATCAAAGCCGCTACAGCTTAAGCATCAAAAAAACAACCTAGATCAGTGTTTAGATCGGTTGTTTGGAAGATTTTCAGATCAGTGGAAAACGAGAAAACCGCAAGCTGTTAAAGAGATAAGTTTTTGAAACGAGGGAGGATCAATGTCAGTCTACGCGCGTCTCCATTGGCTTTTTCTTGCTAGCGCCACCGTGCTTATAACGCATCAGATTGACGCTGCTTACTGGCATGAGTGGGAGCTATTCCACATCCCCGGCGGTAATCAAGTCAACCTGCTGGCAAATATCCCGATTATTGCGCTTGTTCTGTATGCTCATAGCCGAGTGGTCGCCAATATTGAGACGGGGCTAGCTTTCTACAAGCTGTTGGCGATGCTGGGTTTCTTGACGGTTGGAATTCACTCATTTTTCTTTTTCCTTGGCAGCGATTCTTTCATGCAACCGATGTCACTTGCGTTATTCATCGCAACCTTTGTCTTGTCTGCATGGCAGTTGATCGCATTGCGCGATTTAAGAAAACTGATAAAAAGCGATGCCGAATCATGAAAACCTATGAAGTGATCGATCGTTTTTGTTTCACCCTACCGAATCATGAAATTTCAGAGGCTTGCAGCCGATGATGGCTCAATTCGCTGATGCAATCGGCACGAAACATCTGCCGGTGGCAGACGGCCAGCCTTGTCGTATCGTCAGCTTGGTACCGTCATTGACAGAATTACTATGCGATCTGGGCTTGGCAGATCGTTTCGTTGGCCGCACCGGCTTTTGTATTCATCCGCAGCAAGCGGTAGCCTCGATTCCGAAAGTGGGTGGCACGAAAGACGTGAACATCGAAAAAATTCGACAATTAGCGCCGACGCATCTCGTCGTTAACATCGACGAAAACGAAAAGCCCACCGTCGGTACATTGGCTGAATTTGTACCTAATATCATTGTTACCCATCCAGTGTCCCCGCTGGATAATCCTGGTCTCTACAAACTTCTTGGCGGGATTTTTTGTCGAGAGCAAGCGGCAGAGAAGTTGTGCGAGCAGTTTGATACGGCGCTGGCTGATCTTCAGCGGTTCATGCGCAATCGTGAACAACATTCATCAGACGCACATCGTCCATATCGCGTGCTGTACTGCATCTGGCAAGATCCCTGGATGACGGTGTCGCGTGATACTTACATCGCTCGTATGTTGGCCCTGATTGGTTGGCAGCACTGGGTGTCGCCCTCAGATCAGCGCTATCCCCGGTTTGAATGGTCTGAGTCAATCATCGACGAGATCGATGAAGTGATTTTGTCGACCGAGCCTTATCGCTTCACCGAGCAACATGTTGATGCGCTTGAGCGCCAAATCGGTAAACCCGTCCGCCTGGTGGATGGCGAGATGCTGTCTTGGTACGGCAGTCGGGCGATTCAGGGTTTGTGCTATTTGCGCCAATTGGCTGTTTAAAAAAGGGCTGATCCGAGACAAGCGGTTGATTAAACTAATTGACGGCCTTGCCTTGTAAGAGGGTTAGGGCGAGCACTGTGCTGATTGCCTCAGATTTCAATTTTAGTGCCCAGCTCGACTACGCGATTGGGTGGGATCTTGAAGAAGTCTGACGGTTTGGCAGCGTTCTGCATCATCCACGCAAACAATCTTTCTCGCCACAATGCCATACCCGGCAAGTCACTCGGGACGATGGTGTCACGCGCCAGGAAGAACGTGGTGCCCTCAAGTTCGAGTGATTCGCCGACAAAAGGCTGAAGCTGATCCATCACTTGACGCACGTCTGGCGTTTCCTTGAATCCGTATACTGCACGCGCAAGGAAAATATTGCCACCCAAATCGGTGACTGAGATTCGATCCTGCTCAGCGACATAAGGCACATCCCAAATCGATAGTTTCAGCAGGATCACTCGCTCATGCAAGATACGGTTGTGCTTCAAATTATGCAGCAGCGCGATCGGCACAAAATCAATATGCGGTGTCAGAAATACGCCAGTACCGCTAACTCGATGGGGTGGATGCGCAAGCAGCGAGTCGACGAAATCTTTGATGTGTATTGCATCGTCGGCCAAACGTTCACGTAGCAGTCGGCGCCCGGTATACCACGTTGTCAGCATCACGAAACAAATCGCACCGAGCACCATCGGGTACCAACCGCCATCTTTCACCTTGATCAGGTTCGCAGTCCAGAATGAAAAATCAACGACAAAAAAGGCACTGATCAGCGCGACCACCAATAGCGTGGGCATCTTCCATTCATTGAGCATGACGATGGCCAGTAATGATGTGGTGATCAGCATGGTTGTGGTCACGGAGATGCCGTATGCCGCTGCAAGATTGCCTGACTCGCGAAACTGAAACACGGTGAACAACACCAGAATTAGCAGCGTCCAATTAATCGTCGGCATGTAGATTTGCCCACGTTCAGTGTCCGAGGTATGCAGAATCACCATGCGCGGCAAAAAGCCAAGCAAAATACCTTGGCTTGCGAGCGAAAACGCACCTGAAATGACGGCCTGTGAGGCAATGACGGTAGCAGCGGTTGCCAAGCCAATCATCGGCACGACAGCCCATGTCGGTAGCATCATGAAAAACGGATTCTCTGCGCCCTCGGGGTGAGCAATTAGAAAGGCTGCTTGGCCAAAGTAATTTAATAACAGGGCGGGAAGTGCGACGATTAACCAAGCCAAACGAACCGGCTTGCGTCCGAAGTGCCCCATATCGAGATACAGCGCTTCAACACCAGTAACAACCAATACCACTGATCCCATGACGATATAAGCCAGAAATGCATTGGCATGAATAAAGTCGTACGCATACACAGGCGAGACTGCAGTTAACACAGCCGGGTTTTTCAAAATATTGTAAAGACCCGATAGCGCGAGCACGGAGAACCACACCAGCATGACGGGGCCGAACCATCGTCCGACCGCCGCTGTACCGTAGCGCTGGACCCCGAACAGCAGGATGATAATGACCACAGTGATGGGTATCACTGCGCGTTTCAAATCGGGATTGACGACCTCCAAGCCCTCGACTGCAGACAATACCGAGATCGCGGGGGTGATTACTGATTCGCCGAGCAACATGCAGGCACCGAGCGCGCCCAGCATGAGCATGAACTTGAATCGTTTTGGCTTGTTACGTGCCGAGCGCAACGCCAGTACCATCAAGGACAGCACGCCACCTTCACCATGATTGTCAGCGCGCAGCACGAACGCGACATATTTCAATGTCACCACCAGCGTGAGCGACCAAAAGATCAAGGAAATAATTCCGTACACCGCCTGGGTCGAGAACGGAATACCGTGCTCTGGCGCAAAGCATTCTTTCAGCGAGTAAAGCGGGCTGGTGCCGATATCACCGAACACCACGCCAATCGCGGCGAGGGTAAGTACAGCAGTAGAGCTGTGGTGGTTTAGCGCATCCGGGTTGACCCTGACTGATTGCATCAAAGGGGATTCGGAGAACTCGGGATTACTGATTGCCATGGATTTTTGGGTGGATGAGCTGGACTGGGCCAAATTCTTACTATCTTTGGCCCCCAGGATAGCTAGGATCGCAAAAAAATTGTCAAATTAAAACCATTCAGCGGCAAATTTGCCCCTAAAGCAATAACTCTACACAAATAATCTGACAACACCAGCAAAGCTCGGGTTGACGCCGGGGCGAATATTTGTCAATATTTGATGACAACTACAAGTGTAACTGTGGACTTACGCCCGCAGTTACGCAATCAGGCTTGATAAAGTTTGAGGAGCGGCTCCCGCGTGCGGGTCCAGCACGTTTTGTTTGTTAACTGGGAGGTGCTTACATGTCCGACAGAGACAAGGTTTGGCCGACGGGGTTGACCGAGGCGGAGTCCGAGGAAATTCACCGTCATTTGATTCAGGGTACGCAGATTTTCGGGATGATTGCAGCATTCGCCCACCTGCTCGCGTACATTTACTCACCGTGGCTGAACTAACTGACGGGGGATGACCATATGATTTACGGAAAAATATGGTGTGTGGTGAAGCCCTCAGTGGGCGTACCCATCATTATTGGCGCAGTTGCCGTGGCCTCGTTCTCGGTGCACCTCGCACTGACCTTGAACACGACCTGGGTGAAGCGTTTCTTGAATGGTAGTGCGGCGCAGGTATCGGTGGCACCAACGGAGTCTATACAACCGGTGGCGGCCTTAACCATACCCGACACGCCACGGAAGTAGTTCAATGTCCGGGTACCAAGGTTCGGGTCCTGCAGGCCCCGAACCTTGGTGATACCCAACCATCATTCACGTAGCCACCGGCGTAAACGCCTCGACTCCGATGAGCACAGTCCGCGCCATGCGTCAGGAGATGCTACGTACCTGGTCCCGCATCGGGACAAAATTTCTTCCATTTGCAGATGCGGCTTCCGAGTCGCTACCGCTGTCGCGACTGCTACGTTTGTCACTGTTTCAAATCTCGGTTGGCATGGCTTTGGTGCTGATGATAGGCACGCTCACACGCGTGATGATTGTCGAGCTCCATGTATCGGCCTCGCTGGTCGGATTAATGATCTCGTTGCCCTTGGTGTTTGCACCCTTGCGCGCAATGATTGGTTTTCGTTCGGATCATCATCGTAGTGAGCTTGGTTGGCGGCGTGTGCCGTACATTTGGATGGGTACGCTGGTGCAATTCGGTGGTTTATCGATCATGCCGTTTGCACTGCTGGTGCTATCCGGTATGGGGCAGGCATCGCATGCGCCTGCGTGGGTTGGTCACGTTTCAGCAGCCATGGCTTTCCTGCTGGTAGGCGCGGGTTTGCACACGACTCAAACGGTTGGGTTGGCACTAGCGACTGATCTTGCGCCGCCCGAGTCCAGACCGAAAGTAGTCGGTCTGATGTACGTGATGCTGTTACTCGGCATGATGGGTAGCGCATTGCTGTTTGGGATTGCACTTGCCGAATTCAGTCCGGGGCAATTGATTCGGGTGATTCAAGCGGCTGCTGTACTGACGTTAGTGCTGAATACCGTCGCGCTATGGAAGCAGGAGTCGCGCAGCCGATCGTTTCGGCCAAGCACCGAACGTGCGCCGGATTTCAAGGCGACTTGGCAGTTGTACTGCTCAGGCGAACAGGCGACGCGGCGCTTGCTCGCGATTGGTTTGGGCACGATGGCATTTACCATGGAAGACGTATTGCTCGAGCCGTATGGTGGCGAGATTCTGCGACTGACGGTGGGCGAGACAACACTTTTGACAGCCATGCTAGCGATCGGGGGGTTGCTAGGGTTTGGTTGGGCATCGCGTGTACTGAGCCGAGGTATGGATCCCTTGCGCTTGGCTGCACTCGGTGCCATGGCAGGGTTGCCGGCATTTGCGATGGTGATCATGGCGGCGCCGACCGGCATGAATTCACTGTTTGCATTGGGCACCATGCTGATTGGTTTTGGTGCGGGTCTGTTTGGTCATGGCACGCTGACAGCCACCATGAACCTCGCGCCAAAAACCCATAGTGGCTTGGCATTGGGTGCGTGGGGTGCGGTGCAGGCTACGGGGGCTGGCGTGGCGATTGCGCTCGGCGGTGTGTTGCGAGACCTGGCCGCCATCTACGGCGGCGCCACCTTCGGCTACACCTTCGTGTATGCACTGGAGATGCTGCTGTTGGTATGCACGCTGATCGCGATCCGGCCACTGGTGGGCCTGAATTCGCCGAATGCGGAATTGAGTAATAATAAGCGGGTGTGAAAACCGTCCGTCTGAAATTTTCAGACGATCAAGCGCAGACGGCACTGCAGCGCGGGATGTCACTGAATATTTGTTGCAACCACAGAATCGGGAGAAACTGATGAAAACTTGGCAAATTTTGCTGGTGATCTGGATGGCTGGCGTAGGCTTCTGGATTGCCAACCAATTTAATCGTCAAAATATCGAGCGCTTGAAAAAACGTTCGCATAGCGCGTAACAAAAAGCGCAATAGATTAAGCATCAAGCGGGCTGCCTTCCAAGGCAGCCCGTTTTTTTTCGCCGATAGTAGTGAGGCAGGTGCGCTGGTAGTGAGAATTATTCTCATCTGAGGTAAACTTGGCAGTTCTCGACGAACTTTTCTGAGGACTGTTTCGCCATGTCACACATCAGGTACTTGTTATCGCTGACCCTCATCACGCTGGCCTCGTTCACCACCTTCGCTAACGCCGATACGGTCACGGTGTACTCCGCTCGCAATGAGCAATTGCTGAAACCGATTCTCGATCGTTACAGCAAAGAGACTGGTACAGAAATCAAACTACTGACTGCCAACGAAGGCGCGTTGCTGGCGCGCTTGAATGCCGAGGGCGCAAGCACACCGGCCGATCTCTTGATTACGGTAGACGCAGGCAATTTATGGTTGGCCGCGCAGCAGGGACAGTTACGCGCGCTAAATTCATCGGTATTGCAAAAAAATACCCCTGCGCATTTGCGCGATCCGGACAATCAGTGGTTCGGATTATCCGTGCGCGCTCGAACGATTGTTTACAGTAAATCTGCGGTACGCCCAGCCGAACTATCAACCTATGAAGATTTAGCGCAGCCAAAATGGAAAGGCAAACTGTGTCTGCGTACCAGCAAGAAGGTATACAACCAATCGCTGATCGCGATGATGATCACTGAATTAGGTGAAGCAAAGACCGAAGAGATTGTTCGTGGTTGGGTCGCGAATCTGGTGACCACACCATTCCCCGATGACACCTCACTACTAAGAGCGATTGCGGCGGGTCAGTGCCAAGTGGGTATTGTGAATACCTATTACCTGGGTCGAATTTTGGTCAAAGAGCCGGACTTTCCGGCGGGTTTGTTTTGGGCTAATCAAAATGGTAGCGGTACACACGTGAATGTCTCGGGTGCGGGCATCACCAAGCACGCAAAAAATCCGGCCGGGGCGCAAAAGCTGATTGAATATTTGTCGATGGAAACCGCCCAATCGTTTTATGTCGATGAGGATCTTGAGTTTCCGGCTAATCCCAAAGTGAAACCAAATTCCATCATCAAAGACTGGGGTAGCTTCAAACCTAACTTGTTGAATGTAGCCAAAGCAGGTGAGCTGCAGGCTACTGCAACCAAGCTGATGGACAGAGCCGGCTACAAGTAATCATTTATCCATGCTCGCATTCTCTGGCAAGCCTGCGTGGTCGGTACTGTGGTTATCACTGCCGACCGTGGTGCCGCTGTTAGTGGTGTTGGGTAGTTGGTTTAATCCGCAGCCTGAAGTTTGGGCCCATCTGAATGAGTTTGTACTACCCGCAGTCATCAAGAACAGCTTGCTGATGGCGTTGGGTGTGGCGCTGATGGTGGGTGTGTTGGGGGTCGGGCTGGCTTGGTTGACTGCAGTGTGCGAGTTTCCCGGGCGGCGATGGTTTGCATGGGCCTTGGTACTGCCTTTGGCATTGCCGGGTTATGTGCTGGCCTCGGTGATGGTGGGCTTGTTTGACTTCAGTGGCCCGGTGCAAACTGCGCTGCGCGCGTGGTTGGGGCCAGTCACCTTGCCGCCGATTCGGTCCATGACCGGTGCCGTAATCGTGTTTGGTCTGGTGCTGTATCCGTATGTGTATTTGCTGGCACGGCAAGCGTTTATCACGCAAGGCAAGCGCAGCCTTGAAGCGGCGCAGACCCTGGGCATGCCGCGATGGCTTGCATTCTTTCGTGTCGCGTTGCCGATGTCGCGGCCGTGGTGGGCTGCGGGTATCACGCTGGCGTTAATGGAGATGCTGGCCGATTTCGGTACGGTAGCGATCTTTAATGTCGACACCTTCACCACGGCAATCTACAAAGCCTGGCTCGCGCTATTTAATTTACCGGTCGCATCGCAACTCGCATCGTTATTAGCGTTTGCCGTATTGCTGTTGGTGTGGTTGGAGCAGCGTGCAATTGCACAGCGCCGCTACGCCGCAAGCACAATAGATGCGCGCATGGAGCGTTTGCAATTGACCGGTTATTCGGCTTGGGGTGCCTCTGCAGTGTGTGCCGTGGTGCTGTTGCTAGCGTTTTTGATTCCGTTGTTTCAATTGACCGTGTGGTCTCTGGCAGTGATACGTCATGACTGGGATGCGCGCTACTGGGGTTTCATCGGTCACTCGCTGATGCTATCGAGTTTGTCTGCATTGGTTGTGGTGGCGATGGGTTTGTGGCTGTCGTATTCACAGCGTCAGCACCCGGGGCCGATAACGCGCTGGTGCGTTCGTATCTCGACCTTGGGCTACGCTTTGCCCGGCATGCTGTTATCGGTCGGTTTATTTATTCCGATTGCTTGGCTGGACCGACAGTTGTATCCGCTGTGGCAGGGATGGGGTATTGATCCCGCACCGGTCTTGAAAGGCACGCTACTGGTGATGCTGCTGGCGCTCGCTGCCAGATTTTTGGCAGTCGGTTTTGAGCCGATGCAGGCAGCCATGCAGCGCATTACCACCAACCAGCAGCAGGCAGCACAAAGTTTGGGTTTGGGACGATGGCAGGTGCTGCAGAAGCTTTATTTGCCGCTGCTGCGTAGTGGTTGGTTGGGCGCCAGTTTGCTGGTGTTCGTTGAGGTGATGAAAGAGATGCCGATCACGCTGATGACGCGTCCATTTGGCTGGGACACGCTGGCGGTGCGTGTCTACGAAATGAGTGCTGAGGGTATGTGGGATAGAGCAGCCTTGCCGAGTCTCTGCATTGTGTTGGTCGGCTTGCTGCCGGTGCTGTTATTGATTCGTAAGACGGAGCGCTAGCAAATGCAAGGTGAACCCATCACGCAGCAGCACATGCATGCACTTGAGTTGTGCGGCCTGACACTCGGCTACCCGAGCGTCAGCGGTATGCAGGTGGTGCTGTCAGATATCTCGCTCACGCTCGCGCCGGGAGAGATTGCTTGCTTGCTTGGTCCTTCCGGCTGCGGAAAAACCACCGCCCTGCGCGCAATTGCGGGGTTTCATCCGCTGCAATCAGGTCGTATTCATTTGATGCAGCAAGAGGTGGGTAACGAACGACACCAAGTGCCACCCGAGCAGCGCAATATCGGCATGGTGTTTCAGGACTACGCGCTGTTTCCTCATCTGTCCGTTGCAGACAATATTGGTTTCGGTTTGTATCGCCGTAGTCAACGTGAGCGCGATCAGCGTATCGCGCAAATGCTTGATCTGGTGGGCTTGCGTGAGTATGCAAGTAAGGCGCCGCATCAACTGTCCGGCGGTCAGCAGCAGCGGGTTGCGTTGGCGCGCGCGCTGGCACCACAGCCCGCGTTGCTGTTAATGGATGAGCCATTCTCGAATCTGGATGTCACCCTGCGTGAAAGATTAGCGCTTGAGGTTCGGGACTTATTGAAGCAGACCGGTACTACGGCAGTGATCGTGACGCATGATCAGCTGGAAGCATTCGCAGTGGCGGATCGGATTGCGGTGCTTGCAGAAGGCCGGCTGCAGCAGTGGGGTACGCCGATGCAGCTGTACCACCGGCCAGCGAATCGCTTTGTTGCCGGTTTCATCGGCGAGGGCATGATGCTTCCGGGGCAGCTTGGCGAGGATGGTCAGATACACACCGAGCTTGGTGTATTCAAGCCCGATACATTGCCAGCGGGTGTAACCCATGGCAGCCAACTCGATTTGCTGGTTCGGCCGGATGATATTCAGCATGACGATGCCAGCCGACTGCAGGCTCGCGTGCTGGCCAAGGCATTTCGTGGTGCGCAGTTCCTTTACACGCTGGCGCTGCCCTCGGGGACGCAGCTGCTTTCATTGGTGCCCAGCCATCATGACCATGCGATTGGTGAGGCCATCGGCATACGATTGGAGCTGGATCATCAGGTTTGCTTTGCCGCTTGAGGGAAAACCTGATCATCGATAAGAAATGTATGCGTCATGCCGGCGCAAGCCGGCATCCAGGGCTTAATCAGATAGGTTCCAAGGGTCGCAAAGTCGGCGGCTAGGCCTTATAGTGACGACTTTCGCGCGCTGGCGTGCTCAGCGCGGCGCGACGATAAGCATAACGACAACAAATCACAGGTTGGAGACACCTTCATGAGCATCCTTGCATTCCTGCGTCGAGTGGCCGGATTGGCCTTGGCTGGCCTCGTTGTTACCGCTGGCGCGCAAACCAAGCCGGCCGAGCTAAAGGTCGGCATCACCACTTTCCTGTCTGGCCCAGCCTCGGTGTTCGGTGTGCCGGCCAAAGCGGCGGCTGAACTGTATATCGAGCAGATCAATGCCAGCGGCGGCATTGGCGGTGTGAAGATCGTGCCAACCTTCATCGATGAAGGTATCGGTTCGGACAAATTATTGTCCGAGTACCGTCGCGTGGTGCAAGAGGGTGATACCAAGGTCATGCTCGCAGCGATCTCGAGTGGCAACTGCAATATCGTTGCACCGGTTGCCGAAGACTTGAAAGTGCTGAACGTGATGTGGGATTGCGGCACCGAGAAAGTACTTGAAGACAAACGCTATCGCTACGCAGTACGTACACAAGCGAATGCCACCACCGAGATGGTAGCCAGCGTGCTGTATCTATTGCGGACCAAGCCGGATCTGAAATCCATCGCTGTCATCAACCAGGACTATGCGTGGGGTCGTGACTCTTGGGAGTTGTTCCGCAACACGCTGTTAGCGATGAAGCCTGATGTAAAAATCGTTGCCGAGTTATTCCCGAAATTCGGTGCGACGGATTACTCGACCGAGATCAGCCGTTTGCAGGCGTTGCGTCCGGAAGTCATCTTGTCGACTGCATGGGGTGGTGATCTGGATACCTTCGTCCGTCAGGCATCACAGCGTGGCCTGATGAAGTCGTCGTTATTTGTGTTGCCGCTGGCGGAGAGCTCGCTGGAGCGTTTGGGTAGCGCTTTGCCGGAGGGTGTGATCGTGGGCTCACGCGGCGATCATTACTTTTTGCACCCTCAGCACAAAGATGATCCGCGTCTGAAAACCTTTGTGAAAAAATTCCGCGACAAGACAGGCGCCTATCCGATCTACTCGGTGTATCACATGGTGCAGGGCTTGGAGGGTCTGAAAACCGGCTATGAAAAAGCCATCAAGGCCAACAAGGGTCAGTGGCCAACCGTCGAGCAAGTGGCCGAGGCGATGCGCACCATGGAGTTTCGTGGTCTGACCGGTACCGTCAAAATGCGTGAAGATGGTCAGGGTCTGGAAGAGCAACTGCTCGGTATCACCAAGAAAAGCCCTGACTATCCTTTTCCGATTCTGGAAAAAATCGTGATTTATCCCGCCGATTTGATCACGACACCGGTGGGTCAAAAATCGCCTGAATGGGTCAAGACGCTCAAGCCGGAATTGATCAACCATCCGCGCCTGCGGCAGTATTGATCTAGTTGCATACCGCTGTTGTCGTCAGCGGCGGTAAGCGCGTTTCACTTCTCTCGTTCAACTGAACCACCACTGCATCTGCCATGCCACAAGAGATGATTGTTCTTGCGCTGATGGACGGGCTATCGCAAGCGGCCGTATTGTTTCTGGTGGCGTTGGGTATGACACTGGTGTTTGGTGTCATGAACATCGTCAATATGGCGCATGGCAGTTTTTATGCCCTGGGTGGGTATATGGCGGCGAGCTTGGGGCTGTGGGCCAGCGCGCAAGGCGCATCGCCGGCATGGTCGCTGCTGATACTGCCACTGGCTGCCATCATCATCGGTTGTGTGTTCGGTGCGTTGATGGAGACTACGCTGATGCGGCGTATCTACCAAAAAGACCCGATCTTGCAGCTGCTGATTACCTTTTCGGCGTTCATGATTTTTGAAGATCTGCAGCGGCTAATCTGGGGTGCGCAACCTTATTTTGTGTCCGAGATCGTCAATTACCTTGGTACGGTAGATGTACTTGGTATTACTTACACTCGCTACCAATTGCTGGTATTGCCGGGAATCGCGCTCACTGTGTTTATCGTGTTGCGGAGCTTCCTGAAATTTTCCAGTATGGGTCGACAAATTGTCGCCGTATCTCATCATCGTGAGATGTCGACCGCGCTTGGCATCAATGTGAAACGCATCTCGCTGCTCACTTTCGTGGTGAGTGCGATCCTGGGTGCCTTGGCAGGCGCTTTGGCATCGCCGACTGTGTCTTGGGTGCCGGGTATTGGTGGTGAAATGATTGTGCTGTCATTCGCCGTGGTCGCAACGGCCGGTCTTGGTCAAATCGAGGGCGCGTTGGTCGCTGCATTATTGATCGGTTTGGCGCGTTCTTTCACGGTGTATCTGTTGCCTGAGATCGAGGTGCTGGTGCCATTCCTGATCATGGTACTGGTGTTGCTGTTTCGTCCGCAGGGTTTGTTCTCGGTGGCGCAGGCGAGGCGAGTGTGATGCTGCGCCCGAGGCTATTAATCATTGTGTTGGTACTGCTCGCGCTGGCTTTGCCGGTGATGCTGCCGTGGCTGAAAACACCGCTTATTTTAGGCACCGCATTCGGTATTGCTGCGCTCGGTATTTCGATTTTGATTGTGTCTGGCCAAATTTCATTTGGCCACGCGATGTTCATGTGCTCGGGTGGTTATGCCGTAGCGTTCGCTGCGCGCCAATGGCCGCAACTCGATAGCGCGTTGCTATTGGCTATCGGTGCCGGTACCGGCTTGGTGCTGGGTGTGGTGGTGGGCTCATTTGTCGTGCGCTACCGCGCCATATTTTTCGGCATGCTGAACCTGGCGCTATCGATGGTGCTGTATGCAGTGCTAGGTAAATTCTTCCATATCACTGGTGGTACCGATGGCTTGCGCCTTGAGCGCGCGCCGTTTTTCGGGATGGCACTCGATCGCGATAGTTTCGAGAGCGTGCTGCTGCTGTTGAGTGTGCTGCTCGCGCTGATCACCGGTTGGCTGGTCAGGCGCTATCAGCGGTCCGTCGCTGGTCAGGCACTGGCAGCCATCAAAACCAATGAGACACGGCTTGAGTATGTCGGCATCTCGGCCTACAAGACTCTATGGATAGGCTATATTTTTTCAGCCACGCTGTGCGGTTTGTCCGGGGCGATTTTCGCGATTGCGCAAGGCTTGGTCACACCCGAGATGGGCTACTGGGTGCGCTCAGGCGAGATTATTTTCGTAGCGATTTTGGGCGGTGTTGGCCATCCGCTCGGCGCATTCATTGGCGCAGGAATTTTCGAATTTGTGAAGCTGTTCGCTGCGGCCTACCTGACCGGGGCATGGCAATTGGTGCTGGGCTGTGTACTGATTGCGATTGTGTTTCTTGCGCCGCGCGGTGTATCTGCTTGGCTTGAGTCTTCATCTTCAAAAGCGCGAGCGCAGTCATGAGCGACGTGCTGCTACAGACCAAAGACTTGCAACTCGCATTTGGCGCAGTGGTAGTCGCCGACCATATCAATTTTTCTTTGCAAGCGGGTGAGCGGCTCGCCGTGATCGGACAAAACGGCGCAGGTAAAACCACCTTCATCAACATTTGCACTGGCCTGATCCAACCGCAAGCGGGTCAGGTTTTTTTTGAAGGCCGCGAAGTAACCGGTCTCACCCCACGCGCCATCGCATTACGCGGCATGGTGCGGTCGTTTCAGCTGCCGCAGTTATTCAACGAGCATTCGGTAAGGGACTGTGTTCGCATTGCTGCTGCGGGTCGGCGTAATCGATTACGCGTCTGGACTGCGCTGCAAGACGCGGTCGATGCCGACGAAGTTGATCATGTGCTTGAGATGGTTGGTTTGATTCAACGTGCAGATGAGATCGCCAGTGCTTTGCCGGAAGGCCAGCGCAAGTTGCTGGATATTGCAATGGCACTGGTCATGCGCCCGCGTTTACTGATTCTTGATGAGCCCACCTCGGGGGTGTCCAGCGAAGAAAAACATGGATTAATGGCGACCATCATGAGCGCGCTAGACGAGCAGCAGGTGAGTGCGATATTTGTCGAGCATGATGTTGATATCGTGGCTGAGTACTCAACCCGGGTGGCGGCGTGGATCGCTGGACGTATTGCTGCAGACGGCCCGCCGCATCAGGTGTTGGCCGAGCCTGAAATCCGCGCCAATGTGATCGGTGAGTAGCATGCTGAAACTGCACAAGGCCAGCACACGCATCGCAGGTATCACGGTACTGCGCGAAATTGATCTCGCGTTGCCACCGGGGCAGCTGGTTGCGGTGGTCGGTCGCAATGGTGCCGGCAAAACCACTTTGCTGCGCGTGATGATGGGCTTGCTACCTCTGTCTGCCGGTCGAATTACGCTCGATGGTATTGATCTGGGTGGTGCGCCCGGTCATGGCCGCACTGCACTGGGCTTGGGCTATGCGCCGGAAGATCGCCTGATCTATCCCACCTTCACCGTCGAAGAAAATTTGCGCTTGCCGTGTGAGGTCCTTGGTTTATCGACGCCTCAAATCGCGCAGCGTCTGGAGCGTGTGCTGGATGTGGTGCCGCAACTGGCACCGATGCTGGCGCGCTCGGGTGCAGCCTTGTCTGGCGGCCAGGGCAAAATGGCAGCACTGGGTCGCGCGTTGATGGTGGGTACGCGTTATGTATTGCTCGATGAACCGTTTCAGGGGTTGGCGCCGGTGCTGGCCAATCAGTACGCAGAATCCTTGCAGCGATTGCACCAGAGTGATCCAACGCTCTGCATCATCGTGACTGAATCAAACCGCAGTCTGTTGCGTGATTTGCCCGATACCACGCTGACACTGGAGCGTGGCGAGTTGCAGGTGTCGACGACGACGACTGAATAAGTATTCACTTGATCAACATAAATACTTGGAGCGCACTATGCCAAGCTTACTGATTCACGGCGAATGGGTATCTGCCAGCGGCGGACAAACCATCGATGTGATTAATCCGTGTGACGCAACGTCTTACGCAACCATTGATCGTGGGACAGCAGCAGATATTGATCGCGCGGTGAAATCTGCACGTGCCGCGATGGACGGTGCCTGGGGTAATTTGACTGCCACCGAACGCGGCCGGATTCTGACCAAGGCAGGTCATTTGGTGTTGCAACATGCCGAAGAAATTGCGCAGATCGAATTGCGCGATACCGGCAAGCCTTTATCGGTTGCGCGTGCTGATGTAGTTGCTGTAGCGCGTTATTTCGAATTCTTTGGCGGCGCTGCCGACAAATTGCACGGCAAGCAGATACCGTATCTGAATGGCTATAACGTGCAGTTGGTACATGAGCCGCATGGTGTGGCAGCCATCATCATTCCCTGGAATTATCCGGCGCAGATGTTTGGTCGTACAGTGGCGCCCGCGCTCGCTGCAGGTAATGCCGTGGTGCTCAAGCCCTCTGAAGATGCGTGCATGTCAGGTTTGAAGTTGGCTGCGCTGCTGATGGAAGCGGGCTTGCCACCGGGTGCCTTGAATCTGGTAACGGGCTATGGGCATGAGGCAGGCGCCGCGCTGACAGCGCACCCGGATATTAATTTCGCCAGCTTTACCGGTTCACCCGAGGTGGGTGCGCTGGTGCAGCAGTCGACTGCAGCGAATGCAGTGCCTTGTACGCTGGAGCTCGGCGGTAAATCGCCGCAGATCGTGTTTGAAGATGCCGATCTGGATAAGGCCTTACCCATCATCGTCAAAGCCATTACACAAAACGCTGGTCAGACGTGTTCAGCGGGCAGCCGATTATTAATACAAGAGAGTATTTACGACCGATTTGTGTCGCGCGTGGCGGATGCATTCCGACAAGTCAAAGTCGGCACGCCAGAGATGGATCTTGATTGCGGCCCGATCGTCAATCGCAAGCAGTATGAACGCGTGCGTGGCTTTATTGATGATGCCGTAAAAACCGGTGTGCCGTTGCTGGCAGAAGGTAGCATCGCCCATGGTTGTTCGAAAGATGGCTACTTTGTTGCGCCCGCATTATTCGCTGCAGTACCGCGCGATCACCGCTTGGCGTGCAAAGAAGTGTTTGGCCCTGTGCTATCGGCGATGTCGTTCAAGGATGAAGCAGACGCAGTGCAATTGGCCAACGCAACTGAATACGGTTTGGTCGCGGGCATCTGGACCGAAAATGGCGGAAGACAAGCCCGAGTCGCGAAGCGTATCCAAAGCGGTCAGGTGTTCATTAACTGCTACGGCGCGGGTGGCGGCGTAGAGTTACCGTTCGGCGGCATGAAGCGTAGTGGTCATGGGCGCGAGAAAGGGTTTATCGCGCTTGAAGAGTTTAGTACGACGAAAACGGTTGTCTTGCACCACGGTTAGACGGCCCGCCTGGCCACCAACCGAATGCGCGGAGCGTCGTGACGGGTTGCGTTGTGTGTTGGCGTTATGAAAAAAGTAAATTGATTGTTGGGGAGACACCATGGGACAGCTTGCAGGAAAAATCGCTATCATCACGGGTGCGGGTAGCGGATTTGGTACCGGCATGGCTGAGGCCTATGTGCGCGAAGGTGCCAAGGTCATTGTTGCAGACATTAACGCCGAGGCCGGTGAGCGTGTGGCAAAGTCATTAGGTGCAAACGCCAAAGCCATCACCACCGATGTGGCGAATGGCGCTTCGGTTGAGGCGATGGTCAAAGCGGTTGTCGATACATTTGGCGTGCCCGATGTTGTGATTAATAACGCAGGTACTACGCACCGTAATCAGCCGCTGCTGCAAGTCGACGAGCAAACATTTGATCGTGTGTTCAATGTCAACGTCAAGTCGATTTATCACATGACCCATGCTGTGGTGCCGCTGATGCGCGCGCGCGGCAAGGGTGGTTTGATCATCAATGTAGGCTCGACTGCAGGCATCCGCCCGCGTCCCGGTCTGGTCTGGTACAACGCGTCGAAAGGTGCAGTGAATTTAATGTCGAAGGCGATGGCGGTTGAATTGGCACCGGACAAAATTCGCGTCAACGCCTTGTGCCCGGTGATGGGTGCGACCGCGCTGCTGGAAGATTTCATGGGCATGCCGGATACGCCCGAGAATCGCGCGAAGTTTTTATCAACGATTCCGTTAGGGCGTATGTGTGAGCCACGCGATATGGCTGCCGCTGCAGTATTTTTGGCGACCGAAGCGGCGGAGTTTTTAACGGGTTTGGAGATGCCCATCGACGGCGGCCGAACAATTTAAAGCCGCCAACAAGATATCAGTGGCGTGCTTGTTGGCTCTTGCAGGTCGAGCGATGGCTTGCCAACTAGTGCCGTTACCTCGGTGGAGCGTATTGATTAATAAATCTCTACTTTCTCGCTGGTCATTATGCTGGGTAGTTTGAATTCAGGTTTCAAATCAAGATTACCGATGAATCGAGGTCGATGATGCGAAAATTACTGATTGCGCTTTTAATGATGTTCAGTGCCACGCCGGCGCTCGCAGAGTGGAAGCTGATTGATTTCAATGATGGCGAGGCGGTCTATATCAATGATTTTTTTCGCCCCGGTGGTGAAACTACTCGGATGTGGATGTTGATTGAGTACCGCGAGCCTACGCCTTTGGGCAGTCTATCAGTCAAGCTCTTGTGGGAAGTGGATTGCCCGGCCCGTGCCATGCGCACCTTGCGTTATGCATCCTATCCGCTCCGTATGGGTTTTGGCGATGTCATCAAGGCCGATGAGACGCCAGGGGAGTGGATCAAGCCGGCTGAGGACTCACCACAGGAAACCATGTTCGTGCTGATCTGTCGATTTGACCCGAATGCGGGTCCAAAAACCTGAGTTATTGCGCCGGACGTTAAAATGGCGCCAGAAAAATAAATAAGCCACGCATGCTGTAGCGGTGGCAACGAGGAGAGACAGTGAAGATCCGTTCTTTGCGGCTGCCGTGGTCCGGCCCGCACAGCAAGATTGAGCCAATTTTATTCGAGTGGTTCACCTTGATAGGCATGTTCTTGTTCGCCGCTTGGTTGCTGGGTATGAAGGGCGTGTGGCTGCTGTTGTTGCAGTCTGACCCCACCGGCATCACCTTCATCATCATCGTGATTTTCTGTATCGCCACGATTTGGTGCGGTACTCGTAGCCGAGAGCTCGATCGACAACGTCAAAGCCTTGAACAGCAAATCGCCGACTCCAGTGCGGCGCCGGTACCAGATTGCTGGGCCAGCGCGTACTGGAAAGCGCTGCGAGCGAAGCCCGCTGACTCTGGGGCGCCGATGGATTTATTGTCCGAAAAAACCCACGGCCCTCATTCAACCGCTTGGTGGGTGAATGGCTTGCAATTGAAGCTCGGCTTGCTCGGCAAGGTGATCGGTTTCTCGATGCTGGCGATGCAGATCGGTCATATGCAAAGCTTCGATCAATCACAAGCGCAAGACATGCTACGCGAGCTCACCACGGGTCTCGGGGTCGCTCTGTTGACGACGATGGTGGGTTTGGTGGCCAATATCCTGCTTGGCATGCAGCTGACGCGTTTAGATCGATTTGCTGATGAGCTGGTGGCGCGTGCGCAAAGCCACGGTCTGCAGATCAAGGCCTAGGGCAGCATCATGGCCAACCGCAAGCGATCTCGTGAGCAGGAAGTCGATCCGATGTACGACATGTTGTTCAACATGCTGATCGCGTTCGTATTCTGTTTCATCATCGCTTTTTTATCGATTAACCCCAAGGCGCAAAAGAGTGGTGATATTCCCGCCAAGGCGGAATTCATCATCACGCTATCCTGGCCAGACAATGACCCCAATGACCTTGACTTGTGGACGCAAGGGCCATCGGGTGAAGTGGTGTGGTTTCGCAATCGCGAAGCTAGCCTGATGCATCTTGACCGCGATGATCGCGGTAACGCCAACAATACGATTCTGGTGAATGGCAAAAAAGTCGTGAATCCGATCCGCCAGGAAGTCACCACCATACGCAGCATTATTCCGGGTGAGTATGTCGCCAACGTGCACTACTACGAGACCAAAGAGTTGGAGTTGAATGATCCGAAAGCCGGTAAGCCGGTCGAGGCGACGCTCACTGTGATCAAGGTTAACCCCAAGGCCGAGGTCGTGTTTTATGGCCAAACCACGCTGGAGGGGCGCGGTAAAGAAGCGACGCTAGTACGTTTCACCATTGACCCGAGTGGTGCCGTTACCAATATCAATACCGTTCCGAAATCTTTAGCGAAGTCGCTCACATGACCCTGACTCTGATTATTGCGTTTGCCATCTTCGTCTTTCTATTCGCGCTGGCGCTGGTTTTTTCCGGCTGGCCGCGTTGGTTGAAAGCCGCGCTGACTTTGGGTGTGTGCGCATTTTATTTTTATGGATACAGCGCAGTGATGAGCGTGGTTGGCTACCCAAGCAGTGACCCCTTGCCGGCGCGCTTTTTATTGATTGCTGCAGTCGTCGAAGAGCCAACCCCTAAATATGCCGGCGCACTTTATTTATGGGTGACACCGATTGAAGAAGGTCGGCGACAACTCGAGCCACGCGGCTACAAGTTGCCCTACATGCGCGCGCTGCATGAGCGAATTAATGAGGGTATGAAAAAAGGTCAGCGCGGTATCAGTCAGATGGGTACCGCAGAAGCAAAATCGGGGCAGGGCACTGGCCCGAGTTGGCTGAACCCCGGCAAGGACGAGCAAGAGATCAAGATTATGGATCTGCCGTCACCGCAAGTGCCTGAGAAATAAGATGCCAGCGCAAAAATCTTTCTACCGAAGCAGCATGATGCTGACTGCGATCGCGTCATTCATGTTGCTGGCCGGTTGTGACAAGCCGGCCAACGATAATCCGCTGTTTCCGCTGGCTGAAGGGATGCGCTGGACTTATCGCATCGAGATTAGTTACGACGCGCCCGAGCCCTACGTTGATCGATCAACCATCTCCATGAGCAATCTGGGCAAGGTCGATTTGAATGGTGTGGAAACCTGGCGTCGCCGTAGTGATTACGGCAATGATTACTGGTTGAAGATCGACGACAAAGGGGTGCATCGAATCGCCAGCCGCACCCCGAACGATAAAGTGGCGGTGCTCGACCGTGTGCCGCGAACGGTGATTCCGGCCAAGCTCACCAAAGAAGGTAAATGGACCGTCAGCGCGGTACCGTATTTTTTAAAACGCAGAAATGAGTGGCCGCAGGAATTCAAATATGTCGATCGATTCCGTGATCTGACCATGACTTATGCGGTCGAGGCGACCGATCAGAAGGTGAGCACGCCCGCGGGAGACTTCAGCGGCTGCGTATTAATCAAGGGCGTGGCACCGATGAATGTTTGGCACGAGCGTGAAATGACTTACAAAGAAACGCCACTGACCAACCTCGAATGGTATTGCCCGGACGTTGGCCTGGTGCAGTTAGAGCGGAGCGAGCCGACGACTGCGAGATTTTTTCAGGGTGGGGTAATGCGTATGACGCTACTCAGTTACAAGAAGCTCTAACAAAGAGCCGCTAGCTTCAGTCAAGACTTTTCGCGCCGACTAGAGGCATAAATCGTTTTTTGCACCCGCACAAATTCGATTTTGCTGCACTGCAAAGTGCATTTTCCTCCGGTACAAAACCCTCGGCCGATGATTTGATTCGGTCCGTCGGAGGGTCCTTGAATTTCCCCAATTTTCTAATCAAAAACCACGACTAGCGTAGTGGGTTATTCGTTGATTTTTTTTAGATACCTTGTACCATCACACTGCTTAGATACTTGTGGTGTTTTACGAGAAGCAGCTTTATTTAAGCGATTGTTAAATTAATAACACCGAGGTCTGCGCAACCCTCGCACTCGATAAACGGAGACACAATGAAGCTATCCATGAAAACACTGGCCACTGCGGCGATGCTGGTAGCAGCACCGATCGCCATGGCCAAAGACTGGGGTGTTTACGGTGGCGACACCGGCAACACTCGCTATAGCCCAGCAAATCAAGTCAATGCTGGTAACGTTAAAAACCTCCAAGTGAAGTGGGCGCTGCAGTTGGGCACCAACCGCTCGCAGGAATCGACCCCGATTCTGGTCGGTGACACACTGTACGTGACTTCTTCGTTTGGTCCGAAGAACGTCTTTGCAGTGAATGCAAAAACCGGTGAAGTGAAATGGCGTCATTCGCCAGAACTGCCAAAGAACGTTGATCAGTTCGCTTGCTGCGACGTCAACAGCCGCGGTGTTGCATATGCCAACGGCAAAGTCTTCTTTGGTCGTTTGGACTCCAAGGTAACCGCGGTTGATGCAAAGACAGGCAAAGAGCTGTGGACCTCGACCGTGGTTGACTACACCCAGGGTTCGGTCATCACTTCGCCACCTACTATCGCTGGCAACCTCGTCATCACCGGTTTTGGTGGCGGTGAATACGGCGTGCGCGGTGCGATCGTCGCGTTCGATCAGAACTCCGGTAAGGAAGTCTGGCGTACCCACACCGTGCCTGAGCCCGGTGAAAAAGGCGGCGACACCTGGAAGGGTGACTCCGGCAAGCATGGCGGCGGCGCAGCCTGGTTCATCGGTTCGTACGATCCGAAGCTGAACCTGGTTTACTACGGCACCTCCAACCCAGCGCCTTGGGCAGCGGCAGTGCGCGGCAATGACAGCTCCGACATCGGTAAGTACACTAACCTGTACACCGCATCGGTCGTTGCTCTGAACGCGAACACCGGTCAGATCCAGTGGCACTACCAGTACACACCACACGACGCATGGGACTATGACGGCGTCAACGAGTTGGTGTTTGCTGACCTGCCATTCGACGGCAAAACCGTTCCAGTCATCATGACTGCGAACCGTAACGGCTTCTTCTACGTCATTGATCGCGCGAACGGCAAGCTGCTGTCCGCCAAGCAGTTCGTTGATGGCGTGAACTGGGCCACTGGCGTCGATCTGAAGACCGGTATGCCAATCGAAGCACCGGACAACAAGTTCCGTCCTGGCTTCAAGCGCAAGGCTGTCAATATCTGCCCGAACCTGATCGGTGGCAAGAACTGGATGCCGATGAGCTACAACAAGCAGACTGGCTTGGTCTACATCCCAACCATGAACCTGTGCATGGACATGGAAGCCGTGCAGGAAGACTACAAGCGTGGTCAGTTCTACCTGTCTGTGAACTTTGATCTCGGCAAGCTGGGCCCAGGTGGCCATGGCGGTGGTCTGAAGGCATTTGACCCGCTCACAGGCAAGACTGTCTGGATGAACAAGCAGCCGCTGCCGTTCAACGGCGGCACCATGACCACTTCAACCGGTCTGGTGTTTGCGGGTGATATTCAGGGTGTGTTCCGTGCCTATGACGGCAAGTCCGGCAAGGAACTCTGGAAGTTCAACACGGGCTCGGGCATCACTGCCGCGCCGATGACCTACGTTATCGATGGCAAGCAGTACGTTGCTGTGGTGTCGGGCCGTACTCAGTCGATCCCTGCATTCTTTGGAGACCTCGGTCAGAAGATGGTCGATGCTAGCCCTGAAGGCGGCACCTTGTTCGTCTTTGCGTTGAACTAATTCGGAGATTGGAAATGCCCAAGTCGCTTTACAACCGTGCTCGTTTTTGGTCTGCCGTCGCTTTGGTGACGGGTGTGTGTGCAGCGCCGCTGGCGTCTGCAGATACCATCAAGATCTGTACCGATCCTGACAACCTGCCTTTCAGTAAGTCGGAAGGTGCGGAAAAGGGTCTGTATGTTGAGCTGGCAGATATGGTTGTGCAGCGCTTGGGTGCTTCTGCCGAATATGTTTGGTGGTTGACGTATAACCAGCGTCGCGCTGTCCGCAACACCATGGACATGTGCGACGCCTACTTCGCCTTGCCTGCGAATGCAGATTACAAGGTCAGGGGTTTGGAAAAAACCCGCGCATTTCTTGATGTTGGGTATGCCGTCGTGGCGCCCGCATCATTCTCATTCAGCGGCATGGAAGATCTGAAAGGCAAGCGCATCGGCGTGTTGCACGGATCTACCCCGCATATCGTCCTGTCGAATGAGACCGGTTATGACTGCCACAATTACCGTGAACAAGACGCGGTGTTGGCAGCGCTCGATAAAGGTGAAATTGATGTCGCCGTGCTTTGGGGTCCAAGCGCGGGATACGCTAACCTCAAGCAGTATGCTGAACGTTGGAAGGTGACGCCGGTTGCTGGCCAAGGTTTGAATGGCCAGGTGGCTGTTGCTGTTTCAAAGAAAAATCCCGAGTTGAAAGCAAAGATTGATCAGGCACTGACCGAGTTGCAGCCTGAGATCAAAAAGCTTCAGCAGAAATACGCCTTCCCGCAAACTGCGCCTGTGGTGCTGGATGCGAAAGGTTCATGGAACGAAATTACTGATCAAGTCGCAGGTGGCAGCACACAGGCGCGCGCCACACAAGCCGTACAAAAAGATGCGGCAGGCATGATGGCCGCAGGTGGTGCCAAAGCTGATTGGCGCGCCCACATGATCAAGGTGAATGATGTGAACCTTGACGATGTGAAAGCCATGTTCAACAGCCGCTGCTCGCATTGCCATGGCCAGAATGGCGCCAGCCCGCAGCAGGAGCGCGATCTGCGTAAACTCTCCAAGCGTTACGACGACAAATGGCGTGAGGTGGCGGTGACGACCATTACCAACGGCCGCCCAGAACTGGGCATGCCCAACTGGGGCGGCACGATATCCGACGCCGATATTCGTAACATCGTCAAATTCCTCGAGACCGTACAGCGCAAATAATCAACGTTTCATTTTGCAGGGCCAGGTGCCCTGAACCGAGAAAAATCCCAACCCAGTCGGTTGGGATTTTTTTTGCCTGTTCGCCCAGTGAGTTTTCGGGGCTAGCCCAATGGCTGATATTTGGACAAAAATGCCCGAAACACCGCATCGAAAAACTTTAGCGACTTCAAGCGTAACATGCGTAAATCGATGTAATCGCCGTAAAAAACGCTAAAGTTTTTCGAGTTGCTGTTTTTTCTTGCTAACCTCAACCGCGTTCAGATGTTTTGGTGGAGGTGGCAATGATCGTGATGAACGATGTAGCGCGTAGCTCGTCGCTTGCATTAAGCAATGCGACACGTGATGCGGCGCAAGCAACCGAGCGCATCAGCACGACGTTACGGATCAACAACGCCAAGGACGACCCGGCGGGTTTGATGGTGGCGAATCGCTTGAAAGCGCAGGTGTCTTCCCATGTGAAAGCAGTGGACAACATCAACGCAGCGATTTCGGTGGTGCAGTCGGCTGACAAGGGCCTCACCAGCATTGCCTCGATGTTGACCAAAATGCGTGACTTGGCATTGTCATCGTCTACCGGAACTACCAGCGCTTCGACCCGCACCAGCAACCAGACGGCGCTCGCGTCCTACCTGTCGGACATTAACTCGGTGGTCAGCGCGACCACCTACAACGGTATTTCGCTACTTGATGGTTCTACACCCTCACTAAAAATCCAGACCGGAATAGATAGTGCTGAAACCTCCGTGGTGAAGCTTTTTTCAGCCGGTACCAGCGCGCTCGGTAAAGGAGATACGATCGCCCTTTCCTCACAGGGTGCGAGCGCACCCTCGGCTTTGAGCTCTGGCGATTTGCAGATCAACGGTGTCACGGTTGGTGCTTCGCTGACTACCGACGATAACTACTCATTTGCATCGAAGTCAGCCAGTGCGATCGCCAAAGCGGCGGCAATCAACCGTGTCAGTGCCACTACCAATGTCGAGGCCAAGGTGGGCACGACTCAAGTGGCGGGCGCGGTTATGTCAACGGTGGGGGCGGCCACTGGCACCATGACAATCAACGGTGTGGGTATTTCACTCACCTTGAACGCCGGCGACACCTTGGATACCAACCGAGCAGCAGTCATCACCGCCATTAACCTGAATTCGGGTCAGACCGGTGTCACGGCCAGCGATGGTGGCGATTCATCACGTGGTGTGATGCTCACCGCAGCTGATGGAAGAAACATCACGATTTCCAGTACGCTGGCCACATCGATTACGGGATTAGCCGCTAACGCGACCTACTCGGGAAGCTACACGCTGCGAAGTTTGGGTAGCAGCAGCATAACGCTTGCCAGTCAGATCGGGAAAAACATAAATAATGCCGGGTTGGTTGCAGGGACCTATGCAGCGAACACAGCGCAGGTAACATCAACAACTCGATCCGGTTCAACTTTAGCGCCGACAACCCTATCGTCCGGCGATTTGATGATTAATGGCTACACGATTGGCGCTGCGTTCAATTCAGATGACACAAGCACGTTCGCCACAACCACTTCATCAACTAAAGCCTCCAGTGCCATCTCGATTGCGGCCGCGATTAATCGGCAGTCAGCCAATACGGGCGTCACCGCAGAAGCCAATAGCAATACTTTGGTCGGGTCGAGTTTTAGTGCAGGTAGTGTTGATACGGTTTATATCAACGGTACATCAATCAGCGTTGCTTTCAGCAGTAGTACCACCATCGACGAGGTTGTTACCGCACTCCAGGGAGTTTCTGGTCAGACTGGAGTGACGTTTTCAAACAATGGCTCAGGGCTTACCATGACAGCGGTCGATGGACGCAACATATCCATTGGCGTAAGCAACGGTGGTTCAGCAGTTTCTGGTGAACGAATTGGTTTGGGTGGACTCGGCTTGACAAGTGCAGCGGCAACAGCTGCAGGCGCAATGGCTTTCATTTCAACCGTCAAACTCAGCTCGAGCGCCACGTTCACGCTAGCCGCTGGTACAAACGGTGCAACCAATATGCAAACATTAGGTTTCAGAGCCGGTACCTATGGCGGCTCTGCAGACGATACAAAAATCGCTGCATTAAATATCTCAACGCAAACCGGCGGCAGCAATGCGCTGACAGTAATCGACAAAGCGATTGAGATGGTCTCTTCTTACCAAGCTCTCGCCGGTGCGCAAAATAATGTGCTTGATTACCGTAAGACGCTCAACACGAATCAATCGACGATTCGATCTACTGCATATGGCAACGTGATGAACGCCGATTTAGCTGCGGAAGCGGCTAACCTGGCATCGGCCGAGATTCGAAAAAATGCCGCAGCAGCGATGGTGGCACAAGCCAACTTGATGTCTAAGCAGGTTGTGTCTTATTTGCTTAAGCCTTATACCGGCTAGATCAGATGGGTTATTACTTATTTGCCCGACATATAAGCCGGGTGCAGTAAATCATAAAGCCGCGAGGGCTGTTTTAATCGAGAGAGACTTGGGCGCACAAAGTCTTCATCCGTGATCGGTTTTTTTAATAAAAATTCAACCAGCCCTTGTAGTTTGCTCATATCCTGCGCAGAGCTACTGGAGACCAGTGGCGTCAAGGCGGCGATGGCCTCGGTAGACTCTTTGCTCTGCCGCGTGATCATGCTCTTGAAGCCGGTGGTCTGGTCACGATAGGTGGCGAGGGCTTGTTTCACTTTTTGTTGCAAGACGCGTAGTTTGGCGAGATTTTTCTCTTGTAGTGCGGCCGCTGCCCGTTGCTGTTGCTCTGCCAGGTCGCGCGCTTGTTGTTCAGCGAGTTGCCTCGCTTGCTGCGCAGCCAGTTCACGCGCCTGTCGCTCGGCCAGTTCGCGAGCGCGCTGAGCAGACATCTCACGCTGACGCTGCTCGACTCGCTCCCGCGTTCTTTGCGCCCCCAAGTCGCGTGCCCGTCGTGCAGCGATGTCGAGTGAACGCCGCGTTGCAGCGATTTCTCTGTCATTGGTGATAATTATTTCAAAACGCGAATCCTTGATAATGTCTCGAGCGGATTCACGTAAATTTGCCACCTTGTCGTTATACGATTGCATGACCAACTGATAAAACGGGTCATTCAGCTCGTAGCCGCAGATTTCGATCAGCGTGCTGGTTTCTGTGGTTGCAATCAGGTGGGCGCCGATGAATGGAAATTTTTCCATTATTTCCAACAATTGATCATCAGATGCCTGCGCCAGTGCCAGTACCTGATTAGCGCGCGTCATCGTGATGTGATCCAGCACGAAATTTCTGACGGTGTGAACTAGTTTGGCCACGCTGACCGCAGCGTTGGTGACCGGACCCGCAATGCCGCTCGACACTACCCCGGTGACCAATGCAGACACCGAGCCCGCCAGATCAATACCCAATGCCACGCGCTGCTTTTCAAAAATAGTTTGTAGCGCAGTGATCGCCGCCTGTATGTCGCCTTTTCTGGTGAAAGGACGGGCCTTCTCATTGCGGTAGAGTGTCAGCTCGTTTTCTACGACGCCCTTGATGCTCTTGAAAACCGCATAACCATCCTTCACGATACCTAGCACGGGGACGTAACCGGCGATATCGGCAAGGAATTTGTCGCCGAGCTCACGACTGAGTGCCTGCATCACCTCTTGCTGTAAATCGGCTTCGATGCCGGTGATGGATCGCAGCAAGTTTTGCCACTCTGTACCGATTTTTGCAGCGTCACCCGACACTGAGGCCATATTGCTGGTCTTACCCTGGGGCGCCACTTCCTCGGCCAGTGTTTTCAGGCTGGAGCGTGCCTCAGTCGCTGCCTCACGCAGATCTTGCGTGATTTTTAGGCGATCTTTTTTGTAGCGGATTTTTGCATCCGAAAGGGTGCGGCGTAGCGCTTGCCGCTGTGCGCGCCTAATCTCACCGAGTGCAGCCAGATCAGCTGCCGTGTATTCGCGCGTCCAGTTTTTAAGATACCGACGCAACGCAGTAATGGCCCCTAGGCGATCGCGGTCTGATTTTTTTTCAGCTTCGCTTGGTGATAGCGTCGAATTGATTACGGCATATTTTTTCTTTTTTGCTTGGTCGAATGCATCGAGTGCATTTTCAAGGTGCTTGCGCTTGTTGACATCATTTTGTGATTCTGAGAATGCCTTATATGCCTGGTCCAAGTCTTGCCATTCGCGCGATCCCGAGCCAAGACCGGGCAGCGATGTCGACTGTTTCCAGAGCTCATATGGCGGTAACATGATTTACCCTCGCTCTCGCGTATCGGCATGCATGCCAAGCAGCTCAAAAAATAAATCAATCGATCCGGCACAGGCAGTAATCTCCTGCATCATTTGCGGAAATGGCATGTTGCCTAGCTCGATTGCGCGATGGATCAGGTAGGGTGCAGGATTATGCGGATCCACAGCTTGCAAGTAATTTGCAATCACACTTAAAGCGGCATAAGCCTGTTGACGGTCTGTGAAACCAGGTACGCTATGGCCGTTCAACTGCGCAAGTAATTGACTCGCTTGGTTATTCTCGGTGGATTCAATCGGGTAAATTGTTGGCCGGTTGGCCTGTTCAGGGTTTAGGGTCGGCACTGAAAAGTTAATGCGCCGGCTGTCGCTATCGCTGCCGTTGTCGTTGTTGCTATGGGTACCGCTGAGCCCCTTCGTCGCCATGACAGGTGGTGCGGGTATATTTTTTAACAGATTTTCAACCGCATCTTTGAGGATCTGTAGTTCATTCTCGAGTTTGGCGAGTGACGGTGAATTTTCACCGAGATGCTGATCAAGACAATCAGCAAGCTGACCCAGACTTGATAGTCCGACCGAGATATGTTGGGCGAGGTTATCCAACCAGCCATGGTCTGCCTGCCTGACGCTGGCTCGAATTTCGCGCCGACTCCGCTTGCTGTCGGGATTCGATGATGCGTCATCAGCGATGGGTGCCGTCTGCCAATCCAGCAGCGAGACTGCATGTAATCGTTGTGGATCAGCTGGCAGCAATATGCCGTGGAGACGTAAAGTCTGTGGCAGATGGGTATTGATCCAGATGAATGGCGCAACCCGACGATCAGCATCATGTTCATCGACAGACGGCCAAGCCGATGTCCAGTACTGCTCGGCCAGTCTTTGCATGAGTGTCAAGCCAACACACAGTCCTTCAATCTTTGCCGTACGTATCCACGCATCGCACAGCCATGCCGCGATTTGAAAATCTTTGGTCTCGGTCGTTAACATCTCGATGCATCGATCAGCAACCAGGCGCCAGTCAGCTTTGATCAACGGTCGTTCCCAGTCACCCATGGGCAGGTGGGGATTATCTTCTTCGCGTAAGCGGTTCAACTCGGAGAACTTTGGCTCATAGCGCATCCAGCGCCCGCCAGGTTGATCGGCTGAGATAGGAGCGAGTAACTGCTGCAACACGGCGTCGGCGTCGATTTTGTTCATCATCGCTCCAACGTTGGTGCGCGCTCAGGGAATAGCGCGGGCCAGGGCAGTGCGGTAGTTTTGCCGGGCTCAGACAGCGTCAGGCCGATAAACACGCGCACGGGTCGGGCGCGTGAAGTCGGGTCGCGCTCATCGGTTTGTACCGGTACGTCGAGGCGCAACATCGAGCTACGTGAGTCAGAGAGCTCGGCGCTACGCAGTAACTGCATCATATCGAACAAGGCCCAAGGTCCGTCGAAGCGGAAGGTGGCATTCTTGCGGCTGACCTCAAGGTAAGGATTATCCGCATCTGCACGGGGTACGATCGGTGCATCATTGGCAAAGCGTAGGCTAATGCGCACTGGCTGACCAACACGCCAGCGTAGTGCGCGCGGCGCATCGCGCAAGCTCAGCGATTGGTCGCCGATGCTGATTGACCAATCAATGATTTTGTTGCCATCTTGCTCGCCTTGCGTCTGCGCGCGGAATTTCACCATCACATCAAGGCCGGCGGGCGCCGCTGGATCCAGTGGGAACAGCGGACTCATCAGCTGCCTGACCTGAATCGTCTGAGTGGCAAAGTCACGTATCGGTACAGCAGCACCCTCCGGCACGTTGTTACGTGCGAAAACTTCAGGTGATACGTTCGGAAGTCTTTGCAGTATTGCGCTGACATCCGCCTGATCAGCAGGCGAGATTGCCAGCAACTCGGCAGCGCGTAGCGTGCTTCGCTGCCCGATGAAAGGGCGTCGACCTTTTAGCAATCGATTGAAGTCATTTGAGAAAGCACGCCATTGCTCAGTAAAGGTTCGACGATCGAGCGACAGGCAGCGCCGGCTGACTGCTCGGTGCAGCTCGGCATGCCGTTCGGTAAAGTAATTGCCACTACGCTTGGGAGGCTCGTGCGCGCGGAGAATCGCCAGACAGGTTGGTCCATCAGGCTCGCGCGCCAGTTCATTGATAAAGCGCTCGAGTTTGCTGATGCTGCCTTTGGGATCTTTCGCGGCATACAGCTCGATCTCGCGGGCGATACCTTGCCAGCGAACCAGATCCGTATTGTTGCGAATATCGCCGGTAAGGGCGACTTTGATCTGTTGCGCCTGCATCGAGAGTGTCTGCAGTGCGGTGAGCTGATTAGTTAAGTATTCGGCTGGATCGTCACCTTGCGCGAACAGGATTAACTTGTCACGTGGCTCCGAGCGCGCCTCGTCGGTGTCATCCAAAATCTGATACGCCCGCATGTTTAGCAGCGCTTCATTCAGTAACTGCAATCGCGCCGATGCATCGTTTGCAAGGATGGTTTGTAGCGTCAATGCTTCACTCTCTTGTCCAAGCTCATGCAGTAACGCCGCCAGTTTTTTGGCCTGACCGTTTGCGAGTTCAAGTGAGGCATTGGAGCTTAAGATCGCGCTCGATGTGGCAGAGGCACGATCTATTTTGGTGTAAGCCTGACCGACCAGATCCACGATGCGCAGTGCGTACTGGTAGTCGATCAGGTCGCGTACGGCCTCTTGTATTACGCCTGGAAACTTCGGTAAATCCTCCGTCAGATACTTGCGATATCCCTCACCGAGCTTGACTGCATGACCGAGTTGAGCCGTATCCCATTGCACCAATGTATTACGCGGGGTCGCCTCCAGCGCATCACCCACTGCGGGTTGCATGAAGGGCTGTGCCAGCAAATGATCGAGGGCAGCGAGTAAAGCCAGACGTTCCTCCGACATTTGCAGGCTACCGGGCTTGCTGTCGGGTCTGATACCCATTTCGGTGCCTGAGCCGAACAGGGCCACAAAGCGCTGTCGTGCGCGCGCAAAATCTTCCTTGGTGCGACGCTCGATATCGGCAATGGCGGGATTGCTGATCAGATCATTATCAGCAAACTGCTTCATTAATTTGTCGTACGATGGCCCGAGCTTCAGTTCATCGTGCAATAGCCAGCTGCCATAGCCGGTGGCAAGAAAAGAGCGCTGTTCATTGAGTGCATCGCGCAAGCGGCGGTAGCTCTGGATCGCTTCAATACTGCCGGGGGCTTCCTTGCCACTGAATAATTTAAGAATCGCATTACGTGCATTGACAACGCGCTCCTCATTGCGTAACAGCGCGTTGTCATCAAACAGTTGATGGTTGAGCGCCAATGCCGTACGCGTAAAGCCACAGCTGACTGCGCGCGAGACCGCAGCATGATCGACCAGGGTAATCTCTTTTGTGGCTGCGTCCCGAAACAGCATGACGCTCGCTTCCAGATCACCAGGCAGTTCAGCGCCAAGTGTATCGAGTACCAGCATACGCAGTGATGCCTGGCTGTTCTTGTGCACCGTACCGAGATGCAGCAGGCTACTGACGTTGGTTTCCAGACGGCCGACATCATTGGCGTAGCGTTGCAGGGAGACGAACTCGGTCATACGCTCCAGCGCCATGGTCGGGGAGGTACCGGTCATGGTGGAGCTACTCAATAACCGCGGACCATCACAATCCGTGCTACCACCCGTCAGTTGATATGTGATCGGATTCAGTGGTGCATGAGTCAGTTCTGCCGTGCGGCGGTAGACCGCTTGCTGTAGTGTGCGCAGGCCGAGATCGGCGAATTCGCTGGAGATACGTTGCTTTGCGCGCTCGCGAATATCGTCAAATACGGGCCACGAGCCCGGCATAAACGGGTTAACGAAGCTGGTGTCGTACATGGCGACTGCTCGGGTCAGTCGACGCGATTGCAACTCTTCCAGCCCGACCATGAGCTGCAGCGCAGTTTTACGATACCACTCGAAGTCGATACGCTCACCCGTGTTACTTGCGTGTGCGCGGTACTCGATATCGCGCTTTAATCCCTCCAGACCCTCGGCGAGTACCGGCATCACGCGTTGTAATTGGATGGTGCTTACGACAATACCAAAGGCATAAGCTAATGGAATACCGACTGCCAGCCAGCGCCCGATTTGGCTCATGACGGGACGTGCCAGCTTCTGCGAGTGCGCGGCGCGTGATAAACCGAATTCGGCAAATACCTTGGCTTCCATCACCCCGCGCAGGAACATCGGGCGCTCGGCATGACTACTGAGGTAAAGACCACGCAGGAAGAAGGGCTCGTGAAATGCGTTTGGCCGCATCAGCGCGTCGAGATAATCTCGCGTACCAGCGCGCAGGGATGCGATATACGATGGCAACAAGAACACATCAGTGGCCGAGCGTAGCGTCGCCTGCGATGCAAATAGTTCAGCGCTACTGTCAGTGATGTTCTGCTCTAGCTGATCAAACGCTTCGTCTACCCAACCGTGTTGATACAGCGTCGAAGGTTGATGTGGTGAAGACCAGCCCAGCATGCCGTCTTGCATGGCCGGTGGCAGCGCTTGTGCGAAATCTGCAAAGCCGGGAAGTTGTTCGCAACCGGTGATGACGACATACATCGCGAATCGCATCGCGTAGCGATTTTGGGCAATCCATATTCTGCGGCTGGCGGCATCGGCGCGTGCACGCAAGCGCTCGCGCCCCTCGACGCTGCGGTCTGCCAGCATGGTTGCGGGGATAGCGATGACGATAGAATCGAGCGGACGCTGCGGACGATACTTACCGCATAACGCCAAGAAAGCATCCCAGCGCTTTTCCTGGGTATCGTTGATCAATGCATCGTCCAGTTGCTCGGCATTCAGCTCGATCACGACGCCACGATCAAACAGATGCCAATACAAGCCGCTAGGCGATGACAAGACCTGATCACCCGCCAGCACTTGCGGTAGCCCGCAGTTCTCGATTGCAGGGCGGGCACTGTCATCACCATCATGCAGTAACACTACCCAAGGGATATCGTAGCGCTTGCTGCGATCGACAATATTTCGCTCAATCGTGCTGACTGCAGCATCAAATGAGGCACGCAGTCGACCAATATCCAGCAGGCTGCGACGTGTATTGAGTTTGTCCGCCTCATGATCAACGCCAGCGCGCAGCGCGATCAGCAGCACGCCGAGTGCGACTAATAACAGCCCCGCGATGATGGCGATGGTGAGACCGTTATCCACGCAGGGCCTCGCTCGGTATACGCTGCTTGATTTGCGTTGGCGCGGAAGGTTCGAGCGCCTTGCGCACGGGTGCTGTGGTCCAGCGCCATGCGACTTGAGACAGCGCCAGCAACAACACCATGGTGCCGATGAAACCTAGCGTCGCACGACTGACCCGAAAGAATCTGACCGGTACGATATTGGATAACGGATAGCGATACGCTTGTGGCGACAGGACACGATCATTCAATGCCGGATGGCCAGCAAGATGAGGGCCGAGCTGCGCATCGCGTCGATAAATCAGGCGAAACAACGCATCACGCAATGGTTGCAGTGCTTCGTCCGACTTCAATCCGCGATGGCGTCCTTCAAATCCGATCGAGATCGCAAACAAGTACAGCGGCGCCATCGTCGGTGATGCATCACCAGCGCCCGCAAGTAGCGTGTCGATACGCTGGAAGATTTGATCACCCGCGGTACTGCTGCCAAATAATCGGGTTTCGACCAGGGTTTCAGTAAAGCGTGAACGACCGGGCCAGTCGCGCGTCAGCAGCAGCTCATCAGCCAATGCATCCATCAGATAACGCAGCTCGTCGGTCACGCCGCGAGATGCCATGCTGTTACCGTGCGATAGATCGAGCGTTTTAGCGCTGATCATGCGTGCGACACGTTCACAGGCTTCTTCCGCCAGCTGACGCGCTTGCATACCCGGGTCGTCATCATTGACTAACGGTAGTGACATTGAATCGATCAGGCTCAATACCTCAGCCACAAACTCACGCAACTGCTTCAGCAGCGCTGGGTTGTACTGTTCAATACTTTCTATGACCGTCAGCACAGGGACGGGCGCATTCACCGTGGTCATCGCACGGGATGCGGGATCAACGGGTACTGGAAGGTAAAGCTTGCCCATGACGATACGGTGTGCCGAGCGCGTTAGCGACCCTGGGTTTTAATGAACAATTGCATGCTGCCCGGGCGCATCTTGCTGCCGGCACGACCCGAGCCTCCCACCAGCAAGCGGCTATCAGCGCGCATTAATTCCGGACCGGGTACCACCTCGTACAAGATCACGCCCGGCAAACCATGCAGCTGCATCTCGGGCGCCGCAGATATACGTGCGCGTCGATAACCCAGCACGCGCTTTTCACGTAGCTCGCTGAAGACATGCGAGGGTCCGATCAGTGCGGTATCCATCCAATCTTCAATCTCGCTGGACAGACCACCTTTGAGTCCCACCACCAGACGCTTGCCGACCCATTCGGGCCGCAGCGTTAACTCAAATGCGCCGTTAGCCCAATCGAACGCCACCTCGCGATAGTCCTGACTGATCTCGGCCAGGTTGTCTTGTAGTTCTTTGAGTAACGGCAGCAGACTGAGATGCGGCTGCGCGTGTACGTAGGCGGGTGGGGTAATCGGCAAAGCGCCCGGACGCAACAGCGCCATCGGCCCCAGAAAATTGCACAGCGCAAGATACAGCGGGTAGGGTGGAATGACTGCGCTCTGCAGCTGCGCCTCGAGCGCGGGCATGGCAGGTGCTAAACAGGCCAGTCGCTGCGTGAGTGCGATACGCTCGCCGCGTTGCTCTGTTGAAGGCAGGCCGGCCAGCTGTCGCGCAATGAATGCGGCCTTGCTGCGTAGTGTGCGACTGAAGTCACGTAATGCTTCCAATAGATCGGGTGCTGCGTGCAGATCAAGCAGTGCGGGTAGTGCCGGCCCGAGTTTGATCATGCCGTCGTCTTCCATCACGTTCGCGATCGCTATCCCCACCGCCAGCGGAGGTGGGGCATCACCGATTGAAAGCGACAGATTCGGAATCAGGCGCGGAATATCAGCTGGTGCCGCTTCAGAGACTTCATCTTCGAGTGGCTCACTTTTTACGGATAAAAAGCGCGCACTGATCTCGGGGGTTTTCATGTTGCGCGATACCGGCAGTGACAACCACACGGTTTGCGGATGCAGCGCGAGTTGATCACGTGCCGGATCGATTTTTATTGAGAGTTCCGGCATCAAGCTGTCTTGGGGATCCAGCAGCACTGCGGTGCCATCCGGCAGAATCGCTTCCAACTCCAGCACACGAACCATGCCCGAAGGCAGTAGTGATGAATCGAACTTCAGCCGCTTCACGCCCCAGCTGTAGGGTGAGCTAGTCAATGTGTGCCAGCCGATCAGCGCGTCGACGCGTGCCGACTCCAACTGAAAATGCTGCGGCGACAACAGCATGCCTTCATGCCACTGTATGCGATCAGGACACTTCATCGCCAGCCTCCGTAGCCGTTTGATGTTGTAGGCATTTATTTCTCCAAACTGTAAGCAGTAAACTCGCTGGCACCAAAGTCGAGTTGCACTCGTCCGCGCAGTGCATCGACTCGGGCCAGATGCGGACCCGCCGCCAAGTAGTCAGCGAATACCAAGGCTGCCGCAACACGCCGCCCCGACCATCGTTTGTCGGACAGCTTGATCGACTCACCCGGCGCTAACTCGACACTATCTATGCTGATTGCATCGGGATATGCTTTACGCATGCCATTACGTGCGTTGAACCAGTCACGCGCCGTCATCCCCATCAGCTTCTGTGCCAGTGCTTCGTCAGTTACCAGCACCAGATCAATCGCTAATGGGTAATCGTTATTGGCACCGGCAGCCACACTCAAGCTGACTGATTCCCAATCCAGCTTGACACCCGAGGGCATCACAAAATCTTTCACCGTGCTGCACGCACAGAGTGCAAACGCTGAACAGATCAGTAGCGTTTGCAGGGCGCGCACCGTCAGTCTGGTTAGCAACGAGGCACGATTCATAGTCGAGGAGTAATTCATGGCGCCCCCCGGCGGCTTTCATTGCTGCCAGCAGCATCTGCGCCACTACTTGTTGTACTTCCCGATGCACTAATCGATGAGTCGACGCGCTTGTTTGCATTTGCAACGCCAGTGCCGTATATAGGCTCACCTCTGGCCTTGGCCTGCGCCAGATAGTCTTCATGTGCCTGACGCAGACCCAATTCAAAACCCAGCATCAACAGCAGCAGCACGATCGTGATAGCGCAGGCGCTGAGAATCACCACCAGCCTCGGCGTGAGTAATAGCGAGATCTTCATGCCACCGTCACCGTGAACTGGCCTGCCATTGACACTTGAATCACGCCACCCCAGTTACAGGCCAGTGTCGAGCTGTCGTTCAATGCAGGCATATTGGAAATTTGCACCGTCGGTGAGCCGGGTGCCCACGGTGCACTGGTTGCGGGTATGCACGGCATCGGCGTGAGCGCACCTAATGCCGCTGCAGTGGCTGCGGCGACCATCGGGTTGGCCAATGAATTACACATACCGAATGGCGGTATGTTCAACATCGGTACGTGGTCCATGATATTGGCCGATGGCGCACCCGAGAGCACGCGGTTGGCCGGTAGTACATTCATGGTCGATGGTGCTGAGCCGAACGGACATTTCAGCATCGCACCGGAGCACACCAGATTGCTCATGGCTCACCCCGCATCAGTTGCTCAACGCGCTTGACCAAACCTGGGCCGGGTTCGCCGGCTACTTTGCCGTTTTGATCGAACTGCCTGATTGCGCCTTGTATCAGTCCACGCTCGTAGTCTGTACGCTGCATCACTTGCCCATTTGGCCAATAACGTAATGCAGGGCCATGCAGTGCATTGGCCTGGTAGCTGGTGCGTTGTAGTAGTGCGCCGTCGATACCAAAATCTTCAACCACACCATCGAGTTTGCCAGCGCGATAAGTCGCTTTGCGCGCCAGTCGGCCCTGCGCGTAGTAGCGCGATTCACCTTCGAGCTGCCCAGCCACATAATTCAACTCGGCTGCGAGGTTGCCAGCTGCATCAAATAATTTGGTGGGGCCATTCGCTACACCGTTGACAAACTGCTGCTGCATTTGCAGCCGTGATCCATCGAAGTACTCGCTGATGCCGTGTCGAATACCGTTTTGGTAGGCGGCACGCTGCAGTGTTTGGCCGGCACCATCGAAACTTTGTAGCACGCCATGCAGCATGCCTTGTTGCGTGCTGATGTGGTGCAGCAGGCGGCCACTCTCGTCACGCAACTCGAGCAGCGCAGGCGGAATGGTGGTTGGGGGTAGGGTACTCATCATCATGCTCAATTGATTTTCACCATACCGCCCTTGATGGTGAGCATGCCGCCACCATCAATCTGTCCAGACGCTGATGCTTTTGCTGCCAAGGTCAGCGCATCAAGCTTCAGCTCGGTACCTGCCTTAATCGCATAGCTGGTACCGGCTTGGCTGCTCAACTCGGTACCCGCTTTGAAGTTGATCGCTGTACCAGCCGTGAGATCGGAATTTTTGCCGGACTTGATGGTGATACTGCCGCCCACATCAATCACCAGATTGCCGGTAATTTTCAGCGTCGTGTTGCCCTTGACGGTTTCTTCCAGATCGCCATCGACCTCCAAGGTATAGTTTTTCTTCACGGTATGCGTGAAGTTCATACTGTCGCTATGGGTTTCATCGCCATGGATGGTCAGATCACGCTTGCCACCCACGGTGTGAGTCTCGTCGCCCTTGGTCACTTCAATACTTCGATTCCCTTTTTTGACCAGATGCGTCTCCGAGCCGGTATACAGCGTGCTGTCGAGGTCATGTTCAATATCTACCTTCATGTCATGCTCGGCATGAAGGTAGAGCTCTTCATCACCGATCTTGTCGTCGAAGCGCAGCTCGTTGCCATGCATACGGCCATCTTCAATTTCGGTAGTTTTCGGTCGACCGTTTCCGCTCTTGGTGGGGCGTGAGCGAATCACCGACTGCATTTGCTTGCTCGGTAAATTCACCGGTGTTGCTTGCTCGCCGTTATAGACACTGCCGGTAACCAGTGGACGATCGGGATTGCCGTCGAGGTAGCTGATGATCACTTCCTGCCCAATGCGAGGAATAAACAGCGCACCCCAGCCATTACCGGCCCAGGCGTGCGACACACGCACCCAGCACGACACTTTGTCATCCTGCGTGCTGCTTTGGTCCCAATGAAATTTAACTTTCACGCGACCGTGCAGATCAGTCCAGATTTCTTCACCTTCAGGGCCCACTACGAACGCTGAATGCGAGCCCGGCACCACCGGTTGCGGCACGCTCCGCGGTGGACGAAATGGCAGCGTGCCCGGGAAGGCCTCGAAGTGATTGGTATAGCCACTGAGATCAGCGCGGTGGCTGACGCTACGCATTACATAACGCGCGTTGAGTTTGTTGTTTGGGTGTTTGCTGAGCGTGAAAGCGCCACCGGCGTACAAGCTATTACACAAACTTTCACCGGCTGCCGTAGACGCTTCGGATTGACTCGCTTGCATATGCACTGTCTGTTGCTGCTTGCCCGCTGCCACGGTGTTATGCAGGTGCGGGTATTGGTAAAACTTACCGCGCCCGGCTTTACCGCTGGCGTCTGCAGCAAGCGAGGTGCTGGGTTTCAGATAGTCGTAATCGCGACCGTTATAGTCGCGTGTCACCAGACGCCCGCCTGCTTCGAAGCGCAGCATGGTGTCGGCCCAGCCACGGGTATCGGCGCGACCACGATAAATCAAATGACCATGCTCGCAGTCTCGGTGGGCGGATGGATCATCACCCAGCACCAGGGTGTGGCTGCCATCGGCAAATTGGAAGAAATAGAAAATGCCTTCCTGCGCCATCAGTCGCATGATGAAATCCAGCGGCGTCTCGTCATACTGCACGCAATACTCGCGGGTTGCGTAGCTGGCTTTGAGTCGGTTGTCGAATTTAATGTTGAATGACTGCAGTACCGATTCAACGATTTGCACTGTGCTCTGGTTTTGGTAAATCCGTCGATCGCGTGATAGAGAAAGTAACCACAGCGATGGTACCATCTCGGCGCTGTACCAGGCAAACTCGGCGTCAATACCGGCTTGCGTGAAACCGTTGATCAGGCCATGAAAATAGCGGGTCATGCCATCGCCATGAATCACTTTGACAGTTGCGAGCGTGCCTACGATCGCGTCTGGATCAAGAGCGACGTCGCTCGATTTCATACTCAGTGAAAAAGCAAATGGTTGCGACAATGCCTCGGTACCAGAAAAACTCTCGAGCAGTAGTTTGTCTTTGCCGAATACGGCGCTGATCGCGACCCGTACGTGCTGTTGCGTGAAGTCTTGTCTCATGCGACAACCCCCACTTCAGCCGCTGCCTCGGCATGATGAGTGCCACCTGCACCACCACCGGATCGGCCACCGGATTGGCCACGAAAATCATTTTCACCGCCAACCGAGCCGTAGCGCTTGGCGTCGTGACTCAGCTTGACGGTAAAGCTGCCGTGCTCATCTGTGCCTAGCATCACCTGATTGAATCGCTCAGATGTCGCGATTTTCGCAAGTACCTCACTCGCAATCGCTGGTAACACGCTTTGCGTAATGATGTGATCAATATTACGCGCGCCGCTTTCCACCTCGTGGCAGCGCGCGACTATCATCTCGGCCACCGCAGGCGTCCATTGCAGACTCGCTGCGTGATGGCCTTTGATACGTGCCGCCAATTGATCGAGCTTCAGCCCGGTGATACGCAGCAGCTCGGTGTCAGCGATCGGGCGATAGGGCACGACAGTCAAGCGACCGAGAAACGCTACCGGGAATTGCTTCAATAGCGCGGGACGTAAGGCCTGATTGATTTGCTCGAGACCGGCTGCCGGCTGCTGCTGGCAGATCTGCACCACGACTTCGTACGCAGCATTCGAGGTGAGCAGAATCAGCGTGTTGCGAAAATCGATGGTCGTGCCTTCGGCATCTTCCATCGTGCCTTTGTCAAACACCTGATAAAACAGCTCAAGCACATCCGGATGGGCTTTTTCCATTTCATCAAGTAGCAACAGACTGTAGGGCTGGCGACGGATCGCTTCGGTCAGCACGCCACCACGACCGTAACCCACATAGCCGGGTGGTGCGCCTTTCAAACCGGCGACCGAGTGGGGCTCTTGGTATTCAGAGAGATTGATGGAGATGAGGTGATCACGGCTGCCATACAGCTGCTCGGCCAGCTGATGCGCAGTTTCGGTCTTGCCGACACCGCTGGGGCCCACCAAGAGAAACACACCGACGGGTTTGGATTCATCATCCAGACTGGCACGGTGGGTGCGAATCTGTCGCGCAATACATTCCAGTGCCTCGTCCTGACCGACGATTCGCTCACGCAAACGATGGTGCAACTCCAGCACGGTACGCTGCTCGTCTGCCAGCATCCGGCCCAGCGGGATACCGGTCCAACTGGACAGCACATGAGCGACTGCTTCGCTATCGACTTGGCGCTGATCAGTTTTTGAATCATCAACACCCGCTACAGGCTGCTTATTCGTCGAGTCATGCGTCGAGTCATGCGCAACACCATGCGCCACGCGAGCGCAAGCCGTGTCCAGAACACTGATTGCTTTGTCAGGCAGCTGACGCGCACGCAGATAACGGTGCGACAAATTGACTGCGTCATGTACTGCAGCGTCTGTAATGGTCACACCGTGATGCGCTGCCAGCCGCGGCACAATCGCCGACAGCATCGCTATCGCGGTGTCGGTGTCGGGCTCGGCAACTTTGACGACTTGAAAGCGCCGTGTCAGCGCGGGATCGCGTTCGATATGTTGCTTGTACTCCGACCAGGTGGTCGCTGCGATGGTGCGTAATTCACCGCGGGCTAGTGCAGGCTTGAGCAGGTTGGCGGCATCGCCCACACCTTGACTACCGCCTGCACCAATCAGTTGATGCGCTTCATCAATGAACAACACCACGGCGGGCACTGCGGCTTTGACTTCAAGAATCACATCTTTCAGACGGCGCTCGAACTCGCCGCGCATACCAGCACCCGCTTGCAATAGACCCAGATCCAGTGCGCGTACCGAAATGCCTTTTAATGGTGCCGGCACCGTACCATTGACGACACGTTGTGCGAAGCCTTCCACAACTGCAGTTTTACCGACACCGGCTTCACCGGTGAGGATGGGATTATTTTGACGGCGACGCAGCAGAATTTCGATCAGCTGACTGATTTCTTCATCCCGACCCGTGACGGGATCCAGCTTGCCTTGTTGCGCTTGTGCGGTGAGATCGACGGTGTACTGATCGAGTGCAGGGGTTTTGCTGCGCGCAGATGAACTACCACGCATTATTGATTGATTCGCAGAGTGAGCGCCGTGGTTGGCTGCCATGTGGGTTGGCAATGCCGCACTGTCTGAAGCATGGTCACTGGTGGTGTTCACCATGCCGACCAATGCACGAAGTTCTTGTCGTAATTGTTCGCGCGGTAGTTGTAACAGCGTGGGTGCAGACTCAAGCAGGATGCCACGCAAAGTCTCTGATTCGAGCGCAGCCAACATCAGACAGGCCGGGCTGATATGGCTCTCACCCAGTTGAACCGATGCGATCACCCAGGCGTTTTCCAACAAGCGAGGGAGATGCTCCGACAGCACGGGTGTACGACCATTACCACGCTTGAGTTTATCGAGCGCGTCTTGTAACTGTGATTGCGCGCGTGGTGCCGGAATCTGAAAATGCGTCAGCAGACGGTGCAGCGAGCTCTCTTTATCGCGCAGTAGCTCAATCAACAGATGCTCGGGGTCGACACTGAAATGCGTTTGCTGCGCGCATAACTCGGCAGCACGCTCCATGGCGGCGCGGCTTTCAACATCCAGCCGCTGTATCAGGGTGCGCAGTTCAGTGCTCATGATGCGCACAATCAAATGAAAAACGTGCCGGTGGTGGCGTGTTGCTCGCGACGGCATCACTGCGTGTGTTTCGCTCGGCGACCCAGGCATTCCAGCCCAAGCGTGGGCGTCCGGTAGCGCTGAGCGAGGCTGAAGTCACTGTCTCGGCTGCGGGTGTGAGCGATACCTCGACCATCAATGCAGCGGACAAAAAACTGCGCACGGTAGTCTTGAATTCTTCATGCTGCTCACCCCCCGGCAGTAGCTGCATGATGCGTTTGAGCGGTAGGTCAGTGGCGTGCAGGCGTATTGCTGCGGATTGATCCCACGCCTGCCGACCGAGCAGGGCGGTGTGGCCAAGGATAGGCGCACGTTCTTCATCGCCCAGCGGGGTGAGGTCATCTTTTTCAAGGGGTAGCCACTGACCGACAAACTGTTCACCACGAAACGCGATCTGATAGCGGTCTTGCAGCAGTGTGCATAAAGACGCCATTGAACGCGGTGCGCCGGCGAGCAAACCGGCATGCCGTAACCAGCGGCCTTCATCTTGTGCTTGCAGGTGCGTGCTGCCACACAAGCGGCGGGTAGCACTACCCATGCTGGCGCTGTGCGTATCACCACCGACTGAGGGACGGTGACGCTTGCGACCCAGATAAAAAAGCGATAGCAAGCGGTGATGAAAAATATCCAGAAACTCGGCGGTCGCAAAATCCTTGGTGGCTGCGCGCGCGATCACCAACTCAGTGAATGCGGCAGGCATCGGCCCGGCCTGACCCAGCAGCGAGAGCACCGGTGTGCGCAAGGTATAGGGCTCGCCGGTGTGTGCACCGCGCCGCGCGTCTTGGACATCGCTGGCATCGAAATCGAGCGATATATGGCTGCCAAGTCGTACTGCCTCTGTGCCTTGTTCGGCACCAAGCTCGGCATGTCCTTCGGCCATACCGGCGCGTTCCAGCAGGCTGATCGCCTGAAATAAATCGAAGCCCTGTGGTTGCGCCAACAGGGCAGGGACCAGCTGCGTGTCTGCGTCGCGCGCACTCATTTACAGCAGCTCCTGTGCGCCACTCATCGGCGGCCATTGCACCAGGCATTCGTCGCCACGCCAAATACCCAGCTCGACAAATGAATTGACCGTGGTGTACAGCCCGAAAAAATGTGCCAACACTGCAGTAAAAAGTACCTGTGATGCACCCACAAATGCCTCGGGCTCAAGCTCCAGCCGCACCGCTGTGCCGCGACACAGGCCGCGCCAGGCTTGCTGGCCAATGTGTCGCGTGACTGCGCGAGCGCTGAGTTGTTGTATGCCGCGGATCTGCTCCAGATCGCGTTGTTGTTCCGAGCTGAACAGCGAGAGTAATTCGCGCAAGTGGTCGCGACCCTGCGCATTGCTGATCAGTGATTGATGCTGAAGATTCAGTAGCGATACCAGACGCCATAGGGTGTCGCTACCGAGTGGCGGCATGCGTTGTCGCGAGGGCTCGCTGACACAGCGAATTTGCAGGCCATTCGAGACGCCCTCGCCGATCAGCAAAGTTTGCGGTGTGATCTGCTCGGCCAGCCCGCGATTGGTGCACAGTGTGCGCGCGTACACCACAGCGGACGGTGCGCGTCGTTGCTGACGGCGATCGACAAATGACATGAATACATCGGTACCGGTCAGGTCATCACGCAAGCTACGCTCACGTCGCGCCATCCAGAATACATCATCGACTGACTCGCCGTTTTGTAGCGCAGCGATATGCCGTAAATGCAGTGGCTGGTCAGAACCCGGTTCGGATGCAGTGACTTGCACAATCGAATGAATCTCGGTCGATGCCTCGCGTGCGCGGTCGCCTACCAGCATCACCTCATGCCGGGTGTGATCAATCTGTACCGGCTCTGAGGTGCGCGGGAAAAGATTCACTGCCACCGTGCAGCCCAAGCGGAAATACTGTGCATCGATTGCACGCAACTTGCGCGAAGCGGCACCCACATCCAGCTTCAGGCTGAACTGCTGACCTTTCAGCTTGAGTGCGCTGAGCCCGCGAATATCAAAGAAATGAAACTTGGCTGGAAATGCAAAATACTCTTGCAGCAAGCCGTACGCCGGGTGTGCACCGGGTGCTTGTGGCAGCACGGCATGCTCGGCGTCAAAGCCAACCCACTGGCACTGCTTTGCGGGTAACTGCGCGATCGCATTACTGTTACCGTCAGTGACATGGATACGCTTCAAGCGCGCCGCCAGACACTCATACAGTGTGGCGACTGTCGCGCTATCACCCGCGAGGTGAATGCGGAGGGTGTCGAGTGACAACTCCTCTAAGGTGTTGCCATCATCTGCTTTGATTTGCAGAGCAATATAGCCCTCATCATCGACCTTGGCGTCGATGATTTGCAGTGGCCACAGTGTGCTTTCCCACGCTGTTCGGAAACGTACTTCCTCACCGCTCTGGGCATGCGCCACCAATGCGGTATGTCTTGGTACATTCAGACCTGCAGTTACTTTGCCCTGCGCTGCTCCCAGCGACATCTGCACCACGGTCATCGAGGGCAGTGGTGCCAGCAGCGAGGGATAAAGATTTTCCAGCAGCGCGCTGGCCACTTGCGGAAAATCTGCATCGATATCGCGGCGTATACGCGCCGCCAGAAATGCAACCGATTCAATCAGCCGCTCGGTATGGGGATCATGCGATTCGCCGCCATGCAAATCGAGTCGCGCACCGACTTTGGGATATCGCTTGGCGAAGTCACGACCTTGATTGCGCAGCCAGTCCAGCTCGCGCAGGTAGTAATCGAGCAGTTCGTTATCGCCAGCGCGCGAGTTCATGCCTTCACCTTGAAGGTGGCATTCGATCCGTGCAAAGCGGATGTTGGCTGGCCGCTGCGGTTAGTCATGCCAAAGCCTCCGCAGCATGGATTGCAAGCGGCGCCGCATCAGGTGTTTCTGCAGCGAGGGTGAAGCGAACCCGGCGTACGGTATGGGCGATGGCCAGATCAGCATCAATCTGAAACAGCGCAATCGTGATGCCGTTGGCTGCGCCCAAGGGTGTGACAACGGTATGGCTCAAGCGTGGCTCGAAATAGCTGATGGCACGCTCGATGGCGCGAGCAATACGCGAACGATCGTTCTCGCTGCGTGCGGAGAGGGCGGTGTAATCCGGAATACCGTAGTCGAGTACGGTCAGCCCGGCATCGATGAATTCAGTGAGACTGATGCGTGATCGCGAGTTCAGCAGCCGATGCAGCTCACGCTCGACCGATGCTTCCACCCCATCGGCTGATAGTCCTTGGCCAGATTCATGTCCGGGCGGCGCAGTGCGCTGGTCGAGCTTGTCGAACAGCGGGATGGGCCCACCCGGGAACAGGACTGACATCGAGCTTCACCTCTATCTTGGCGTGCTGCCGGTAACAAGGGATCAAGCCTTGGTGTTGAGCGAGAGGTCGTATGCGAAATCCGTGCTGCCGGTGACCTGGCCGTCGTTGTTTTGATGGTGATAAACCATTTTCACTTTGACGAAGTTCAGCGAGATCGTTTCTACCGGACGTGAGATACCGCTGCTCGCCACCATGAAATTACTAACGATGACTTTTTCCATCTGTATCACTACCAGCGGTTTATTCTCGGCGTCGGCTTTTCGCAGGATGGTGATTTCTACCTTGTCGATTTCATCGGCGGTAGCACACAGACGAAACAAGGAGGTTGACGAGATATCAGACTCTTTCGTCAGCGTGATATCGGAAAAAATCGGGTTGGCTGCATTACGCTCCGAGCCCGACTTTGATCCACTGGTGGGTTGCGCGACGCTGAAACTCCAGGAGTCACACTCGATCTGTTTTTCATATTTGGCGAGTGTGCTGCTACCGTCGACACCGGTGATCTTCAGGAGAATATTGCTGTTTTCCATGGTGTAGTTTTCCTTTTAACTGTTCGCGATCGGGGCTCGACGCTTATCGTGTTGCGTCAATCATCAAGCCGCCGGTGCGGGTAGCTCGGCCACCATACGAATCGAGGCGGTCAGTTCCTCCATTTGGAAATGGGGGCGAACAAACACCACCGCTGTGTAGGACCCCGGGCGTCCTGGTACTTCAGTCACATCAATCCGTGCGCTCGCCAGCGGCAGTCGCGCTTTGGTTTCCTGTGGTGCAGCACCGTCCAGACAAATATAGTCAGCGATCCAGGTATTCAAATAGCCCTGCAATGTGTCGCGGGTTTGGAAGCTGCCGACTTTGTCTCGTGCAATCACTTTCACGTAGTGCGCAAAGCGCGATGCCGCAAGCATGTAGGGTAAACGCGCCGACAAATTCGCATTCGCGTTGGCCAGATCTTTGTTGTACACCTTGGGCTTATTCGCGGTTTGGCCACCGAAGAATGCTGCGTAGGGCGTGCCCTTGGCATTGACGACCGCGATGAAGCCGAGATCATTCAATTCTTTTTCTCGGCGATCGGTGATCAGCACTTCGGTGGGGCATTTCAGCGCGATATCGCCTTCATCCGTCTGATACGTATGCGCCGTCATACCCTCGACCTTGCCGCCACCTTCGACACCGCGAATCGCAGTCGTCCAGCCGAATTTTGCAAATGCATCGGTAATACGCAAGCCGAGTTGATAAGCGCTGTTCGACCACAGGTATTTGTCGTGATCTTTACCGTCGACGTCTTCTTCAAACCCGAACTGCTCGATCGGCTTGGTCTTGTTACCGTACGGCAGACGCGCCAGATAGCGTGGCAGGGTCAGCGCCACATAACGCGAATCTTCACCTTCGCGGAACGCTTTCCACGTCGCCAGCTCAGCGCTCTCGAAAATCTTCGACAGATCACGTGGGCCACCCAGCTCGGTGAAGCGCTTCATGTCAAACAGCGCGGGTGCAGCGGCGGAAATGAATGGGGCGTGTGCAGCAGCTGCTACTTTCGATACACGCTCAAGCAGCGCGATATCTTGCGGATGGCGACCGAAGTAGTAATCGCCGATCAGCACCGAGTAGGGGTAGCCGCCGAAGGTGCCGTACTCTTCTTCGTATACTTTTTTGAACAGCGCACTGGTGTCGTAGTCGACAGCAGTTTCCAGGTCGTTCAGCAATTCTTGTTTGCTGACGCTCATCAGTCGAATTTTCAGGCGAGTACTGGTCTCGGTACCGAACACAAAGTCGTGCAGACCGTGCCACGCGCCTTCCAGCGCCTGAAACTCCGGGTGGTGCATGATCTCGTTGAGCTGCTTGGTCAGCAGATCATCAATCTCGGCGATGCGCTCGTTGATCATGGCCACCACGCCCTTGTCCGGGCTGAATTTCATGTCCTCGTCGAGGATCTGCGACGCGAACTGGCCGAGCATGCGCTTGGCATACGGCTCTTGCGATGGCTCGTTGGCCATTTTGCCGTTGAAGACAATTTGGTCTAGTAGGCTGCCGGTGCCGGAAGCGCCAGCGCCTGAAGAGGATTTGGGATCTGCCATGTCGGTCACTCGTCTCGGTCGGGGTACGGAGAATTGCCTGTAGTTGGGGCGCGTTACTCAGCGCTCGGCGCGTCGTCAGACTTCGCCTCAGGTTTGTCTTCTTCTTTCTTGGCAGCGGGTTTACTGTTACCGCCGGTGCTAGTGTCAGCACCGCTGCCACTGCCTGCAGCATTGCGAATTTGCTTCAGGCCTTCAGTGTTTTTGACGATGCCGGCCAACAGACCGTCGAGGTCATCATTACCGTCCAGCTTGGCGAGCAGATCACGCAGTTCCAGGCGTGCCTCAAGTAGTTTTTTCAGGCGCGGTACCTGATTCACAATCGCCTCGGGGTGGAAGTCGGCACACTTCTTCGGCAGCAGCTCGATCTTCAAGTTGCCCGTGCCTTTCATCATGTCCGGCACGCTGATGTCGAGTCTCGGGCCGATCTTGGCCATGATCTCGTCAAAGTTATCGCGGTCGATTTCGACGAAGCGACGGTCTTTCATTTTCGGTGGCGCGCTGGCCGGCTTACCCGCCAGATCGGCCAGCACACCGACGACTAGCGGTAGCTCGCGTTTCTCGATCGCGTCGCCAATCTCGACGTCGTAAGTGATCTGTACACGCGGTGGGCGGTTACGCCCCACCCATTTCTGCAGACTCTCGGCCATAGCTTGATACCTCCATTGGTGCGGGCACTCCGGGCCACGCAATTTTAATTCTTCGCGGCAATACTAACCATACTTTAGTATCAGCGCAAGCAGAAAAGTAGGAATTTGTCCACCCCGATTTAGCGTAGCTTGTTGAGCAGCTTGTCGGCCATCACGGCGGCCAGCTGGCTGCGCAGGCGGGTCACGGATAGACGCTCTTGTTCGATGCGGGCGGCGTCCTGGATCTGATCGATCACGCGCGCCTTGGCCTTGTCGATGGCGTGCTGGGTCAGCTGCAGCTCGGTGCGCAGCTGCTCGCGCCGTTCGATGCGCTCGGCCAGATCGCGCAGCGCCTCGGTGATGCCTTGCCACGGACCATCACCGTCGCCGACGCCCTGATCCAACTGGGTAAACAGCTGACTCAAGCTGTCGCCCAGCTCTGCCAGCGTCTCGGCCGGGCTGCTTTGCCCGGGCTCTGCGCTGATCGAGGAAATAGCACGATCGACCAGCAAGTTGGTCTCGCTCAGCTGGCGCGCAAGATCACCAAAGCCGGCCGGCAACCGACCCAAGCCCAAGTCCTCGCCCATGCTGGCGCCCGCGTCGAGACGCGAGCTGCTCGGCGTGCCACTGCGCGGCGGCGGTGAAGCCGGTCCATGAAACGCGCGCCCAAACGGGTTGCCGCTGTTGCGGCCGCGCGCGTCCTCCGGCGCTGCGCCTCCCCACGCATCGGTCGACCCGCCTTGCGGCGACTGCGGTGGCTTTTGCATCGGCTTGCTTGCTCCTTTGGCTACGCCTACAACTCACACTAAAGTATAATACAGCGCATATCTGGCAGGAAACACGCTGATGCGAAATTTTATTCGGCCACAGCAGTCGAACTGCGCGCGAGTGGGCCGTGATGGCTGACCTGACCATGCTGCTGACCGCCATCCCGCTATCCTGGGCGGTGCTGCTGCTGGGCGTGCTGCTCAGTGCCGCCGCGATCTGGATGCTGATCCGTCAGCGACGCGAGCAGCGCAGCCGACGTCGTATTGATGCGATGTTGCAGGAACTCGCCGAGCGGCGCTCGTCGCTGCGTGAATCCGAGATGGATCGATCACGTTTTCTGGCGTCGTTCAGCCACGACCTCAAACAGCCGATGCAGGCGATCAATTTATATCTGGGTAGTGTCGAGCGTAGTCTTTCGCACGCTGCGATGGATGCCGCCGAGCGCGCACGTGCCACCGAGAGCCTGTTGCGCCTGCGGCAAAGCATGGGCTACATGAATGACGTATTCGACAGCATGCTTGACGTCAGTCGGCTTGATAGCGGTGCGCTGGAGGTATCGCTGGAGCGTATTAACGCGCGTGAATTTTGCGAACAAATCGTTGAGCAGCATCGACGCATGGCAGAGGATCTGGGCCTCAAGCTGACGCTGCGCACGCCTGATCATGAGGCGCTTTGGGTGCAGACTGATCCCCGTCTGCTCGAGCGTATTCTGCGAAATTTCATCAGTAATGCCATGCGCTACACACAACGCGGCGGCGTTCGGCTCAGGGTAGCGAGGCGCGCCGAGCGCTGCCGTATCGCGGTGATCGATACAGGCACCGGGATCAGTGCGGGTTTGCGCAAAAAAATATTCGATGAGTTCACGCGTGGCGATAACGCGGCCATCACCACGCAAGGCGTTGGACTGGGTTTGGCGATTGCGCGTCGCTTGGCGGCACGTATTGGCGCGCGTGTATCGCTGGCCAGCCATGTGGGTATCGGCTCGGTATTTGCGATTGACTTACCACTGGCGAGCGCAGCAGCGACAGGTAGCGAGCAAGTGACCATGGCCGAGACTTACCTGATCAAGCGCTTGCTGCCGCAAGTGATGTTCGAGCCCCCCGAAAACACTTTATTGGTGTGTGTCGATCCTGATCCGGATGTGGGCAACGCGCTTCGCTTGTTAGCGCCCGGTATTGGCATTTCGGTGATTGTGGCGGGTAGTAGCGAGGAGGCGATACGCCAACTCGCTGCGCAGGGCGCTGTGCCGAGTTTATTGATGGTCGACGCGCAGATGCAAGCCGAGCCAGCGGCGCAGGTGATTACTCGCATCAACGATGAGTTCAACAGCACTATTCCAGTACTGCTCTGCAGTGATGAAACACTATTCACTGACTTGCAGCGTCAGGTGGGCTCCAAGGTGACCTTGTTGCAGCGGCCGTTCAGCACAGAAAAACTGCGCGCGGCGATTAACACCTCGCTATTTACCGAAGAGCCTTAGAACCTATCTCGTTAGGCCGCTTGCGGCGTTGGCAGCACCTTGCCGTACGTCTGGTACTGTCTTCGGTGCAGCCGCCTTGCCATCGACCTAACGAGATAGGTTCTTAATGGTTGTTCGCAAATAGCCCCAACTTTTGTGCAACCAACACCGCTTGTGTGCGACTGGCGACATGCAGCTCGCGAAAGATGCCACCGACATGCGATTTGGCAGTGATCTCGGTAATGCCGAGCTGATCGGCGATTTCTCGATTACTCATGCCTTGGCAGATCATGGACAGCACTTGCACCTGCCGCTCGGTGAGTGCGATTCGATTCAACGCGGAGCTATCAGCCAAGCCGCGTGCAGATAACCAAGTACCCTTGATCAGCGTACCTTCGACTGCTTGCGCCACGATCGTGATCGCATCATCAGTCGGCGCTGCTTTGCTGATAAATGCAGCCGCACCTGCACCAAAACATGCGCCTACCTGCAAGGCATCATCATTGCCGGAGATCGCGATCACTTGGACCGCATCACTCAAGGCCAGTAATTGCGAGATGGCTGCCAAGCCACTCATACCGGGCAAACCCAAATCAATCAGTACCCACCACGGCTGAGATTTGCGTTTTTTAAGCTCTTGCTTGAGCAGCGCAATGCCGGATTCTGCGTCACCGACTGATTCCAAACGAAGGCGAGGAAACCGTTTACGCAGTGCGTCAGCGAGTGCCGCACGGATGATGGGGTGATCGTCAACGATCAGCAGGGAAGGGGTGGCGTGCATGCGCCTGATTGTAAATGACGTAAACCGATTAGCGTAACAAGCTCAACGCCAAAATCAACCCGGCAAGCAGCAGTGCTAAAACTAGCGCCACCAGCATCGGCGAACCGCCACGTCGTTGCTGCAAAGTGACTGGCGGCGCGATACTGCGAACCGATGCCAATACCTTGAGCTCCGCCACCGGCAAGTGACCCCATCGTGCGCGGCCAATCGTGTCGTCTGGCAAGGGCTCGGGTACCGCGACGCGTTGCTCGGCAGGGAGATTGTCGGTCTGTAAAAAATAGGTTTCGGGCAGCCCCATCGCGATTGCGATCCGCCGCGCACAATCAACGCGATGCGCTTCGTCGACGAATGCATGCGATGCGCCTTCTTCAATCGCGCGAATCTGGGCGTCACTCAAGCCGGAAAGCATCGCCAGCGTGACAGTGCTTAAGTGATGCTCGCGGCGTACCCGCTCGATCATCTTGCCGAGTACGGTCGTTTGCAGTTGCGGTTCCTGACGCAGGCTATTCATATGGCAGACGATTCATGTCTCGGTTTAGTCATATGCGTGCCTCGCGGCCAGCGCCATAAGATGTATCTGCACTGGTGCGCAACGCATCATCTACCAAGGTCATTTGTACCCGATAGAACAACTTGTAGTCCGGTGTCTTCATTTTTCTGAGCGATACCGATAGTCCGCCGCCACGCCGCAGTAACAGCCAACCATGCGCTTCATTGGCGGTGGCGATGCCATTTTCCAGATGCGAGATTTCGCTGTCGTTATCGGATAGCAGCCGCAGCTTGTCCCAAAACACGCCGGCACCTGCATAACGATCAATCGGATCAAGCAGTCGGAACCAGCCATCAGCCATTGCCGCAATCGCAAAATGGTGATCGAGTAAACCGCTGGCTTCGTGTGGTGCATCGTTATGCGTATCAACCAGCAAACTTCTCAAGATATCAAAGTCAAATGGCAGTTTTTCCAGTTGCATCAGGTGATAAGACTGTCCGCCACATTCCACATTTGTCATGCGTATTTGTACCAACTCGGCTTGCCGGTCGGGGCGCTCGAACAGGGCGCGTACTTGTTGCTGACCGATGGGTTGCGCGGCGAGGAAGAGATCTTCCAGCAACCGATCGGTGGTATCCGGATACGACAATTGACGCCGTGCCTGCGCGCTGGCAAACAAGATGCGTCCATCATCGGCCGTGACCAGCATCGCCGCAGGCAACTGATAAAACGCTTGCGACACCACCAGCAAATCATTGGTACTTGCATTGGCTTGTTCAACCAGTTGGCGCGCGACTTGATCCAACCACGCACTGTGTTTAGCGGCACGCAGTGCCAACATCGCCACAATCAGCAAGAGCTTCAGCAGCAACCACAGGCCGCTGGCAAATTGCGTCAGTGTTTTTGCGTCCGCTGCTTCAGTCGCGCTCGGCGGCAGGCCGAGCACAATCAGCACCATCAGCAACTGCAGCATGGCTATCACGCTGCACAGCATCGCCAGCAGGATCACCACTCGCCGTGAGATCGGATTTAAACGTACGTGTCTGCTGCACTCTGCAGCCGCGCCGGCAAATGTGATGCAGAGCAGCAGCGATGCCATCATCGGCCCAGTCACACCCGCGCCGCGCGACGGCAGGTGTTGCACGCCAATACTTAGCGCTAACGCCAACAACAACACCAATGGCACAAACACCCGCCCTGCAGGTAGGCGACCTGCCACTGCCGCTGCGATCGCTGCAGCAGTAATCAAATCAAATGCCAGGAATGGTGTCAGATCGCCCGCGAGAGCAAAGCGCTCGGCAACCAACACCGCCACCGGGTGAACCAGTACGCCACAGGCAGCAATCCACACAGGGTAGTCCGCCGGCCTCGGTGCGATTGGGTAGCGTGCAATGTCCAAAGCGATCAGCGCTGCGCTGGTCAGCAAGAAGAACAGTAACAGATCGCTCGACAGGTTCATCAGCGTGCGGCTCCGCTATCGACTGTCGATGGGGGTGGTGATACCTCGCGGTCAGCGTCCTGCGATTTTTCGATCAACGCGGGCTTAAACGTGGGCACGCCCGCCAAGCTATGCGCCTCATTGACGGTATGCGGATGCAGGTACTCGACAAGACGTACGAGTTGCTGCTGATCGGGCCAAAGTGTTGGGCCCAGTGTAAGTGCTATCGCGAGGCTGGCAGCACCCAGCAGGCCCGCGCGCCCTGAAGTTCGCTTGCGTGGTCGGTAGCTTGTACGTCGGTGGGTACTTTTTTGAGTGGTGCGTTGCTTCTGCGCGCTTGGCCGTGCGTCATGTAACGGCGCAGTGGCTGAGGCAAAACTGTTAGGCAGATCATCTGGCGATTCATCCAGGTACCAGCGCGCAACGCGCTGGCCTAATGCGGCGATTTTAGATTCGCATGCGGCGGCATCGGAAACAAACAGCGCAACCAGTCGTAAACGTCGATGGCCGGTGCTTTGGATTAGCTGCAGCAGCCTTCGCAGCTCGGCAGCAGACAGATTGTGTGCATCGGGAATGAACAGCAGGCAGTTATGCCAACTGGCCGATCCGGCAACCAGCGATTGGTCGGTCAGCCGCCTAAGCGCACTGTCAAAGCGCGCCAAGGTCAGATCGGCGAGCAGGCTCTCGAGTCGGTGTGGATCATACTTTTCGATTTGCCAGCCGCCATGCTCGGCCAGCTCGGTGGCGAGGCTTGCGGCACAGGCCAGCAGGTGTTGGCGGTCGCGCGCCACCATGGCCAAATCAAAGCCATCCTGCGCCAGCGACGCCCGGACCCGAGAGAGCTGCTCCCTGTCCGCTGCAGGTACCGAGGGGGACATGCAGCGGATTATACTAAAGTATCAGCCCAAAAAACCGTCGGGCGCCTCGCTGGGTGACTGCCTAGTGCTTGCTGCCGCCGCGCCAGTTATCAAGTTGGCTGAAGGTTTGCCGCATCACCAGCAGCAGCGAGATAAAAATCAGAGCGAAGATTGCGTAAACCATGGTATTCCCTCCAGAGGGGCAGGCTAGCCGGATCGGGTCAGGCCAGGCTCATCATCAGCCAGATCGCCAGGCTCAGCATCACGACAACGCCAAGGCTGGTCAGGTAAACCGCGCGAATGAATTCTTTCGGCGGTATCAGGAATCGTTCGACCGGCGCTGGGGTGTTCGTGTCGTTATCCAAGGCATGTGGCTGTGGCGCCTCGCCTTGGCTAGTTGGTGCAGCATGCGCTTGGTTTTCCATGAAGTCCTCCAAACTAGCTTGCATGATTCGAGGGCAAATTTTTCGTTACAGCTCAGCAGCGCGGCATCTCGCAACAACCGTCAAGACCCGATACTGCAGAGGGCAAGTCTAACCTTGAGTCGATCCCGGTGAAAACAAAAAAAGCATTACATTTTTATTAAAAATATGGCGTATTCGATTTAATCAACCCAGCGTTTTGGGAGATTCCATGATTTATATTTTGATAATCGCCAGCCGCCGGTCTAGCTGCGTCCGGCGATTATTGCTTGGAATATCTGGATAGTGTGTGATAGTTTCCCCTCATCACAACGCCCGGCAAAAGCGGTTTGCGGGTCTTTTGTGGCTCCTGTGAATCGGGACGTATATGAGTTCATCCTCTGACTTTTTGATTGATTTTGAGCGTGGCGAGCTATGCGCGCTGGATCGTTTTCTTGAGTGCTCAGAGAAAGTGCACGCCAACACGATGATCGCGACTTCGTCAGCAACGCTCATCAGTGCGCTCAAGGCGATGCAAACAAATGTTCGAAGCGCGTTATCTCAAATCGAGCATGACACCCGCATCGGTGAAGTAAGTGTCGCCATGCAATTGCTCGAAGACCAAGCTAATGCCGCTGCTCAGGCCTTCCGTCGCCTTACCGTCTCAGAGCTGGACCTGATGCTCGAGGATGAGGAAACGTCGAACGACGCTTCGGTCGCGCTTTGGAAGATTTTGGATGTTATTGGCCCCATCGAAGTCCGCCTCTAAAACGCTGGTCAAAAAAGCCGCTGGCGTTGTTGGTGACGGCTTGCCGTACGTCCAGTACTGTCTGCGCCGCCCCCGCCTAGCCACCGGCTTTTTTGACTAGCGTTTGCAACGCCAGTGACGAATAGCGATGTGATTCGCGTCTTGCTGCATGCCTTGTGTTGTTTGCGACGGTAAGGTCTAGCGTTCGACGATATCTGCGCGAAGCGACGCGACTTTTGCCATGATGGTGTCGATGTCGGCTTGCTCGACTTGTGCCGCGACCAAGGTGTCCGCGAGCAGTGCAGCAGCGAGTTCGAATGAAGTGGCCGTGATACCCAGGCCCTGATGGGCGGCCTTCATACTGCGACCCAAATACTCATGCGGCGTCCTGCCCATCACCATTGAAACGAATGCAATCTGATGATGGATCACGTTCTCGAGCGATACGTTAACGAAATATCGCCGCAAGTTAGGACGGCGCATGAGGCGCTTGTAAAAATCTCTGACAATCTCGGTGACGACCGGTACGCCACCGTATTTATCAAAAAGAGTTTCTGCCATGGGTTACCGGTAATTGAAGTGGTGACGTAATCTCAAATGAGATTTTACGCTAAACCTGCTTGGTGCACCAGCCGTGCGCACCACTCTCCGAGCTTTATTTGAGAAGCCGAAACCGCTCGCATTCAGCTTTGAAACATTTTATCTTTTTCACACTAAAAACATAACTTTACCGGTCTTTAACCCCCAAAGATGCTCAGGCATCCGGTCCGATTATTGAAGCTTGCGATTAATATCCCAACTGCCTGATTAGCTTGGCACCAAAAGCGTGCGGCTGCTTGCAAGCCAGTACTAGCCTGCCTGTGCCGACGCATGCCGGTTTGCATGGGTCGAGTGGCTTTCAGGTTGTCACCTAACACGATAACGACAGGGACACATGGGACATTGGGGACGCCGGTTGATCCGGTGGTGTTTGATCGCATTCGCGCTGCCATCGGCAAGCAATGCGGTCACCTTAAAAAAAACTGATGTCGATAATTTTTTGTCGAACCAGTACCAAGTGGGTGAAATCAATCCGAGCGTTCCGGTCTGGCCATTATTCTCGCGCGATCCCGTCGCAGAAAATGAAAAGCCCAAATTAATTGGCTACGCGTTTGAATCGATTGATTTCGAGCCGGTACGTGGTTATGGCGGCAAGCCAATCAATATCTTGGTGGCGATCGATACCGAGGGTAAATTCCTTTTATCTCACCTGATCGATCATCGCGAGCCACTGTTTCGCTCGGAAGCCGGGATTGCCAAGCTTACCGATTTTGCGAATCAATACGTAGGTATTACCGTTAGACACGAAACCCATATTCTGGATTTTCGTGCGCGTACCTCATTTGATGAGAAGCGCGCAACCTTTCATGGGGTGCAAGCCGGTACGGTCACGGTGAAGGCGATGGATCGCACCATCATGCAATCGGCCGCCTCGGTCGCGCGAGCGCATCTCGATGCAGCCAGCAAAGGCAGTATTTTGGGTGAGGGCAACGCGGTGTCACTCACGCGTGGTGATTTGCTCACGCAAGAGATTCGGCCACTGCGCTGGGAACAACTGCTGTCGCGCCGCATGGTCGAACCGATGTCACTCACCCGCGCACAAATCGAAAAAGCTTTCGCCGGCACCCGCGCCGCTGGGGCTGACAAACTTGCAGCCAGCAAGCCTGATGAGGTGGCATTGCAGTTTCACGTGGCGCTGGCCAGTATGCCTTCGATCGGTCGTAATTTACTCGGCGAGGATGGCTGGCGTCTGTTAGTGGCGAACATGCGCGACAGTCAAGCGATTGTCGTCAGCGAGAGCGGCCCGCTGTACAACATGATGTACGAGAGCCAGCGCATTGATGATCCGCTCCCTTTTATTTTGAAGCAGGGAGATAAAACCATTAATGTACGCTCGATTGCATACGACAAATCGATGGCGGTACCGGGGTATCCCACCAAGGCGCGTGCGCATGTGCTGATCGTCGATAGCGCAACCCCATTGAACCCCGACCAGCCTTTTGAATTGCGCTTCCGGTTGGGTCGTCGCTTTGGTACTTTCCCCAATCAAGTGGCTTATACCGAGTTCGAGCTGCCATATGTTTTTCATGGCTGGCGCGCTACGGTGGCACGCTGGATGGAAGCGCCTTGGGTCGATGCTTGGGAGCGCCGTGCATTGGATATCGTTGTACTGCTGAGCGGCTTGCTGGTGTTGAGCATTGCGTTAATTCGCCAGCGAAATACTGCGAATGGTCATCGACGCTTGCGCGTATTTCGCACCGCTTATTTGCTGTTTACGCTTGGGTTCATCGGCTGGTACGCGCAGGGTCAACTCAGCATTGTCAACATCACGGCATCGATTGATGCGCTCAGTACCGGTAATGACCTGAGCTTTCTAATGGTCGATCCAATGACAGTCATTCTCTGGATTTTTGTTGGCTTCACTTTGTTTGTTTGGGGTCGCGGCACATTTTGTGGTTGGTTATGTCCGTTTGGCGCGCTGCAGGAATTAATCAGCATGGTGACGCGACGCATCGGCATTAAACCGAGGCGCCTGCGTGTGGGTGTTGATCGCCGGCTGAAATGGTTGAAATACGTCGTGTTGGCGGCGGTCGTTGCCTCGCTTTGGGTCACACCGAATACCACCGAGCTGGCGATCGAGGTCGAGCCATTCAAGACAGCGATCAGCTTGTACTTCGTGCGCGATTGGCCCTATCTGGTGTGGGCGATTGCTTTGTTGACGCTGAGTGTATTGGTCTACCGAGGCTACTGCCGTTATTTATGCCCGCTGGGTGCAGCGCTGGCGGTGTTTGAGCCTTTGCGTCGGTGGGGTTGGATCGCGCGCCGAGAAGCCTGTGGTACACCTTGTCAGACTTGCCGTCATCGCTGCGATTATCAGTCGATCTCGCCGACCGGTCAGGTCGCCTACAGTGAATGTTTTCAGTGCCTTGATTGCGTCGCCATCTATCAAGATGACAAACGCTGCCTGCCGTTGATACAAGAGAAGCGACGCAGCGTCATTCCCATTGCGGTGGGATAGTCGAGTACTTGCATCGGCCAGGCGCTGGTATTACCATTTAATTTTTGGTAAAACTCGAGGCCAGTATGCCAACCACACTCACCGTCAAAGGTCAGGTCACCATTCCTAAGCAGATTCGAGATGCGCTCGGTTTGAAGCCCGGTATGCCGGTCAATTTTGCTGTCAATCCAGCAGGTGAGGTAGTCATTCATCGAGCTGAAAACTCGCCTCGTCGCACCCGCGATCGGTTCGAACTGGCGCGCGGTAAAGCTGACGTGAAATGGCGTACTGACGATCTGATGCGATTGCTGCGCGGGGATGCCTGATGCTGGTAGACACCAATGTCTTGGTGGATGTCTTGCAAGACGATCCGGCTTGGGCTGATTGGTCAATCACGCAGCTACAGACGCAATCCAAGGTTCACCGCCTCGTGATTAACCCGATTATTTACGCTGAATTATCTCTGACTTTTTCAACGGTCGAGGCTTTGGACAAAGTGATCGATGGGCTGGCATTAGGGGTCGTCGAGATACCCAAGCCGGCATTGTTCCTTGCTGGTAAAGCGTTTGTGCAATACCGTCGGCGTCGAGGTGTCAAAACCAATGTACTGGGCGATTTTTTTATTGGTGCACACGCTGCTGTCAGCCGAATGCCCGTTCTAACCCGTGACTCGAAGCGCTACCAAACGTACTTCCCAAGCGTTAGATTGGTGACCCCGTAGACTCGTGAACAAGTCTGATGAGCTGAACTGGGCCATCTAGGCTATTTTTAGCGACTGTTTAGGCTGCATTCGCCAATTCAAAAAGGCTCGGTATAGCGCAACGCTGATGACCATACCCCATGTCATGCCGGCGAACATGCCACCCAGCATACTACTCAGGCTGTCGGCTGAATTAACCAGCCCAGTCCGCGGATGCACCCACATCTGCCAGTTGCGCAGCCACAGTGACCCCAGCGTCATACCTACCAACATCCACGTTGAGCACAATAAATTTTGTGCAAGCTGAGAACAGAGATAGCGGCCACAGCCGGGATGCAGTGCGCGTAGTGCTGGCATCGCTAGCAATCCACCGATCAGCATGCCGAGGTGCATCGCAGGCAAGAACCGAAAATGCAAAATCAGGCTGTCGATCAAGCTGAATTGCGTATTTGTTCGACACAAGCCTTCTAATTGAAACCACCCCAGCTGCGCAATATCGATCGATAGGCCGATCAGCATACCGCCCAACCCGAACGACAGCATCACATGCGGCGGTGATATACCGGCGCGTTGCGGTCGAATCCGAGTCAGCGCCCAGCATCCTGCTGCGACCATACCCAAG
>Ga0169931_10000554_pt1 | contig 61666 bp, 54 predicted proteins | sample Kivu_15m_20L_FD_129675 | JGI IMG/M metagenome (GOLD analysis project Ga0169931, IMG submission 129675) | Freshwater microbial communities from Lake Kivu, Western Province, Rwanda to study Microbial Dark Matter (Phase II) - Kivu_15m_20L... | ecosystem: Environmental > Aquatic > Freshwater > Lake...
ATCTACATCTACATCTACATCTACATCTACATCTACCTTGATAACAATAACACTATCTACATTAAGAACAATATTAATATCTACCTAACAACGGATGTACCTGCAGTGTGCGCTTTTGGATCACAAAAAGTTGCGGCGACAGCAATTTAGTTTTGTAATAAAGCGTAAATAGTATTCTTGGTGTGGTAGGAAACATAACTCCGAACGGATGGAGATTACAATTTTAAAAAACCATCGCGCTGGTGATCCTGAACATGTATAAATGGCGTATGAGATTTCAAACTAAAAACATAAATGTGCAGATCCTTTTTGTATGAGCCTATCCAATAACATAAAAATTGTTCATGCGATGCAAGAATCTTTAGAAATAAGCTCTTGGATTAGCAGCAGATTGTGCGAAGCAACAGCGGATGCTCCTGCAGCCTTGCGGGAGATTTCAAATGCACACCTAGCAATTGAGGGCAAGAGACTCCGCGGGCGGATGGCATTTCAAGCGGCCTCTTTGTTCGGAGCTGACTTTGATGCTGCAGTCACCTGGGCTGCTGCAGTTGAGCTCATCCATGATGCGTCATTGGTTCACGATGATTTGTGTGATGGTGACGTCGAGCGGCGGGGGCAGCAAACAGTGTTTAAACAGCACGGCGAGGCTCTGGCCGTTTGCTTGGGAGATTATTACATTTCCACGGCATTTAGACTCGCGGCGATGGCAAGCCCTAAAACCGTAATAATGTTATGTGATGCAGTAACAAAATCGACTGGTGGGCAAGCCTCAGAATTTGATACGTCGGGCTACCCATCCTGGAGCCGATATTGTGAAATTGCGGAGCAGAAGACATCTCCGCTACTAAGCTTACCGATCACAGGTGCTGCCATACTCACCGGATATTCTGTCGATCACCAAAGGGTCGAGTCTTATTTCGCCAATTCAGCAACCTGCTTTCAGATAATTAACGACTTACACAATTTTTTTGCGTCACAAAGCAGCGACAAGCTCTGCTCTGACCTGGCTAATTGTCGCCCGAACGCATTGATATCTTGTTTCAGGGATAGCTTAAAATCGCCCGTGCAATCAAGGTTCGACCAATGGAGTGATCGTATACGATCAGCAAAAGAGTCATGCAATTCGCCTGAATCTTTACAGTGGTGGCAGTTTCTGAAGCAGTCAAAATCGCTTGCGTACACGGCGCAACGACTGCAGTTTAATTTCAATAGCGCAACCAACGAGCTGAACCGACTTCCCTCCGAAATTCAGTGCGTGCTGTCGAAGTTTCACCAATGGCTTGATTTTGAACTGACAAAAGCAAATGTCGGTGTGTTGATTAAAAAGGATTTAAACAGTTGACCGATACTCTAATTGTGGGTGCAGGTTTTGGCGGTATCGCAGTGGCATTACGTTGCCGAGCCATGGGTCACAGGGTCACCTTGCTGGATCGACTTGATCAACTGGGGGGGCGAGCGCAAGTATTTGAAAAAGAAGGATTCCGTCATGATGCGGGACCTACGGTCATCACTGCGCCATTTTTGTTCGAAGAATTATTTACATTATTTGGGAAACAATTAAAGGACTACGCCACCTTTGTCCCGCTCGATACCTGGTACGAATTTTATTTTGAAGATCAGAAAAGATTTACCTACAAAGGTGATATCGAGCACACATGTCGCGAAATCGCACGATTCAATGAAGGCGATGTCGCCGGTTATAAAGCGTTACTAAAATTATCTGAAGAGATATTCAAGGTGGGATTTGACGAGCTTTCCAGCAAGCCATTCACCCGCTTCTCGTCGATGATGTCGCAGGCTCCTGCATTGATTCGCCTGAAGAGTTACCTTACCGTTTATGGTCTGGTCAGTAAATTTATTAAAAACGAACACCTGCGCAAAGTGTTTTCAGTGCACCCGTTGTTAGTGGGTGGGAATCCGTTCACAACAACGTCTATTTATACGCTGATTCATTACCTCGAACGAAAATGGGGTATCCATTTTTGTATGGGAGGTACGGGTGCATTGGTCGACGCGCTGAAGCGACTAATGGTCGAAGAGGGAATTACGATCCGCCTGAACAGTGATGTTGATCAGATCAGTATCAAAAATGGCCGTGCCGCGGGTGTGACCTTGAGCGGCGGTGAGGTCATATCCGCCGATAACGTCATATTCAATGGCGATGCGCCTCACGCCTATCGGTCTTTGTTGCCCGCTTATCTGAAGCGCCAACCCATTCGCCGGCTGGATGCTGCGACACAGTACTCGATGGGGCTTTACGTCTTGTATTTTGGTACACAAAAAAAATATCCGGATATTGCTCACCACACGATCTGGTTGGGCCCGAGACATAAGGAATTATTAGCGGATATTTTTGACAGGCATGTCATTCCTGACGATTTCTCCCTTTATCTTCACCGCCCGACTGCCACTGATCCAAGCTTTGCGCCGCCGGATTGTGACAGCTTTTATGTGTTATGCCCGGTATCAAATCTGTTGTCCGGAACTGACTGGTCCGTTGAGGGGCCAGCCCTGCGTGAGCGTATCGTGACGGCGCTGGATCGGACCATTTTGCCAGGACTCAGAGACACCCTCTGTGCTGACTTCTGGATGACCCCGGAGGACTTCAAGAACAGATATCGTTCTGAGCACGGCGCCGGTTTTTCTATTGCCCCGACGCTGACGCAGTCTGCCTATTTCCGCTATCACAACCGCGATCCGGATGTGCCCAACCTCTACTTTACTGGCGCAGGGACACATCCCGGTGCTGGTCTGCCGGGTGTATTATCGTCGGCTAAAGTGGTGGAAAACCTGTTGAATGGTGCGACCACCTGAAGGATGGCGGCCATGTCCGAACACGTTGTAGCGCTTGCGCTAAAACAACAAGCCATGGCTTCGCTGTCTGCGAACGGCAAGACGTTTTACTGGGCGAGTTTCTTCCTCGGGAAAGACAAGGCAGCATTAGCGGCGCTGTTGTATTCAGGCTGTCGGCAGCTTGACGATATTGCAGATAACAACAGCCGTGACAAAGTTGCTATCCGACGCACGCTCACAACTATTCAGCGTGAGATATCGCAGACAGACACGACGGATATTCATTCGGCGTCAGCACTCTTCCGGCACTTGATTGACGTGCATGGTATCGACACTGCGGCCGTCATGAATTTGATTGATGGAATGATTCAGGATACTTCCCCGATGCAACTCACCGATCAGCAGGCGCTGGATAGGTATTGTTACCGCGTCGCCGGTACCGTGGGCATCATGATGTGCTCTGTACTCGGAGTCCATAATATCAAAGCACTACCGTTTGCAATCGATCTCGGCATAGCAATGCAATTGACCAACATATCGCGAGATGTTCTGGAGGATGCGCAAGTCGACAGACGATACCTGCCGGTAGACGTTGATGTTGAATCACTTGCGCGTGCTTCTGTTGGCAGCCGGGAACAGGTTGCACGGATGATAGATGTGCAACTGCAGCGCGCAGAGATTTTTTATGAGTCAGGTATCGCAGGTCTGACTTACCTGCCTCGCGGTAGCAGGGTCGCAATTTATCTTGCCGCTACTTTATACCGTGCCATTGGTCGTCAGCTTCGACAAAGCGGTTGCGAGTGGTGGCGAGGACGAACGGTTGTCTCAAAACAACAGAAATTGCTGATGACACTGTCAGCGCTCCCTGTCCTTTGTTCCCTAACATTCAAGGCGAAGGCTGCGCCAGAACAAGGACACGACCATATGCTCCATGTTCATCTTGACGGTTTGCCCTATGCCGACACCTGAGCGCGCCGACGTAGTGATTATCGGAGCCGGTGTAGCAGGGCTAACGCTGGCATCCAAAATTGCAGGAAGTCATGATGGTCTGACTGTGTTAGTGATCGGCCCCGAAGACAATCGTCATCAACGCCTTAGCTTTTGGACTGATAACAGATCTGCCGCTTTATACGAAGCCTTTTTGACTCATCAATGGCAGACCTGGAGTTTTAATCACAGTCGTTCAGGCCATTCGAGTCACCATGCGCGCCACCAGCGTTATCTCTCCTTGGACGCCAGGTTTTACAAGAAACATTTGCGTAAAGTATTGGTTGAGAGTGGGTGCCACCTGCAAGCTACTGCAGTTACCCGTATTCAAATCAATCATACAAACACTGTTGTGTACACAAACGATGAAGCGATCACTGCAGCGACGGTCATTGACACGCGTGCGCCACTGATACCAGAGACTACCCTGAAGCAACAGTTCTGGGGCTGCGTTGTTGACTTGCCGCGCACCCATGGTCTGGCCGCGCCGATTTTAATGGATTTTGATGTGACCCCAATTGCCGGAGATGGAGTTACCTTTATTTATGTTTTACCGCTGACATCAAGTCAGCTTTTGGTTGAGGCAACTACTTTCAGCACACGGCTGCAGGCTGAGTCTGACTATCACCATTGCGTCAGAGTTTGGCTCCAGCAACACTTTGATTACACGTTGACAATTGAGCCGGATAAAAGTGAGACAGGCATATTGCCGATGGGTCCGGTCATTCCGCTAGAGCCTGGCATTCCCCGGTGCGGTTTGGCCGGTGGTGCAGCGCGTTCGTCTACCGGATATGCTTTTCAGGGGATTGAACGGCAAGCTGCCTTCATGGCTTCACAGCTCTCGGCGGGTAAACAGCCTGAGACCAGGTCACCTTTTTCCCGCAAAACTGACTGGATGGACAGGGTGTTCTTGCAAGTGGCCAAAGAGCGCCCGGATCAACTTGAAATTCTGTTTATGGCCATGGCTCAGCGCTTGAGTGGTGATGAATTTGCACATTTTTTAAGTGATACCGGCGGATGGATGCCAGGTTTACGCGCAGTGATGGTGGCTCCAAAGTTGGCTTTTATCGGCGCAGCCGTGCGGCTTGCATGGACACGACCATGGATCTGATCACCCTGATAATTCCGCTGGTGCTGATGACGCTGCTGGGAGTTCCGCATGGCGCGCTGGATGGTTATGTGATCAAGTCTGTCAGTCGAGACACAAGCGACTCATTTGCGCTTTTTGCATCTTATGTGTTGTTGGCCGGGCTGAGTATCGGCAGCTGGCTGTTGTACCCAACCGCATCCATGCTCAGCTTTCTGGCGATTAGTACGGTGCATTTTGGGCGCTCGGATGTGTCAGGGCAAACATACACGAGGCCGCTCTTAGCAATATTCTCGCGAGGCGGGCTCTGGGTTATTGCCTTGCCGATCATTCAGTGGCAAACGACAGAAATACTGTTTGCTTATCTGCAGACAAATACTGCTTTCGTCCATAGCGTTCTGAAGATTGCGATGATGCTTTGGGTTCTGATCAGTATGGCGCATTTATCAGTAGAGTTTTGGCGCGGCCACCGACGTGTTTGTGTCGAATGGCTTGCAGGCCTGCTGATGGTCACCTTGCTGCCCGCCCTGTGGGCTATCTGTATTTACTTCTGCGCATGGCATGCACGCAGACATATGTCGACAGTGTTGAGCTACCCGACCAATGAACAACAAGCCAAAAGGGACATGGTTATATTTACCGTACTCACACTCAGCATCGCTGCAACACTCTACCTGCTGTTTCTAAGGCAAATCGAGATTGAGCCCGCGGTGGTAACCGTTTTTTTTATAGGCCTGTTTGCGGTGACCGTACCCCATATGATTCTGATTGATTTTTACCTGCCATGGCGGCAACAACAATGGCGGATTAAGCCATGACGTCGCGCCAGATAACCGATCGCAAACACGAGCACCTTGCTATTGCTGGATCACCAGAGGTGCAGATGACGGTGTCGAATGGGCTGGAGGCGATCCGCTTCGAACCCATAGCATTGCCTGAGCTCAACCTTGATGAGATTGATACCTCAGTGAGATTTTTAGGAAAAACATTGTCGCTTCCGCTGATGATCGCATCGATGAGCGGTGGCACCCTGGAGTCACAAAGACTCAATGAGCAACTGGCTGTTGCTGCGCAAGCTACCGGCATAGCCCTGGCATTGGGATCCATGCGCATTGCACTGGAGAACCCATCGCAGCGTGCTGCGTTTGAGTTACGTTCATTCGCTCCGACCATTCCAATTCTGGCTAATATCGGTGGTGCTCAACTTCGAGAAGCTGACGGCGTAAAAGGTGCGTTGAAGTGTATCGAAATCGCTGATGCAGATGCATTGATTGTGCACCTGAACCCCCTTCAAGAGGCGCTTCAGCCAAACGGGGACACCCGGTGGACGGGTGTCAAGCAAGCGATTGCCCAGTTGGTTAAGGAAAGTCATGTGCCTGTTGTCATCAAAGAGGTTGGGCATGGCATCGGGCCGGCCACGGCACGAGCGCTGGCAGACCTGGGTGTTCACTATCTTGATGTCGCCGGGGCTGGAGGCACAAGTTGGGCTGCCATCGAAACACAGAGGCTGGGTTCGCCTGAGGCCATGAAGCTGGGGACCCCCTTCCATAACTTCGGTATCACGCTGGCTGAAGCGCTTGTCGCATTTGACGCTGATCCGCAACTGCGTGAAACGTTGCATGTGATTGCGTCAGGAGGCTTAAGATCAGGCCTCGATGTCGCTAAGGCTCTGAGGATGGGAGCTCACATGGCGTCGGCGGCCGTGCCTTTTCTTCATGCCGCGCGATTGGGGGATACGGCGTTGACTGATCTGATTGCACAGTGGCATCGGCAGCTTAAAATCTGCTGCTTTGTCACGGGCAGTCCTGACATCAAAGCGCTGAGAGTAGCGCCACTGCTCGGGCGGCCCCGTTAAGGCTAATTCGGGCTGGCAAGCAGTTGTTAGCCCAGATGGCTCAGGTGATCAGGCCGTACCGCTGTTTGGCTTCAACAAAACGTGACCGGGCGTTGCGCCAGACTGATGGCAACTCAGCGCTTGTCAAAAATTCCAGCAGATGTGGCAGCAAGGCCGCAGCAAACTCTTCTGAGGCTTCGCGTGGCAACAGCGTCGGCAGATGATCAATGGCCTGAACATACACCGGCCGGTTATCACTGCCATTCGCACGCCGGAACGGTGCGTCCAGACTGGTGGTGGCATTGTAAACGGCGATAGGGTTGTTCGGGTTATTCGGATCACAACTGACATCGCTGATGATTTTAAGACGTTGATTTTTCTCCAGCAGTGCCGGGTCAATCATTGGCCGGATGGGTTCGCGCAGATAGACACAATTCACAAAAACATCGTGTTCAATGATCGCCTGAATGGGTTTGTCCACGGCGTTAAACTCTGTAATGTCCCAGCGACTGATATCAACCTGTGGTCCGAGTTGGCGCAACAGATCAGTAGCACCCGTACCACAACGTCCCAGCGCGCCCATCACCATAACGCGCAATGACTGGTTACCCAGCGCATTGATCACGGTATCCACCAGCTGCTGTTGGCTGTCAAAGCGGTGAGCGGCCGGAAAGGCGTTGTCAGTCTGCTGATAATGAGCCAGCCCCAACATGCCCAAGGCGGCGCCCACAAAACCAGCCCAGTACCCGAAGGCGGCAATACGTCGGCCCTGATCATCCTGTAAAAATTCCAGATCAAACAACTCGCCACCGCCACTGGCATAACGTTGCAGCACAGCATCTGCGCCACTTTGACCCTTAAAGGTATGCGAAAAATAGATCTGTGTATGGGCTATGGCGGCATCTGCATCGGCCAGCTCCTTCAGGCCAAGAACAATGGCATCCGCGGGCGCCTGTGACCAATGCAGGTCACTGAGTTGTGCGCCGGCGGCCAGATACTCGGCGTCACTGAAGACGCGCTGCCCGGAGGTTTCGACCACAACCTTGACGCCATTCTGCACCAGTTGCCGGACGCCGTCCGGTGTGAGTGATACCCGCCATTCACCGGCCTTGTCTTCCCGGCGTAACCACAGTGTTTTCATAGGTCCAGATTCCCCAGCTTGGAACGAGAGGCGAGATAATACGCAAAGCCGGCAAGCACTGCCATGATAGTCACGGGTATCCAGGCGGGTGACTCTCCTGCCTGCAGCAACAGCGACGCGAGCATAAATCCAAAGAACGTCAACACGGCTGTGAAGATGGCATACGGGAATTGTGTTTCCACATGCGACATGTGGTTGACACCACAGGACATGGACGACAGCACCGTGGTGTCGGAAATGGGCGAGGCATGATCACCAAACAGGCCTCCACTGATGGCTGCGCCGATACACACAATAACAGGCGCATCCAGTGCCACGGCCACGGCGACGGCCACCGGGATCACCAGTGCAAACGTTCCCCACGACGACCCGGTCGCCAGCGACAGTGCCGCGCCGATCACAAAAATCATGCTCGCCAGCATCCACACCGGGAAGTTCACCGCGTTGAGCAGTCTGGCTATGGCCGCGCCGGTTTCCAGTTCAGCCATCACGTCACTGAGTGTCCACGCCAGAATCAGGATGCACAGAATCGGCATGATGCGTCCCATGCCGTTAAAAAACGCTTTGGAGCTGCTGTTGAAGTCGAATATCTGCAGGCGATGCAGGATCACAATGGTGGCAATGGTGGCGGTTGTGTAGGACAGCGCCAGAGATATGCGGATGACGGGGCCGGTCAGCATGCCTTGCTGCAAAACGAAATAGGTGAACAGTGAAATCATTGATACAAACAAAGTGCCAAGTGCCACAGCCACAATTTTTGCGCCGTGCTGCTTCAGTGCGGGACTCAGTTCCGGCAGGGTGGTCTGCGAGTCCTCGTAGGTGTGGGTGCCGGCCAGAAAGCGTTGCTGAACCTGTTTCATGCGTCCCAGCCAGACGTTAAAAATTGCCACAAACGCCACGCCAATCAAGGTCAGTAACGGATAAATCATATAAAACCAGACTTCCCGGAAGGCAGTAAAACCATCTTTGATGATGCCTTCTGCGGCAAATGAGCTCTCCATCAGTCCCATGGTGTACGCGCCCCAGCTGATGATGGGAATCAGCACACACACCGGCGATGAGGTGGAATCCACAATGTAGGCAAGCTTTTCACGGCAGATTTTTAATTTGTCATAGACCGGACGGTAAACAGGACCCAGTATCAGCGAATTACCCGAGTCGGTAAAAAAAATCACCAACCCGCTGAACAGCGTGCTGAGTTTGATTTTTAACGGAGAGGTCACGTGTGTGCCCAGCAACCCGGAAAACGCGCGCATGGTGCTCGAGGATTCAAGCAAATAGATAAACCCGGAAATGATGGTGATGACAATCACAATCTGGGCGTTGGAGCCTTCGAGTTGCTGGAAGATACCCTGGTTGAATACCGCGACTGCGGTGTCCAGCGGGTGGTAGTTCATCAGAATCGCGTAACCGAGCACCACGGCGCTCAGCAGGGACAAAATCACGCGGCGGGTCGTAAAGGCAAGTATCAGCGCCAGCGCTGACGGCGCAATGGCCAGAAGTGAATCCATGGTTTTTCCTTGTTATTGGTCTATGCAGCCACCCGGACATTGCGTTGGCCTCGTGAACTCGACAGCACCGACGGACAATAAACCATTGTCATCCTGTCAGCAAATACCAAACCCATGGTTGACCACAAAATGACAATCCAACTAGAGTAGCCGCACGCAGCACGGATTTACCCACATGGCTGGAGTCATAACAAAATGATAAATGTTCCACGAAACGTTATGTTGTCCGCGCCCACGCTACAGGTCATTGGTCTGATCGGGTGGGCGTTTATAGTGTATCTGGTCTACGACGCACTCAATGATGCGGTAACACGCGCTGGTTTTATCAGTCTTTTGCTATCGGGAGACTTGCATCCGCAGGCCGCGGCGCATCCCTTTAATGCTCGATACGTCGAGATGCCGACGTTGACGCTCGCTCATGTTATCCCCGGCTTTTTATTCATGATTCTCGGGCCGGTGCAATTTATCAGTTCATTGCGTAAACGCTTTCCCGGACTGCACCGTGTCAGCGGCTACGTTTACCTTGTTAGCGCCGTGCTGGTTGCGCTGGGGGCGTCCTATATGGGTTTTGTATTACCAATCTGGGGCTGGACACTCAACCAGTGGGTTTCACTGTTCAGCAGTGTACTCATGCTGTACTTTTTGTATCGCGCCTTTGGATGCATTCGTGTGCGTGATGTCAGATTGCACAGAGAATTCATGATCCGCGGTTTTGCGGTGGGCCTGTCAATTTCCACCTTACGTCTGTTTCTTGATTGGGGGCAGTTGGCCGGACTTGATTTCACACTCGCCTGGAATATTGCGACTGTCAGTTCAATGCCGGTGACGCTGGCTGCCGCAGAGATGTGGATTCGTCTGACCAGACCGGTGGCTCGTGGAAACCGCTAACTTAACGGTCACGCTACTCAGCTGTGCGTTTTTTATGGCACTGGTGGCCTGGATCTCGTACCGCAAAACCCGCGGAGACGTCAGTACCCAGGATGGCTACTTTCTTGCCGGCCGCGGTCTGGGCGCGACATTTATTGCGGGCTCCCTGCTGCTGACCAACCTGTCTGCGGAACAATTGATAGGACTCAATGGTTCCGCTTATGGCTTTAATCTCAGCAGCATGGCCTGGGAAGTGACTGCAGCGTTTGCCACCATTTGTATGGCCTTTATTTTTCTGCCGCGTTATCTGGCCGGTGCTTTCAGTACCTTGCCGGAGTTCCTCCACAAGCGCTTTGATGATGGCGTGCGGCGCCTGACGGTGGTGTTGTTTATGGTCGGGTATGGCCTGGTGACCATTCCCTCGGTGCTGTATGCCGGCTCCATCGCGGTGCTGCAGTTGTTTGACGTGCCGGGTTTGCTCGGGGTCAGTGACAGTCAGGCGCTGTGGATGACCATTGTGGCCATTGGCTTGATTGGCAGTATTTACGCAGTGTTTGGGGGCTTAAAAGCGGTGGCCATTTCCGACACCCTGAACGGCATTGGCCTGCTGGTGATTGGTGTGACCGTGCCTGTGCTGGGACTGTCGCTGCTGGGCGACGGCAGCGTAAGCAGCGGTCTTGCCATCATCACCAGCACCGACACCCAGAAGCTCAATGCGATTGGCGGGCCAAGTGACCCAACGCCGTTTGGCACCTTGTTCACCGGCATGATTCTCGCCAACCTGTTTTATTGGTGCACCAACCAATACGTGATACAGCGCACGCTGGCCGCCCGAAATCTGGCCGAGGGACAGAAAGGCGTATTGTTTACCGGCTTCTTCAAGGTGATGGTGCCTTTTATGATGATGATTCCCGGCATCATCGCTTTTCACCTGTACGGACCCGGGTTGAGCCCCATTGATCAGGCTTATCCGCGACTGGTGCGTGATGTGCTACCGGGCTACGCTACGGGTTTTTTTCTGGCGGTATTGCTGGGCGCCGTGTTCAGTTCCTTTAACTCCCTGTTGAACAGTGCCGCGACCTTGTTTTGTCTGGATGTCTATGCGCCGCTAAAAAAGCAGCCCGTGGATGACAAAACCATGTTGCGTGTCGCAAAAATCGCCAGCGTGGTGATTGCCTTGTTTTCCTTTATAGCCGCGCCCTTGCTGCAATACGCGCCGGAAGGACTCTGGCAGCTGATTCGCATGTTTACCGGCTTCTACAACATCCCGGTGATCGCCGTTGTGCTGGTTGGATTGTTTACCACCCGCGTGCCGGCCGTGGGCGCCAAGGTCGCCATTGTTTTCCATGTGATTGCTTACGGTCTGCTGCGCTTTGTGTTTGATGATGTGGTCACGCTGCATTTCCTGCATGTATACGCCATATTGTTTGTGATTGAAGTGGCGATTATGCTGCTGTTCGGCAGGTTGCAGCCACGCCGCGAGAACTGGTCTTATCAGCCAAAGCTGGGTGTTGACCTGACGCCGTGGCGGTATGCCATCCCTTGTGCGTTTACGCTGATGTCCTGTGTTGTAGCATTGTACGTACTGTTCTCGCCCATCGGCTTGGTGAGTGGCCTCAGTGCGGCGTTCTGGCCACTGATGCTGTCGCTTCTGGCCGTTAATATGGTGGTCTGGGTCAAGCAGGTGTTTCCTGCGTTTATGCGGTAAAAAAATGACAAAAGCACGTTTGCGATTTTTTGAAAACTCTGTCAATCAACGGCACATTACTGACGCCGATCGTTATCTCTATCAGCAGGAAGCGCCTCGCTACAACCTGGTGGTGATTGGCACCGGCACGATGGGGCAGGAACACATGCGAGTGGCGGCGTTGCTGGGCCGCGCCCGCGTGCTCGGGATTTATGATCAGCAGGCGCACAGTATGGATGCGGCAGAGGCTGCCTACCGGGCGATTTCCAGCGATGTGTTGCGTCGGTATGCCGACCTGGAGTCCGCCTGCAATGACGCTGACGCTGATGTGCTAATGATCTGCACGCCCAACTTTACGCATCTCGAGGTGTTAAAAACTGCACTGGCCAGCGGCAAGCCGATTTTCCTGGAAAAGCCCATGGCAACAACATTGGCGGACGCCGTTGCCTTGATGGAGGCAGCCACACGTCACTCGGCTTTTGTGCAGATCGGTCTGCAGTACCGCTACAAGGCCCAGTATCAGGAAGCCTTTCATGAAGTAAAAGCCCGCGGCAGTCTGGGGCAAATCCATACCATCAGCATGAGTGAGTACCGACCGCCATTTCTGGATAAGGTCGGGCAGTGGAACAAGTTTAATCGCAACACTGGGGGTACTTTGGTCGAAAAATGCTGTCACTATTTTGATCTGATCAATCTGATGGCAGACTCGCAGGCCGTGCGCGTATATGCCACCGGTGGGCGTGCGGTGAACTTTCTGGATTTTGAAAAAGATGGCATGGCCTCAGACATTGATGATCATGCGTTTGTCTGTATTGATTACGCCAACGGCATTAAAGCCAGCTTTACACTGAACATGTTCTGTGCGGACTTTTCTGAAGAGCTGATTGTTGTGGGTGACCAGGGCAGATTGGTGACCCACGAGCGTTTCGATTTTCACGCACAGGTGCCCACACAGACCTCGATCAGGGTTGAGTTGGGTGAAAACGGTGCATCGCGCAGCACCCAGTTATCGTATCCGAAGCTGATCGAGCAAAGTGGGCATCATGGCGCCACCTACTATGAGCACATAGCACTGATGGATCAGCTTGATGGCAAACAGGTGGACTGCGCAACGGTACAACAGGGCTTATGGTCGATGATTGTGGCCAGTGCTGCCCAGGAATCACTGCGCAGTGGACAGGTAGTCAACATCGACAGTTTTCTGCGCGCGCAGCAACTGCAACATGGTTTGGAAGGCGGGCAAATATGAGCAGCATTCGCGTTAAACAGCAGCAGATGCCGGCAGTCGGGTTTGGTCTTTGGAAAATCGCCAGAGACGATACCGCTGACATGGTGTTTAATGCGATCAAAGCCGGTTACCGTCATCTGGACAGTGCCGCTGATTATGGCAACGAACAACAGGCCGGCGAGGGTATCCGCCGTGCGCTGGCAGAAGGCCTGTGCACGCGCGAGGATCTGTGGATCACCTCAAAGTTATGGAACACCTTCCATCATCCGCAGCATGTGCGTGAAGCGTGTGAGAAGACTTTGTCTGATCTGGGGCTCGATTACCTCGACCTCTACCTCATCCATTTTCCGATCTCCCTGAGATACGTTCCGATTGCCAAGCGTTATCCGCCGGAGTGGATTTTTGATCCGCAGGCGGAGCACCCCGAGATGGTGATAGACCCGGTGCCTTTGGCGGACACATGGCGTGCCATGGAAACACTGGTGCAGGCAGGTCTGGTTCGCAATATCGGTGTGTGTAACTACAACAGCGCACTGCTGCACGATCTGATGGCGTATGCCAGCATAAAACCGGCGATGTTGCAGATTGAATCGCATCCGTATCTGACACAGCAGCGCCTGATTCGGCTGGCGCACCACTACGATATCGCCGTGACGGCGTTTTCGCCGCTGGGCGCGGGTTCCTACGTTGAGCTGTCCATGGCCAGCGATCAGGATTCGGTCTTGCAACAGCCTGTGGTGAAAGCCATCGCCAGTCGTGTGCAGCGCACGCCGGCGCAAGTGGTTCTGCGCTGGGGTATTCAGCGAGGCACCTCGGTAATTCCCAAGACTTCGCGCGCCAGTCGACTGGTTGAAAATCTCTCGGTGTTCGACTTCACACTCAGCGATGACGATATGGCGGCCATTTCTGCATTGAATCAGAACCGCCGCTTTAATGATCCGGGTGCTTTCTGCGAGTTGGCCTTTAGTAAGTTTTATCCCATTTATGACTGAGGTGAGTGTGAGTACAACAAGCAATAAACCCGCGTTGGTAATCAACACAGTCACTGTTGAGGCTCAGCAGTTTCACCCGCAAGCATTTCCGCTGATTTACGCTCTGCAGTCAGACAGCACCGGCGGTTTACCGGCGCTGTCGGATTGGGTTCAGGCACACCGGCAATCCCTGCAAGCGGAACTGGCTGACCATGGGGCCATTCTGTTTCGCGGATTTCCGTTAAAAACTGATATGGATTTTGATGCGTTTATTCAGTTTTTTGGCTTGAAGAATTTTACCTATACCGATTCATTATCCAATGCGGTCAGACGCAATCGTACAGAGCGGGTTTTTACCGCCAATGAGGCTCCAGCCAACATTGCTATCTATCTGCATCATGAGATGGCGCAGACACCTGTTTACCCGTCTGCACTGTTCTTTTTCTGTGAACATCCGGCGGCAGCCGGTGGTGCCACTCCGCTGTGCCGCTCTGACGTGTTGTTGACGCAAATTGAAGCCGTCATGCCGGATTTTGTGCATGCCTGTGAGACCAAAGGCGTCAGATACACCAATACCATGCCCGATCAGGAGGATCTGCAATCCGGGCAGGGCCGTAGCTGGCGCAGCACCTTAAATGCGCCTGACAAAACGGCGGCTGAGGCAAAACTGCAGAGTCTGGGCTATCACTGGCAGTGGTTGCCGGAAGACAACCTGCGGGTGACCACGCCGGTGCTGCCCGCGGTGCGCACACTTGCAGATGGTCGAAGGGTGTTCTTTAATCAATTGATTGCAGCGTTTCAGGGCTGGCAGGACAAACGCAATGTGGCACAAAAATCCATTTGTTTTGGTGATGGCAGTGTCATCGATCCGCAGGCCATGGCAACGGTGATTGATCTGGCGGAGAAGCTCTCCTTTGATATGGTGTGGCAAGCGGGCGACGTGGCGCTGGTGGATAACTCACTGGTCATGCATGGGCGTCGACCCTTCACCGGGGAGCGTCGGGTGCTGGCGTCGTTGCTTGCCTGAGTTGCTGCTCCAACAGCCACAATCTATCCTGCCCCCAGTGAGCACTGCCTTCGTTTACGCGGAAGGCGGGCACGCCCCAGATACCCAGCCTGAACATCTCCTCGCGGTTGGCTTCAGCCACTGCGCGCCATCGCGTATCGGCCAACGCATCATGCATTTGTTCGGCACTGATGCCCGCTCTCAGGCACAGTTTGAGCAAACCGCTGTCGCTGCGTGCACTGATGCCTTCGGCAAACACGCCGCGCATAAACGACAGCGCAAATGCCTCACCTTTGCCAGCCTGAATGGCGTGGTGCAGCACCGCCAACCCGCGTTCGGTGGGTTTGCCCACCGGGTCAGCGATCAATCCAAACGGCAGCCCTACCCGCTCCGCTTCGCGTTTGGTGTCGCTGACAATGTATACGCGTTTGGATTCCGGGATTGGCAGGCCGCGCATCACCATCGGCAATACAAAACGCAGATTCAGCTGCGCGTTGTAGCGCGTTGCCAGGGCAAATACTCTCGGCAGTGCGATCCAGCTGTAAGGGCTGCGAAAGGAGATGTACAAATCCACGACAGGTCGCTGTTGCGTGTGCGCAGAAACGGCGTGCGTCTCATTGATAGAACACTCCAGGCGGCTCACAAAAGGCGCAACAGGGTTGTTGCGTGACAAGCGTTGCTCCAGATACGGCAACCGATCCAGGCCCCAATACCATTCCCCCTCAAAATAAAACATCGCGCCCAGATAGTGACCCAGTGCCTTGCGCAGTGTTTTGCCATCATTGAGAGCCGCTTCTGCATCGCCGCTTGCCGGTATGTCGAGGGTCGCCAGATCCAGTTCTGCAGGCTGCAGTTCAGTGAGCAGCTTAAAGGCATGACGGATATTGGCCGCGATCTCGGCGAACCTGACAGGATCAGTGATCCCGGCCAGGGCAGCCTGGGCCTGAACAACGGCGTTGGCATCGGGCGCAGTCCGCCAGGGAAGTGACTCCAGACACAGGGCGCTGGCGAGATCGGAGGCGTCGCGCAACGACCAATCCACTAGGCGCTTAGGTTCCGGCGCTGCCCCGGTATCGGGCGCAGGGACCAGGTGCGGCACCAGGGTAATTTGGTACTGACTAACAAGATGCGGCAGGGCGCGCACCGCCAGATCGGAATAGGGATCGTCGACTTGGTGGAAATAGTGCACGACAGCCGGCTGGCTTTTGATGCGCCTGACCCATGCCGCTCTACTGCGACGCAGGTGACGGTAAACGCGGCTGGTCAAAAGCGCAGTTGCCCGGGTCCGCAACCAAGGTTTTATCTTCATAAAGCCATATCCCTGTTATGATTTTTGGCACGGTAGACAATCCCTGATGCCGTAATTATACTTCTGGATAATAACATGCGAAATTTAGCGAGGAAACGCCTGTGACCGCCTGGTTTGCTGTCAATCAACGTCCGGTTGGGCGCCTCATAATCTGGGCCTGTGCTATGGCCGTGGCCATGATACTGGGTGCAACGGCGACAGCCGATGATCTGCCCGCTGATATGGTGTTGATCCCCGGTGGACAGTCGGTGATTGGCTCTGAACAGGGCATGGACGATGAACGGCCGGTGTTTTATGTGCAGTTGCCTGATTTTCTGATGGATCGCACGCCGGTGACGGTTGCGGCATTTGCAAACTTTGTGCAGCAAACCGGGTATGTCACCACCGCCGAACAATTGGGTGATGCGGCGGTGATGCAGTTTGGCACCGGCCGCTGGTTTCTGCAGCCCGGCGCTAACTGGCGCTCTCCCTTGGGACCCAACGGCGAACCAGCGCCCGCAGATCATCCCGTTACCCAAGTGTCCTGGGATGATGCCCAGGCGTATTGCAGTGCACAGGACAAACGCTTGCCCAGCGAAGTGGAATGGGAGTTTGCTGCGCGCAGTGGTCACGAGGGTGATGTCAGTTATGCCTTTGGCGACACCTTACTAAAGGAAGGTGACTTCCCGGCTCGCATCTGGCAGGCCAATACCTGGAACGGTACTTTCCCCATCATTAATACCCTCGACGACGGTTTTGCAACCACTTCACCCGTGGGTCACTTCGGATTGTCTCCGGCCGGACTCAGTGACATGGCCGGCAACGTCTGGGAATGGACGGCAGACTGGCACGGCAGTTATGCCGGACGCACAGGAGCCGACGACGCGCCCTTGCAAGGCAGCACTAAAGTGCAGCGCGGCGGGTCGTTTTTGTGCGAAGCGGCCGTCTGTCACGGTTACCGCGTCTCCTCACGCAGCCACTCCACCCCCGACAGTTCATTGATGCACGTCGGTTTCAGGTGTGCCCGCGATGCGTAAACACTTAAACAATGGGGACGGAGGCGTGTTCAGCCGCGCAGTAAGGCGGTTATGCCTGATGATTCTGTGGCTGGTGGCCGCCCCGGCCATGGCCGCGCAACCCAATATTGTGGTGATCCTGATTGATGATGCCGGGTTCACTGATCTGGGCGTGTATGGCAGCGAGATCAATACGCCTCACATCGATAGCCTGGCGGCGTCCGGTGTGATGTTCAGTAATTTCCATACCACTCCCACCTGCGCGCCCTCACGCGCCATGTTGATGACGGGTGTGCCCAGTCACCGCGCGGGTGTTGCGACGCTGGATCACCTGCGCCCGCCCGAGCAGGCGGACCACCCGTCGTACCGCGGCGAGTTGGCCAGTGATGTGCCCACATTGGCGGAGCATCTGCGTGCCGCCGGGTATGCCAGCTACATCACTGGCAAGTGGCACCTTGGGCATTCGCCAGAAAGCCTGCCGGTTGCCCGTGGGTTTGATCGCAGTTTTATCCTCGATGCTTCCGGCGCTGATAACTGGGAACAGCGCTCGTACCTGCCGCAGTATGACCAGGCAGACTGGTTTGAAGACGGGCAGCGCGGCACTTTGCCAGACGACTTCTATTCATCAGAGTTTCTGGTCGACAAGATGATTGAATTCATTGACCAGCGCGCGCCTGAGCAACCTTTTTTTTCGTACATCGGTTTCCAGGCCATTCACATCCCCGTGCAGGCCCCACGTGAATACATCGAACGTTACAACGGTGTGTACGATGCCGGCTGGGAAGTCCAACGCCAGCGTCGCCATGCAGCCGCGATCGCGCGCGGGCTGATCCCGGCAGATGCCGAACTCGCACCCGTGCCTGAGGGTCTGCGCAAATGGGAGGATCTCTCGGAGTCCGAGCGCGAGAGCAGCATCCGCAGCATGCAGATCAATGCCGGTATGCTGGAGGCGATGGATTTCCACGTTGGGCGGCTGATTGATCACTTAAAGGCCACTGGCGTGTATGACAACAGTGTGTTTGTGGTGCTCTCGGATAACGGGCCGGAACACAATCATCCTACGGTGGATCCCGGCTTCCGGCTTTGGTTGCGCCTCGAAGGCTATTCGCTGGCGACCGACACCTTGGGCGAGCGGGGCACCTACGCGTCCATTGGCCCGGAATGGGCGCTGGCCGGCGGTGTTGCCGGATCATTGTTCAAGTTTCATGCCTCAGAAGGTGGTACACGTGTGCCGTTGATCATGTCTGGCCCCGGCATTCCGGCTGCAGGTGTGCTGCACCCCTTCAGTTTTATGACTGACCTGGTCCCCACGCTTCTCGATCTGACCGGCACTGCGGCACTGACGACCGGGCCGGCGTTTACCGGGCGCAGCCTGTTTGATGTGCTGCAAGGCAGGCAGACTGCTGTCTATGGGCCGGAAGATGCCGTTGCGCTGGAAGCGTCAGGACAATCTGCGGTGTTCAAGGGTGACTACAAGCTGGTGCGTAATCTTGATCTCTACGGCGATGGTGTATGGCGCTTGCACAACGTGGTGCGTGATCCGGGTGAAACCCGCGACCTCAGCGCAGAACAGCCGCAGCGTGTTGCGCAGATGCTGCAGGACTACGAAACCTACGCTGCTGACGTTGGCGTGTTGCCCATGCCACCAGGATACTCCGGTCAACAAATGATCGCAGAAGCTTCAACGCAGAAAATCATTGAAGAATATGGCGTAACCCTGCTGTTGATGGCGCTCGGTATACTGGTGGCTGTTCTGATTCTCTGTGGCTTGATCTACAGGTTTCTGCTGCGGCCGTGGCTCAGGCCATCGCTCAGACGGAGCGGGAAGGCGCATCATGCTGATCTGCGTTGATGCCCAACAGAGCCACGCTGAACAACAGTACCATCAGGCCATCCGCCACGATGACCGGCGCGGCGGTTGCAGCAAACTCTCGGCCCGGGCCGGCAATCAACAGCAACAGGGCCGCTTTGCTCACAGCTGCTACCAGCAGCACCAGCGGCCGATACACCGGCCGGTAGGCAGCATAAATCAACATAGCACCCACCAGTGTCACCAGCATGCCCCAGCTGCGCACCACCACCTCGGCCAACGGTCCTTCCAGCGTTGCACCAAAGGTACGTTGCAAGGCCAGTTGCGGCGCAACAATGGCCAAGGCCATGGTGCAGGTGAGTACGCCACCGGCCAGCATGATCCACTTGATGTTGTTGCGTATAAAATTCATGATTATTTCCTTGTAAAAATGGATCAATGGGTACAAATCAGTGAGCGCAATCTTGCACACAGATAAAAATTAATCAACAACGAGCTTGAGAGTGATCATGACACCAGTCATCAAAAAATTTCTCGTCACACTATGCCTGTTAGCACCCGGCATGGTGTCGTCACAAACGACAGAAAACTTTTTTAAAGTGACGCATGTTGCCGGCAATGTACACATGCTGGAAGCGCCCGATACCGACGGTAATATCGGTGTGTTCTCAGGGCCGGATGGTGTGCTGCTGATTGATGACCGTTATGACCGTGACACTGAAAATCTGCTGACGGCGGTGCGCTCCATCAGTGATGCGGAAATACGCTTTGTGGTCAACACACATGTGCACCCGGATCATATTGGTGGTAACAATAATCTGGCGGCTTATGGCGTTACCATTCTGGCGCACGACGATGTGCGCGTACGTATGCTCACCGAGCTGCGCATACCGCGGCGCGGAGGTATCACTTTTCCGCAGCCGCCACCCGGTGCACTGCCGGTGATCACTTACAGCGACGCCATCAGTTTTCATCTGAATGGTGAGGAAGTACGCGTGTTTATTGCACCGCCCGCGCACACAGATGGTGACAGTTTTGTGCACTTCCGCGGCTCCGATGTAATGCATCTGGGTGATGTGTTCCGCACCAATATGTATCCGATTATTGATGTGTACAACGGCGGCAGTTTCCTGGGCATGATTGCAGCAATGGAGCTGGCGATAGAGCTGGCAGGCCCGGACACTAAAGTGATTCCCGGGCATGGCAGTGGTGTCAGCGATCGCGAAGGTATGCAGGAAGTACTGGCCCTGCTCTACGATATCCGCGAGCGTATTTCAGCGCTGGTTGCACAAGGGCTGACGCTGGAACAAACCATTGCTGCCGCACCCCTGGCGATTCACGATGCACGATGGGGGCAGGTGCCATCATGGACGGCCGCAGACTTTGTGCCGATTGTGTATGAAGAACTGCGTGCACTGGGCAATTGAAGGCCGCCTGAAAATTACTATCAGAATGATCAGAAAATGAGTAAAAAAATATGACCAGCACAGTTCTTTATCACGCGGATAGTGATTCGGTAAACGAGTCAGCAGAGATGGCGGCCATGTTACGCAGCGCGCTCGATGTTCAGCGCGAAGACTACCTGCAGCAGGGCGCGGTCAGCGCCGCCACGCGCATTGATCGGATCGATCGCGGTATTGATGTATTGCTGAGGTTTCAACACAAACTGGTTGATGCCTTGAACACCGACTTCAGTTGCCGCTCGCGTCAGGTAACCCTGCTGACTGATATCGCCGCGTCACTGACACCGCTGAAACATGCGCGTAAACACCTGCACACGTGGATGAAACCACAACGCCGCCCAAGCTCCTTCCCCTTTAATCTGCTCGGTGGTCGCTCTCATATTGAATATCAGCCGCTGGGTGTTGTGGGTGTGATTTCTCCGTGGAATTTTCCGGTGAATCTGACCTTTGGTCCTCTGGCCGGAATCCTGGCGGCAGGCAACCGCGTGATGATAAAACCCTCGGAGTTCACGCCAGCCACGTCAGAGGTGATGAGTGAGATGGTCAGCGCTGCCTGGGACAAAAATGAGGTGGCCTTGTTTACGGGCGGCCCGGACGTGGGTCAGGCCTTCAGTGCCTTGCCCTTTGATCATTTGCTGTTCACCGGAGCAACGTCAGTGGCCCGCCATATTATGGCTGCAGCTGCAAAAAATCTGGTGCCAGTAACGCTGGAGCTGGGCGGCAAGTCGCCGGTGATTGTGTCGCGCACGGCCAACATCGAACATAGCCTTGAGCGCATCATGCTGGGCAAAACGCTCAATGCCGGACAGATCTGTCTGGCGCCGGATTATCTGCTGGTGCCTGAAGAACAGCTTGAAGCCGTCATCAGTGCTGCACAAAAAGTAACCAGTGCCATGTACCCCACAATGCTCGACAATCCGGAATACACCGCCATTGTTAATGACCGACACTACACGCGGCTGCATGGATATCTGCAGGAAGCTGCCCAGCGCGGTGTCAGGACTGTTGCCATCAATCCTGCCGGTGAAGATTTCGCCGCGCAGGCGCAACGCCGGAAAATTCCGCCAACGTTGATTATCAATCCTCCAGATGACCTGCAGGTGATGGAAGAAGAATTGTTTGGCCCCTTGCTGCCGGTCCGCACCTACAAAGACTTCAATGACACCATTCACTACGTCAATGCACATCCGCGCCCATTGGCTGCCTATTATTTTGGCAGCAACAAACAGGAAGAGCAGGCGGTGCTGACGCGCACCACGTCCGGGGGTGTGTGCATCAACGATGTGATCATGCACATCATGCAGGAAGAATTGCCATTTGGCGGTGTCGGCCCCAGCGGCATGGGCGCCTATCATGGATTGGACGGTTTCCGTACCTTCAGTCATGCCAAGAGTGTGTTCCGCCAGACGGGACTTAATATCGGCAAGCTGGGCGGTATGTTGCCGCCTTATAACAAAGCAACCGAGCAAACCATCAAGATGCAGGTCAAGCGATGAGTACCACACTCAAGGCACAGGGTGTCAGAGCGCGTATCAGCAGTTCACCCCTTGCGCGGGCGCTGATCGGGCTGATCATGGTGCTGGTGGTGATGGCGGTGTCTGCACGCATTTTTCAAGCGCAATTGGGACAGCGGGTGTTTGAACGCCTGGCGACGGAACGCGCACAACAGGACCGTATGGCAACGCTGGCGCCGGGTCTGCATGTAGCGTTCTGCGGCACGGGTTCACCGATGCCGGATGCGTCGCGCGCCGAATCCTGTTCGGTTGTGGTGGCCGGGGACAACCTGTTTGTGATTGACTCGGGCAGCGGATCGACCACCAATATCGCCTTGATGGGCTTGCCACCGGATAGAATCAAGGCGGTGTTTCTGACCCACTACCACTCCGATCATATCGCTGATCTGGGCAATCTGGCCTTGCAGCGTTGGGTTAACGGCGCTCATCAGTCGCCATTGACGGTGATTGGTGCCACGGGCGTGGAACAGGTGGTGGCAGGTTTTAATCAGGCCTATGCAATGGACCAGATTTTCCGGCCCGCGCATCACGGCGAGACGGTTGTGCCCTCATCCGGAGGGGGGTTGTTAGCTTCTCCTTTTGAGCTGCCACCGCGTGTTGTTCCGCCTGCCAAAGAGCGCCCGGTAACCGTGTACGACGCTGATGGGTTGTTGGTCACGGCGATGCGCGTTGATCATGCGCCAGCCGATCCGGCAGTGGCCTATCGCTTTGAGTATGCCGGTCGCTCCGTGGTGTTCAGTGGCGATCTGATCGTGTCGCGCACCCCCGGATTTGAAGACTTTGCACGAGGCGCCGATCTGCTGGTGGTAGAGGGACTACAACCCGAGATGCTGGGCGTGCTTGAGGAAAACGTGATCGCCCGCGGCGATCCCAACCTGGGCACCATCATGCGTGACGTACTGGACTATCACACTACACCGGCAGAGGCCGCCGATGTTGCGCAGCTTGCCAACGCCAGCGCGCTGATTCTCAATCACGTGGTACCGCCGCTGCCCAGCCACTTTCTGGAGCCAGCGTTTCTGCGTGATGCACCGTCGCGATTTGACGGCCCGCTGCGCGTAGCGCGCGATGGCATGGCGGTGTTATTGCCGCAGGGCAGCGATGACATTCGCTTTGAAAACTGGTTCTAACCCCTCACTCTGCTGTTGCAGCAACATCAGCTGCAACAGCCACTGACATAAAACTGTCCTCAAACTGTCACGCCACCGTCTAACCACTGACACAGAGTGGTCGCACACTCGCTGGGCACTCCGCCCACATGAGCAGTGATTTATGTCGGCCGAAGAGCACGCTGCAGCGCAACTGCGCCAGCAGTCTACTTAATCTTTGGAGATCTACCCATGAACAACATAAACCCCGCTGCACGCTTCCCACAAAAGCCTGCTGCAAACCGACTGTCACTTGCCATCGCGGCCAGTGTTGTTGCTATTAATGGACTGAGCGTTGGCATGGCACATGCTCAGCCGGCGCCCGAGATTCAGGAAATCAGTGTATTCGGTCAGGGTGAAGTGCGTCAGGTACAAAGCCTGACCGCCATCCAGCTGGACCAGTTTGCCGCGGGCACCAGCCCGTTAAAAGCCATCGAAAAACTGCCCGGTGTGAACTTCCAGTCAGCTGATACTTACGGTGCTTACGAGTGGTCTACCCGCATCGTGGTGCGTGGTTTTAACCAGAATCAGATGGGCTTTACACTGGACGAAGTCCCACTGGGCGATATGTCTTACGCCAACCATAACGGTCTGCACATCAGCCGCGCGGTGATGTCAGAGAACATTGGCGGCGTGTCGTTGTCACAAGGTGCCGGCGCATTGTCGACTGCCTCCACCAGCAACCTGGGTGGCACACTGGAATTTACCACAGCACGCCCGAATGAAGAGTTTGGTATCAGCACCAACGTCAGCTTTGGCAGCGACGCAGCACAGCGGATGTTCCTGCGTGCAGACAGCGGTGAGCTCAGCACCGGCTCACGTTTTTTTGTGAGTGCCGCGTCGCAGGACTCCGACAAATGGAAGGGTGCCGGGTCGCAGCAGCAGGACTACGTCAACCTCAAGCTGGAACAGACACTGGGCAATGCCTTGCTGACGGCCTACTCCAGTGACTCTGACCGCGCTGAAAATGACTACCAGGATATGTCCAAAGACATGATCCGCCGTCTGGGCAGTGACTGGGATAACTACTACCCTGATTGGGATCGCGCTGTGGCTGCAGCACGTGGCAATTTCACCGGCGGGGTGAACAGCCTGGATGATGCCTACTGGAACGCGTCCGGTCTGCGCAAGGACACCCTGTCCTACGTCGCCTTGGATCTGCCAATAACAGAAAACATCGACTGGAAAACCACCGCGTATTTCCACGACAACGAAGGTCAGGGACAGTGGGGCACACCGTATCTGGCAACGCCAGGTGGCGCACCGTTAACAATCCGCACCACTGAATATCAGATTGACCGCAGTGGCATTATCTCTAATCTGAATGTCAGTGCCGGCTCGCACACATTGAGCATCGGTCTGTGGACAGAAGACAATGACTTCGAACAGGCACGTCGCTTTTATGGCGAACCGTCAGCAGTTGCACCAACCCGCAACTTCCTGGAGTTTCAGCGCAACCCACTGTTGACTAAGTGGTAATACGCCGTTAACACAGAAACCACGCAGATCCATGTGAAAGACACCTGGCAGGCCACTGATGCCTTGCGTCTGGAATTCGGCTTTAAGAGCGTGCAGGTGGATGTTGCAGCACGCACCATCGTTGGCGACAACAAAACCGGCAAGATCGACACTGACGAAGGTTTCCTGCCGCAGGCCGGATTCGTTTACGACCTGGGTAATCAGGGCGAAGTATTCGGAGCGTATTCCAAGAATGTGCGTGCACTGATCGGATCAGCCACCGGCACGTCGCCATTCTCCGCGACACAGGCCGGCTTTAACGCCATCAAAGACACCATCGAACCAGAAACCTCAACAACCTTCGAACTCGGCTGGCGCTTCCGCGTCGACGGTATTGAAGGTGTGGTTAGCGCGTACAACGTCAATTTTGATGACCGTCTGTTGGCGATTCAGCAGGGTTCCGCCATTATCGGCGCCTTTAACGCACTGGCTAACGTCGGCAGCGTGACCTCCCGCGGTGTTGAGACCGGTGTGATCTGGAATCTGACCGACAGTATCAGCTGGTACAACTCTGCCAGCTACAACCAGTCTAAAATTGATGACGATTACTTCTCAGGCACCACGCGTGTGAACACTGCCGGCAAGACCGTGGTGGATTCACCCGAGTGGATGTACAACTCCGAGCTGGGTTATGAGATGGAGAGTGTGTTTGCCAAAGTACACCTGAAGTACACCGGCGAGCGTGAGTACACCTTCCTGAATCAGGGCAGCGTGGAAAGCTCAACCATCATTAACGTCAGCGCTGGTTACCGCTTTGGTGATCTGGGCATGTTCAAAGAGTTGACTGCCCAGGTGGACGTCACCAACCTGATCGACAGAGAGTACATCTCTACCGTTGGCAGTGGTGGTTTTGGCAATTCTGACGTAAACGGCACTGCGCAGACATTGTTGCCCGGCGCACCACGTCAGTTGTTCCTGTCGTTGAAGGCCGCGTTCTGATCAACTGATTGAAGTAAAAAACTGAACACAAAAAAAGGGCCGGCAACTCTCAGCAGTTGCCGGCCTTTCTTTTGCAGCCAGCTACCTGATGTGCCGGGCGCAAAGACACGTGCAGCTAATTACAACGCCACTGCCTTAAGCACCTCGCGTGTCAGATCCCACTGATTAAAACCTTGTCTGCCGTAGTCCAGTCCGCGGCGCACAATCACCAGATCGTGCGATGGCACGACCACAGTGAACTGACCCCGGTTGCCGTTGGTCGAGTAAGCATCAGCGGGAATGTCGGTGCGCCCCTCAGGCACCAGCCACCACTGGCCACCGTATTGTCCGCCTTGACCAACCGTCGCGGGTGCGGGTGTGCGTGAAAATTCAATCCAGTCTTTTGAGATCAGTTGTTCACCGTTCCACATACCATCATTCAGGTACAAGAGCCCAAACCGTGCCAGGTCCCGCGCATTGGTATAAACCTGACTGCTGAGTACAAAGTCACCAAAACGATCCGTGCTGACCAAGGTATTGCGCATGCCAATTCGATCCAGCAGCGCTTTGCGGGGAAACTCCGCGTAAGTGTTTTCGCCACCCAAGGCCTGCTTCATCGCATACACACCCAGGAGGGTGTCGTAATTCTCATAGTCCCAGTGCGAACCCGGCTCGCGGATCAATGCCCGGTTTAGCGCGCCGTTAACAGAACTGGCGCCCGCCCAATAGGAGAGGCCTGATCCGGTGGCATACTCCATGCCGCCGTTGTCGATGCTTTCCAGTCCGCTGCTCATGTTAAGCACATGGCGCAGGGTGATGTGGCGGCGCGGGTCTGCATCCGCTGAACCCACCGTTGGCAGCCATTGCAGATCCAGAGGCTCGTCAAGCGCCAATTGTCCCTGATCGACCAACATGCCAATCAAAGTGGACGCAATACTCTTGGCGGTAGACCAGGTGCGCGTGCGCGTTGTCATGTCGATGCCAGGCGCGTAACGCTCGAGAATAATCTGCCCCTTGTAGACGACCAGCAGACTCAGTGTGTCCTGTTCCGCGGTCGGGCGATTAAAGGCCCAGTCCGACGCTGCTTGCAGGGCGTTTGCATCGATTGCGGACGGCAACTCCTGCTGGGTTGTCAGATCACCATCGGGCCAGGGGATTTGAGAAGCATCGCCAGGTGGCAGTGGAAGCGTCAGTTCGGGCAGGTCATCAATATCCGCCAGTGTCTGGTCGGGTGCCAGAATGACGCAGCCAATGCCTTCGCGAAAAACGGCCCGCATCACCGGGACGGCGTCGGGCGCACCGACTTCAACCGCCTGACGCTCCCAGTCCACGTGGTAGTCACCACCTTCGGCGGTACCGACCGGGCTGCGCAGGAAGGCCAATTCTTGCTTAAACACCTGCTCCAGTGTGCGATGGCTGGTGAACAGGCCGTTGCACATAAATACGGCCTGCTGACCCCGCTGCACCATGGCGCGCTGCGGCGCCCAGTAGTCATATTGTTCGAGTTGTTGTGCAACGCTGCCAGAGGACAGGGCAGCACACAAAAGCGCGGTGGACAGGGTGTGTTTGTTCATTTTTTCACCAAATAGTCTGATAGAAATCCTGCGTGAGCTTTCAGTTTTCAAGACTCAGCAACAGCGTCATCATTTCCTCTGCCGCAATCACGGCCAATGAGTTAATCATGGCACGTGGGGTTTCATCGCCGATTTCAACGGTAATGGCGGGCACGCCAAAGAACAAGCTGATCCAGCTTTTGGAGACCCCGGATTCCACGTTGTAACCGGGGATCGCTTCCACTTCGTAGTCAGCGTAAATTTGTTGCATGCGCGCCTGCACCTGAGATAACCACAGGTCGGTAAACTCAGGCAGATGTTGGGTCACTTCGCGGGTGGGGGTGTAAAACACGTCGCGATTGGTGGAGTGGAAATCGAGAAAAAGACTCAGCTTGGGCATGCCGGGTTCAAGAAAACGATTGAGCCGATCGCGCATCAAGCGGGTTTCGGGTTGCGTAAACGCACCCCAATCGCGATTGAGATCGATGCCGCCCGTGTTGTGGCGCCAGAAACCATGCTCAACACCGTCCGGGTTCATGTTGGGGGTTATCAGCAAGCCATATTGGGCTCTGAAGGCGTTGGCCAGGGGCTCGTCACGCAATATCCGTTCGACAAAATGCGTCATCGCCAGCGCGCCGGTGATTTCCGGGGGGTGTTGCCGGCCAATCATCACGATGTAGCGCTCTGCGGGTGTTGTTGTTACCAGCGTATAAATCGGGCGGCCTTCTGCGCTCAGCCCGAGTATCTGACGATCAAGAAAATCCAGAGTGGCTAGTTCGCTGGTAAATTCATCATAAAAACGGTTATCAACGATCTCTTGGCCGGCGACCCAAAGGGCTTCGGGCCCGGCCCGAAGACGCAACTTGATGGCTTTATCATCAAATAACAGCTGCATATCCTGTTCTGCGACGGGTTGCCAGTTCACTCCGTCGTTGCTGATTTTTGGCAAGTAGCGATGATCAGACATCGGGTAATGCAGGTAGACGGTGATGTCCTGAGGGGTTTCAGAATACAGTTTAAAGGCATACCAGGGGCTGGGATTGATGGGGACATTTTCGGGGGCGGTAGTCACGCTGAAAACCGCATCCCCGGTTTGTTTGCAGCTGTTCAGCCGCGCGCTGGAAAAGGATAAATCAAAAAGAACGTCGCCAAAATCGCAGCTGAGTACAGGCTGATCGATCTGCGCATAGGCTGCCGCGCTCCCCGCCATGTGCATTGTCAGACAGAGTAGTAACCAGCTGCTGATCTTCTTGTATACCGTCATTCTGTGCAAAGCCTCTGTTGTGTGTGCCTGAAGTCCCAATGAAGTTCAGGAGGGAGTCTAATTGTCTGAACTGACAGTGTATAGCGGTGAATGTCTGGATTGATTGGCTTTACCAAAAATCTCAGGTATAACGACCACTCTATTATTCAAGAGCAAAACAGCAAACGTCGTTATTTGGCTTTTTTTCCTAAAAAACAATACACCACAGCAGTGTTTAATAAAAAAAAAAGAACGCAAACATCAGGCAGAGAGATGATATATGGACAAATCAACAGGGGACATTATGAACAAACTCAGTAAAGCAATCGGAGTAGCACTCGGATCCATGGCAAGCAGCCTGGCTGCCGCCCAACAACCCGCACAGGAGCCTGCCGGTATCGAAGAAATCACCGTGGTCGGCTCGCAGATCCGTGGCGCAACCATCACCGATTCACTGGCGGTCACTGTGCTGGACGCTGAACAGATTGAAGTGATGGGCGCAGTTTCCGGTGATGAGCTACTGCAGATGATCCCGGAGATGGGGCAGAATTTTTTTAACGAGGCCGAGAGCATCAGTGGCGGCACAAATGCGTCGCGCGGCGATGTCGGCGCCTTTAACCTGCGCAACGTCGGCACCGGAAATACCCTGGTGCTGCTCAATGGCCGGCGATTGGTCAACAATGCCAGTTATCAGACTGAAGAAGTCGGCGGCAGTTTTATTCCCGTGAATACAGTGAATTCACAAATTCTGCCGGTATGGGGTATCGAACGCGTCGAGATTTTGCGTGACGGCGCATCGGCCATTTACGGTGCGGACGCAGTGGCAGGTGTTGTCAACACGGTTTTAAAAAATGATTTTGAAGGCTTCAACATCCGTACCCGTTTCACCGACTACGAGAACGTCAGCCGCAATGATCGGTTGATCACGGCAGAGTGGGGCAAGAACTTCAACGAAGGACGAACCAACGTTGGCGCTTTTTTTAATTACTACGAGCGTGACCGAGTGCGAGCCTCGGAAGACGATCGTTGGGCAAACTCTGATCTGTCGCGACTGGTTCCATCAGATTCGCCCTGGTTTGGAAACGCCGCATGGCGCAATGACTCTATTAACTCGCTGGGCGGGCAATTTGATGTGATTGCTAACCTCCCGACGACCAGCACTCTGCGCAGAAATAATGTGGTGGACGCCACGGGTGAGTTTCAGGTGTTTCCGGCAGGATCTGCGGAGTGTACTTATCAACTGAACAGCACGGCGTGCGCCAACCCGGACACTACACCTATTTTCCGATCCAACTCCAATGACTTACGCGACGTTGCATCTGAGCTCGAGCGTCTCAGCCTGTTTGTTAACATCAATCACAACTTTTTAAACGGTGTTGAAAGTTTCACCGAGCTGTTGGCCTACGATGCCAGCAGCAATATGCGGCGTCAGGCTTCCTTCCCATCGGTGTTTCCATTCACCGTAGCGGCAGATAACTACTACAACCCCCTCGGCCCCTGTGGTTCTCCGAACCGCTTGCCAGCATCATTGGTGGGCGCATCGCTGCCCTGTTCCGGGCTGCAGTTGCTGATAGATAACTATCGTTTTGACGAGGTGCCGCGTATTGTCGACGTTGATAATGACACGTACCGTGTTTTGCAAGGGCTGCGCTGGAGTATGGGCGAGTGGAACATGGAGTCGGCGCTGTCCTGGTCGCGTGCCACCAGTTATGACCTGAGCCGCAACAGTATCTCCAATGTGCTGATGCAGGAAGCGCTGAACGATAAAACGGCTGCGGCCTATAATCCCTTCTCCATGGGGGTCAATTCCAATATCGAGCGCGCGCTGGTGGATGTGTACCGTGATAATGAGACGTCACTGAGTACTTTTGATATCAAGGGCTCCAATGCCAACATCTTTGAGCTGCCGGCGGGCAATGTCGGCGCTGTTGTTGGTCTTGAGTGGCGTCGCGAAGCCTTCCTTGATGATCGCGATCCGCGACTCGATGGCACGATCAGAGCCACTGATATCAACGGCGATACCTTCCCGTTTGTCTCTGATGTGGCCAACTCCAGTCCTTCGTCAGACAGCTCCGGGTCACGCACCGTCAACTCCGCGTCTGCTGAGCTACAGATTCCTGTGTTGCAGACACTGGATATACAAGTGGCAGCGCGGTACGAAGACTTTTCAGATGTGGGCAGCACAACGGTGGGCAAAGTGGCCTTTGGCTGGCGTCCGGTCAGCTGGGGTCTGTTGCGTGGCTCCTGGTCAGAAGGTTACAGAGTGCCTAATCTGGTGACGGTCAACGAGGGTCTGGTTGCCCGCGAAAACTCACGCACTGACTGGGCGTGTGTGTATGCAGCCGAGCGTGGCGGTGATCCTCAGCAGAACATCCTTGATTGCACAAACAGTACGCAACGTGTTGCCGAAGGCAGTAACTTCCTGATACCGGAAGAGTCCACCAACACATCCATTGGTTTTGTGTTTACGCCGGATGATCAGCTGACCATGACTTTGGATTACTGGTCGATTGAAAAAGAAGGCACCATTGGTCTGTTTGGTGAAGAGAACCACATGGCACTGGATCTGCTGCGGCGCATCCAGGCCGGCACGGGTAATTGTGCGCAGAGCTTCAACACGGCTGTTCAGCGTCAGGCAGTCACCCCGGAAGCGGCAGCGGTTTATACCCGGGCAGGCATCTGTCCGGCAGGCGTGGCAACGACGGTGTTTGACACATATACCAATCTGGATACCCGCACAGTCAAGGGTTTTGACTTGGGTATTTATTATGATGTTGACACGCGCTTTGGTAATTTCAGCCTCAGCTACAACGGTGCTTTCCTGACCGATTATGAGCAACTGCCGGGCGGATTGGCAGGGGAAATTGTTGCGGCCAAAGCCGCTGGCGCATTACCGGCGTCCATTCCAGTGTCAGGTTTTGCCAATCTGCTCAATCTGGATGGCAATCAGGATGAGAAACACTCTGCGCAGTTGCAGTGGCGTCTGGATGACTGGGGCGTCGGGCTCTCTGCCTACCAGCTGGGTTCGTTCTATCAGGACTCGCTGACACTCGCTGATGGCACGCGCTACATTATTCCGGCGATGACCACCTACGATGCCACGGTGGATTACCGTACCGAGATATTCGACAGGAATACACGCCTGCGTCTGGGCATAAAAAACCTGACCGATGAGCGAGCTCCGTTGGCTGATAAGTTCTTTGGATATGCTTCGGACGCGCATTCCGACTATGGCCGCTACGCCTATCTGGATGTTCGTGTAAGTTTCTGATGAGGAGTTAACCATGAAGAGAAATGCCCGGTGGTTCGTCAGTTTTTGTGTCTGGCTGTTGTTGGCAGCAAGTCTGCCTGTGCAGGCTGATCAACCACTGCGCATTTTGTTTGTGGGTAACAGCTATCTGTATTACAACGACAGCCTGCACAACCATGTTGGACGAATCGCGGAGGAACTGCAGCCAGAGCTGATCGATCAGCTCGACTACAAGTCCTCCACGATTGGTGGTGCCTCGCTTTACCATCACCCTATTGAACACTTGCTGACGCCCGGCCGTATTGGCGTTGACGAGCCGTTTGAGTGGGTGGTGTTGCAAGGAGGCAGTGCGGAACCCCTGTCAGCCCGACGGCGTGCAGGGTTTGTTGAAACCGTCACTGAGTTTGATCGCTTGATCGAGCACCATGGCGCGCAGACGGCGCTGTTTATGACGCAGGCCTATGTCGCACCCCATGAGCGGGTCGAAGATGGTCAGCAGGCGGTGATCGCAGCAGCGTATGCTGAGGCGGCGGCAGCGACCGGCGCACGGGTTATTCCGGTGGGGATGGCATTTGACTTGTCGTATACACGTCGACCTGACCTTGCCCTGCATATGGAGTTTGATGGTTCACATCCTTCCTTGTATGGCACCTACCTGGCAGCCTGTGTAGTGTATCTGACACTATACGGTGGCAGTCTTGAAGGCCTGCAATATGATTACTACGGCCGCATTCCGGCTGATATCACCCAATACCTGCAGGGCATTGCGACAGAGACAGTCGCGGCAAATGGTCTCTAAACCTGGCAAAGAGCCCTTGGCTAAAACCGGCTTCAAAGGCAACAAGCAGCACCTGCCCAGCAAGCTGTGTAAGACCTGCGGTCGTGAGATGACCTGGCGCAAATCCTGGGCAAAGAACTGGGATCAGGTGTTGTATTGTTCGGACAAGTGCCGCAGGTAGCGTGACTTTTTGCTGATTGCGCTTTAAAAGGCTCAGTGTTAGCCTCGGCAACATCCGGGAAAAACCATGAATGAGTTCAGTTACGCTGACGCAGTTCATCACGCGCGATTTCTCTGGGGCTGTTAATTAAAATAAGTTGCTGGCTTTTATGCTGGAGGTAGTTATGCGTAAGTTGTTCAAAGATTTGCAGTTTAATGGCAGGAAAACGGTGCTTGCCAGCGTAACCGCACTGGCATTTGCCCTGAGTGCTGCTCAAGGGGTTGCTCAGGAGCGTGTTGGTGATTTTGCGTTGCTGGATCAGGATGGTCTGTTCCATCACATGGCCTGGTACGACAATAACAAGGCAATCGCATTTCTGGTGCAAGCCAGTGGTGATGCTGCTACAAAGAGCGCTCTGGAATCCTTTAATGCAATGAAGGAACAGTATGCCTCTCAGGAAATCGTCTTTATGATGATCAACCCGCTGGGCGAGCAGCGTGCGGTGGTTAAAGCCGACGCCGACAGTCTCGGAATTGATATTCCGGTGCTGATCGATGATGCGCAGATCATTTCCGAAGCACTGGGTATTGATAAAACCGGTGAAGCGTTCCTGTACGATCCAAAATCATTCCGTGTGATTTACCGTGGTCCGGCCGATCAGTCATTTGCAGATGCGCTGGCTGCCGTTGTGGCCGGTAATGCCGTACCTAATGCTGTTGTTGCTACTCAAGGCACTGCAGTGACATACCCGGCCCGTGACAAGCTGCTGCAGGAAGGTGTTTCTTACAGCAAGGACGTTGCACCGGTGCTGGCCGAGAATTGCGCCACCTGTCACCGTGATGGCGGTATTGCACCCTTTGCATTAAACAGCCACGCCATGGCACAGGGCTGGTCACCCATGATTCGCGAAGTGCTGATGACCAAGCGTATGCCTCCGGGACAGATTGACCCGCACATTGGTAACTTCAGAAACCATTACACCCTGTCTCCTGACGAGCAGCAGAAAGTCCTGCAGTGGATTGCTGCCGGTTCTGTAAAAGATGGTGATACCGACCCGCTGGCCGAACTGACCTGGTCACAGGAGAAGTGGGCCTTTGGCGAACCTGATCTGATCATCAAGGTTCCGCCCCAGACCATCCCGGCTACCGGTGTGCTTGATTACATCGATGTGGTTGTGCCGTTGGAAGGCCTGGATCGCGACCGTTGGGTTCGCGCCAGCCAGTACGTTCCCGGTGACCGTACAGTGTTGCACCACACATTGAACGCGTTTATTGAGCCGGGCAAGCGTCCTTCCCAAGGCTTGATTACCCGTTTCAGTGATCCTGATCAGGCGTATATCACGCCTTACATTCCTGGCGCTGACCCGCACGTGGAAGAGCCAAATACAGGTGGAATCCTGCGCGCAGGTACCCAGCTGGCCTTGAACCTGCACTACACCACCACGGGTCGCGAAACCGTAGATGCCAGCGAAATCGGTGTGTGGTTCTATCCGGATGATCAAATCCCGACCGAGCGTCGCCTGGGTGATTGTGCCTGTATCTTCACCAATACATGGACTGACATCCCTGCTTACGACCCGGATTTTGAACAGTCTGCGTTTGTCACTGTCCCGAATGATTCGGAACTGATGGCATTTACGCCGCACATGCACTTCCGCGGCAAGCGAATGACTTGGGATGCACATTACCCGGATGGTACCGTTGAGCGTCTGCTGAACGTTGCGCAGTACAACTACAACTGGCAGATGGAATACCAGTTGGCTGAGCCAAAGTTTGTGCCGGCAGGTACTCGCATCGTGGTGACTGGTGCGTTTGACAACTCTGCACAGAACAAAGCCAACCCCGACCCATCACGTGTTGTGCCTTGGGGCCAGCAGAGCTGGGATGAGATGTTCTTCGGCCAGGTTTACTGGAAAGAAGTCAAATCAGGTACAGAAGTCAGCTCAAACTGATTCCGCAGCAGTTTAGAAAAGGAGCAGGAGATTAATTCTCCTGCTTTTTTTGTGTCCGTGTTCAAGGCAGCGCCGCCTGCTGCAGATAATCCACAAATGCGCGGGCGGCCGCGGATAGTGGTATGTCTTTACGCCATACAACTGACCAATGGCGAATCAATGGAAAGCCAGCTACCTGCAGCACGGTCAAACCTGAGGTGGTCACCATGTCCACCGATCGTGTCTCCAGCGATGGCCGTATCGCCACCTCGGACAACACACCGATCCCGAGGCCGGCGGCAACCGCATGTTTGATTGCCTCATTGCTGCCGAGATTCATCACCACGTTGGGTTTAAAACCAAGCACTTGAAAGTACTGTTCTGCCGCCATGCGCGTTCCGCTACCCGGTTCACGCATCAGCCAGCGTTCACTCGCCAGATCATCCAGGTTGATGGCCTGCTGCTGGCGCGGGTGACCCGCCGGCGCAATGATCAGCAGAGGATTTTTCTGAAACTCCAGTCGTTCAAGCGCGAGATTGGCAGGCGGCATCATCATCACTGTCAGATCGTCCAGGCCCTGCGAAAGCCGCCCGACAATACGATCACGGTTTTCGATGGCCAGTTCAATTTCCACACCCTGATGCGCGGTTGCAAACGGTCCCAGCAAATCGGGAACAAAGTATTCTGCGGTAGTGACCGCCGCGATTCTCAGCCTGCCACTGACCAGGCCATTGATCTCCGCCAGGTTGGATTCCAGCCGCTGCCAGCAACCGCTGAGTTCATAAACGGTGGCGTAAAGCGCCTCACCTGCCTGGGTTAAGCGAATCTGGCGGCCGGTGGTTTCAAATAGTCGCTCACCCAGTGTCTCGGATAACTCACGCAGCTGAATGGAGACTGTGGGCTGACTGACAAACAGTGCTTTAGCGGCTTTGGTTACCGACAACAGCCGTGCAGTGGCTTCAAATGCCCGCAATTGCTGTGGGGTGATCCGTTGAAATCTCGACAGTGTCGACGCCGGCATAACGCTCTTTACCTTCTGAAACAGGAATCGTTAACGTATAGCTTATTATCTATGTTTGCAATGAAAACTAAGTATTTTTATATATACATTTCCTGGCATAGAGTACGCGGCATTCTTCGCCAACCAGGACGCTAAAAAGGAAAAGCACCATGCAAGAAAAGCAAGGCAATCAGGCAACTCAGACCATGGTCCCCATCACTGTCGCATTAGGAGATGGTATCGGCCCGGAGATTACTCTGGCCACACTGAAGATTCTTACGGCGGCTGGCGCACGCATCGCGCCTGAGTTTATTGATATTGGTGAGCGGGTTTACCTGTCGGGCCAGAGTTCGGGTATAGAACCTTCGGCCTGGGAGTCGCTGAGGCGCACCAAAGTATTTCTGAAAGGCCCCATCACCACGCCGTCCGGCAGCGGATACAAGAGTCTCAACGTGACCATCCGCAAGACGCTCGGCTTGTATGCCAACGTGCGCCCGTGTGTCAGCTACGCACCGTTTGTAAACACCCAACATCCGCAAATGGATATGGTCATCATTCGTTAAAACGAAGAGGATCTGTATGCCGGTATTGAGCACCGGCAAACTGACGAAGTGGTCCAGTGTCTTAAGCTGATTACCCGCCCCGGTTGCGAAAAAATTGTGCGCTATGCGTTTGAATATGCGCGCAGTCAGGGCCGCAAACGCGTCACCTGCATGATCAAAGACAACATCATGAAAATGACGGATGGCCTGTTTTACAAGGTGTTTCAGGAGATTGGCGCAGAGTATCCGGAGATCATTCAGGACCGTTTTATCATCGATATCGGCAGTGCCAAACTGGCGACACGTCCGGAACAGTTTGATGTAATTGTTACCTCCAACCTGTACGGCGACATCATCAGCGATATCGCCGCCGAAATGACCGGCAGTGTGGGGCTGGCGGGCAGTGCCAACATTGGTGATCATGTGGCCATGTTCGAGGCGATTCACGGCAGTGCACCGGACATATCCGGAAAAGGAATCGCCAACCCCAGTGGAATTTTGTTGGGCGCGGTGATGATGCTGGTGCACATCCGTCAGGCGGATGTCGCCGAACGTATCCACAATGCCTGGCTGGCGACTCTGGAGGAAGGTATCCATACCGGCGATTTACGCAGTGAGAAAACCCGTATTGTGGTGTCCACGGCGGCGTTTGCGGATGCCGTGGCGGCGAACCTTGGTAAAGAGCCGCAGATATTCAGTGCGGTGCGCTATCAGAATCCGGCAGAAGGCGAGGCCAACAAATCATCCTATGAGCGCCGCGCCCCGGCCCTCAAAACCCTGGTCGGTGTGGACGTATTTGTGCATGAGCGCAATAACATTCCTGACGATCTGGCAAGCCGTATAAACGCAATAACCCCGAGTGCACTGGCGTTGCAGATGATTACTAACCGCGGCATTAAAGTCTGGCCGGACGGTTTTCCTGAAACCTTTTGTACCGACCATTGGCGTTGTCGCTACATGATTACCAGTGGAAATCAGACAGTGACCCCCAAAGACGTACTGTCTGTTTTGAGTAAGCTCACAGAGGCTGGCATCGATGTGATCAAAACCGAGAAGCTGTATACCTTTGATGGTCAATTGGGATTTGCGCTAGGGCAGGGGCAGTAGATGCACGGGCAGTAGCCGGAATGCCGGCTACTGCCCAGACTCAGCCCTGCGCGCCCCGGCCATAATGCCGGGCATGGCGTAATTGCCCTCATGACAAGCGTACTCGTACACACGGTCCGGTGAGCGGCGCATGTGCATGATGCCCTTGATGGGCTCAACAAACGTAGCTGGATCGTTGATGGTAAATTCGTACACCAGCGAGCCGTTCTCGTTCAGGCTGAAGCGCTCTTCCAGTTGCATGTCCTTGGCGGATCCCCACGCCGCATAGGGCTGCGAGAGACTGGCGATCTTGTCGGTAAAATTGCGTGTCTTGATCACCAGCGTATCGCCCTCCCAATGCCCCCGTGAATTGCCTGCCCACTGGGTGATGGCCGGGTGCATATGCGGGCGGCCATCCAGCGGAACAATACGCGCGTCATGGATCATCTCCGTCACCACCACCACGTGATCGCTGAATTGCAGCAACTGCATATTGTTGTTGTACTTGCTCGGCAGCATAGGTGGGCCGGTATTAAAACCCACCAGACAGCGTTCAGACAGGCCGCGGTCTTCGGGATTGTCTTTGCTGATACCGCCCAATAAAAAGCGCGCCGGTCTTTCGCTGAGCACATCGTCACTGGGCGAGCTGCGCTGCAGAACAGCGCCTTCACTGAGTGCGGGAATACGACCATTGGCAGGGCTGACAATGATAGACGTGCGCAGGTTGTCACCCACACTATCTCCCCATTCATCCCAGAAGTCGTTGTACCCAATGTCCAGACCATTGGGTTCACGCTCAAAGCTGGCCGCGCGATTATTCAGGACATTTTGTTCAAAAGCGGTGGCCTCCTCGCGGGTCATGAATGCTTTGTCGGCCATGTTTTCCGGGCGCTGCAGAGGTGTCAATGCTGCAAAACTCCAATAACCTTGCATGTCTGGCTGGCCGAATTCATTGCGCGTAACAAAGGGTGGGTTTTGGGCAGGAAGTTCAGAGGCGGTAAGGCGTTCGGAGGCAGCAAAAAGCGCGCTGATGATTGCAATGAGTAGTGGAACGCTTTGCCGGTTTGCTGATTGCCATGGATTCAAGGTTGCGCTCCTGACTTGTTTTTTAATGAGTGTACAGAGTTGGAAACCAGCGGTCGACTGCTTCATGGTGTATTCTCAATCACTTTGATAACCTCAGGACGCGTAAATATCGCTGATTCTGATTCTGCTGCTGACAGTGCTGTTTATTGTAGTCGCCACGAAGAGCGCACAAGGGTCATCGACCGTTGCGATGGTGGCTGGTTCGGCGCTGATTGCGCCTTTGTTGCCGCAACTCGGTCTGGATTCCGACACCGGGCGCGTGCAGTGCGTGATGGCCATCGGTACGGGTGCTATGACCGTCTCCCACGTGAACGACAGTTATTTCTGGGTGGTATCGCCGTTCAGTCGCATGGACGTGGCCACTGCCGTGCGTTCGCACACGATGGCGACACTGATTATAGGGCTTGTTACCATCAGCGCCGTGTGGGTTAGTTCTTTGGTACTGCTTTGATCCCCAGCTATAATCGGGTCGTCCTAAACAAAAAGCATCATAAAGGATTCTTCTGTCTTTGCCCTGACATAAAACTGACATAGGTTTGTGCGCAGGTCTCAGCGAGGAGTAACAAAAATATGGAACTATCTCTCACACACTCGTCTTCCCACGACTATCCAGTGTTTCCGCGGGAACTAAGCTGGCTGTCATTTAATGGCCGCGTGTTGCAGGAAGCTGCTGACATCCGTAACCCGCCCATCGAGCGGCTGCGCTTTCTGGGTATCTATTCCAATAACATGGATGAGTTTTTCAGGGTACGTGTGGCGGATGTAAAGCGGCGCATCCTGCTGAAAAAGTATCAGTCGGATGAGCAGGAGGATACGGAGCAACTGCTGGCCGAGATTCAGCATCAGGTGCTCTTGCTGGGCAAGCAGTTCACCAAGATCTATCTGGATATTCAGCTGGAGCTGCGTAAGCACAATATCGAACTGATCGATGACAGCAAGTTGACCGAGCTGCAATCAGAATGGGTGCGCAATTATTTTAATGGCGAAGTCAAAAAACACATTTCGCCGATCATCCTGTCTCAGGCGGATGCGTCACTGGCCAAAATACTGGATGACAATACTACTTATCTGATGGTGGAAATGTCAGGGGTTCATAAGCCTGAGTACTCCATTGTGCAGGTGCCGACCGATGAGGTGTCGCGCTTTATCGAGTTGCCGCTGAGTTTGAACACCCGCAAAAAAAATGGTCACTACCGCCGCCAAATTCTGCTGCTGGACGACATGATTACCCATTGTATTGCCGATCTGTTTCAGGGTTTTTTTGAATTTGACAGTATTTGCGCCTTCTCACTGAAACTGACGCGGGACGCTGAGTACAACATCAGCGATACGCTGGATCAAAGTCTGATCGACAAGATGTCCAAGGGCATTCAGCAAAGGCTCAAGTCGGAGCCGACCCGGCTGGTATACGACGCGGCCATGCCCGAGCAGATGTTGACGGTGCTCACCCGTCAGTTGGGTACCAGCTCAATGGATACGCTGATTGCCGGCACTCGCTACAGGAATTTTAAAGACTTTATAGGGTTTCCCAACCTCGGCCGCCAGCATATGGAATTCCCGCCCTTGCCGCCGTTGCCCAGCCCGGACTTTGATCAGCACCCGACTACCTTCGATGCCATCCGTCACAGTGACATTCTACTGTACTACCCCTACCACAGCTTTGGATATTTTACCGAGTGGGTGCGCCAGGCGTCGTTTGATCCCAAGGTCACGCATATCAGGATTTCCCTGTACCGTGTCGCGCGCCAGTCAAGGGTGATCCACGCCCTGCTGGATGCCGTGCGCAATGGCAAAAATGTCACCGTGGTGCTGGAGCTGAAGGCGCGCTTTGACGAAGAGAACAACATCACCTGGGCGAGAAAAATGACCGATGCCGGCATCGAAGTCATTTTTGGTCAGACCACCTTAAAGATCCACTCCAAGATCTGCCTGATCACTCGTATCGAAAAAGGCGAACCGGTGCGTTACGGCCATATTGGCAGCGGCAACTTCAACGAAAAGACCGCGCGCATTTATACCGACATGAGCCTGTTTACCTGTCACCCGGAGATTACCGCTGAAATTGAACAGGTGTTTGAGTTTATTCAGTACTCGTATCGACCGTTTGTTTTTAAACATCTGATTGTGTCTCCGACCTGGAGCCGACCCAAATTAAAGAAGCTGATCCAGCGCGAAATCGACTTCGCTGTCAGTGGTCGAAAGGCCGAGATTTTTCTCAAGGTCAACAACCTGGTGGATGAGGAAATTGTGCAGTTGCTTTACAAAGCCAGCCAGGCCGGCGTGAAGATCAGGATGATTATCCGCGGCATGTGTTCGCTGTTACCCGGCATCCCCGGTATCAGCCAGAATATTAAAGTCATCAGCATTCTTGACCGCTTTCTGGAACATGCCCGTGTGTACGTGTTTCATAATGGCGGTGACACCGATGTCTACGTGTCATCGGCCGACTGGATGACACGCAATATCGACCAGCGCGTGGAAGTGGGTGTGCCGATTCTGAATGCCCGCCTTAAACAAACCGTGTTGGCGACGCTGGATATTCAGTGGCGAGATAATGTGAAGGCACGGATTGTGGATGTCACTCAAAGCAACGCTTACGTCAATCGTGGCAACAAGCGTAATATCCGCTCCCAGCAGAGCATTTACGAATTTTTTGCCAGGCAGAACCAGTTGTTGCCGCAGCAGCTGGAGCTGGAGTGAATCTGGCGGCTGACAACAACAATATCCGGGGACACCGCCTGGAAGGAAGATCACAGTGGAATTTGATGACGTAGTTCGGGGCCGCCGCAGTATTCGTGGGTACTTAAAAAAGCCGGTACCTCAGGCGCTGATCCGCGAGATATTGGAACTGGCGATGCGCGCGCCGACCTCACTGAACACACAGCCGTGGAATTTCTACGTAGTTGCTGGTGAGGTGCTTGAGCGTATCCGTGCCGGCAACGTCGAGCGCAATCTCGCGGGTATACCCGATAGCCGCGAGTTCCGCATGGGGCCTGGTTACGAAGGCGTTCATCGAGAGCGTCAGATCGAGATTGCCAAACAACTGTTTGGCGCGATGGGTATCGCTCGCGAGGACAAAGAAAAACGCCACGACTGGGTGCTGCGTGGTTTTCGGCAGTTTGATGCACCGGTCTCCATTGTGGTGACCTACGACAAGTCGATTCTGGGCAGTGACATTGCGCCCTTCGACTGCGGTGGCGTTGTCAACTGTCTGGTCAATGCCGCGTGGTCACGTGGGCTGGGCTGTGTGATCAACAGTCAGGGCATCATGCAAAGCCCGGTGGTGCGCGAACAGGCCGGTATCCCGGATGATCAGGTGATACAGACCTGTGTGGCGATGGGTTGGCCTGATGAGACTTTTCCGGCCAACGCCGTGGTCTCCAAACGCAAATCGGTGGATGAAGCAGCGAAATTTGTAGGGTTTGAGGACTGATTGTTATCTGACGTGAAGGAATAACATGAAAAAGATAGCTGTTGTGACCGGCACATCCACCGGGCTGGGCATACATATAGCGGTCATGCTCGCCAAACACGGGTTTACCACCATTGCCACCATGCGCAACACAGACAAGCAGGGTGCATTGCTGGCAGAGGCTGCCGCGCAGTCTGTCCTGCTGACGGTGAAGCAGCTGGATGTGCAGGATGGCCAGAGTGTTGGACGTTGTTTTACAGAAATTCTTGCCGAGCATGGCGCCATTGACCTGTTGATCAACAACGCCGGTGCCGGGTTTGTGCGCACCACCGAGCAGGCGACAGAGGCTGAGATTGACTGGGTCATGGACGTCAATTTTATGGGCGTGGTGCGGTGCACCAAGGCCGTGCTGCCACACATGCGCGAACGCCGTGCGGGCCACATCATCAACATTACCTCGGTTGGTGGGCTGGTCGGTCAGCCATTTAACGAGTTCTATTTTGCTGCCAAGTTTGCGGTGGAAGGTTATACAGAGTCATTGGCCAGCTACGTGCAACCGGCGTTTGACATCAAGTTTTCGATGATAGAGCCCGGCGGCATTGCCACGGAATTTGTCAGCAATGTCATGAGTCAGGTCATGGCCACTGGCGGCATTCGCGAGGATGCGTACAAACCGGTGCTGGATCAGTATATGGGAGGAATACGCTCACGAGCGGCCAAAGGGGAGACGAGTTCGTATCAAACAGCTCAAGCGGTGGCGGCGGTCGTGTTGGACTGTGCCACACGTGAAAATCCACCGTTGCGTATGCGAACCTCTGCTTGGGCGGAGACCTTTACGGCCTTCAAGACAGTTGGTGATCCTGATGGTAGTAAGCAACAGGCCATGGTGGTCTCGACCTTTTTGCCACACATCAGGACCCCGGGCAATGTGGCAGGGTGAGTCGATAACTCACCCCGGCCATTATTACAGCGGTTCCATCCGCACAATTGCAGTCGGTGCGCCCTGACGATCTTCGATGGCGGCATAGATGTAGCCATCGGGTCCTTCGCGGATGTCACGGATACGGCCCATGCCGTAAAGCAGTTCTTCTTCACGGACAACGCTGCGGAAGTCTTCACTCATCTCCAGTCTGGAAATCAGCTGACCTGCCAGCCCGCCCACAAAAATATCACCCTGCCACTGCGGGAACTTGTCACCACTGTAGATAAACAACCCTGACGCGGCAATTGACGGCACCCAGAAACGCGTGGGTGACTCCATGCCCGTCATCGTCTGACGCTCATGAATCGGCGAGCTGGTCCCGTAGTTAACACCATAACCCACAACGGGCCATCCGTAGTTGGCACCTGGTTTGACCAGGTTGAGTTCGTCACCGCCCTGCGGGCCGTGCTCGGTCATCCACAGGTCACCGGTTTGCGGGTGAATTGCCATACCTTGCGGGCTGCGGTGCCCATAGCTCCAAATCTCTGGCAGGGCGCCGCTCTGCCCCGTGAAGGGATTGTCACTGGGCACCGTGCCATCTTCATTCAGGCGCACGATGACACCGGCATGGTTGCTGAGATCCTGCGCGGGATGTGCAGCCAGATCACCGGTTGAAGGCGCCTGACGGTCGCCCAGACTCAGGAACAGATGACCGTCCTGATCAAACACCAGTTTTCCGCCGTAGTGACTGCGACCACTTGCATTGGCTGCAAAAATCTCAGTTACGTCGCTGAGGTTGCCATTTTCCAGACGCGCGCGAATGATGGCCGTGGTTGAATTGTCGCCAACAGGCTTGGCAAAACTCAGAAAAATAGTCTGATTGGTAGCAAAATCCGGATGAGGCAGGACCTCAAACAAGCCGCCCTGACCCTGGTAAAACACCTCAGGTACACCGGAAACTGGTTCAGGCAACAGGTTGCCATCGCGGACTATGCGCAGGCGACCAGGCTTTTCTGTGACCAGCATATCGCCATTCGGCAGCCAGGCCATTGACCATGGCTGCACCAGGCCATCTGCAACAGGAACAACCCGATAGTCATGCTGGGCTGCGGTGTAGGTGCGTTCCTGAGCGCTGACAGCGGTTGCAGCCAGCAATAAACCAGCACCGGCAAGCGTAAATACAGTGCGACGTATCATCTCTCACTTCTCCTTTGAAATGTCCACAACAAGTGACTCGTAGTATCGGGGCAAACACATTAAAATGCCGGCCAACAGCAAGCGCTATACCATACCCAAATTTAAACCCGGAGTCATCCCATCATGCGAACACTGCGCTCTTTCACAGGACTGCTTTCACTTGCCGCATTTGTCGGCGTTTCGGCGCAAGCCGCCACGTGGACACTCTCACCCGGCGAATCCCGCGTGATATTCCATTACGCCTACGAAGATGTACCCGGTCAGGGCGAATTCAGAAATGTCGAGGCGACTTTTGACATCGACGCCGCCAACTCTGGCGCCTGTGCCATCAATGTCAGCATCCCCATCGCCGAGATCTATGTCGACACCTCTGAAGTGAAGGAATACCTGCTGGACGTTGATATGTTCAATGCGGCAGAGTTCCCGACAGCCACCTTCCAGGCCACCCAATGTCGCCTGGAATCGGGCAGTGCGTTTGTGGCCGATGGTCAACTGACCATTCGCGACAAAACGCACCCGATCAGCTTTCCGTTTACCCTGGGTATGGAGATGCAGGACGGTCGTCCGCGCTTTAATCTGACCAGCGAAGTAACGGTCAATCGTCTGGATTTTGAAGTCGGCACAGGTTGGTGGTCAGATACCGTGGCGCTGCCCAACGAGATTCGCATCGAAGTGAACGTATATTCACAATAACAACAACGGTTATGCCGCCGTCTGCATGAGAGGCAGGCATAGCCGGATTCACCATCTGTTAACAATTTTCGCCAACTTGCTGAGTCCCCTGGCTGGGGCTCGGCATCCACAAATCCGCATTTCATCAGGGTTGCAGCGTATTTAATCGGGGTTGGCAAACTATTTGCATCGTCGGAGGGATGATGCTTTCCAAGGATGCCACGATGACCCACTCTCACAAGCCCGACCCGGATCGACGTTACAGCAGTGACGAAGTCGCGGACATTATTCGCCTCAGCCTGCAGGATGAAAGCCGCCGCAGCGGCGATGCACTGCTGGATTATGATGAGCTGATGGCTATCGCCAAAGACGTGGGTGTCAACAGCGAGCAGATCGACCGTGCGGTTTTTATGCTGCAGGAAGAGCAGCAAACCCGCGAAAAAGAACGCGACCTGTGGCAGCAATTCAAGGGCCACGTGATGGTGTTTGCCGGTGTTAATCTGCTGTTGATTGCCATCAACCTGATCAGTGGATCAGACACCCTCTGGGCGCTGTACAGCATTTTTGGTTGGGGGTTGTTTCTGCTGGGGCACTACGCCGGCCTGCGCTATGCCCCGCAGTTTGTGGAGATGGCCACACAACGTACCCGCAACATGATGGACATGGGCGAATTCAGCCATGTTGACGGCGACGAACAGGTACTGTTCAGCACCCTCGACTCTCTGGGAATGACCGACACCTCAGGCATCATCCGGCTGGATGATGGCAAACTGATCGTCGAATACCAGACCATAGATGCAATATTGGGTCTGGTAAAGTCGAGCGTCAAAACCCTGGAAATACCACTCAGCAAGCTGAGTTCAGTGCGAATCGAGCAGAAACTCTGGAGCGCGGATCTGGTGTTGCAGGGCAAGACGATGGGCGTCCTGAACAGTGTGCCTGGCTCCAGCCGCGGGCAGCTGCGCGTCAAGCTCAATCGTCAGTCGGTGAATGCTGCCAAGGCGTTGGTCTCTTCAACCGCCCAGCAGCCTGCGCGCCAGGTTTGACTGCATATCGCGGCGACCATCAACAAGCAGATAGACAAATACTTGCTTACCCATTTTTCGATAGATAACTCGGTAGGGTTTAAACAGCACCTGCCGGTACTCTTTTATGCCCAGCTCAATCAGCTCTCGCGGAAATGTGCCGCGCTCTGGAAAGCGCGACAAGGAGTCCACAACAACCAGCAACTGATCCAGCACGGTGTCGGCATGTTCCGGACTGTCAGTGTCTGAGATGTAACGATAAATACCCTCAATGTCGCGAGCAGCACCTTCGGTTAGCAGCACAGCAAATCGGGTTGGGGAGGCTGACATGGTCTGGCTCGATTCACTACTTACTGCGCAGTGCGCAAGCGGGCAATAAATTCATCGGCAGGCATGGTTTTGCCAGCTTCTATGTCCTGATTGCCCAGCGCCAGGAGCTTTAACAACGCAAGTGTTTCCTGCGTCTGCTCAAACGACGCTATGTCCTGCAGAACCGCTTTGGCTTCACCGTTCTGGGTGACAACATAGTATCCGGGTTGTTCAGCCAGATTGGACAGCACTTCTGCGGCATTGGCCTTGAGGTAGCTGATGGGTTTGATTCGGGTTGTGTAGCGCATAGGTTTAGTCCTACAACAATATAGAACCGAATATAGTCCTTTAATAGTCTTGTTGCAACGGACAAATGATTGCCCTGTTGTCTAGAGCAATCATTACTGTGGGTTGAACAGGTCTACACCGATTCACCCACCACTGCAGTCGGCTTTGGTCTTGTCGTTGCCTTGTTTATTTACGATTTAGCATAATTAAATTCGAGGGCAAAGCAGGCTATTGCACTCAGCAGACAGCCGGTGATGGCTAATGTACCGACGACACGAACGCCCGCGGAAATTCCAAACGCAAACACGTCCAGATCAATCAACCCGATCATGCCCAGTATCAAGACCAGACTGCCAACCAAAATGAACCCGATACCAATGAGGTTCATCCAGTTGTACATGCGTGTCAGCACAGAAATTCCCGTCTCTATCGAAGTACAGTTGTGAGTTTCATGCTTGCGCTGTAAAAAAAGAGACGTGATACGTTTCTTATAAGACAGGAAAACACAGGTGATGGCGGACTTGTAGGTGAGTCAGCACGAACTGGATGTTGTCCACCGTGACTCAGTTGTCATCACTTGTGTTCGCCCTGGGCTTCCAACTGCACATAGATGGCCTCAGCCTCTTCCTGTAGTGTCGAATAGCGGCGGATATCTCCGTTGCGCTGCGCCTGCATGGCCTCTGTCAGTTTCGCTTCGTAGGCTTTTTGAAGTTTTTTGTGAGGATTGCTTTTAAACAGGTTAAACATATTTGACTCTTTTTGAAGCCGGGGCAGTGTTAAGAGGATCCAATCTATGTGATTACGACTGAGATCCAAAGGCGGATGACAGTTGACCAGGTCGACAACCGTTGGCTCAATCAAAATTCTCACTAAGGGCGGGTGCTTTGGTACTCTCCCAAAATAAGGTATAACAGCGTGTTCTATAAAAAAGGCGAGCCATGGATGAAAAAATTAGCGCTACTGGTTAACAAAAAAAACATTGCAGACTACGGGATTGTAGAGAACTCAATCGACGTCAATGCGCTGCAGCATGGCCAGGTACTGCTCAAAATTGATCATTTTGCATTCACTGCCAATAACATCACTTACGCCGCGGTTGGCGACAGAATGCGCTACTGGGAATTTTTCCCCTCGCCAGACCACAAAGGCTGCATTCCTGTCTGGGGCTTTGCCGACGTTGTCGCCAGCCGACGCGACGGTGTTGACGTGGGTGCGCGCTTTTATGGCTATTACCCCATGGCCACACATCTGCTGGTTGAACCCGTACAGATAAGGGAATCCGGCTTCATTGATGGCGCAGTGCATCGCAATGGGCTTGCCGTGGTGTACAACCAATATTTGCGATGCTCAAAAGACCCGCTGTATCAGGCCGATATCGAAGCATTACAAATGATATTCCGACCGCTCTTCACCACGTCATTCCTGTTGGATGACTTTCTGGCCGACAACGATTTTTTTGGCGCATCACAGATTATTCTTACCAGCGCATCCAGCAAAACCGCAATTTCCCTGGCGTATCTGTTGCAGAAAGCCAAAGCCGCGCGAGTGCACCCGGTTGAGGTGATTGGTCTGACGTCCAAGGGTAATGTGGAGTTTGTTAACGGTCTTGGTTACTACGACCAGACACTGGATTATGACGCGCTGGAGGCATTGGCAGACAACAATAGCGTCATTGTCGATTTTGCCGGTAATACCCAACTGATAGAAACCTTGCATCGCCGACTGGCCGACAAACTGACCTACAGCTGCATGGTTGGTCTCTCCCACTGGGAAGATAATCGCGCGCTGTCCGCCGATCTGCCCGGCCCCAAACCCATCATGTTTTTTGCGCCATCCCAATCGCAGAAGCGACTCAATGAGTGGGGCGTCAAGCAGTTTCAATCCCTGCTGGCGCAGCAGTGGCACAGCTTTTCCGACTCCGCCAGTCAGTGGCTAGACATCGAAACCAGCAAGGGGCCAAAGGCGGCTAAAGAGGTATACGAAAAAATACTCAGAGGCCAGGCGAACCCCAAAACCGGGCAGCAGGTGTCGTTGTTGTGATTACCGTTCGACACATCCGGTGGTACCATGCGGTCACTTGGTCATTTGCTGATAACCGGGACACCTAACGCCGATGAAGGCTGTTAATGACGACAATACAAGCGCCATCCAACTGCTGACCCACTGCAGCGCGCAATCTGTCCGTGATGCCCGCGAGCAGATTGTGGCCAGTGGCGCGCTGGGCAAATCAGTCGTTTATGTCCAGCTGCTGGATTACCTGATTAACTGCGCGCTGGAATCTAGGCAGCCCAAAGAGTTTGATGTTGCGGTTGACGTACTTGGCAGGGACAGCTCGTTTGACGTGTCCCGCGATTCCGCCGTGCGCGTTTATATCCATCAGCTGCGTAATCGTCTCGATAAATACTACAAAGGGTGTGACCCCGCGCCAGCCCTGCAGCTGCAGATCCCCAAAGGCCAATACACAATTGTCGCCGTCAACAGCCAGGTGTTGCCGCAGTCAGTTCCTGCCTTTGATTGGCACTGGCGGTGGCTGACGGGTGTGCTGGCGGCCCTTCTTGTTGTGCTTGCGGGGCTGAACCTGCTGCAGTGGTCGCAGCATCAACCGCCAGCATTTGCCAGACAGCTGGACGCCTCGCTGGATCATGCCATCTGGCAAGCCATTGCGGACGATGACATCCCGATCCTGCTGGTGATGGGTGACTATTATATTTTTGGGGAACTGAACGAGCGCGGCGGAATCGCACGCATGGTGCGTGATTTTTATATCAACTCGCGCGACGACCTGAATAATCTGTTTATGCAGGATGCCGACCTACAGAACTACTTCCGGGATCTGGACATGACTTACATGCCAGAAGGCAGTGCCAGCGCATTGATGACGGTAGCGCCACTGGTCAATGCGACAGGCAAACACTACCAGGTCAAGATGATGTCGCGGGTGACCACGGCGGATCTTCGCGATAACCACATTGTTTACATCGGGTACATCAGCGGACTGGATAAATTGAACAACCTGTTTTTCACTACCTCAAGCCTGTTACCGGGCAATACCTTTGATGAGGTATACGACCGCGCCACGGGCCAGTTATATACCAGTACCGCCGGTCTGCCCGAGAGGGGCGAGCCTTTTCGTGATTTAGGCTTGCTGGCAACGTGGACCGCTGGCAGCGGCAACCAGTTTGTGCTGATCAGCGGTACACGCGATGCAGGTCTCATGCATGCGGCTGCGACGCTGGCGAATCCTGCATTGGTGCCCGGGCTGCAGAGTGCGTCAGCCGAGCAGTCGGCCAGTTCCGGTTTTGAAAGCCTGTTCGAAGTGTTTGGTATCGACAGAACAAACTTTGACGCCAGATTGCTGCACGTGCGTGAGCTGTCACCGCAGAACAGGTGGGTGCGTGATTAAGCGTTACAACATCGGCCCGCCCTGATGCATCAAGGCCTGCTCAGGGTTCCACGGTGTAAAAACCCGCCACCTCAAGGTGAACAACGATGTCCTCAGCCGACCTGTTGTTGAGGTACCAGCCGTGTATGCCCGAGAATGGCGCGGTCAGGGTTCCGCTTTCCTGGCCATTGCGATGGATGTTGTAAAACATCAGCAGGCCGTCTGCGCCGGGTTCGCGATCGGTCTGGCCGTGAAACTCAACGTCCAGCAGTCCGGGCAGCATCATGTCAACTCGCCACTGATACACAATGGTATCTCCCTCATTGAGTCTGAGCTTGTATTCCAGTGCCTCACCGGCGGGCACGGGTACCTCGTAGTGGCCGTGTAAAAACGGCGTGTTGCTGGCTGAATAGGTATGCTCGCTCAGGGGATATTCTATCCAGCCATTCACGGCAGGCGGTGTGGTCGGTTCGTCTGTTGTGCACTGCAGCAGCATCGCGGCTGACATCAGCATCAGCAATGCCCGCGAGCGCTTTACACAACGGTTTAACGGTAAAAAAGGTAAAAAGGGATTTGGGTTCATGTCTGGTCTCCCTGCTCTGGTGTGTGATGAACGTGTGTTTTGTGATGTGCTCGCAAAGCGAGATGACGGCGAAATACCGAACGCACGTCCCGGTGCACGCTGCGCAGCGCCATCCAGGTCCCGGTGATGCACACGGCGGTGACGCCAGTGAGCAGCACGATGACCAGCACATCCCACCACGGGCGGTTTCTGATCAGCGGAAAATCAAGGTCATGCAGTCCGGTGCGCACCCAGCGCGAGAGGCGGCCAGTGCTGCCGACAGCCCGCGTCTGCCCCGTCTGCGGATTGATATACAGGCGCGTGGCGTCTGCATCGGCAGTGATTACCCGCACAACAGGTAGCGCCACGGTACGTTTGTGACCGTAGTAATAGCTGTCTTCATGAAACAGCAGCTCAACGCTTGCCAGAGTGACCCCCAGATTACTGACGCCGGCACGGATGTGATCAACATCCAGTGGTGCGCTGTTCCCGGTTGCGTCGTAGCGCACGGTTGCTGAATCCGCTGAGTGACCGAGGAAAAAGGCCTGTTGCAAAAACGGTTGAGGCGTCAGCTGCACGAGTCCCGGTTGCTGTGTGACCGATGCCTCGTTGCCGCTCAGCGAATCCAGCAGTTGTCGCAGATCTGCCCAGCGAGTAATGCCGCCTAGGTCGCTCTGGTAGCGGCGTATTTCCGGGGTCGAGCCACTGAGCCAGCCCCAGGGGTTCATGGTAAGCAAGCCACTGAAAACCCATGTCAGTGTCAAAACGCCAAACACCAGGCCGGCCATGTGATGCCAGTACCACCACCCCTGATAGGGTGACAGCGATCTGGGCGTAGCGGAGTGTGCGGACGAGCGTTGCAGCCGCCGCCAACGTGCGCGTGCAATGCCAATGTACAGCCCGGTCGCCGCGAGAAAACTTCCTAGCACGGATGTCCAGATGACGACGTCAGTCCACACCGCCGGGTTCATCCGCAGCTGGCTGAAGTAAATCCAGTGGGGAATGGCGCCGAACCACGACAGCGCCCGCTCGCGGCGATTGCTTTGCTGAAAAACCTCGCCAGTGCGTCCGTTGATGTAGATTTGTGTGCCCCGTGGGTCGTTCAGGGCAACGTGCCATGCGGGGGCGTTGCGGCGGGCATCCAGCAAAGTCCATTGATCACCATCGGTTGTCCCAAGAGTAACGGGTACAGCGCTGATTCCGTTTCCGCGCGCGTACAGAGCCGCCACCTGCAGCACCTGCGCCTGCGTCAGCTCAGGCAGCACAGAACCACTTTGCAGGCGGATAACCTGCTGCGTGCCGGCAGACGAGGCCAGCCGCAGCACCGGTTCGCCAAGCAGCATTTCAATGCGGAAATTCCCGACCGGGGAGTCATCGTGCGGCAGCAGATCCCCCAGCGTGCAGCAAGAATCCAGATCCAGTGTTTGCAGTCCGGCAAGCCGCTGGGCAGGTGATAGCTCCGGAAAACTCTGGTACATCATGACAAAGCCTGACAGACACCACAGTGTCATCAAGACACCGACGGCAATTGCCAGATAGCGATGTACCAGCAGTAGCCAGCGCATATCAGAAGTTGTAACTGTAATTCAGATGCACAGTGCGCGGCGGCGCAAGGCGTTGCCACAGGAAACGCTGATTCGCTGTGCCGGCGAGCACGGCTGAGTTGACCGCGGTGGCATAGGTTTCATCCAGCAGATTCTCGAGGCGCAGCGTGACACGGTGTGCCCGGGCCTGATCCAGGTAAACATGGACACCCGCGTCGACGACGTAGTTGTCAGCATACGCCTGCACGCCAAAGCCGGTGACATTGGCGGTTTTTTCGCCGATATACTTGACCGCGACATTGGCGCCAACGGGCCATCGCGTTGACTGATAACTGAGCGCACCGCGGTACTGGTTGCGGGGTCTGTCCATAATCTGGGTGCGAGTCCCGCGCGCCTGTTCCTTGCTGTAGGTGTAGCTGACATCAAACGACAGTGCATCAGACAGCGCGCCGCTCAGCAGCAGTTCAGTGCCGGTGACATCTGTTTTGTCAGGAATATTGATAAACGTCCGCGTAAATCCCGCCGGGAATGCCCCCAGCTGCGCGACCGGAATCGGGGCGGTGGTGATCAGATTATCCACAGTGCGATCCCAGCCATTGACCTGCCACTCAAGGGTGCGTTGCCCGAGCGTGATTTGACCACTCAGGGACAGATTCACCGCCAGGCTCTGCTCAGGGGCGAGATTTGTGTTGCCGTGAGTGCAGTTGACGCCGGTAGGGCAATGGATGCGATACAGATTCTCAGCACTGGGCAGCATAAAAGACGTCGCCACCATGCCCTGTATAAACAGCCTGTCTGTCAGATCGTAGACGCCTGAGACGTTCCAGACCGTTGAGTCGGTGCCATCGGTGTTGTTGTAACGAACCCCCGCAGCAAAGCGGGCGCGTTGCGAGAGCGTGTCCAGACTGCGTATCTGCGTGAACAACGCGTGCACTTTCTCCTGCTGCCCGGCAATCAGCAGGACCTGATCCTGCCCCTTGTAGGTCTGGAAATCGTAGCCGAGGTGATACTCAAACCAGCGATCATCCGCGATGGCCATCGCGGCGGAGACGCCCCTATCCCGATAGCCCCAGTAGGCTGAAGGGTTCGGTGGTGTGTAATAGTCAGTGTCCCAGTCATGAAAATACGCCTTGGCATAAAAACGCGCGCGCTCATTGGGCAGGTAGTCCAGTTTGACGCTGACAATGTCTTCTGTGCGGTCATTGACCGAGACGTTGCTGACGTTGGGGTAGTCGAGCCGGGCGGCGGTGTGGATGCCCGTCAGGCTCAGGCTGAGCTCAGAGCTGACGTCGAATCCGTATTTGAGTCCAACACTGTCCACATCGTATCCACGTTCGCGATTGACCGCGTTTGGCTGATAGACGTCATAGATCTCGTAGCCGTCACTGACGTCGCGCGACAACCAGCCAACCAGTTTGTGCTCACCAATAGATCCGCGCAGATAACCGTTGGCGCGATAGGCACCGTGACTGCCCGCACCTACCGTCAGCGAACCGTCCGTGGTCTCCGAAAACCCACGTGTCACGACATTCACTACTCCCGCAATCGCCTGTGTTCCATACATCAGGCCGTGACTACCCTTTAATACTTCCGTGCGCTCGATCATGCCTGACGGCAGCGTGTCCGCCGGGCTGGTGCTGTTGTAAAGTCGGTTATTGATACGAATACCATCCACGGTCCAGAGCACATCACTGGGCCGTGAACCCTGCATCTGCACGTTAACGTAACTGAATGCGCCCGCCTGGCTTGTCAGGTGCAGTCCCGGCACCAGCATCTCCAGCGCCTGCGCTACATCAACAAACCCGTGTCGGTTAATGACCTGCTCGGTTATGATTTCCAGATCTGCGCCGTAACGGGAGAGCTCCAGCGGAAGGGTCTTTTCGAGACTGCGTTCAGTGACCAGCACTTCTTCAACAGCAGGCGGGGTTTTCCCGGCCGGGGTTAGCTGAGGCGCTGCCGTCTGTGCCAGCGCGGCTGATGATGCCAATGCCCCGAGCAGGCTGGCCAGGCATGCACTCAGCGGCGAGCAAACCATGCTGCGCGCAGTTGACGCGCCTGCGGGTGTGCTTGTGGACGTTGCTGTGAAAGTCCGAGCCAATAAAGGCGTGTCAGATGACAGTTTGAGAATCGGCTTCATGTTCAAGCTCACTGTTCTGTTGGGGCGTCGGGTTAAACAACGCAGGGTTAATCGACTCTGGGTTAAACAAGACAGCGCAAGCGTAGTGGTCGGAGCGTTGGAAGGGTATGTCAGGCCAGTTGATTAACGGTTAGTTAACGTCTTTGCCTGGAAGGCAGCAGCAATCAGGAATTAAAGATCGAATCAATCTGATCGAACCGAAGCGCTTTCTTGCCGTCACTGATGGGCAGGGTAGCGCCGGTATACACCAGATAGCTGGCTTTGATCCTTGTGGTCAGCTTTTCCAGTTTCTTAATGTTGCCCAGTAGCGATTCCCGATAGGTGCTGCCGGATTTTATCTCGACGGCAATCAGCCCGGCGCCATCGCTTGCCAGCAAGTCCACCTCATTGTTGTTGCTGTCGCGATAGAAGTAGAGGTTTGCGGCCTCGCCTTTGTGGTATCGGGCTTTCAAGAATTCAACAACAACCAGATTCTCGAATATTGCGCCAAGCAGCGGGTCGCGGGAGATTTGATCAGCGTGATTGATGTCGAGTAAATACACCAGCAATCCGGTTTCCAGAAAGTAATATTTAGGCGATTTGATGACGCGTTTACCAAAATTTTCAAAGTACGGCGGTAGCCGATACACAATAAACGACGACTCCAGGATGGAAAGCCAATGGCGAATGGTTTTGGCGTCGACACCCACATCGTTGGCCAGTGACGTGTAATCCATCAACTGGCCCACACGTCCCGCTAACAGCTTCATGAACTTTTCAAACAAGCTGGCGTCCTTCAGATTGACCAGCAGTTTTACATCGCGCTCGACGTAGGTCTGGTAATAATTGGAATAGGCTTGCCTGGGGCGCTGTTCAAGGTCATAGACTGTTGGCAGAAAACCATGGAAGGCATAGTCCTCAAAACGTTCAAAGGTGAGGTCTGCCGAGGACAATTCGGCGATGGAAAACGGCAGCAGGTTGAGGATGGCGGTGCGCCCCGCGAGAGACTGCGTAATCGATTGTTTTAGTGCCAGCTGGTTAGATCCGGTGAGGATAAAGCGCCCGAGACGTTTATCCTCATCCACCATCACCTGGATGTAACTGAGCAGTTCCGGCACACGCTGAATCTCATCCAGAATGACCTTGCCCGGAAAACGGCTCAGGAACGTTTTTGGATCACTGAGTGCGAGCTCCCTGTTCTCAGGTAATTCCAGATTGCAGTAGTCGTAGCCTTCCACAGTTTTGGCCAGCGTAGTTTTGCCTGCCTGGCGGGGCCCCACCAACGTGATGACCGGATATTCGCGCAGCAGTTGCGCCAGTTCGCCAGTGAGGGTTCTTGAGATCATAAGCTTGCCCATATTTATGCAATATAGGAATTGTAGTCCTGTATTGCATAAAAATACAGCGCGTATTTAAGCCTGTTAATTGCTGGCATACTGAAGTCCTTGGAGGCCGCAAACGTAACTGGCATTATCGCACCGTTAACCAGTTTTCTGGCCGGATGAGTAAGATGGGAGCGAGCATGACCACAGGCCTGATGCAGACGCCGCCGCTGCAAATCATCGATATATTGAAGTTCGCGGCGAGTGCGCATGCACGACGCGAGATCGTCACGCGCCTCGTGGACGAACCCCTGTGGCGATACACCTATGCCGACGCGCTAAAACGGGCGGCGCAGGCTGCCAACGCGCTGAAGCGGCTGGGCGTCGCGCACGGCGACCGCGTATCCAGTCTCGCCTGGAACACGCACCGGCATTTCGAACTGTTTTATGCCGTGCCGGGGATTGGCGCGGTGCTGCACACGGCTAACCCGCGGCTGTATGACGACCAGATTATCTACACCATCAACCACGCCGAAAGCGCAGTGCTGCTGTTTGACCGCAACTTCCTTGCCGTGGTCGAACGCATCGCGCCTTACCTGAAAACCATAAAAAACTATGTGATGCTATCGGACGAGGCGCGGCTCACGCCCGGCACGGTTGGCGCGCTGGGGTATGAGGGCCTGCTCGCCCGGGAGAGCACGGATGTTGCCTGGCCGGTGGTCGAGGAAAATCTGAGCGCTTTCCTCTGCTATACATCGGGCACCACTGGCGATCCGAAGGGCGTGCTGTATTCGCATCGCGCGGTGGTGCTGCACGCCATGGCGTCGGGGCTGGCGAGTGCGTTCGGGTTTGATGCCTTTGATGTGGTGATGCCCTGCTCCTCGCTGTATCACGCCACGGCGTGGGGCCTGCCGTTTGCCGCACCGATCAATGGCTGCAAGCTGGTGTTTCCGTGCGACAAGATGGACGGAGCAAGCCTGCAGGAACTGATCGTCAGCGAGGGCGTGACGTTCTCCGGTGGCGTGCCAACCATCTGGACCATGTATCTGGCGCAACTCGAAAAGACGGGCGAGACGCCAGGCAGCTTGCAACGTGTGGTCATCGGCGGGTCCGCGGTGCCGCGCGCGATGGCGGAGGGCTTCAAGAAAAAGTATGGCGTTCGCGTGCTGCAGATCTGGGGCATGACCGAGACCTGCCCGCTGGGCGTGATCGCGACGCCAACGCCGGAACTGGCCGAGGCCGGCGAGGAGGCGATGGACGAAGCAATCTGGACGCGGCAGGGCCGCATGCAGTTTGGCATCGAGCTTAAAATTGTGGACGAAGATGGCGGTGACTTACCGTGGGACGGCAACAGCTCGGGCGCACTGCTGGTTCGAGGACCCTGGACCATCCGCCGTTATTTCCGCAAGGACAGCGACGCGACCAACGACGACGGCTGGTTCGACACCGGCGACATCGCCACCATCGACGCGGCCGGCTTTATGCGCATCACCGACCGCAAAAAGGATGTGATCAAGTCAGGCGGAGAATGGATTTCATCCATCGACCTGGAAAACGTCGCGGTTGGCTGCCCGGGCGTCAAGATCGCCGCGGTCATCGGCGTGCCGCATCCCAAATGGGAAGAGCGGCCAGTACTGGTGATTGAATGCCATGACGGCGTCGAGCTCACCGAGGAAGCAGTGCAGACTTTTCTGGAGCCGCACATCGTGAAGTGGTGGAAGCCGGACAGGGTGATCTTCGCCAGCGTGCCACTGACAGCAACCGGCAAAATCGACAAGAAGGTGCTGCGCGGGCGGTATTCTGACGTGCTGGGCGGCTAAAAGCTTGGCATCCATCGCTCATGCGGCTCAGGACTAATATGCCTCAACACTGATCAACCGCAATCTAAATGGCCCGTCGGTCTTGTCGTACTGGTAAAGGGCAAACTCAGTGATCTTGCTGGTATCAAGCGTTGGGCCCTCCAGTTTGAAACCACGAAACTGCGGCGCAAATGTAGAGAAGGGTATGTCAATCTCGCTGATGTCATCAGGCTTGGTTTTAAAGTCTGCCCAGTAACTGATTTGTCGACCCTGCCATCGGGCATCCGTCTGGATTGACCAGGTATACTTTCGACCGTCAGCCCTGACTTTGACCCTGATGCCCGTATATTGTGACAAGTCCTTGGAAAATCTTTGTGTACGAATGGAGCTAAATCCGCCTCCATTGGTGTTGGTCGTACCAGAAAAAATAAGCTCGTTGTCGAAGATGACAAATCCCCCTTCACTACGACCGCCCATGACGTTGTCATTTTGCACATACCATTGCAGCGCAGGGCCATCACTCGTAAATCTGTTCAGCATTAGACTATCCATGACAGAGTCCTGAGATTTTGCATAAGTGCTTGCCAGCATCAAGGAAACAAGCGCTGAGCAAATATATGCTTTTGTTGGTTTGTACATCCTATTTCCCCCGCCGCCTCAACGCTGTCGCCCGTAACGCTGAGAGATGCGGCCATCATACTCCCATCCCGATCAAGGGAGTACAACTCGTGGTCATAGAGCCACCAGGTGGGATCAATACCCCTGCACGGGTCCACGCGAACACATTCAAGCCAGTTGGCGATCTTGAATCATTGTTCTTTTTTTTGAGCTTTCACATGTATTTGCTATTTAAATCATTTAGATAGGCGTATTATATGGATATATATACAGCTATTTTAACCCCTTAATTGCCGACCATTCCAAGGAGGAACCATCTCATGTCACATCTGCCGTCCCTCACACGTATCCCCGTAGACAACGCCGCGCCGGCACAATCAACTACTCCAAAGTGCGCGCCATGACCCGTTCTGCAACAGCAGAAAATGAACAGATTCTGTTACAAGTGGCACTTAATGGCACCGCGCGACACGTCGAGCAACTGGTGCAAAAGTATCGCCGCGCGGAAAGTCTGTCGGATGAGCGTCGTGAACTGAGTCGATACAACGCACGTGAACTCACCTGCTTCTTTGACGACGGCATGCTAGTGCTGCGCGGGCGCATGACACCCGAAGACGGCGCTGTGTTTATGAAAGCCATGGACGCGATGGTCGCCGCGATGGTCACCGTGCAGAATCCACCCGTCAGCCAGGGAGACAATCCTGCAACGCAACCCGAAAAAACGTTCCCGCAGAAACGTGTTGATGCCTTACTGGCCTTGGCCGGGCTTGCGATGTGCACGACGGAAGAAGGCTTGCAGCCGCTGTCGTCCGCCGACAAATATCAGGTGGTGATTCATATCCAAGGTGGCAATGGACTTAGCCATCAGCAACACTGCTCCATCGAAAGCGGCGCTCATCACCTGCCGCTGTCGCCCGCTAGCGCCAGACGCCTGTGCTGCGACGCGTCATTGGTCCACGTACTTTAAGACACCAGCGGCAATGTGCTGAACATCGGCCGCAAGACCCGCGCGATTCCGCCTTCCATCCGACGCGCCTTGCATCGGCGCGATCATGGCTGTCGCTTCCCGGGCTGCTGCCAGCCAGCGGTCCCTTCTCGGTATTGCGCGCTCAGGGTGTTACGCCTACTGCGGGTACTTAGCTTTGTACCGTCAATGCGCAACATAGTAGGCGTCCTGGTTAAGTCCTTGGATCATCGCTGTATACCCTGTTCCAGATTATGACACTGGAAAGTTGGTCTATATGGGTATTGCCCGTCCAGCGATGGCTGAATTTCCCTATGCCTGGGCGTTTTTTGTACCCTTTATTCTGATTGCCACTCTCACCATGTTGAATCTGTTTATTGCGGTGATTGTGAATGCCGTGCAAAGCAAGCACGATGAAGAGCACCAGCAGGCGCGCGACACTAACCAGGCAACTCAGCAAGAGCCGTTAGAGGTCATGCGAAAATTGCAGCGTGAGGTGAGCGCGCTCAGAGGCTATCAGTGCTTGAGATCAATTTCTCGCGCAACCCGGAGTACATCAAGGCGTTTGCCAGCAACGATCCAACACACATTCAAACCGTGCTGAAACTGCTGACCGGAGAAAAAATTGTTCCCGGCCAAACCCTGTTTCTGGATGAAATACAGGCTGCGCCCGTGGCATTGACGGCTTTGCGTTATTTCTATGAAGAAGCGCCGGATCTGCATGTTCTGGCTGCCGGCTCTCTGCTCGAGTTCGTGCTGGAAGAGGCCCGGCATTCAATGCCAGTGGGTCGGGTTGAGTATCTGCATCTGGGTCCCATGCAGTTTGAAGATTTTGTTGCTGCCATGGGCCACGGGGATCTGGCGCACGACCTGCAGCAACTGTCGCTGGAGGATATTCGCGGGCAACGCTTGCCGGAAGCTGTCCACAAAAAATGTCTTTGTTTGCTGAAACAGTTCTGGATTGTGGGCGGCCTGCCCGAAGCAGTCGCTGCCTATGTGCAGTCCGGCGATTTCGCCGTTGTCAGCCGGGTACAGCGCAGTGTTGTAGCCACCTTTCGCGATGACTTTAATAAATATAGTCAGGGCAGTTTAAAGCATCGGGTGCAACTGGTATTTGATCGATTGCCACTGATGGTTGGGCGTAAATTCAAGTATGACCACATGAGCCGCGAGCATTGGGCCGCGGAATTGGAGGCTGCATTGCAGCAATGATGCATGGCACATGTTTCTGCCAGAGTGAGTCATTCTTCCGCCAACGGTGTGCCTCTGGCCGGTGAGAGCAATCCAGCTGTGTTCAGGACTTTGTATATGGACATCGGGCTGATGTGCTCAGCATTGACCCTCAACATTCTGGATCTCGGTAAAGAGGAATTGACCCTGATGAATGCAGGCGCGCTGGCTGAACAGTTTGTTGGTCAGCAGTTGCTTTAAAGTGGCTCGTACTATGATTCCGCTGCTCTTTACTACTGGGTGCGCGAGGCAAAAAGCGCGGCGGCGGAGGTGGATTATGTACTAAGCGTCGGCCAGCTTGTTGTTCCGGTGGAAATCAAAGCGGGCACCACGGGCACACTTAAATCAATGCATCAGTTTCTAAAAGAAAAACAGCGTCACTTCGCATTGCGGTTTAACGCAGATGTTCCACGCCGATTGCATGATCAGCACAAGCTGACCGACGGGTCATCAATAGAATACGAACCGCTCTCATTGCCGCTGTATCTGGTCAGGCAGGCACAGCGACTGATGCGTGCCTCCATTTAGCTTCATTGTTGGAACATAGGGGTAAGTACTAGATTTTTAGAGCAACAATAATTAACTTGTCAGTACCCTGAAATAGCCCATCGCGATTTTCTGACTTGGTTGTTTTATTTAAAGCCAATGATCCTCCTTGGACCGATCTTAGGCACGCACAGTCCAGGAGGCTTCCCATTTTCTCGGAATACATTCAAGCGCTGGTCTCCCAGTTTGGCCACCAACGGCTATTCCCCGGCTATCGATTCGCTGTCCATATCCTGACGGTGTTCGTACTGTCGGCCAGCCCGATGACGCTCTTTGCCCAGCAAGCAGAATCGGATGACACGTCCTTCGAACTCGACGTGATGACATTTAATATTCGAACGTCGGATGGACAAGACGGCGACAATCGTTGGCCAATGCGCAAGGAGCTTGTAGTCGAGACCATTCGGGCCGTCGAGCCCGACGTCCTCGGTCTGCAGGAGGCTCTCACGGTGCAGATTGACTTTCTGCAGTCGGAAATGCCCGACTACCGATGGTTCGGCGACGACCGTGGTCTGAACGGAGGCGTCGGGTTGAGCGAGGCGACTCCGATCTTCTACAAGCACGAGGTACTGGTTCCAATAGAATCTGGCACGTTCTGGCTCGGGGACGAGACGAATCCGCCGACTCAACGGGGTCGGGTCGCCCGTATAGTCACCTGGGCTCGCTTCCACCATCTCGAGACTCTCCGGCAATTTTACGTCTATAACACGCATTTCACGATACGTGGCGGCGCTCGTCAGATCCAGTCCGCAGAGCAGATCAATGCGCACATCGCGCAACATCCGCCTGAGAGCGTGGTCGTGGTCTTGGGTGACTTTAACGCCATCGCAGAAACCAGCGAGACGTGGCATGCCGCGACGAGTGATGGTCTGAGGGATGCCTGGATAGTCGCAGAAAAGCAGGAGGGACCGCCGCTGACGTCAAACGGTTTTGGCCCGCCGCCAGAGGGGCGCGAGGGCCGTATCGACTGGATTCTGGTCGGCGGACCCGTCGCTGTGGAGCGTGCCGTCACGGTGTTACACAGCGTGGACGGGCGGTGGCCGTCGGACCATTATCCCGTTGCGGCGGAGCTGGTCGTAAGGCCGAGGTAGGCTAACCAAAAATGGGGTCAGTCCATTTTAACGCTTAAAGGCGTCTACTAAACTGGTGGTGATTCACATTGATGAAGCTTCTCAAATGACACCAGAGACCTCAATATCCGCATTAATGAGAGCAAGTCAGGGGTTCTACCCCGTCTTCACGGACACTTCAAAAAAGCCTCATAATAGGCAAAAGGAGTGTTTATGCCAAAGAGAAGAAAGTACAGCCCTGAGTTTAAAAAGGGTGCCGTTGAGCAGGTTCGC